>Ga0207016_1094_pt1 | contig 18916 bp, 16 predicted proteins | sample Alteio_BWMinCont_54_FD_153469 | JGI IMG/M metagenome (GOLD analysis project Ga0207016, IMG submission 153469) | Enriched cells from forest soil in Barre Woods Harvard Forest LTER site, Petersham, Massachusetts, United States -... | ecosystem: Environmental > Terrestrial > Soil > Temperate forest >...
TCTTTTACCGGCATCCAGGTAATTAACCTGGTGTAAATAGATGCGCCTACTGATAAAGCGATACGGTCGAATGGCCAGTTAGCAACTGCCCCACCCTTTACGTACCTTGATCCAACGGTAACACCTGCACCCGCTTTGCAAGATTGGTATAATTTATCAAGATCGTTAGGGTTATGAGAGAAATCGGCATCCATTTCAAAAATGAATTGGTACCCACGTTCTAAGGCCCAACGAAATCCATGAATATAGGCCGTGCCTAATCCCTGCTTGCCATTGCGTTCTTCTAAAAATAACTGGCCGGGGTATTTATTGAATAGAGACTGAACGATTGCGCCTGTTCCATCCGGAGAACCATCATCAATGATCAATACATGGAAGCCTTGTTGCAAACCCATTACAGCACCGATAATACTTTCGATGTTCTCCTTTTCATTATACGTTGGTATGATAACAAGTTTTTCCAATGCTGGGATAATTTTCAGACTACGAATTTACACTAATAAATATTAAGCGTTCTGTAACTTAATGTTAATAGATCTTAGCCATTTTTCAACAATGATTTATTGAGGATCTCTGTTAGTTTTTGTTTAGTGTGTAAAGGAAAATCTCCCTTCATCATCCAATCGTAATACTGCGGCTCAGCCTTCAATACATCAATTACCGGCCTGCCTTTGTGCTTTCCAAAATTGAATATTTCTATCCCTTTGATATCAAAGCAAAACCTGCGGGCATAATCAACGATCTTCTCCTCACCTATCTTTGCTAAAATAGATTCTACCGAATTGCCAAGATCAGGATATTTTTTTATCTGAGATAATAATACATCGATCGTAGCATTTACATCGGCTTCCGCACTATGTGCCTGCACCAATTCCTTTTCGCAATAGAACTTATATGCCGCCGTTAGTGTACGTGGTTCTTTAGAATAAAAAATATGCTGTACATCTACCATTTTTCTTGTGCTTAGATCAACATCCATATCGGCACGTAAAAATTCTTCCATCAGCATGGGTATATCAAAACGATTGCTATTGTAACCACCAAGATCACATCCTTCAATAAATTGCTTTAGCTCATTACCCGCTTGTTTAAATGTTGGCGCATCTTTTACCATTGCGTCCGTAATACCATGTATCTCTACAACAACTGCAGGAATGGGCATCTCAGGATTAATGAGCTTGCGTTTCACCTGCCTTGTGCCATCGGGTAATACTTTAATGATGGCCACCTCTACTATCCTGTCTGTTGAAAGGTTAACTCCGGTAGTTTCTAGATCAATGAATGCAATAGGACGAGTTAACTGTAAGGACATTTGGTTAAGACTTTTCGATGTGTTTAATTCTGACTAGGTAGCAAGTTAACATTTTTAGCAGCTATTGAGGTAAGAATTCAGAAAAAAACAGCAATTGATAATAAGTTCTATTCTTTTTGTGGATAAACTGCAGGTTATTGCCGGATATATAAAAAAAATTGAAAGTGTATGCAGCAAATGTTTTGGAGGGTACGGATCAAATCGTTTTTAGTTTTGTTTTCGGGGTTGATTGCGATCTGGATCCAAATGTCGGTAAACACTAATGAATAGCTAGAAGAAAAACACCTATTTTTTTCGTTGTTTTCACCCTTTTTATTTTGTGCCTTTATTTTGCTCTTTTACTATTTCGTAAAATCGGCTTACTTTTGTGAGGTGATCTACAACGGCGATACATCAACGAAATATAAGGAAGACACGGATGCACTTACTGCAACCGAGGATACTTGCACGCTGATCGTATGGAACGACGAAGTAAACAGTTTTGAATGGGTCATCGAAACCCTGATGGAAATTTGCGGGCATACAGAAGAACAAGCCGAGCAATGCGCCATGATCATCCACTCCAAAGGAAAATATGCAGTAAAAGAAGGTAGTTATGATGCACTAAAACCAATGTGCGATGCTATTACAGACCGTGGTATCGGTGCTACTATTGAGATTATTGCTAACTAATCTACCTTAAATCATACTTAATGGAACAACTATATAATACATTTGATAAAGAGAATCATCTACTACCTCTTTTTGATAAAAAAATCTTTACTGATTTGCATGATTGGGAATTCGGATGGGCTCTTTTGCAACCTATCAATATTGCTAAAAACGCTGAAGATGATAAAACATTAACGCAGCGATTTTCACCTGGTCAAAAAGCTCTTTATTTTATTTGGTATTTAGATGGTCAGGTAACAAATGGTGGATTTATCCAATTTTACAATAATAATTATCGAAAATATTTACCTCCAATTATTGAAGGATTGAAATTAATAGGTGACAGTGAAATGCTTGTCTTAATAGAAAAAGTAGATAAAGAATACATTTCACATAAAGACATTTTTATTGAGAAAAAAGATGCTGAAACTCTTTATGAAATTTTACCTCAATTTGATGAATATGATGCTGTTTATTTCAGTATTCACGATAACACAATGAAATTAATTGAAAAATATGCAAGAGATAATTATAAAGAATTCGTAAGATTTCAGTAAAAAAAATCCCGGTGATCATCTCACCGGGAAGTATAACTTATTAACCCATCAATATGTTATCCCAAATATGCTTTTAATGCGCCGCTGTAGCGTGCTTTTTGTAAACGTTTGATAGCGCGTTCTTTGATCTGGCGGATACGTTCTTTTGTAAGATCATATTTTTGACCTATCTGTTCGATCGTAACACCATTTTCACCATCTAACCCAAAATACGCATTTACTATTTCTGCTTCTCTCGGACTTAATGATTTTAATACGCGGCGAATTTCATTTTTCAATGAATCGTGCATTACATCTTCATCCGTATCATCACCACCTTGTAAAAGATCGCCCATTGCTACATCTTCCGCTTCGTGAACCGGCGCATCTAATGAAGTATGACGTGTATTGCTTTGGAAGATATTGTTGATCTCCGTTTCGCTCATTTCCAATAATTCAGCTAATTCTTCCGTACTCGGCTCTCTTTCATGTTCCTGTTCGAAAGCCATGTAAGCTTTATTCGCTTTATTATATGTGCCGATCTTATTTTGTGGTAAACGCACTAACCTGCCCTGCTCTGCCAAAGCCTGTAAAATAGACTGGCGGATCCACCAAACTGCGTAAGAAATGAATTTGAAACCTTTGGTCTCATCAAAACGTTGTGCCGCTTTGATCAACCCCAAATTACCTTCATTGATCAGATCACTTAATGAAAGTCCCTGATGCTGGTATTGTTTAGCCACAGATACTACGAAACGTAAGTTAGCCTGTACTAATTTATCTAATGCTCTTTGATCTCCCATCTTGATCTTTTGGGCCAAAATGGTTTCCTCTTCAGGAGTGATCATTGATATTTTTGAAATTTCCTGCAGGTACTTCTCAACCGCTTGTGAGTCACGGTTGGTAATCTGCGTTGCGATCTTTAATTGCCTCATTTGTTTATATTAATTTCCGATTGTCTAACGTAAGGAAGACGTCCTTAGTATGAAAAACGTTGCTAAAACTTTTGTTAATTAGGTTAAATCCACTAAAAATAATGTGCAAAGGTACGATTTGCATTTTGCATTTCAATAGGATAAATTTAAAAAAGAACAATGTTTGACCATTTATTGTGGCTGATTGTTATTATTTAAGAACACCATATAAACTACCGCCCTTATTGAATATTCTTTCTATATTCTTTTCCGTTTCAGGGTCCGTTGCTAAAACCGGTGCATGGTGTGGTTTTATCCTGGCATCAAACACTATCGGCCCATGGCACCCCCAATGCTTATTTTCGGTAAAGCTATTAATGCCATATATGTCGTGAGATGGGTTGCATCTTGTAAAAGTTACCCATAAAAAATTATTTAAGGTAGCCGCCGTAAAAGTTGCATCATCAGTTATTACAATAAATGGCAGGTTTTTCAGCTCATTAACCTTCGATCGTAATTGCGCATTAAATGTGCCAAACTCTATGTTTGCGTCAGAATAACTGGTGAATTTCTTCGTTTGCAGTGCAATAATACCCGGCAGTACCATTTGCGGGTTCTCAAACTGCTGCAAACCCTTTAAGCAGTCAGGGATCTGCGTTGCCAGCTCTCTTATTATGGGACCGTAGGCTGCCAAAACTACTTTACTGCCACTATTCAATGAAGTGCCTGAATAATCTAATGTATCAATGGTTGTATTTGTATAAAAATGGATATCTCTTGCCAGATCGATACGTTTCAACACAAACATCAAATAAGATCCGATATCGCCGGCACTCAGTTTATTCTCATCATCCGCAGTTATAAAAAGAAATTTGGCCAGACTTAGCTGTCCGGTCCCTAAAATATGATTGGCGATGGTTAAGATCTCTGCGGGTTGTTTGGTTGGAGCATAAGGTGTATACCGCTCACTGCCAATGGCTAACAATAAAGGATGAACGCCTGCGGCATCTACTGCATTTACTTCTTTTAAACCAGGTATCTCTTGCTGTAGAGCCGATCCTGCAATTTCATGTATCAATTGTCCAAAACTGGTATCTTCCTGTGGTGGGCGGCCTACTACGGTAAATGGCCAGATGGCATTCTTTTTAGCAAAAACCTTATGCACTTTCATCACCGGAAAAGGATGTGTTAAACTATAATAGCCTAAATGATCGCCAAAAGGGCCTTCCGGTTTATTCTCATCAGGATAGATCTCTCCTGTTATCACAAAATCTGCATCGGTACTGATACAATATCCATCCTGATAAATATATTTAAATCTTCTGGCTCCTAATACCCCGGCAAAGGTCATTTCACTGATCCCCTCGGGTAAGGGCATTACAGCCGCTACACTGTGCGATGGAGGACCTCCGACAAATACGCTGACTTTCAAAGGCTGCCCTTTTTTATTTGCTTTTGATTGGTGAACGCCTATTCCACGGTGCAATTGATAATGCACCCCTACTTCTTTATTCAATTCATATTCATTGCCCGATAACTGAATGCGGTACATACCCAGATTGGCGTGCATGATACCCGGCTTATCAATATCTTCTGTATATACCTGCGGCAGGGTTACAAACGCACCACCATCTTTTGGCCAATGATGAACCTGCGGTATATCTGAAATTTGAATTTCCTGTGCTAAAACAGGTTTAGATGAAGGATCTTTTAAAGGAAAGGCTTTTAAAGCTGCTAAGCCGGTAGCCAAATTTTTAAAAGGGCTCTTGATAGCTTTTATGGGGTCGTTGCGCAATTCCATTAATTCATGAACCAATGATAAGGTATCGCGAAAGATGTATTTGCTGCGGTCTAGGGTTCCAAAGATATTGGAAGCCGTTCTGAATTTGCTGCCCTTTACGTTTTCAAACAATAAGGCCGGACCTTTTGCTTCATGAACTTTTAAATGGATGGCTGCTAATTCCAGGTAAGGGTCAACTTCTTCTTTTATGCGTATTAACTGACCGGTATTTTCAAGATCAAGTAAACACTCTTCCAAAGATTTGTAGCCCATTCGTTATCTTTTTCAATGCTGATGTAAGGGGCAGAATTGCTGATATATGATTGCTGATATATGATTTGATGCTTTGTTATATCAGCCATCAAAAATCAGCGATCAGAAATTGAATTAATACAAGATCACATTATTAGGACACTGGATCATTTGCATTTGCATTTTTGTAAAATCACTTTCTCTGCGTGGAACGAGTCTGAAGCTAAGTGTCAGTTGCGTAAAATAGTAATCATCGTTTTTACCGCTATTGCCTCTTTTAGCTCCTGCCTGGTATCCGGGAGGTGTTGGCCCTCTATAAGCATATTGTTGAGCCCCTGTTGAAAGATCAGCTACGGGAGCATAAACACCGCTAACATCATCCAGGTAATCAGTAAATAATTTACGGAAACCTACTTCAACGCCTAAGCGAATATCTTCGTTCAATGCTACTTTTAAACCTGCACCGTAAGGGATATTTAATTGGGTTAAATTATATTTTGATTGGCCGTTCATTCCTTGCCCTTCTGTACCCAATGGACGCAGGTATATCTTATCGCCTAATTGATCAGATGTATATGGATTGAAATGATATATACCAACACCTGCAAATACATATGGAGTTGCCATGTAGTGCTTTAAACTAAAAAGATCGTATTCAGCGATCAAAGCGAATTCTTCGATATTAGAAGTGAATTCTAAATTACGCGCCACTTGTGCAGGAACACCTGAATGGCGATCCGCGGCACTTACTTTAGCTGCTGAGATATCCGCCCTTGCTAAAAAATGCTCTGATACTTCATATTCAAGTCCAATAGTTCCCGACAGTTGACACTGACTGAAAGTATATGCCTTAGCTTGTAGATCACCGGAATAATTAGCAACACCCAATGCATATTTCACGTGAAATTTTTGGGCTTTGATAGTAGTTACAGAAATACATAGCAAAAAGGCAATTGTTATTATACGCATAAGTTAGTAAGGTATTTGTGCAAATGTAAACTTCAAACGCTAAAATATCGAAAAATAGTATTAAAAAATACACATTAATTATTTCTGATAAAATTACACTAAGTGTTGATTTGCAGTTTTTCCGCAACAGAATAGCAGATCGATAATGCTCAAATTGGGTAAAAAACCCAACTTTTCTTCAAACACCTGAGGGTATTTTATGGATGGGAATTGGAGATAATTTTTGGGCGTTATTTTGTTTCTATTGTCGACCTTCCCCGGTAAATCGGTTTCATAATTGGTCGAAATTGACAAGCTTCCATCCCAATTAAGTCTTTTTAACACATATGTGAGGAGATCTTTGTTCCAGTCAAAAAGCCGGGTGTACTCCTTTTGATAAAACTGTTTAAGGTCATCCTTGTAGAATTCAAACCATGGAGATCGCATATAACTCGACTCTATCGCTCTCCAATGTTTTATCTGCCATTTTTGCTGGTTATCAATTTCAATCTCACTCACTTGGGTCCTTTGATTTCTTCCCTTTATTAATGGGATTGATAAAGTAATTAAGCCATTGGCCCCGGCAATGCAACACCTGTTACTAAACCCTGATTTTAGGTGCCTTTCATATGCCTCTAATTCAACATATTTGCTATTAAATAAAGTCTTATAGTAAGTAATACTTCCTAAATATTGATTATCAATAACATTAATCATAAATAAAACAGATTTAAGTTAAATATCGCACCTTTTGATCAAAGGTCATATTTAAGCTATAAAATAGCAATTATGTTTATATTTTTATATACAATAAGCTACATAATTGATTGTATATTAATAAATAACGACAATAAATATATAGTAATTTATATAGTATAAAATAATCGGCTATTTTAAGAGCTATTTATAAACAAAACTAAGGTATTTAGCAGAATAAACTGCTTTTTAAAAAATATTAAAAGACGATTTTAGGGGAGTTACTCACTATTTCCCACAAGCCACTACTAAAAAAGTTACGGGGCTTAAATCGTCCTAAAATCAAAATTTTAGTAAATGGGCGCCAGGTTACAGGTTTTAGAAATAGCGCCAAAAAGACATCTTCTTACTTCATCTCCTATTCTGTTACATTGATCAGACAGCATTTTTAATCCTACACCCGAATGCGACAGCAAAATGAAAGATAATTATCGCTGCGCCAATGTTCTTCAAAATGTTAATGACAGATCAAAATATAATGACTTAATTGCAAAGAGATAATAACATTAAACAATGATTTTAATTAAAATTTTAAGCACAATAATTTCTTTCTTCGGTTTTGCCGCTATTGTTTACCGAATGTGGTGCATTGCTTCTCTTCAAGAAGTCAATAGATCTAAAAAAGTCAGTATGATGTTATTCTTCTTAGTTCCAGTACTAATTGTCGACAGGAAAAGTATAGATTACGACAAAAGAAAAAAAGCAAACACCGCTTTATTAGTATGTTACATATGTACTATTTTAAGTTTTAGCATAGCATACTATTTTTCAATCTAAAAATTAATACATTCGCATAATGAGTAAAGAGCCAAAGAAGCCTAATAAAGAACAACCAACGAAGATTGCAATGTCTTTCGATGATGCTTTGAGGCTGGCTATGAAAACTAAACCTCCTATGACTGTAAAAATAAACCAAATCGATACTCAGTAGAAATAAAGGAAGTAGCTGGAAAAAGAGTAACATTTAATGTTATTGAAATGCCTGATACAGATTTAGCGTATTTTGTTATAAAAGTTACAAACAACCCAACCATTGTAAAACAACTGAAAACAATTCCTTTAAAAAATCCAGATAGGTGCTTAAATCGTCTTAAAATCAAAATTTTAGTAAATGGGCGCCAGGTTACAGATTTTAGAGATAGCGCCAAAAAGACATCTTCTTACTTCATCTCCTATTCTGTTACATTGATCAGATAGCATTTTTAATCCTACATCCCGAATGCGACAGCAAAATGAAAGATAATTATCGCTGCGCCAATGTTCTTCAAAATGTTAATGACAGATCAAAATATAATGACTTAATTGCAAACAAATAAAGTATATGTCCCATTTGAAAATATCGCTCATACTTACTCTGATAATTACTGTGTCATGCAACGAGCCTGCATCAGTTTCGAATATCCAACAAATATCCTACGATAGTAACGGTACTATTAATTGTATTCGAATAAATGGAAGTAACTCTTCCGACCCAAAGCAAGTAATCTGGTTTTACCCCGACGGAAGCATAAAAACAATTAATAAATATACAAACAGTTCAAAAGAGCAGGATATTGGATTTTATCAAAGTGGCAATATTAATTACATAAATTGCTTAGACACTAGTAAATTAAATGGACACGCATTTATATTTTATGGAGATGGCGCACTAAGCAATCATAGGTTTTGGAAAAATAACAATATAGCCGGGTATTCTACAAATTATTATCAAGATAATATTGGAACTTTAAAAAACATTTGTTTTTATGATGATAGCGGCAAACTGCAATCATGGAGAGAGGCCGGTACGCATGGCTTCGGAATTAGTGTTTCGCCGGTAGTAGACACGAGCAAAAAGTAATATTGCATAAATTTTTAGATTCCCGTAAAATAGGAATTACTTATTGTTTTCCCAAGTAATAAGCTATTTCAGAAATAACCTTCGATTTTATCTCACAATACCCAACCTATTTACTTTAATAGCAGTATATGTAATAAATCAAGCGGTGATTTTTGTTTTAGAATTATCAAAGGACTGTTTTTACAGTCCTTTCTTTCATTCTTTGCTGTTATGCATTTTTGAGACCTGCGACACAGGCTAAAAAATTGATATATATAATACTTTTATTAATTTCCTTTGATATAATACTATAGTCTATGCTTCTACGTTATTGTAAAAAGCATTAAGCTTTTGACTTATTAGTTTTGGACGAAGGCTGTTTCTACAGCCTTCTCACTTTTTAGGGACTTGCGTAAAAAAAATTGGGCTCAAGGTGAAAACCTAAGCCCGTTTTTAATCCGTACCCTATGAAAACTATCGTGAATATAGTAATTATTTCAATTATACCTTTTGCTATACTAAAAGATAGTATATATGAAATCGCCCCTAAAGGCAATTTTATATGATCAAAACATCATTTTGTTTGCGATTACATACTTCCGGCACTTCTGCGCTGGCGCTCATCATCGGTACTGCTGTCATTATTGTTTTTACGAGCAAGGTTTGAACCTGGTAATTTATTATTACCCGCGTTGATCACTTGTTCAAGATCACCGGTCTTTTTTGTTTTACTGTTTTGTTGCTGGTTGCCTTTACTATTCTTTGCGTTTGTTTTAGTATTACTCATAACTGTATATTTTGCATAGTATAATTCAATTAACATGCCACGAGAGTTTTGTAAAGGGTGCTTTATTGTTAGTAAAAGCTTAATAGTAATTCAATGAATGAATAAGGTCTGCTATAACCTGAACTGCACAATTATTAGTCTTTTTATTACATTTGATATATAAAGAACGGCTACAAATGAAAACAATATTTGATAGATCAACAAGGGATGAATTAATTGGTAGGATCGATCTGCTAAATGAAAAAAGTACATCCCAATGGGGTAAAATGACTATTTACCAAATGTTGAAACATTGCACAATGTGGGATGAATGGATAGGAAGTGGAAAAAACAATAAGCAGGCATTCATTGGTCGTTTGTTTGGAAAAATAGCTTTGAAAAAAGTGCTAAAAGATGAAAGTCCTTTAGCGAGAAATACACCAACACTTCAGGAGCTTAAAATAAAAGAAACTACAGGTGATATTGCATTCGAGAAAAATAAGTGGATCGCCTTGATAAACGAATATGCTCATTTCTCAAATCCTGGTTTCTTACATACTTTCTTCGGAGAAATGACAAAAGAACAAGTAGGACAAATGGTTTATAAACATGCGGACCACCATCTGCGGCAATTTGGAGTTTAATTTTTATTGAGCTCAATCGATGAATAAGATATGCAATACCAAATAAAAAGGGCTGATAAATTATCAGCCCTTTTAGGTAATTACTTAACTCTTAATTTATTATCGTTGAATCAAACCCTAGTTAAAAAAGTGGCTGTATTATTAGCACGAGCGGTTACTATATGCCTGTTAGACCATGGAGGGTAAAATAATTAACGATCGTCTTTACTATAAATTGAATAGATCGCAAGTATAGATAATACTAATCCTAAAATTAAAACAAAGCCTCCGCCAAAGGAAATTGGCTGACCACCACCAGTGCCGCCTCTTCCTGGAAAAGTAATTCCATCTGCAGATTGGTTTGTTACGAGCAAAAATATCGCAACACCTAAAAGTACAATGCCACAAATTAATAGAATATAAGGTCCAGGTGATTTCATTTTCTTATTTGTTTTAGTTTTCTTTTTATTTCCCAGCAATGTCTCTAGAAGAGGACGTTCCGTAAATTATAAAAATGGTTTACAAAATAAGTAAACTCTTTTCTAAATGGCAATGAACGCAACGTCCCTTGCAGGAGACGTTGAAATGGATTGTTTGTCGCTTTATACTTGCCGGTATCGTTCGTGACTTATTGTTATACTCACATTTTAAACGTCCAGCTCGGAACTAATAAAATTACTAATGATGAAGATAAGAACAAAAGCTTAATAGAATTAGGTCTTAGTCTTGGCTCGTGTCCTAATGAATCGTCGTCTAATTTTAGTATATCGTCCTACTTGTCAACAATTCTAATTATTAATCTTTTCAAGTTTTATAGTATCTGTAGATTTCCTAAATCCAATTAAATACCCTCCTTTTACTTTATATGAAGTAGAGGCTGTAATCAAAATAAATTCTCCATCCTTGAAAATATAAGTTCCATCTAATACACTCCATGAAGACCCCTGGTCAATACTGTATGTTATGCTAAACTTATTGGTTTGTTTCCATCCGATAAGTAAAAAAGTAGTATCAACCTTTGAGAACTTCCAACTTTCTAGTATTTGTTGTTGACGTTTATTAATTCCATTAATAAATAAAAAATACATAATAATGGATGAGATGACCGAATTAATTATAAACAGTTTTATAAAATCTTTGTTTATGAAGTAAAATATTCCTGCAATTATAAGATTCGCTACGAATACTAACGGTACTAAAATTAGTATCGCTATTGTAACACTTGGATCGGGGTTCATTTGTTTCACCAAAAACCAAATCAAAATAAAATCTATTATAACTATTATCAATCCCCTAAATATTATTTTCATAAATTATTTTAATTAATGTATTTCTACTTTGATTCCGTATTGTTGCATATTCGTCTTAAAGTCCTTTATAAGTTGCTTACTATCTCCTTTACTTTCTACAAAAGCTTTTGTAAACGCTGCTACATCTTTTGAAAAAGACCCTGTAGAATGCGGCCCTACGATAATTGCTCCATCACCTTTTTCATCACTTGAAAAATTTGCTTTTGTTCCTGATAACTGATTTCCTGATAACGGGTCAGTATCATGATGATCAGAATAAGAATCTACTCCAAATGGTTCATCAACACCCCATGATTGATGAGGGGCCATATTATACACAAGATTAATCTCATCATTGGGATCAGCGAATAAATCCGCATGCTTAGAAATTTCGTCTAACAATGCAGCAGTATATCCTGCACCAAAAGCAGCACCTCGACTATGAGTATATATTTGGATCTTTTCTATAATCTTTCCTGATTTGGTATCTTTAGCAAGCTTAGACAAAATACCATCGAAATCTCTGTGCCCTTGATCAATCCCCCCAAGATATCTAGCTTCTGGTTGGTTGGCCATATATCCACCAATAGTATTATTTACTGATGGATGATATTGTCCCCAACCGAAGTCAGCACCCCCAGTATATACATGCCTGTCACCATCCACAAACATCATCTTATCACTATGAGCTATACCAGAATTTTTTATCGCATCAATAACTCCTTGGTCCCAATAACTAATATTTCCTCTTTCTTCATCATTTCCTACCAATCCATTAATTAAAATTGCAAGATCCCCATCTGGATCTTTATATGACATTGGGTTATTATAACAGAAAACATAAGGAGAAGACATTTCTAAAAGATCGGCCTTAGGATCTAAATCCCACCACCTCCCTAATTGTGGATCTTGCATACGCTTGCCGTAATCATATTCATCCAATCCACTACCATCACTAAATTCATGACTCTGTTTTTCCTTTCCGTTATAAAGATATTTATTTATTAAAGAACCAGGTTCATTATCAGAAATTCCTTTCATCGTCAACCCGAAAGGATAATACTGTGTTTCTTCCAATAATGGTCCATGTGTATCTACAACCTGTAAATTATCAAAGTAAACATCAACAGGACTTTCATTAGAACAGTAAACATAAATATATCCGTTTTTTGGAATGGTTATGTTTTGCAGTTCGCTGCTATGATCTTTTACAGAGTCTTCACCACCAACTGCACTAATATTGCCTGATACATATTGAAAGTGCTCATCCAAAATTATATAATTTATATATGCACGCGGTTTGGTTGATCCTGCCGGTATTCTGTTGGTAGTTAAAAAATTAAATATATCAGGATTCGCAGGTGTAGCCGCGATCGTGGCTGCATTTACACCATCATGTGTTAATTGTATGGCGGAAGAAGGTGCCCCTAATAATCCCGTTATTATTGATAATGGTAATAAATTATTATTGCTGTTGTCTGTAGCAGGATTTTGTTGGAAATAATAACTTTTGCCGAAGATGTTAACTACGTCTCCCGCCATTACTTTTAATGTTATGCCCAAGCCTGTCTTATCATCCTGACTTACTGTGCCGCCATTTAGCTTATACATTTTTAAACTGGTAGCAGTAGGATTACTATTGCCAGGACCGGCAAAACCATTATTGTTGGCATAACTTATGGGTGGGCTTGCCAAAGACATTGAAGAGGGATTCAAAACAATATTATTTGTATTGATTGTGTAGAATTTATTTTCTACAGCAGTATCTGCATCTTCTAATGTTGCAGCAGGATATACATCTATTTTTTGTTCGTCAGTTAAAACTGTACGTACATTTCCTAAATGATCTTTAATAAAATAATCATATATCCATGAATTTCTACTCGCAGCTGATGGCCGGATACGCCCTTCTTCGTGCGACAAAAATTGAAGTGTATCATTTTGATAAACAATTCCTTCAATATAAGTAGTGATAGTTTGTTTAGAAGTATTATTATTAAATGATGAAGCGAATTCGTTGGTACGCTTTTCTAATTTATTGCCGGCAGCATCATAGATATAAGTAATGGTTCCTTTTGCAGTACCATCAGTATTTTGCATATTGATCTGGTAAGGTAGATTTAGGTAATTGTAAGTTATTGCACCACCATTTGTTTGATCAATACCTGTTGTTCCATTTAAGCGCTTATTTTTATCTGTTATAAGATTACCATTTTGATCATAGCCATAATCATCCCCACTTGTATTGTTATCCATAAAATCTCCTAGCTTATTATCAGTAGTAACACCGTCACTTACATTACTTAGTTTATTACTGTTTGTATTATAATTATAAGTGAGATTATCTATTTGTGGGCTAGTATTTAAAAGCAATCCATTTTGTCGCATTTGGTGTATGTTTCCATTCTCATCATAGGCACTTGCATAATTAATTCCATCACCCATTTTTACAGAGAAATCTATTGTTCCTCCTGAGGCTGAAAGGCTTTTGTTCCAACTGCCACTGTTATTTTGATTAAAATCTGCATAAAGCAAACGATTAGCATTATCATAACCATACCCATAACTTCGTTGTGCGCCATCTCCTGCACTCTCCCATCTTTGTCCTGCTATATTTCCGTTAAACTGATTATTGGTATACCCCCAATCATAACTCAGATCTATACCAAACCATCTGTTCTGTGTTAGATCTACTTTTGAAGATGTATTACTGCCTTCACCATACCCTTGCCAGTTAATCCCTTTGAGCCAACCTCGTATATTATAAGCATAATCCTGATCTTCTAAAGGATCCGTACTTAAAGTGCCATTCACATTTTTTTTCTGACCTATTTTTTTATTCTTCAATTGACCGAGTGCATCATATGAATTTTGTGTAATAGTTCTTATTGTAGTTATATCATCATTTATTTCTTTCGTAACCGTCAACAATCTTCCCGAAAAATCATAATCCATGTTGGTCTTTATACTAAGATTACTTATGCCAGCCGCTGGATTATTATGTACCATATAACCGCAAATGACTTTATTTTTAAAATCGTATCTACTTGTAACTATATCTTGTCCACTCTTATAATTATCGCAATTTACCTGTATGGCTCTGTCTTTCTCATCATAGAAACTAGCAGTCTCTAACCATTTACCTTGGGTTAAGTCTGCTACATTTTCAATAACCCTAACTCGTGTTACTGTTACTAAACCTTTTGTAAGTGAAGATGCCTGAGATGCGATCAGTTCTCCATAATCGTTAGTTCCAATATCAAGTTTGCCTATATTACTATTATCATAGGTTTTATTTGTTTCTGTATAGTTATCATAATAGGTGACTGTTAACGCAGTGATTGTTTGATCCAAAGGAAGTGGATTATTGTTAACTACTATTTTATTATTATCTGCAGGAACTATCTCTGCAGTATAATTACTAGTATTGTCTGAGGTAAATCCTACATCCCATGTAATACTATTGGTCGCTTTATTATCTACTATCTTACTTTGCAAAGTATTGACAATTAAATCCGAAGAATCATTTAACCCAGTACCAGCAACTTGTATGGAATTATTGTTTTGTGAAGTGGTATTATTATTTACATAGTCTTGTAAGCCATTTCTACAAGCACTATACGATATTATCCCTGTAAGTATCGGGCGATCAAGTGAATCATACAGCATTGCCATCCATTGATTTTGCAAACGCATATTTGCATCCTGAGTAAATACCAATCTATCAAGTTGATCATACACCATATACACCCAACCTGCACCGGGTATTTTTTTAGCAATCATTCTATTTTTAGAATCATATTCATAACGAAAACATAATTCAGCTACTACAGCAGATGATAACTGCCAGTTGACAGATGGTTGTGCAAGATTAGCTACAGCTTTTGGTGGAATTACAAACCGTAATAATCCAAAATCATCATACACGTAATAAGTACATATCCAACTTGTATAAGCTACCCCGTTATTTATATTCCCTATCTGCACTTTTTTCAATACTACTTCGCCCTGTTTATCTTTATACTCTATAACTTCATTGCCTTCTTCGTCTATCGTTACATTTTTAGCTAATTCACTTGGCCCATACATTGTTGTTGTTGTCGGAATATTAGTTGTTTCATTATTACCACTGCAATTCAATGTATCATTTGCAATATTCCATATTCGCACAGAATCGGAAGTCTGATTGAAAAGGTATTGAATTTGTGTTGAATGTTCTATGCTACTACCCTCACTTCCTGCCCAATTGTTACCTGGGGCAAAAGTTTTAACAACACGATTTAAAGGCGATGCTTCAAAATATGTTTTACTATAGTAAACTTGTTCATTGCTATAAGCTGGCTGTTCTATCGGATAAGTATTTTTATAAAAATTATTTTGGCTATTAAAAGGGTCTTGTTTAAATGATCCGTCTGAAGATGTATCCTGATAAGGCAAAAATTTATATGTTTCATTTCCAAAAGCATCATATACTTCTGGAGAAACCATATCCTGTTTATCGGGTGTTAGCTGCCTATTAACAGTTTGAATTGGTCTTCCTAATCCATCCAAATATTGGGTAGTGCTGTTAACTTGGTTAACGGTTCGGGTAGTTGATGAGACATCCGCCTCTGTACTATATGGTTGTTTGGGCTCCCATGTCCTTACATAATTGATGGAATCATTTTGTAAATAAGCCGTTAGTTTATAAATAGAAATTGCAGTTGAGGCAACATGAGTATCGACAGATGGAATGTTTGTTTGACCATAGGTATGTTGCATTGTAATAATATTCAATAATACTATTACCGGTAAAAGATTAAATATATATTTTTGCGTATGCGTCATAGGTAATTTGTATTATTGACCGGCATATTTATAATCGAATTTTTTAACAATGTTGCCATCTTGATCCTTGATCAGCTCTAATCGATTCAATCCATCATACTGATAATATGTTATTCGATTATTAGGATCCGATTCACTTGTTACACCTACTAAAGGGGCATATGTATAAGTAGTAATAAAAGCTTTTGGCAAATTCAAACGCAGTTTATTTAGTTCTGTTCGTAATTGATCATCGCTTGCCGGATTTTGAAGGATACTATTATTTATATATTGAATAGCGGTGGCATAATTAGATCCTATGATTTTTGCAACGGGGTATGAGTTATTGTATCCCCATATAAAAACCTGGTGTAGATCATTTGCCCTAGACTCTTCAAGAATATTGCCAACAGAATCATAATTATAAAATTGGATTTTGGGATCAGGTATAGCTGTTCCCTTTTGTTCTTGTACAAACTCGGGTAGTATTATTGTTGGTGACCAATTACGATAGAAAGTGTGAGCTGTCGTAAGTTTGATCCCGTTTTTATAATTGTCCAGCTCTAATATAGGACTAAGGTTATGGCTACTAATCAAACCTTCTCTTGCCTGCTCCGCGGTTGAAGAGAGCCCTGCTGTTATATCCTGTGGATACTTATAAAGAGTAGTTAAAGTATCTCCTTTACTGTTTATTGATTGCGTTTTTGTTACTTGTGCATGAATAAGGTTTTCATAAAATAAATTTTCAGATCTTTCTATATAATCGATACCATTTGCAGCATACGTTCTTTCTATTTCACCCATTTTATAAATCCAAGGACATAAAATTTTGGCTACAGTAAATGTATAAGTACGTTCCGGATCACTAGTACTAGCGAGTGTGTACCATTCAAACATACTTCCTCTTCTGGTGGATAGTTCATAATAATTAGGAGAAGTTGATAAAATAGCTGAATCTAAATTATATGTATACAAAGTTTCTTTTGCCAAATTACCATTTGCATTAAATACATCTTCTTTAAGCAGATTACCTCTGTATACATCATAATCCGTCATTAACTTTTTTGGGTCCGCAGCTGGTACAAAAAACATTGCTTGTGTTTGTCCATCATTCGATATTATGAATGACGTATCAGTCTGCCCCCTTGCACCGTCAAGATTTTGAGGATAGGCGTTAAAATATGATATTGTTTTTCCGTTAGATATATTTCCTGATGATTCAAATTCTGTAACTTGACTATAGCCAACACAACTACCTTGGGTTCCTGATAAATAATTCGCAGTTGATGAAGTTCTTACTAAGTAGCCATTTTCTTCATCAATAAGTGCTGGTGCGGAAAATAATTCTCCTGAAGAACGAGCAAGATCATTTGTTTTATAAGTATAATTAATCGTGTGCAGCTGGGAGCTTAACAGATCGGTATTTATAATTTGCTTTATTCTGACACCTCCACATGGTAGCGTTTTTATGGCAGTATCTGAACCTGCGTTATACCCAACATCAATAGTTGCCATTTGTCCAGTTCCATCAACACTCGCAATCACTTCATAATTGCCAGAATTTAAAGTGATAAATTTAGTAGTAATTTGATTTATCCCGAAGTATTGCAAAATATTTGTACGACTATTATCTGCATTAACTTTGTTCAACATTACTGTGGGTCCATTATCTACTGGAACAAGTCCTGTGTAACTTCCTTTTACAATTACCTGAACTTCTGTAATTGCAGGTATGGTAAACGTTGCTGTTTTGGTAGGCGTATTAATTAACGGAGATGTTGAAAGTATCGCTGTCGCACCCGCTCCTCCATTAATTGTGGTTATACCTTCATTTACATTACCAGCTTGCGAGGCTCCATAATCATTACCTTCATAAATAAATGTTGATGTTCCTCCTGTAGGGTAAGTTAAAATTTTGAGGACTCCAATAACTGCGTCATTAAAATTAACGCTTCTGTTAGCACCCGCCAATGGCGCTGCAAGTTGCGGATAGTCTAGAGGACTGACTGCAGGCAGTAATGTTGAATTTCCGGCTCCATTATAATAACCCCAGTAATCTTGCGATTTAGAATCAATGGGGGGTACTTGCGCTGGATTGTAATAGTCTAATGAATACTTTTTTTTATCCGAATTCGTACAAGAAAATTCTGAAACACTATCAAGCTTTAAACGAACATCTTTTGAATTGTTAGAAAGAGTGTTGCCAAAGTAACTATGGCTAAGGCCAAAACGTTTTTTTATATTTCCATTATTATCCTCAACTGTTAAAGAATCCAACGTGGAACATTCAGGAATATCTATCCTATTTCTTGAAACATAGAATTTTATTTTTTGATCAGGTGCATCAATTTCTTTTAATATTTTACTATTTATTTCAGGGGCTGTAATTGCGCCTTGTTCACCTTTAGCTGTAACTAAACTTCCTGGAAGTACAGTATAATCAATTTGCGACTGTTGCTGCATA
>Ga0207016_1095_pt1 | contig 18861 bp, 22 predicted proteins | sample Alteio_BWMinCont_54_FD_153469 | JGI IMG/M metagenome (GOLD analysis project Ga0207016, IMG submission 153469) | Enriched cells from forest soil in Barre Woods Harvard Forest LTER site, Petersham, Massachusetts, United States -... | ecosystem: Environmental > Terrestrial > Soil > Temperate forest >...
GCGCTGTTTCAATGTTTGCACAACCTATGCTTTTAATCGCATCCTTTGCAAGAATATTATTTTGTTCTCAAGGTACAATATGTTAGTATTTCGCGCTTGTACATACGCTTACACACGGAATTTTTAACAATGATCGAGATCACGTTGCCAGACAATTCTAAAAAGAAGTTTGATCACCCGGTCACTGCATTGCAAATCGCAGAATCCATCAGTCCGAATTTGGCAAAAGCAACTGTTGCTGCAATGATTGATGACAAATTAGTTGATGCCACATTACCCATCGAAAAAAATGCGACATTAAAATTAATTACAGATCGCGATGATGCATCACTAGAAGTGATTCGTCATTCATCGGCGCATTTATTGGCGCATGCGGTTAAAGCTTTATTTCCCACGGCGCAAGTGACCATTGGTCCTGTCATTGAAGATGGTTTTTATTATGATTTTGCTTTTCGTGCTTTTACGCCGGAAGATTTGGTGTTAATCGAAAAAAAAATGGAAGAACTTGCGAAGAAAAATTTTATCGTCACACGTAAAATTATTTCTCGTGATGATGCTATTGCTTTATTTGAAAAAATGGGTGAGCACTATAAAGTGCAAATTATTCGTGATATTCCTGAAAATGAAATGCTCACAATTTACGAACAAGATGATTTTGTGGATTTGTGTCGTGGGCCGCATGTGCCACGAACAGGCTTATTAAAAGCCTTTAAATTAACGAAATTAGCCGGTGCTTATTGGCGTGGCGATTCTAAAAATGAAATGCTGCAACGTGTTTATGGCACCGCATGGCAAGATCAAAAAAAATTAAAAGAATATTTAGATCGCATTGAAGAGGCGAAAAAACGCGATCATCGTGAAATTGCGAAAAAAATGGATTTGTTTCATTTGCAACAAGAAGCGCCGGGAATGATTTTTTGGCATCCGAATGGTTGGACGATGGTAAACGTTATGCGCGATTATATTCGTGGCGTATTGCGTAAAAGTGGTTATCAAGAAATTAATACACCGCAATTAGTCGATTTAAGTTTGTGGGAACAATCCGGACACCTTGCAAAATTTGATGCGGGAATGTTTACCAGTGAATCTGAAAATCGTCAGTATGCTGTCAAGCCGATGAGTTGTCCGTGTCATGTTCAGGTCTTTAAACAAGGCATGAAAAGTTATCGTGATTTACCGATTCGTTATGCAGAATTTGGTTGTTGTCATCGTAATGAGCCATCGGGTTCTTTGCATGGCATTATGCGTGTGCGTTCGTTTGTCCAAGATGATGGCCATATTTTTTGTAATGAGACCCATATTCAAGATGAAGTGTCTGCGTTTATTGATCAAGTGCAAGCAGTGTATAAAGATTTTGGTTTCACCGATATTATTTACAAATTAGCAACGCGTCCTGAAAAGAGGATTGGTTCAGATGCTGTTTGGGATAAAGCAGAAAAAGATTTGGCAGATGCGTTGAATGGTAAGCAATTAAAATTTGATGTCTTGTCTGGTGAAGGTGCATTTTATGGACCGAAAATTGAATTTCATTTGCGTGATTGTTTAGGACGTACGTGGCAATGCGGCACGATTCAGTTGGATTTTTCAACGGCTGAACGTTTGGGTGGCACTTACATCGATGAAAGCGGTGAGAAAAAAGCGCCTATTATGCTGCACCGCGCCATTATCGGTACATTTGAGCGTTTTTTAGGAATTTTAATTGAGCATCATGCGGGTAATTTTCCGGTGTGGTTGGCACCTGTTCAAGCGGTGGTAATGAACATTACCGACAAACAAAAAGAATATGTAGACATTGTCGCCAAAAAATTACAGAATCTTGGGTTTCGCGTGATCTCAGACTTGAGAAATGAGAAGATTGGCTTTAAAATCCGCGAGCATACCATTGCGCGCGTACCTTATCAGTTAGTGGTAGGGGATCGTGAAGTAGAGACCGAAACAGTTTCTGTGCGTAAGATTGGCAGTGATCAATCCGAAACGATGAGCGTAGATGAGTTTTTGAAGGAGATTTCGTATCAGAGCAAGTAAGAATACGCGTGTTAACGATCATATTCGTGTACCACGTGTGCGTTTAATTGATAGAGATGGTGAACAAGTTGGCATCGTAAGTATTGAAGAAGCGCTTATGCAGGCTCGACAAGTATCGCTCGATCTTGTTGAAATTTCACCGAACGTTGATCCGCCCGTATGTCGTATTATGGACTACGGCAAATATGTGTTTGATCAAAGCAAGAGACGAACGAGTCAAAAGAAAAATCAATCGCGCGTTCAAGTCAAGGAAGTTAAATTCAGACCTGTAACGGATATTGGTGACTTTCGCATTAAAATGCGTAAAATTGGTGAGTTTTTAGAACGCGGCGATCGCGTGAAAATCAGTCTCAGATTCCGTGGTCGTGAAGTGCAGCATCATCAGCTGGGCATTGAATTTCTGGATCGCGTGAAAGCGGCTTTGCCAGAAGGCGCGGTCATTGAGCAAGAAGCAAAAATGGAAGGACGCCAAATAACGATGCTGGTTGCCGCCGGCAAGAAGTAAGCAGTGAGAAGCTCGAGGCAGAAGCTGAGCGTATGTGAGCGTAGCGAACGATAGCGAGAGCGAAAAATTAAATAATCTAGCGAACAACGTGAGCGTGGTTCGCGAAGCGACAACATAGAGAGAGATATCATGCCAAAAATGAAAACAAACAGCGGTGCTGCAAAACGTTTTATGCGTCGCGGCGATGGTTCGTTAAAAAGACGTAGTGCAAATCGCAGACATCTTTTGACGGGAAAAACCCCGAAATTAAAAGGACAATCTCGTGGTCCGCAATCATTGAGTCCATCTGATGTGAATGGCGTCCTACGTTCCTTATGTGATAAATAAAACAACCCCGCGCACAACGGTGTTTTAATCCCAAAACATTTGTGAATGCGCCAATAAAAGTGGAGAAGTAAAATGGGTAGAGTAAAACGTGGCGTTACAGCAAAAGCGCGTCATAAGAAAATTTTAAAAATGGCAAAAGGGTATTACGGTGCGCGTAGTCGCGTTTTCCGTGTTGCCAAACAAGCCGTTATTAAAGCATTGCAATATGCTTACCGTGATCGTCGTCAACGTAAACGCGAATTCCGTTCATTGTGGATTGCGCGTATCAATGCAGCGGCAAGACAACATGGACTTTCCTATAGTCGTTTTATGAATGGCTTGAAAAAAGCAAACATCACTTTAGATCGTAAAGTATTGGCTGATTTGGCGGTGCACGACAAAGTGGGATTTGCGAAATTAGCGCAGCAAGCAACGGGCGCATTGTAAAATCCCCCTTTGTTTTCGCTGTGCTTAACCAACCCCCTTTTTCAAAGGGGGTTTTTATTTGGAGCGCTCCATGCAAAACGAATTAAATGCGATTCTCCAAGACGCAAAAACATTCATTATTTCCTGTAAAAATGCTGCTGATATTCAAGAATGTCGTGTTAAATATTTAGGCAAAAAAAGTCAGTTAACCGATTTATTAAAACAATTAGGACAATTGGATCCCGCGGATCGTCCTAAAGCAGGACAATGGATTAATGATGCAAAACAACAATTGCAAACCTGGATTCTTGATCAAGAAAATCAATTAAAAAATGCTGAATTAAGTGCCCGTTTATCGTCAGAAAAAATAGATGCGACATTACCTGGTCGTGGAAAATCGGTTGGTAGTTTGCATCCGGTAACACGCGTGCGTGAACGTGTGGTTGCTTTATTTTCACAGATGGGTTTTTCGGTTGCGGAAGGTCCTGAAATTGAAGACGAGCATCATAATTTTTCCGCACTGAATTTTGTCGATCATCATCCCGCCAAAGAATCACAAGACACATTTTATTTTCCTGATGGCCGTTTATTGCGAACGCATACATCGCCTGTGCAAATTCGTGTGATGAAAAATCAAAAGCCACCCCTTCGCGTTATTACGCCGGGTCGTGTTTATCGCAGAGATTCTGATGTCACGCACACACCGATGTTTCATCAACTAGAAGGCTTGGTGGTTGACGAAAACTGTAATTTCTCGCATTTAAAAGGCTTATTGCAAAATTTTTTAAATGCTTTTTTTGAAACGCAAATTCCATTGCGTTTTCGTCCGGGTTATTTTCCGTTTACAGAACCTTCTGCAGAAGTGGATTTGAAATGGGGTGATCGTTGGCTTGAGGTACTGGGTTGCGGCATGGTGCATCCCAATGTATTGCGAAATGTGGGCATTGATCCAGAAAAATATACGGGTTTTGCATTCGGTATTGGCCTGGATCGTTTGGCAATGTTGCGTTATGGTATTAATGATTTGCGTATGATGTTTGAGAATGATGTGCGGTTTTTGGAGCAGTTTTAAAGTATGCAAGCTTAGAAGCGCTCACGTGAGTGAGTGCGTAAGTAAGAAAAACAGCAGTAATACTTACATCGCGCTTGCTAACGCAAGTGCTTCTAAACTATATCACTAGCATGTGCTTGCTGACAGTTTGCACCGGTGATAAAGCTTAGAAGCGCTCACGTGAGTGAGTGCGAAAGCAAGAAGAACGGCAGCAATACTTTCATCGCGCTTGCTAACGCAAGTGCTTCTAAACTATGTCACTAGCACGTACTTGCCGATGGTTTTGCGCCAGTGATATAGGTTAGAAGCGCTCACGTGAATGAGCGCGAAAGTACAGTTTGTAATGAATAACTTATTGAGATTTTCCTATGAAATTCAGCGAACAATGGTTACGACAATTCGTTAACCCCAATCTCACCATTCAAGAATTAACCGATCAAATGACCATGATTGGATTGTCGATTGAATCATACATGCCTGTTGCAGGAAAATTTTCTGGCGTGGTGATCGGTGAAGTGCTTTCAACGTTACCTCATCCGAATGCGGATAAATTAACGTGCTGTGTTGTTTCTATTGGCAAAAGCGAACCGTTAAAAATAGTATGTGGTGCGCCGAATGTGCGTGCAGGATTAAAAGTGGCTGTTGCAACTGTCGGTGCCGTTTTACCAGGTGATTTTAAAATTAAAGAAGCTAAATTACGCGGTGAATTATCACAAGGCATGTTGTGCTCTGCAAAAGAATTACAATTGCAATTAGGACAATCTCTTGCTGAGGGTATTCTTGAATTGCCGAGTGATGCAAAAATAGGGGATGATTTTAATGCTTATTTTAAGGCAAATGATCATATTATTGATGTTGAAATCACGCCCAATCGCGGTGATTGTTTAAGTATCTTAGGTATTGCGCGCGACATTGCTGCAGCAAATGGTTTGATTTACACGCCCATGACCACACATACGCACAAGCACACGCACGGAGCTTCGATTCCTGTTTCAGTATTGGCGTCTCCAGACTGCCCGCGTTACGTCGGCCGGGTGATTCGCAACGTGAATAACACCCTTGAAACACCGTCTTTTATGCAACATTGTTTGCAACGCGCCGGCATTCGATTAATTAATCCTGTGGTGGATGTGTGTAATTTTGTGATGCTTGAAATAGGGCAGCCGATGCATGCATTTGATTTGTCGACACTGAAAAATAAAATCCATATCCGACGCGCAATACAAAATGAAACGATAAAATTATTAGATGAGCGCACAATTACTTTAACACCCGATGATTTAGTCATCGCAGATGATGCACACGTGCATGCACTTGCAGGAATAATGGGCGGCATTGATTCAAGCGTTTCTGCCAACACGAAAGATATTTTTTTAGAAGCGGCATTTTTCACGCCCAAAACAATTTGTCTCTCCAAGCGTCGTCATAATATCAACACAGATTCGTCGTATCGTTTTGAGCGCGGTGTTGATTTTAATTTACCGCGCGAAGCAATGGAGCGAGCGACACAATTAATCATTGAAATTCTGGGCGGTGAACCTTCAGAAATAATCGAAATTGTTTCAACAGAAAATCTTCCTGCGCGCGAAAAAATAATTTTGAAGCATGATCAAATTTATCGTATTTTAGGGATAAATATTGATGACAATAAAGTTGAAAAAATTCTTACATCGCTGGGAATGTTGGTTACGAAAGACGGGATAGATCAAATCGTTACAGTCATCCCACCCTCATTTCGTTTCGACATGAGCTTGCCGATTGATTTAATCGAAGAGCTCGCACGCATGACAGGATATAATACGATTCCGACAGCAATGATGACGGCTTCCTTAAATATTCAACCGCAATCAGAAGCAAACTTATGTGATAAACGACTTCGACATTTTTTGGTTGATCGCGATTATCGCGAAGCAATGACGTATAGTTTTATCGCACCCGACATTCAACAATTATTTTCACCCAATAGCAAACCGGTCGCATTGTTAAATCCATTATCACAAGACATGTCGGTGATGCGCATGAGTATCTTGCCGGGATTATTGCAAGCGGTGCAAATGAATTTGCGTCATCAGTGTGAACGTATACGATTGTTTGAAACCGGTTTATGTTTTGATGCAGAATCACAAACACCAAAACTGGCTATTGCAATAACAGGCAGTGTTAATCCTGAACAATGGGATGAAAAGCAAAAATTTGCTGATTTTTATGATCTCAAGGCAGATGTCGATGCGTTATTGCAATTGGCGAATATCAAAAATTATCGTTGGGATTTTGAAAATCCCCCCGGTTCGCTGCGCGAACCGACCCCCTTTTTCAAAGGGGGTGATCGTCTTCCTTTGCATCCCGGTCGTTCATGCGCATTGGTTCGCGATAAAAAAATAATCGGTTGGTTGGGTGAAGTGCACCCTGATATTTTAAATCAATTGGATATTCGTCAATCGGTGATTGTGTGCGAATTGGATTTAGCGCAAATCAAGCAATCAATCGTTCCGCGTTATACATCATTTTCAAAATTTCCTTCCGTGCGTCGTGATTTGGCACTTGTTTTGAATGATGCGATTTGCGCAGCGTCGGTCTGCCGGATAATTACTGAGCAGGCTGGTGAAAAGCTGAAGAATATCCAAATTTTTGATGTTTACCGTGGCAAGGGCATTGAAGCTGGTAAAAAAAGTATCGCTTTGGGCTTGACGTTTCAAGATCCATCCCGCACTCTAAGGGATGAGGAAATAAACGAAATAATTCATGGTGTTGTAGAAACGCTAGCAAAGGAATTGGAAGCAACCTTGAGGACATAAATATGGGTGCGCTAACAAAAGCTGATTTGGCTGAACATTTGTTTAATACTTTGGGCTTAAATAAACGTGAAGCAAAAGAATTGGTTGAATGTTTTTTCGAAAAAATCCGAACCGCATTGGAAAAAGGCGAATCGGTGAAATTGTCGGGATTTGGCAATTTTAATTTGCGTGATAAAAATGAAAGACCAGGTCGTAATCCAAAAACAGGCGAAGAGATTCCTATCAGTCCGCGTCGTGTGGTGACATTCCGAGCGGGTCATAAATTAAAATCTAGGGTAGAGCATTATGTCGGAACACAGGGACGAGACGACGAGCATAAGTGACACTGATTTATCACCCATTCCCGATAAACTTTATTTTTCCATTGGCGAAGTGGGTGAGTTATGTGACTTAAAACCGCATGTTTTACGTTATTGGGAACAGGAATTTTTGCAATTAAGCCCGTCGAAAAGACGTGGCAATCGTCGTTACTATCAGCGTAAAGACGTTTTACTGGTGCGCCAAATTAAAAATTTATTATATGGCAAAGGCTACACGATTGAAGGTGCTCGTTTGCAATTGGCGGGTGATGAAAGTGTGTCTTTACAAAAAATGCAGCATTCTCACGCAACCCTACAATCCGTATTATCTCAGCTTGAAAAGGTTGTAGAAGAGTTAGAAGCGGTGTAATCTTCTTGCCTTCGGGGCATAGCGCAGCCTGGTAGCGCACTTGCATGGGGTGCAAGGGGTCGCAGGTTCAAATCCTGCTGTCCCGAATGTTTTTTCGAGATTTTCAGGAGAAACATATGAGGCGAAGTGATGAGCTTACAGACCAAGCTTTAGCTGCCCTATCCCCAGCGCTTGCAGAATGGATTAGTCAAATTCCCCATCGACGTATTCTCGCGGAATGTATTCAATCAGCCATTAGCACTTACCATGTTCAGCGTGACGCCAAAGTGAATCCTTTTGGTGAAGCTTCATTTGAGACGCCAAAAACGGATTCCTCGTTGGAATTTGGTGCAATTATCACGTGGAATTATATTTTGTATGGTGTTTCAAGAGTGATGGATGCAACATTAACTGATAGTGCAACACAGATGCAAGATGGTCATGGCCCTGTGAATTCTGAGAATGCATTACCTTTATTTTTATCTTTAAATCATGAGGCAGGAGGGTGGGCTGTCGTTAAACATGCTGGTGGTCTTTTTGGACGCCCTTCTTTAAAAACATTGATTATGCATAATGTCGTAGAAAAATTTATTTCTTCTATTGAAACCAATAAATGGAAATTCGCGCCTGTTCGTTCTCTTCCCTCTAAGTCCGAAATGGAAAGGCGTAAATTGTACGTATCACTTTCCAATGGAAATATTGAATATAGCGCGTGCGATATGCCAACGCCCAAAATCATCACGTTAGCAGAATTTAATCGGCACCACGCTATATGCGATTTAAACGATGTTGTTACTCAGTCACTTATTTTAACTCTGATTAAAAAACGGGGTGACATTGTATCTGGAAAGGATGAATTGGTTTTGCAATTATATTTTGAGGCAAATATTGACCTACTGAATTCTCACCAGTTAGCTGAAACCCTTTTTATGATGACATTTGGTGCCAAGGCTGAATTGGACCGAATTGCTTTAAACGCTGGAGCCGCTGCAACGGGTCTTGCCCCTAATGCCGCTGCTTAAAATAAAAAACAATTGTCGATTTTATTTTTTAATGATACTTTTACGCAATATAAATTCATACGTAAATAATTTATGGATCACGCTTTACTCGATATTCTCGTTTGTCCTTTATGTAAAGGAAAATTACTGTATGATCACGCCGCACAAGAATTAATTTGTCGCTTCGATAAATTAGCATTCCCCATAAAAAATCAAGTGCCCGTTATGTTACCCGACGAAGCGCGTGAAGATAATAATATAAAGGACTGAGGCCGAGCGTTAGCGAATGCGAAAGGTTGTCGACACATCTCACTGCAACGCCATAGAAGATATTAACCAACGAATCACAGAGAAAGAATTGTATGGATTTTCATGTCATCATCCCCGCGCGTTTAGAATCAACGCGCTTACCCGAAAAAGTGTTATTAGATATCGCCGGAAAACCCATGATTCAACATGCGTATGAACGCGCCATTGAATCAGGTGCGGTACGTGTTGTTATTGCCACCGATAATGAAAAAATAGCGCAAATTGCCGAAGATTTCGGTGCTGATGTTTGCATGACGTCAAGCGAGCATCAGTCCGGTACTGAACGATTATCAGAAGCCGTTGCGAATTTAGGATTTGACGAAGACGAGATTATTGTGGGTTTGCAAGCGGATGAGCCTTTGATGTCACCTAACTTAATTCTGCAGCTCGCACAAAATTTATCGGAACATGATCATGTGAAAGTCGCCACATTGGCTGCAAGATTAAAAGACGCTAAAGAGTTATTTAATCCGAATATCGTAAAGGTGGTTTTCAATCACCGTCATTATGCGCAGTATTTTTCACGCGCGCCAATTCCATGGGATCGTGATCGTTTTACTGATGCTTGCGGAAGCAAAAACGTCAGCGAGGGCATTATCGCTGACGCTTATTTTCGTCACATTGGTATGTACGCTTACCGCGCAGAATTTTTAGAAACTTACACCAATTGGTCGCCTTGTCTTTCGGAAAAACTAGAATCACTCGAACAATTACGTATTTTGTGGAATGGATATAAAATTCATGTTGGCATTGTTGATGGCGCAATTTCTGTGGGCGTTGATACACAAGCAGATCTGGATTATGTTCGCGAATTAATTTGATAATACCGTGTGCAATCTTTAATTCCCACTTCGATAAATCCTTTTTTTCGATAGGCGCAACTATCGCAATTGCCGCATGCCATACCATCATCCGTTGCGCGATAGCAAGACACGGTCATTGCATAATCAATACCTAAATCAAATCCTAATTTAATGATTTCTGCTTTATTCAAAGCAATTAAGGGTGTTTCTATTTTGATGGGATGTCCTTCTAAACCTGCTTTTGTGGCGCAATTTGCCATGTTTTGAAATGCAGCGATATAGTCTGGTCGACAATCGGGATAACCAGAATAGTCCACTGCATTTACGCCAATAAAAATCGCATCGGCATTTAAAATTTCTGCCCAACCCAATGCAATAGATAGAAATGTCGTGTTGCGCGCGGGAACATAAGTGACGGGGATCAATTTTTCGTCCACATAATCTGGCACAGAAATTAAATCATCGGTTAATGCAGAACCGCCTAAATTGCCGATAGATAATGTGACAATTTCATGCCGTGTTACTTTAAAAAATGCCGCGATTTTTTTGGCGGCATTTAATTCGGAATGATGTTTTTGTCCATAATCAAAACTGAGCGCAAAACATTCGTATCCTTGCGATTTTGCAATTGCCAAACACGTGGCGGAATCTAATCCGCCGGATAAAAGAATAACTGCTTTTAAGGATTCGCCGACGCTGTCGCTCGGCTTCTGAATAGGTAGCGAGAAGTGCGCAGTCACACTCATCACTCTTCTTTCTTCGTTGTCACTTGTTGCAATGGCTTACCAGCTGATAATCCTTTGTAATTGGATTGATATTTTTCAGCAGGCACGGCAATCGCTGAAGGTGTGCTGGGTTCTGGCATCGCTTTTTCTACAATTGGTTGCGCAATTTTTTCAGGTTGTGGCGCTTCAATCACCGGCGGTAAAATCGGTTTTTCTGCTTCAAAAACGGGTGTTTCCACGGGCTTTATTGGCGCATGCTGTTCTGCCGCAACAGGATTGTTGCCGCGATTGTCTCGATTGTCTCGATTGTCTCGATTGTCTCGATTATCGCGGTTGCGATTGTCACGATTGCGATTATCACGGTTTTGATTTCTGTCGTTGTCGCGATTGTGTCCTTCAGGTCCACGATCACGTCTTTGTTGTTGTGATCGTTGTTTTGACTTATGTCGGTTATCCGTTCCTTGACGTGGGCGTTGATTGCGATCATGCCCTTCGCGCGACGTATCGCGTGTATTTTCTGCAGATTCACGAGGCAGAATGGGTGGTTGCATTTTAGTTGCCGGCGATCTTTTTGTGTTTCCGTAACGAGATACTGGTTTTTTTGGCGTTTCTTCACCTCCAAACATCACATCCCACAATCGTCTGATCAAGCCATTGCCTTGCGGTTTTTTAGGTAGCGGCACTTGCAATTCATCTGTTAAGTATTTTTGAATGGCTGGTTCAGGAATAGCGATAGGTATAATTGGTTTTTGCGGAATCGCATCTGCCTTTGGCACTTTGACCAGCTTGTAACTGGGTGTTAATTTGCTGTGCTCATCTTTGCTGGTTTTAATGTGATAATGCGGTGATTTTAAATGCCGATTAGGAATGATGGTCACTTTTACGGGCGATTGTTTTTCAATTTCGATTAGTACATCGCGCTTTTCATTCACCATGCACGTTGCAACATCCACTGGCAATTGTACTTGAATATGCGAGTTGCCATTGCGAGAAGCGGTTTCTTGAATGAGATGAACAATGGATATCGCAACGGATTCAACACTGCGAACACTGCCGCGACCATCGCAACGGGGGCACGTGTTCTCCGTTGAAACGGACAGTGATGCACGTAAACGTTGACGTGACATTTCCAATAAACCAAAACGGGAAATACGGCCGATTTGAATGCGTGCGCGATCCAAGCGTAATGCATTGCGTAAACGATTTTCGACTTCACGTTGATTTTTTGTCGGCGTCATGTCGATAAAGTCGATTACCACGAGACCACCGATATCGCGAATACGAAGTTGTTTTGCAATTTCATCTGCTGCTTCACAGTTGGTTTGTAGAGCAGTTTCTTCAATGCTCGCGCCTTTAGTAGCGCGTGCTGAGTTAATATCAATTGCCACTAATGCTTCAGAATGATCGATCACGATGGATCCGCCAGAGGGTAAGCGCACTTCGCGTTGATACGCAGCTTCAATTTGTCGTTCAATTTGGAAGCGACTGAACAAGGGCATGGTGTCAGTATAAAGTTTGAGATGTTCGATAAAATCAGGACGCACTTGGCGGATATATTCTTTGGCACGGTGAAACGCACTTTGATCATCAATAATCACTTCACTGATGTCTTGACGCAAATGATCGCGCACTGCACGAATAATCACATCACTTTCTTGATGAATCAAGTAAGGGCCAGGTCTTGCAACCGCTGCTTGTTTGATTGCTTCCCAGTAACGCAGCAAGACTTTTAAATCCCATTCCAATTCTTCTTTGGAGCGGCTCACACCTGCTGTGCGAATGATAATACCCATGCCTTCAGGAATCGGCAGTTGGCCGATGATTTCACGCAGTTGATCACGATCATCGCCTTCGATACGGCGTGAAATACCGCCAGAATCAGGATTGTTGGGCATCAAAACCAGATAACAACCTGCTAAGGCAATAAACGTAGTTAATGCCGCGCCTTTGGTGCCACGTTCTTCTTTGTCGATTTGAACGACGATTTCTTGACCTTCTTTCAGCGCTTTTCGAATGTCGATGTCAGCCAGTGAATCGGTATTTTGAGGGGTGACAAAATATTCTGGCGAAATTTCTTTGAGTGGCAAAAAGCCATGGCGCTCGGAACCATAATCCACAAACACAGCGCCCAAGCTGGGTTCGATGCTGGTGATACGACCTTTGTAAATATTCGATTTTTTTTGTTCTTGACCGGGGTGTTCAATATCCAGATCAACCAAAACAGCATCCGCTGTGATTGCAACGCGCAGTTCATCGGCATGCGTTGCATTAATAAGCATTCTTTTAATCATTGTTTATAGCCTTTTTCAGGCGCTCAACATGACCCCTTGCATCATTTTTGTTAATACTTGATTTTGCAAAATGGTGTGTGACAGCTCGCAGTTGACTGCGAGACAAAAGTCTAGGTTTATGAAATCTGTTTGAAGTCGTTTCATTCTATTGTGTGCAACCTTAGGATTCTCTGTCTTTGAGCGCAATTAATTTTTTATTACCACGTGATGGTTTTATCCAAGACGAGCAACGTGTGTTTGTGTTTTTGGCCGCGTTGTTATAATGCGGGTAAGTAACTCGTCGATGGTATCAAGGCTAATCTTGTTTCGCAATAAAAACTCTATATACTCCTCCAAAAGACAAAAACGAAAGACGCGATGAATGCGTCTCTACGGCTGATTATATGGCAACTTTCATCACTATCGACGAATCCCACGCCGGTCAACGCATTGACAATTTCCTTATTTTTCAATTAAAAGGCGTGCCAAATTCACGTATTTATAAAGCTTTGCGTAAAGGTGAAGTGCGTGTGAATAAAGGACGCATTCAAGCGACGTATCGTTTACAGTTAGGCGATATTGTACGTTTGCCGCCATTACGTGTTTCTGAAAATGAAACGCCGCGCCCGTCATCGCGCTTAACGGAGTGTTTGAAGCAATCCATTATTTTTGAAAACAATGACTTCATTGTATTGAATAAGCCGGCTGGTCTGGCGGTGCATGGTGGTAGTGATGTGCAATGTGGATTGATTGAGGCGTTTCGTCAAATTCGTCCAGATATTAAAAACTTATCGTTGGCACATCGTTTAGATCGGGAAACATCGGGTTGCCTGATGCTCACAAAAAATCGCGCGACATTATTGGCACTGCAAGATTTACAAAAAGCGCATGAGATTGAAAAATCGTATGTGTTGTTGGTGGCAGGGGTTTGGAAGCTGGGGAAAAAGCACGTCAAACTCGCACTCACCAAAAATTATTTGCAAGGCGGTGAACGAATGGTCATTGCTGATGAAGAAGGCAAACCTTCCGAAACCATTTTTGAACCCATTCAGCAATTCGACGCTATGACTTTGTTGCGTGCACGATTAATTACCGGTCGCACCCATCAAATTCGAGTGCACGTGGCGCATTACGGTCATCCCATTATTGGTGATGAAAAATATGGCGATCGCGAGACCAACAAAAAGTTTGCGCAACGGTTAGGCAGCAAACGTTTATTCTTGCACGCTGAAAAATTAGCGTTTACATTACCCGGACAAAAACGATTTACATTTGAAGCGCCGGTGGATTTTATGTCAGAGCAAAGACCTTAGCCGTAATGAGCGCTAGTGATATAGTTTAGAAGCACTTGCGTTAGCAAGCGCGTTGAAAGTATTGTCTATAGTCAAAGAAATATTGTATGCAACTCCCAAAAACACTCGATCCTATTAAATTTGCGAAACAGCATATACAGTTAAACGGAGAATTGCCGTTATCACTGTGTTCGCGTTTAGAAGAAATTTGTCATCAGGACAATCATCAAGCAGAAGTTGATTTACAATTTGACCAAGATGCAGCCCGTTTGTATTTTATTAAAGGCGCTATTAAAGTAACGCTAAATTTAATCTGCCAACGCTGCAATAGTGTGATGCAACACCCTATCAACCATGAATTTTTATTGAGTCCTGTTGTATCTGATGAGCGCGCGAAAAATTTGCCGAGTACTTACGAGCCTGTTTTTATGCAAGACGAATTAATTTCAGTATATGAAATGATTGAAGATGAAATATTGTTGGCATTGCCGATGGTGCCAAAGCATGAACAGTGTGAGCACGACACCGTTTAATAACCACTAACTAAGGATAATCTTATGGAATTAAAAACAAGCGCAATTACTTTTTTAACAGCTGCATTTTTCGCAACAACGGCTTTTGCCGCGCCAATCATTTGTCCCAGCGCATCTGAAATAAAAACAGCTCAGTTTCATTTTGTGTTTCCCAATATGAAAATGGCGGTATTTACGTTAAATGCTCAATCTGGCTACAAAGGCGTAGTGACCGTTTATGATGTGACCACGGAAATGGCGGCAGAGGCTACTTTGGAAACAGCGTTAGCGCCTTACAAACCTCAAAAGTTTTTTGAAGGTGAATATTGTATGTACAGGCCGGGTCCTGATGTCCATTTTCCCATAAAATCCGTTGAGAAGGGTATGATTTCTTGGCAGTCGATTATGTGATTACTTGCAGTCATTCAATAAGCTGCTATACTTCCGACCTAATTTTTAATTAAAGTGGAGCTTTACCATGGCTGTTCAAAAGAGCCGCGTTACCCGTTCTCGTCGTGGCATGCGTCGTTCGCATGATGCATTGACTGCGCGTTGTATTTCAACCGATACTGAAACAGGTGAAAGACATTTACGTCATCACATGACCCCTGATGGTTTTTATCGTGGTCGCGAAGTGATTGCAAAAGACGATAAAGACGATAAATAAGCATTCTGCGCGATAGGGAGCCGCGCGTTAGCGAGCGAACCACTATGAAAACAATTTCAATTGATATTCAAGGTGGTGATTTCGGACCAAACGTAACAGTTCCCGCCGCACTCCAAGTTTTACGTCGTCACCTCGATCTCAAATTGATTCTCGTCGGTTTATCCGACCAACTTACGCCTTTTCTATCAAAAAGCGCTGATATTGCAGATCGTATCGAAATTCAAAATGCGTCTGAAGTAGTCGCTATGGACGAATCACCTGGTGTTGCATTGCGATCCAAAAAAGATTCTTCCATGCGTGTTGCGATCAACTTGGTAAAAGAAGGTCGTGCGCAAGCTTGTGTTTCTGCTGGAAATACTGGTGCATTAATGGCAACGGCGCGTTTCGTTTTAAAAACATTACCCTCCATTGATCGCCCTGCCATCATGGCGCGATTTCCAACAATGAATGATAATATTGTGCGCGTGCTGGATTTGGGTGCGAATGTAGACTCCACCCCGGAACAGTTACTGCAATTTGCAGTAATGGGGGCGATTACCGCAAAAGCCGTCAATAATTTGCAAAATCCTTCCGTTGCGCTTTTGAATATCGGTTCTGAAGATATTAAAGGTAATGAGCAAGTAAAAAATGCGGCTGTTTTATGTGCGCAATGCAACGCGATAAATTATACGGGTTTTGTAGAAGGTGATGAAATTTTTCAAGGTAAAACTGATATTGTGGTATGCGATGGATTCGTGGGAAATTCCGTATTAAAAGCGTGTGAAGGTACTTTAAAATTAATCGCAGGATTTGCAAAACAAGAAATCAAAAAAAATTGGTGGACGAAATTATCCGTTTTGCCTGCACTGCCCATATTAAATCGTTTGAAAAAAAGAATTGATCCGCGTCAGCACAATGGCGCGTCGATGCTGGGATTAAATGGCATTGTGATTAAAAGTCATGGCGGCGCGGATATTTTTGCATTTGCATGCGCTATCGAACAAGCCATTTTAGAAGTTGAAAAAAATATTCCCGCATTAATAAGCAAACAAGTGAGTGACATATTAAAATGATTTATTCTAAAATCGCCGGCACCGGCAGTTATCTTCCCAAAAAAATTCTCACCAATGCTGACCTTGAAAAAATGGTCGATACCACTGATGAATGGATTGTGCAACGCGTGGGTATTCGTCGTCGTCATTTAGTAGACGATAGCGGTGACACCACTTGCACTATGGCCATTGCTGCAGCACGTGCTGCAATTGCTTCCGCGAATATTTCTCCCAATGATATTGATTTAATTATTGTTGGCACTGCATCGCCTTATCATTTATTTCCCAGTGTGGCGTGTGACATTCAAAAAGCATTAAATATGACGAATGAATGCGCTGCATTTGACGTGAATGCCGGCTGCTCTGGATTTGTTTATGTGATGAATATTGCTGATCAATATATTCGTTCGGGTAGCTGTAAAAATGTTTTAATCGTGGGTGCGGATACGTTGTCAACCGTGACAGATTGGACGGATCGTGGCACGTGTATTTTATTTGGTGATGGCGCGGGCGCTGCGATTTTGCAAGCGAGCGAAACACCAGGCATATTAGCAACACATATTCATGCCGATGGACAATATGCTGATTTATTATTTGCAGAAAATGCGTTGTGGTCGGGCAATGCGAAAAATTACGTGCAAATGCAGGGTAATGCCGTGTTTAAAGTAGCCGTCAATAAACTGGGCGAAATTGTTGATCAAACGTTAGCAAAAGCAAACATCGATCAGCATGACATAGATTGGTTGATTCCTCATCAAGCGAATTTACGTATTATTCAAGCGATGGCAAAAAAATTAGATATGCCGATGGAAAAAGTCATTTTAACAATTGAAGACCATGGCAATACATCAGCCGCATCCATTCCGCTAGCACTGGATTTTGCGGTAAAAAGTAATAAAATCAAACGCGGAGACAAATTATTATTAGAAGCGTTTGGTGCGGGATTTGCGTGGGGATCGGCGCTGGTGGTTTATTGATTACCTTTTAAAGGTACTTTGAATGGCAAAAGAAAAGAAAATAATAATAAACGTACAGGGCGCAGCTATTAATGTCCTTTCAAAGCATGAAGAGGATTATATTTGTTTGACAGATATGGCAAAAAAATTTGGCGGCGAGGATTTAATTTATAATTGGATGCGCAATCGTAATACACTTGAATTTTTAGGGATTTGGGAACAACTTCATAACGCGGATTTTAAAGGTGTCGAATTCGACACCTTTAAAACTCAGGCTGGTTTAAATAGTTTTCGCATGACGCCAAAAAAATGGATAGAGGCTACATGTGCTATCGGTGTGCAATCACGTGCAGGTCGATATGGTGGCGGAACATATGCGCATAAAGATCTCGCTTTTTGAATTTGGATCTTGGTTGAGTCCAGAGTTTAAGCTTTATTTAATCAAAGAATTTCAACGCTTGAAGAATGATGAAAATCATCGTCTGTCGCTTAACTGGAATTTAAATCGAACTTTATCCAAACTTAATTATCGTATTCATACTGATGCTATTAAAACGCATATTATTCCTACTATTGTTAATGCAAACCAAGTAAATTTTGTTTATGCCAACGAAGCGGATGTGCTAAATGTTGCTTTGTTTAATCAAACAGCAAAAGAATGGCGCGACACTTATCCGAATTTAGAGGGTAATATGCGTGAGCATGCAACGATTGAGCAATTATTGGTGTTAACAAATATTGAAGCAATGAATGCTGAATTTATTCGCATGGGATTGTCTCAATCAGATCGTTTAAAAAAACTTAATGAAATTGCTATTATTCAACTACAGTCACTAACAACGAATATCATTGTTAAAAAGTTGGCTGATAAAAATTTTGCATAAAGCTATTTTTAATGGATGTATTATGTTCGCATTACTTTTTCCTGGCCAAGGCTCACAATCCATTGGCATGTTATCCGAGCTTGCTCAGCAATCAAAATGTGTTCAAGAAATATTTTCCCAGGCCAGCGATACATTACACTACGATTTATGGGATTTAACACAAAACGGTCCCGCAGAAAAATTAGACCAAACTGAATTTACACAACCCGCATTATTAGCAGCAGATATCGCTGTTTGGGAATGTTGGAAGCACTTCGGCGGAAAAAATCCGCAATTTGTAGCGGGGCATAGTTTAGGTGAATATGCTGCGCTGGTTTGCGCAGAAGCCATCGAATTTCAAGATGCGATTTCATTGGTTTGCCTTCGCGGAAAATATATGCAATCTGCTGTTGCAAAAGAAGCGGGTGCGATGGCGGCAATCGTTGGATTGGAAGATCATCAAGTTGAAGAACTCTGTAAAAACGCTGCAAATAGTGGCATTGTAAGCCCTGCGAATTATAATTCGATCGGGCAAATTGTGATTGCAGGCGAAACATTGGCTGTTGAAAAAGTTCGATTTAAATTCCAGTTAAGCGACAGACGATGATTTTCATCATTCTTCAAGCGTTGAAATTCTTTGATTAAATAAAGCTTAAACTCTGGACTCAACCAAGAT
>Ga0207016_1097_pt1 | contig 18670 bp, 15 predicted proteins | sample Alteio_BWMinCont_54_FD_153469 | JGI IMG/M metagenome (GOLD analysis project Ga0207016, IMG submission 153469) | Enriched cells from forest soil in Barre Woods Harvard Forest LTER site, Petersham, Massachusetts, United States -... | ecosystem: Environmental > Terrestrial > Soil > Temperate forest >...
CTGTGCGCGCGAAGGCATCGGATTGGCAAAGCAATGTCTCTTTTTGTGAAACTGAAGTGCAAGAACGAATGACGCATTTCATTCAGTCAAAAAAACAAACAAATGATCAAGATGAGCCCATTGACATATCGCCGACTGATTTTGCGGGCATTATGGGTAATAACGAGATCATACAGGAAATGACCAAAACAAATGAGATCACTCGTCAATTCAAAGCATCTTTACCAAAAAATAATGAGCTCGATAATGCAACAAACAACAGTCCAGAACCTCCCAAATAACGTTATTTCGGACTGGTTGTCCACACAACTCTCAGGTAAGCCATCCCGATGCTGTGTAGAGTAAATTGACTATTGCGACAAAAACTGTCGCAATACTTGGTATTGTGACAAAATTATGCTAGTTTTACTAAAAACAAATAGCATTTGTCGCAATACTGGGGGATTTATGGCTTCAAACAAAACAGTTGATCTTGAATCACTTATTTTAAAACTTCTCCATGATAGAAATGAAATCAGTCTTCAGGATATTGCTCGTGAAGCTGGACTGTTGGTTAGCTCAGCGACAAGCCGTCGCGCTATTCAACGGGTTATTGCCAGGCTGATTGAAAGTGAGATCATTCAAGCGCAAGGTAATGCCCGTGCGCGTACCTATATTTCCGGAAAGCTGATTAATAATACGACTCCTGTAACTTTCATAGAAAAACTATTCACAGGCATCTCTCTTTCTGATTCTTCATTAAAACTTCTTGAATATGTTTCAAAACCTGTTCAAGCGAGAAAACCTGTCGGATATAATCAGGATTTTTTAAAACTCTACGATCCTGAGAAGACCCCCTATCTTAGCCACTCACTACGAGAGGAGCTTATTGGAGTCGGAAATGTGGAAATTGTAGAGCGGATAGGAGGCACTTACGCGCGTAATATTTTAAATCGTCTGCTCATTGATTTATCATGGAACTCAAGTCGTCTTGAAGGGAACACATACTCATTACTGGAAACCAAAAGGCTCATTGAGTTGGGTGAAAATGCAGCAGGAAAAGATGTTACAGAAGCGCAGATGATTCTCAATCACAAAGATGCGATTGAATACATTGTTGAGTCTTCCCTTGAGACAAAAATAACCTCACATGAGGTTTGCAGTATTCATGCGCTTTTGTCAGAAAATCTTTTAGGTGATCCCGGCGCTTCAGGGCGCGTGCGAAATCTTGCTGTTGGAATTTCGGGAACCACTTATCTCCCGCTGGATAATCCCCACGTTCTGAGAGAATGTTTTGATCTTTTTATTAAAAAACTGAATATCATTGAAGATCCATTTGAACAATCATTTTTTGCATTGGTGCAGATGTCGTATATGCAGGCATTTGAAGACGTCAATAAAAGAACCGCGCGACTTATGGCTAATATCCCTTTGATTAAACGTAATTTAAATCCGCTATCTTTTATTGATGTCAATCAAACGGATTATATGATGTCTTTGCTGGCTGTTTATGAAAAAAATGATGTGAGTCTTTTACGGGATCTCTATGTCTGGGCGTACAAACGTTCGGCTCAGCGCTATTCTGCGATGCAACAGTCAATGGGAGAACCTAACCTGTTCAAAATGAAGCACAGAGATATCATTCAAGATATTATTAGATCAATTATTCTTGAAAAAGTGAAGGGTCAGCAGGTCGTTTCAACTCTTAAACGCTTGATAGACACATTAAAGCTCTCCGTGCATGATTCAGAACAGATGTTTCATCTTATTGAAACAGAAATCATGAGCCTGCATGATGGAAATATTGCTCGATTCAAAATTAGACCGAGTGAGTTTGAAGCTTGGAAAGGGGTGCAGTAATATGTCGTTTCAATGCTGCCGCAACAGGTGCATAACTTAGTCGATGAATCGCACAAGGTCCCAATTCCTGTAATGCTGCGCGATGTAGCGCTGTTGGGTAGCCTTTATGCAGAGAAAAACCATAACCTGGGTACAGTGCGTCCATCTCATCCATTTCGTTGTCTCGCAAAACTTTTGCCAAAATAGATGCGGCACCAATTTCCATAACCAGGCTGTCGCCTTTTACAATAGCCTGACAGGGCATTGAAACGTCAGGTATATATAACCCATCTATTAATGCTTTATGAGGACAAATCGATAATGCTTCAATGGCGCGTTTCATTGCCAACAGCGTGGCATGATGAATATTTAGCCGGTCAATTTCCTCAACTTCGGCTCGTCCATAGGCATAACACAACGCACGTTCTCGAATGGTTATTGCCAACTGATTGCGTTTTGATGGCGTTAATTTTTTAGAGTCCGTGACTCCATCAATTGGCTCGCGCAATATCACCGCCGCAGTCACAACAGGACCTGCCAAAGGACCGCGTCCAACTTCATCAACACCCGCTACGTACAATTGCATGGAAATAGCCCCAACTAAACAGCACCAGGATAATAATTTAACATCAACAGCGTGATCAGGCTACCATTGGTGTTACGGTTGTAATTGGCAAAAGAGAAATATTGAATCAGTCTGGCCGCGAATTTGGAGTTAATTGAATAGACTATTGAGCCCCCGACAAAGGGATCAACATCCACTGTGTTGACTGTTGTAGAGAATGAAGGTTGTTCAGCGACAGTGGTGGTTGTCAAGTAGATTGAGGTGACAGAAGCTCCGCCCGTCAGATTGAATCGCAATCTGGACTCGGGGTTGAGCGTGTAGTTAATAGAGGTGGAAAACACTTTTCTTGCTCGGGTTAGTTCTAGTTCAGAACCGGTTTTTGATTTGGGAAATCCCTGAGTGTAATCCAGTTCATACGAGAATGGAGTGTGGTCGCCCAGTCCGGCTCCAAAACCTGACCGCAAGGCATTCTCGTTATTGGGATAGGCGCTTTGAGGTGTGAAATCAATTGCCTGATGCCCTGGCTGTACTATTGATAACGGATTGTCCTTGTATAAAGTATGATAAAAAACATATCCCCCGGTTATAAAAAACGAGTTATGACAGGTCCAATCTGATGGCTGACATGGTTTTGAATTGGTGGCTGCGGCAATTTGGCTGCCTGACATGACGACCAATAGCACCAGTGTCCGGCATTTTTTAATTAACATGCTCATCCTAATTTAGATTGTTAAACAAAATCCGATGCGAGCTAATCGACATTAAAATACCAAAACTCGCCAGAAAAGTAACCATTGCTGATCCGCCATAACTGACCAAAGGCAGAGGGATCCCGACGACGGGTAATATTCCCATCACCATGCCTATATTCACAAATGCGGAAAGAAAAAATGTCATCGCAAGGCTCGTCGCGAGCAAGCGGGTGAAACAAGTTTGTGCGTGACGGGCAATGCTTAAGCTGCGCAGAGAAATTAATGCTACCAATACAATCAGGATAAAACATCCCACAAAGCCAAACTCTTCACCACATACTGCAAAAATAAAGTCCGTGGCATGCTCTGGTAAAAAGTTAAGGTGTGATTGACTACCGGCTAACCAGCCTTTACCAAATGCCCCCCCCGATCCGATAGCAATTTTGGATTGAATAATATGATAGCCTGTACCTAATGGATCATGTTCGGGGTTTAGTAACGTAATGATGCGCTGTTTCTGGTAGTCATGCATCACGTGCCAAAGCAGGGGGGCAGCCAGACTGATCGCTATGGTAATGAACAGCACAATGCGCATGCGGATTCCAGCCAAAAATACGACACAGAGTCCTGCCGCGATGACCATAATTGCAGTACCCAAATCAGGTTGTTTGGCAATTAAAATGGCGGGGATAAAAATATACAGAGCAGTAATGAGCAGAGACTTTAAATCGATAGGTAGTGTTTTACGATCGACATACCATGCAGCCATCATTGGAACGGCCAGTTTCATGATTTCCGACGGTTGAAAGCGAAAAAAACCCAAATCAAGCCAACGCTGTGCTCCTTTGCCGATTTTGCCCATCACCATAACCGCCAGCAGCAGTGTCAAACCTATAGCGTAAATCCATGGGGTCCATATCTTGTATTTATGTGGAGGAATAAAGGCAAATACCATCATTACGCCAAGAGCCAGTAGCAAGCGCATGCCTTGTCGCAAGATCATACCCATATTTTGATTGGATGCACTATAGAGAATTAGTAGACCAAATCCAATTAATAATAACAACAAACCCAATAAGGGCAGGTCAATGTAAAATGATTTACCGGTAAATCGATACATTGGACGTGACGTGCTTATTTTCATGGTTTATTTAACTCAAAGTAGGCATCCATCACTTTACGGGCAACGAAGGATGCAATGGTATCATTTTCTACCAGCACTGCAATTGCAACTTCAGGTTGTTCAACCGGTGCAAATGCAATAAACAGACTGTGATCACGCAAGCCCTCTGGAAGATTTAAATAATGTTTTTTCTCATCCTGGCTCATGCTGAACACTTGTGATGTCCCTGTTTTTGCAGCGACAGAATAGGGCGCATTGCGTCCGAATCGGTAGCCCGTGCCTTCATTGTTGGTGATAACTGAGTGCATGGCATCGGTGACAATATCCCAGTTTTCAGTATTTTTTAACTGGATAGGATATTCTTCAACCGGTTTAAAATGATGCGTTTTACCATGGTCATCTACTGATTTGCTCAGTAAATGCGGACGAAAACGTCGTCCATGTTGACTCATTGAGGCTGTCGCATTCGCCAGTTGCAGGGGAGAGGAGAGCATAAAACCCTGGCCAATCGACGTAATCAAAGTATCGCCCGGATACCATGGCAGATTTTTGCTTTGCCGTTTCCAATGTGGACTGGGTACAAGACCCGGAGCTTCTTCATTGAGGTCAACATGGGTTAACTGTCCAAAACCGAATTGTACTAACATGTCTTCAATCGCGGATATTCCCATTTTGTTACCCAATTGATAAAAAAAGGTATCACATGATACGGTAATAGCTCGTTTAACACTCACAACGCCATGACCCTTGCGTCTCCAGTCCCGGTAAGAATGGGAAACATTGGGCAGTTTATACCAGCCGGGATCGTAAATACGGGTGTTGATGTTAATCACTTCTTTGTCCAATCCTGCGATGGCGATAAATGGTTTTACAGTTGATGCAGGTGGATAGAGACCGCGTACTGCTCGGTTGTATAATGGTCTGTCATGGGCATCTGATAACACCTTATAATCATCGTTACTAATTCCGTTAACAAACAAATTGGGATTGAAACTGGGTGAGCTGGTCATTGCCAGTATATTACCATTATTGACATCCATGAGGACAACAGCCCCACGTTTATCCTGCAATGCTTCATAGGCAACTTGCTGTAATCGCGAATCAATGGTGAGGTACAGTTTTGCACCTGAAATGGGTGCCTGTTTTGTTAAAACATGTACGGTTCTGCCGCTCACGTCAGTTTCTACCTGTTGATAACCTACGTCTCCGTGAAGCTTGTCTTCATAAAATTTCTCAACACCTGCTTTTCCAATAAAGTTGGTTGAGCGATAGTTAGTGCTGTTGACACGTTGTAATTCCTGAACGTTTATTCGTCCAACATAGCCCAGCAAATGAGCGGTTGTTTCAGCTAAGGGGTAATAACGCATAAGTCGTGCCTTGATACTAACCCCGGGGAACTGGTACTGATTGCTGGCAAAAATGGCGACTTCATCCTGGGTCAGCTTTAATTTGAATGGAATGGGAGCGTAAGCATGATTTTGATGGCGGGCACGCTCAAAATTTTCAATGTCATCATTGGTAATTGACGGCAATAAATCCTTTAGTCTCAGTAGTGTTCCTGTCAGGTTTTTAACGCGCTCCGGTATAATTTCAAGCACATAAACAGGAACGTTTTCCGCCAGAACCACACCGTTTTTATCAAAAATGATACCGCGAGGAGGCGCTATGGGAATGATGCTCATTTGATTTTTTAATGATAGTGTCGCATAGCGTTTATATTGTGAAAACTGAAGATAAGCAAGGCGCAGAATTAAAACCAGAGAAAACATGATTAGCAAGGCAACCAGTAAGCTCAGGCGAAAGTGGTGAAGCCGTGATTCAACACGGTCATTTTGTACATCCCTGTTTACGCGCATGTGCAGGATTACTCAGTTCGTTCTTGCCACAAGCTTTCCAAATTATATATTGCTCGGGTTTCAGGTTGCATAACGTGGACAATGAAATCACCAAAATCCACCAACGCCCAATCACCGCCTTCAAGGCCTGTATGGTGCATTGCAGGTACCCCGGCATCTTTCATATGTTCCATGGCGTAAGTAGCGATAGCTTTAACATGACGAGATGAGCGACCACTACAGACAATCATATAGTCTGTGATTGTGGTGTGTTTGCTGACATCAATTACAGTCACGTCAATGGCTTGTATGTCTTCGAGTATCTGAAGCAGGGTGCTTAACAGCGGGTTTGTATCTTGCATATTATGGGTATCAACTCAGTCAAAAGGTCAGGATTATTTGGATCGCGCGAAGTATAGCAGCATTTGTAGTCACATACAAAAGGCCAGGGTGAATTGGGAGCAACTCTCACATAGGCAAATTTAAAGTAGGTTGGGCCTCGGCCCAACAGAAACGTTGGACGCGTATACAGTATGGCGACGACAAATCAGTAAAAGATTGTCATCATGTGCCACATTCCTGTTGGGCCGAGGCCCAACCTACACCATTTTGCCTGTCTATACGAGAGTTCCACCCGGGTGACACGGAATGCATTTGAAAAACATTTAAACTTGAGGCCTTAACTAGGATTACAATCTCTGAGCCCCAAGTGACTTTAATACCAAATCGTTAACGTGGACCTACTTGAGGTGAATGTTCATCAAGCACTACGTCTTTATCGCACACATTCGTTAATCCTGCAATATAATGCAAATTCTCAACCGTCCAGTACATGGTCAATAGGGTATGGGAATCATCATTTTTTTTAATAGCCGATATGAAGCGATCATCTTCTCTTGCTATAGGAGGGAAAATACCAGGAATCACTTTAAACATATCCTTTATATCGGTAGATAAAAACTCTTTTATTAAACCTTTTTCGTTTAGCGAGTCGTATGCTTTCTCCAAGCATCTTATTGAGAGTTGATCTCCGGGATATCGTTTTGCTATATCTTTTTTGAATTGATTTTGAGCCATGATTGAATCATGTGTTGCCATAGTATGTAGTCGTCTTACAGCGCCAACCAAGGGTTTTGAGAACATGCGTAACATAAATCTGTCCTTTATTTCATTTTATGAGAAAATCAAGTTTACCGAAGTTAACAATAAATGTAACTACTCATCCAAGGCGAGCAGTTACAAATAAGATATGATAAACTGAACTAACTCAGTTTAAAATGTGAGCCTATATGTCAGTAATACAAGCTAATCATCCGCCTTCACTCCGCATCTTTTTCACAACAGAACTCTGGGAGCGTTACGGTTTCTATGTTATTCAGACGTTATTAGCGCTCTATCTGGCATTGCATTTTAAATGGCCGGACAAACAGGTCTATGCTTTGGTGGGTTCCTTCACTGCTCTAACTTATCTCTCACCCTTGCTGGGTGGATGGATAGCCGATCATTTGTTGGGTCAAAAACGTACTATCCTTGCTGGTGGACTGGTGTTATTAATCAGTTATCTGGCCTTGAGCCTAACAGTATCGGATCATGCATTGAACTGGTCCCTGGCAGGCATTGCTGTGGGTACGGGGTTACTTAAACCGAACATTTCAGCTTTGCTTGGAAATGAATATCCGTCAGGATCACCTCATCGAGAAAAAGGGTTCATTATATTTTATATGGGCTTGAATGCCGGTATTATTTTAGGCACGACCTTGCCTGGTTATTTGAATCAGCAGTTTGGGTGGCCTGTTTCATTTATGAGTGCGGCAATGGGCATGGTGATTGCCATAGCGATCTTTTCATTTGGTATTTATCGTTATCGCCTCCAGGATTATCATCCCTACACATTTCAATTTAGTAATATTCTTCTGGCAGCCGGGCTCTGTTTTCTGTTATGGCTATCCTCGTTCTTCATTTTTGATTATCCAGCACTGGCAGATGCCGTGTTTTGCGGTGTGGCTTTAGTTTCAGTGGCTTATTTTGTCTATTGTGTAAAACGTGAAACTGCAGTTCAGGCACGACAGACGATTGTAATAGGTTTGTTATGTCTGATATCCGTGGTTTTTTGGGCTTTTTATTTTCAAATGTTTATGTCATTTTCGTTATTTATTGTGCGAGTGGCACAGCCAACGTTATTGGGTACACTTTTTCCACCTCCCTATTACGTCGGTATACAAAGTATTGGCACGATTATTCTGGGGTTTGTTCTGATGCGTAGAAAAAACAAACTGAATCAGACGCAACAGGGGATTAGTACAGGGAATAAATTTGTAAGTGCCATGGTCCTCATGACCCTTTCCTATGGGCTGGTCGTGTTGATTTGTCACGTGACCTTGCCAGACAGTTTGTTGTCCCCATTATATATTATTCCTTCATACCTTATTATTTCTTTAGCAGAAATGTTATTGTCTCCTGTTGGTTTATCAGCCGTTACGATGCTTGCCAGCCGTAAGAAGGTCAGCACGTTAATGGGTATTTTTCTGGCATCTTTAGGAGTTGGTGGTTTCTTATCTGGAAAATTGGCTTCGTTAACGGCCATTCCATCGGGTGAATTATCAATCATGGATTTAAAGGCGCACTATGCTACTGCGTTTAGTCATTTGTTGAGTGTTTTAATTATTGCGACATTGATGTGTGTAGTATTAAACTGTTTTATCAGGCGGTTAATGAAGACTTAGGGCTTAAACAAAAGAAAAGGCTATTTTGTTTTCATTAAAAGCCTGTGTAACAGCGCGTGTTAATTTACTCATCACATCTTGCGTTTTCTTGACGTTGTCTATTTCACACCACAGGGTAAGATTATTTAATTCATAAAATATGTTGGGCTGATAGGGTTTATCTTGAATAATCTCAGGAATTTTGGTTGTAGTCTGGAGAAATATTTGTTGCGCTTTTTCGAACAGCCTACCGTCTTCTATTCTTACCGTCATCCTCATGCGATATAGTTTATTACTCTGAAACGTGTAATTTTTGATGGTGTCGTGAAGCAGCTTTGAATTTGAAATAATCAGATCGAAGTGATTTACGGTCTTGATTTGAGTGGTCATTAGAGAAAGTTTAGTCACCTTCCCTTCTGTATCTTCAATAGCAATGTGATCCCCCACTTTAACCAGCTTATGCAGCATAATATAAAGGCCGCTAATTAAATCGCCTGCAATCTGTCTGCTCACTCCAAAACCAATTCCGAAAGACAGCCCGCCTGCGATGACCATAATACTGGCCGGATTAATGCCTGCGATGATCAATGCAAAAATAAAATCAACGCTGACGATAGCACCATAAACCAAATCTTTGATGATTGGTTGTATAACTTTGTTCTTTTTAAATCTATTTCTTTGAGATATGACGGACGCTAATGACCGACCCAGTAGCAATAGAATACAAAAGACAAAACATGCTCTAATAATTCGTACGGGATATATTGTAAAAACGAAAAACGAGCTCCCGGTTTTTAACTGATAAAACGTTTCTTCAGTATGATAAAGAATCGTCCCCCAAATCTGTTCTACAGCACAGTAAGTGATAAAGGCAAGTGGGATCATGAATAGAAGTCGAATACCAGAGAGTTCCCATAATGTATCATTGAGATTAATTCTTAGTATCTTATGAAGTTTAATAGAGTAGGGATTGGATGCGTCAGTTAAGGTTGAATAACACTTTTTAAGGAGCGTATTGACCTCAAATACAACGGCAATGGCAATGAAGGTTGTGATGATATTAATAACAACTAAACCTGCAAGTTGATGATACCCAGCCCACCCAAGAACAATAATGACTATAAAAAAACAGTAAAGTGAAATATGACAGATTTTTTTCACCAATTTTGACACACGATGCTCGAAAAACGGTGTTTTAAAGATTGCCAAGCTAACCCATAATAGCGCCAAATTATAGACGGTCAGCAAGGCAACATAACTGATCTCCAGTAATGCGAGTGGAGGATTTTGTTCCAGGAATAAAATCGCGGCTATATAAATAAATAGACCGATGGTTGATAAAGTACGTATACAGTTTAATAAGGAAATGTGAACCTGTTCCCGTGGAGATGTTCGGTCTCGTGTAATAAAATCAATAATAATTCTTAAACCAACGAGTGAATATAAGGCAAAGCGTAATTCGACCAGTTTTAGTGGGATATGTGTAATCGCGTGAGATATGGCTAAAATCATCCAGTTATAAACGGCCAAAATGAGTATTACCGCGATAGTATAGAGGGTCAATGGTGTTGGCCAACCTCGAATCTGACGACGACTTAGTGCAACATCCGTTTTAATATAAACACGAATCAGTGTGTAAATCAGAAGAATAAAGGGTAATAACATCAGGTCTGGCGTAAAAACAACATTGACAAATAAAACATATAAATATATTTCAGAGAAGATGAGCATCAATATGATGGGTAACCAGGGTTTTAAAATAGAGAAAACTAATCGCGTGATGGATGTTTTTGGGGTTATGTTAGCCGATCCGATACGAGCTAGGATCCAGGAAAAAAATAGAGATAAAATAACAATGATGAAGAGTAGGAGAAGGTGCGTTTTATCTATTAAGTCAAGGCCACTTTGTTTGTAAAAATTGGCCATGCTAAAGGTCATACTGGAAAACAATTCAGGATTGAAGTTCTTCCAGATGGGCGCAGTATGATGGGTTATGATAAATGGATTGGTGAGTTCCTCTATATAATCCGCGGTCTTAAGGATGAGCTGGAGTTTATAATGAAGCACACCTAAATTGAAGATTTGAGTGTCGATGCTCAGTTTTTCCTGTTGTAAATCCTGATAGGTTGCCATATCGACTGGCGTGCTTTTAAGTCCATTAAACAATGTATTAATTTCTTCTAATCTTGCTCGACTGTCGTCAAGACAATATTTTAAAACTTGTTGTTGATCGTGGATGTTTTGAACTATTGTAACGATGTTCCAATATTGATTTTTATTTAATGGTACTGCTTTTTCTGTTTCTGTATATTGAGAGACCAGTGGTTCTATGGAACAATTTATTTTAGAATTTGATTCGGCAAAGGATAATTGAGAAAATAAACTGATGATCATTAGCATCATTAAGTGAGTAATAAAAAAATGTAACCACTTATTTTTAATGTACATTATTCTATTTTATCCTGTTTAGACTCATACGTCATCCCGAGCTCATACGTCATCCCGAGCGCATACGTCATCCCGAGCGCAGCGAGGGATCCCCTGACATTAGCACAATGCCACATGGCGGAGATCCCTCGCTGCGCTCGGGATGACGTACGGGGTGAGCAGTTAAGTTGCATCATCATCACTATCACTAGTAAGAAGCATATCTTTAAAAGCATAGGCAATTTCTAAATTAAGATCACTGATAATGATTTCTTTCCTGTTTACATCATTAATAACGCACCATAAATTCAACTCATATAATTCAAACAAAACAACGGGTTCATAGGGTGGTTCCTGGACTACATTTGGATTTTTAATGGCAATATCGAGTAATAATTGTTTGGCCAACTCAAAGTCACTGTTTTTGTCCAGGTTAACGGCAATATTTATTCGAGATAACGCATTGTTGCTAAAAGTAAAATTGGTGATGACCTTGGTGACAATTTCTGAGTTTGGAATGATGACATCCGAATGGGTTAGTGTATGTAATTGCGTTGATAATGCCCCAATTCTTCTTATAAAACCTTCATTTATATTGCGTTCACCTACTTCAATATGATCACCTATTTTAATGGGTTTATTGATCATGATTACCAGGCCACTGATAAAGTCTTTCGCAAAACTTTGTAATCCAAAACCAAGACCCACCGATAAGGCGCCTGCTACAACAACAAGGTTTTTAAGGTTAAAACCTGCAATGTATAAGGCCATTAATATACCGACGGTAAACGAAAGATATTGGACCAGAGCCAAGAACATAATTTGAGTATGTTTTTCTTCATGCATCATCTTTTTTCGTATAATATAAGTTGCCAGTGTTCTGCCTGTTAATACAATCATACAAAAAACTGTAGCTGCTCTCAATACAAGGGTGGGGCGGATAGTTGCGCCAAAAATAGCAACACCATCATGTACTTTACTGAGCATATTTAATATTTGATAAGGTGTGATCCCCCATATTTCCATCATGGTAAATATTCCCCATATGATGGCAGGAGTAGTGAAGACCAATCGCATAACATATAATTCTGTCAACTTGTCGTCAGCATGTAATCCCATGAAATAACGTAATTTTTGTGACCAAACCTGGTTTGGATCGCTTAACCTGAAATAGGTTCTCTTAAAAAATTCATTCACATCCAGTATAAGAATTATCACTACAGCTGTTAAGATTAAGTTGGGTATTAATGCTATAGCAAGATAATGATATCCACACCAGGCGGCGATGATGCTCGATAGACAAATGATTTTCAAAATATGTTCAGCTTTTTTACGATAATTGGTAGCTACCCAATGATTTAAAAATACTGCAATCAACCAAAAATAAGCCAGATCCAACAGGGTGATGTACAGGGTGTCCAATAATGTAAAAAAATCAGAAGAGAGGGAGAGGGTGCCTGCAATGATGTAGAGGGTGTACGCCACCAAGGAAACCGTAGCCACGATGAACACGCGTGTTTGTATTGTGACCACCATTTTTTCAGTTAGCCATTGTTTTAGCCCCGTCATATAAGTTACAAGAAGCTTAAGGACCAGGATAATATAAGTAACATAAATAAAGTTGACATACTTTAGGGGGATCGATGCATTTTCAAAAAATAAAAATTGGAGCACTAATACATAAAAATTGGTGATAAGAGCGATAAAAAACTGAAAGAAATGCAGGGTTGAAAAGGATGGTTCTCGTTTCATACCGGTCATGAAATAGAGTCTTGTTAAAAAGAGAATGACTGAATACAGTGATAAGGCATTAATAATCAGAATTATTGCGGGAGCAGGATTTGTGTATGGAAACATGACATTCAAACATGCACAAACAAGACCAAACGGTAAAATGTAAGGTATATAGTCTTTACTGAGATTGTTAGCCGAGTTGGTCTGTGATGTGTTTGTTTTCCGCAAAACAAGCGCAAATGTCGAGCCAAGCAGGCCTATCAAAGCCAGAGCTAGCCAGTGCATTTTATTTAATTCTCCAATCCCACTATGCTGGTATACTGATTCGAGATTAAGATTTATATTGGAAAATAAATTAAAGTTGATTTTATCCCACATTGGTATTCTTTTTAATAGTTTGAACTTATTAACCCTGTTGATTTTATCAGTAGCGATGTCCTGTATTTCTTCCAGTCTGTAGTTTAAAAACTCACAGGTTTTTATTTGAGTTAATTTATTGGTTTTCTCCCGGAGAATATAATTATAAGAGGCAGTATCCGATATGGTTGTATTAGACAATTTGATTTGATTAAGCAGATGATTAATTTTGTCAAGTCGCGTTTGTCCCTCCTTGATGCAGGAGGTCACCTGACGTTGAAGCACGTTAATGTTATGCAGCACCAGAGTTAATTCTTCATAGCCGTTGTTTTTGTTTAATATTTTCTGATTGATGGTATTCAGTTGAGTGGTTATATTTTGGGCATTTACATCGGCCGTGTCTGTTGGTTGCGCAGTGGCTATGATAGAAAAAAACGATGCAAAAAAAATAGTTAACAGGGTTGAAGCACGTTTATAGGTAGATGGTTTATTTTCTAACATGGGTTCTGTGCTCCCTGCATGATTTTGGCTCTGGACAGAGAGACATGACAAGGGCCTCATGCCTTTCTGTCCAGGAAATTTGAGTTCTATATGGTCTATTTAGATCATTAATCGTGTCAAGTGTCAATAATTTCCTGAACTCGAGCAAGTGTACAGCGTGCTTTAATTACTTTAAAATAAACTCTTCTTTACTCCGGGCTGCAAACATTACATGAATAAACCAATTTATCGAAAGATACAAAATTTGTTGTTACTTGTGACGATTTTTGTGCTGACCACGGCATTGTATTTTGAATATGGCAAAGGATTGCAACCCTGTCCTTTATGCTTAATGCAGCGTTTCTGTACATTTTTGTTTGGCTTCTTTTGCCTGACCGGGCTGTGTCTCAGCAGTTTGCGACGAGCCAGACGGGTGGCGGTGCTCCAGATGATGTTTGCGATCTGTGGTATTTATTTTGCTAGCAGGCAAATATGGCTGCAGTCTTTGCCCGTTGATCAAACGGCAGCCTGTATGCCAAGCCTTGATATGTTGATTCACTACTTTTCGAAGACTCAGGTATTAACGGCGCTGTTTTGGGGAACGGGTGATTGCGCTGAAGCCAGTTGGAGATTTTTAGGTTTATCTATTCCTGTATGGTCAACAATTTATTTCATAATGATGTTTTTGGTCAGTGGTTTTGTTTTCGGATGCCTTGGTCAACAAACGCGCGAAAACAAATGATGACTGGGTTTCGTTGTGAGGTGATTCATCACCATGAACATACCAAAGCAAGGGTGACACGCGTAACTACTCCACATGGTGAGTTTTTAACGCCAGTTTTTATGCCGGTAGGCACGCGCGCCGGGGTAAATAATATGACTCCACTCGAATTATGTGATGCAGGCAGTCAAATTATTTTAGGCGGTAATACGTATCATATGCTTTGTGCGCCTGGTATGGATGTTATTGAAAAAGCAGGCGGCATGCACCGTTTTATGGGCTGGCATGGTCCGATGTTAACGGATAGCGGCGGGTTTCAAGTCTTTAGCCTGTCTAAAAATCAAAAAATATGTACAATTGATGAGGATGGAGCCCATTTTACTATCCCGGGAACTCAGCGCCTTATTCACATGACACCGGAAATGTCACTGGAAACGCAAAAAATCATTGGTGCTGATATTATCATGGCCTTTGATCAGTGTACGCCTGATCATTGTACGCATGATCAGGTTCGACACATTATGACACGAACACATCGGTGGCTCGGGCAATCCATGGCGTATCATCAACAACACCCAACGTCGCGTTATGGTGCGCAGCAAGCACTGTTTGGTATAGTACAAGGGGGAGTCTATGAGGATTTGCGCCAGGAAAGTGCAGATTTTGTAGCACAGATGAATACGGATGGAATTGCCATTGGAGGAGAAACTGTCGGTTTTGACATGCCTGCTACGGTGGAGGTTATTCGCTGGGTAAGGAAGTTTTTGCCAGAGAACAAGCCCCGTTACACAATGGGTGTTGGCATGTCGCCGCAGGATTTGCTGGATGTGGTGGCCGAAGGCATAGATATGTTCGATTGCGTTGCTCCTACTCGCAACGCACGCCACGGAGCTTTATACTGCGGTGAAGTGGTGCCTGATGGTCATTGGCTGAAATTTGTCAGTGAGCATGAAAGTGCCCGCATCCAAATTAAAAAAGCCTGCTTTGCTGATGACATGTCGCCCATTATGGCCAGTTGTGAGTGTTATACCTGCAAGCATTATTCCCGCGCTTTTTTACATCATTTATTTAAACAAAAAGCCAATTTGTTTACGGCACTAGCCAGTATTCATAATGTGCACGTTTTACATGATGTATGTGCTAAAATGCGTACTTTAATTACGTTGAACAACAGGAGAGAACATGATTTTAATTAATACATCCAGAGGAGATATCCGCCTTAAACTGGATAAAGAAAACACGCCTGATACAGTAGCTAATTTTCTCGCCTATGTGCGCAGTGGATTTTACAATGATACGATTTTTCATCGTGTGATTGATGGTTTCATGATTCAGGGTGGTGGTTTGAATGCACAAATGGAAAACAAGCCCAATGAAAAGCCCATTAAAAATGAAGCCCGCTCTGCTAAAAAAAATACACGCGGCACGGTAGCGATGGCAAGAACCAACGATCCGCATTCTGCAACATCGCAGTTTTTTATTAATGTAGCGGACAATGCATTTTTAAATTACAAAAGTGAGCAGTCAGACAGTTATGGTTATTGCGTATTTGCTGAGGTTTTGGAAGGCATGGACGTTGTTGATCTTATTGCCAAAGTGAAAACAGGGCAGCGTAATGGCCATGGTGATGTGCCGGTAGAAGACGTAGTTATTCATTCGATCACTGAAATCCAGTGAAAATAATCAGTCAGGTTGGTGAGGCGCGAGAACTATTGGATCAAGGGGGAGTTATCGCTTACCCAACAGAAGCTGTTTATGGATTGGGTTGCTCTCCGTTTAATCAGCAAGCAGTTGAAAAAATATGGACTCTCAAGCGCCGTACAAAGAGCAAGGGATTTATTCTGTTGATTGCTGATTGGACGCAATTAACGCCATTAATTGCTCCTGTTTCTGATCTGTTGCTTGAGGCGGTGCGATCGACATGGCCTGGTCCAGTTACCTGGGTTTTTCCAAAGTCCGGCATCATTCCGGATTGGCTTTCCGGGCAGCATGATGGCATTGCAATTCGTATGAGTGCGCATCCGGTTGCGCACCAGCTTTGTGTTGATGGGCCGGTGGTGTCTACCAGTGCCAACATCAGTGGACATGATCCTGTTGTTGATTTATTGGGATTGAGTGAGCAGTTCCCGCAAGGTCTTGATGCTGTATTAACGGGTGATTTAGGTGGGTTGAGTCAGCCGAGTGCAATTTATGATGTACTGACAGGAATACGTTTGCGTTGATGTTAGTCAGTTAGCGCGATCTGATTTATTTTAGTGCAATTTAGATGGGGTAGCCTTGGGAGCGACGTGCCCATCGGCACCAAAGACGGCAGATTAATATTACCTTAAGGTAAATATCGTAAAATCGAGACATTATGAGCAAAAAGGAACCAGATGAGCCATAAAAAACATGCTTTGACCATTTTTAGCCTGACCATGATCACGGTCGGCTCAGTTGATAGCATCCGAAATTTACCAGCAACGGCCTTGTTTGGCAGTCAATTGATTGCTTTTTTTATCTTGGGGGCTTTGTTTTTTTTGATTCCTACTGCTTTGGTGTCTGCAGAACTGGCTTCCGGTTGGCCGAAACAGGGCGGTGTTTATATTTGGGTCAAAGAAGCGTTTGGCAAGCGTGTTGGCTTTCTTGCGATTTGGCTTCAATGGATTGAAAATGTTATTTGGTACCCGACTATATTATCTTTTGTTGCTGGCACTATTGGATATTTAATTAATCCATCCCTCGCAGCCAATCCTTATTTTTTGTGTTTTGTGATCGTGAGTTCCTTTTGGGGAGCTACATTGGTTAATTTGCGTGGTATGAGTTCTTCAGCCCTGTTAAGTAATATTTGCGCTATTTCCGGGTTATTATTGCCCATGGCTCTGATTATTGGATTGGGAGCGGCATGGTTGTTTGGAGATAACACGATTCAGGTTCAGTTTGATGCACAAAGCATGCTGCCACATTGGCAAGATCGATCGAAATGGGTAGCGTTGACCGGTGTAATGATGTCATTTTGTGGTATTGAAATAGCCACGGTACACGCGAATGATGTGGAAAACCCGCAGCGTGCCTTTCCGCGAGCACTTATTTATTCAGTAGCCATTATTTTAAGTACGCTTATTCTGGGATCGCTGGCGATCGCTGTGGTATTGCCTCAACATGAAATCAATCTGGTTGCAGGTATTATGCAGGCTTTTGATGCCTTTTTTGCGCGCTATCATTTATTGTGGTTGATGCCGGTGGTTGCAGTCATGTTGGTGATGGGAGGCTTGGGTGGGGTTAGTAACTGGATTATTGCCCCAACTAAAGGTCTGTTGGTTGCAGCACAGGATGGAAACCTGCCACCTGTGTTTCAACGTGTTAATCAACATGGTGCGCCTGTAATGATGCTTGTTGGTCAGGCTCTCATTGTGACGGTGCTGTCTGCACTGTTTTTGTTTATGCCCAGCGTGAATGGTTCTTATTGGCTACTCACAGCATTGGCGGCACAATTGTACATGCTGATGTATTTGCTGATGTTTGTGGCAGCGATTAAATTACGGATAAAGGCGCCCAATCATCCACGTGCATTTCGTATTCCCGGTGGATTGCCTGGTATGTTTATTGTTGCGGGTATTGGCATGGTCGGTGTGTTAACCACGCTGGTTGTCAGTTTCATGCCCCCGGACGGCATTGATGTCGGTAGCATCGCGCGTTATGAAACCACGCTGGTTTTAGGCTTGCTACTTATGTGCTCACCACCTTTTATTACAGGATGGTTGCAATCACGTCGAAACAGGTTGGTAGAATCAACCAGAGTGGTAGCTTAAGGGTTTTTGGTTATGTTAAACGACGTTCTAACACATTTGTTTGCCCGTTTGCCTGAACTGGAATGGAAATTGAGCCTGCCAGGCATGATCATTAATCCAGCGTTATTACCACGAGGACTTTTTCGTAGCCGGCTCGAATTAACTGCGAAAACGTGCGTCGATGAAATAAAGACGGAGCTTCACGCGATAAAACATCAAGACAATGAACAAACTGCGCAGTACCTTGCCGAGCGTGTGGGAAAAAAAATCAACGTGCTTGTCCGGCTTTGTCAGCAGAATACAGAAAAAAAGACTCCGGAACGGCATGCAAGTTTTGGTGTGCAAGCGATAGGCACCCGCCAGCAATGGCTGCAAACCATGCAAAATGATATCGATACACTCGCCAGACAACAGCAGGCATTGGAAACCTCTCTAGTAGCTCTGGT
>Ga0207016_1098_pt1 | contig 18468 bp, 16 predicted proteins | sample Alteio_BWMinCont_54_FD_153469 | JGI IMG/M metagenome (GOLD analysis project Ga0207016, IMG submission 153469) | Enriched cells from forest soil in Barre Woods Harvard Forest LTER site, Petersham, Massachusetts, United States -... | ecosystem: Environmental > Terrestrial > Soil > Temperate forest >...
CATATCGGCTAATGATATTACCATTGCTTTTGATAAAGCATACGCAAAAGACTTAGCTCCTTCAGAAGCCACCAATGCAGCTTTCGATCCAACCAAAATAATTTGTCCCGATCCTTGCTTTTCGAAATAAGCTAATAATGGTTTCACTAAATGGAAAGCTGTAAAAAAATTCAGGTCTATCATTTTTCTGATATCTGCATCTGAGGCATTTTCTAGTTCACCCGGCGCATAACCTCCTACTAATAATACGGCACCGTAGATCCCTCCTTTGGTTGTTACGGCCTTCTCTACAAATGCTGCTGCTGCTTTTTCATCTAACAGGTCAACAGCTTCTGAAAATTGATCCGGTAGTGAATTGTATAGATTGATGTTTTTTTCATCAACCACTAAAGACAAAGCAAAGCCACTATCGCTTAATTTTTTTACAACATCTCTACCCAAACCTCCTGCCGCCCCGCTGATGATAATATTTTTGTTACTCATAATTTTTTTATAAATTTAGTTGTACAATTGAGTACGATATTACAACAAATCTAAAGCCAAATGCTTTAAATGGCAACAAAAACCGCTACACCAAAACATTTTATATTCCTTGCAATTGCTGCAGCGCTTACAGGCTGTATGTTTACTAAAAGGACCTGCAGTAAATATTATGCTAAGGCATCTATTAAAACATATGATATGATCATTATTCCGGGCATTCCGCTTGCAGGCGACAGTCTGCAATGGAGCAGGGTTATGCGGGGACGTATATATTGGTCTAAATATTTATTTGATAAAGGCATTGCAAAAAATATCATGTATTCGGGCGGTGCAGTGCATACGCCCTATTACGAAGCGCAGATAATGGCGATGTATGCAGCCGCTATCGGCATACCAAAAGAAAATATTTTTACAGAAATAAAAGCAGAACACAGCACGGAGAATATTTACTACTCCTATAAAAAATCGCAGAAATTAGGATTTAAAACTTTTGCTGTAGCGACAGATCCATTTCAGGCAAAACAGATGCGGAAGTTCACTTACAGATTAGACCCGGCTATTGATCTTATCCCTTTTGTTGTTGACACTTTAAAAACTTTGGAGCCAACCATGATCAATCCGACGATCCAATATAAAGAAGCTTTTAAAGAGAATTTTATTTCTCTGGAACAACGTGAAGGTTTCTGGAAACGTACAAGAGGAACTTTGGGTAAGAATATTGATAAACATGCTTACGATTAGTAAATTGTTTAATCGCTTGATGGTTTAATTGTTGAAAATACATTTGAAGCAAATACTCTGATCAACAATTTAACCATACAACAATGCATCAATTTTTATGCTGATAGATCGGAGAATTATATAGTTTCAAACGCTTTAAAAAATAGCAGAACGAAACACCCAATACCCCAAAACCATATTTCATACTTCTTTTAAAATTGATGGAAGAAGCCTCATCAAAATATTTTGTCGGACAAGTAACTTCTGCAATTTCAAAACCTGCATCAAATATTTGCGCGATCATTTCATTATCGAAAATAAAATCATCGTTGTTGGCTTCGTAATTTACTTTGCGCAATACAGCACCACTGAAAGCGCGATAGCCGGTGTGGTATTCACTTAGTTTTTGTCCGAGTAATACGTTTTGAGAAAAAGTAAGTGCCCTGTTGGCAATGTATTTATACATCGGCATACCACCCTTTAAAGCGCCTTTTCCTAAGATACGGCTACCAAATACAACGGGATAAAGATCGTTCGCAATGATGCTGCTCATAGCCGGGATCAGTAATGGTGTATATTGATAATCGGGATGTAACATTATCACCACATCCGCATTTAACTCCAATGCCTTATTGTAACAAGATTTTTGATTGCCGCCATATCCCCTGTTTTGAGGATGTGTAATAATATGGCGTATTCCTAAACGTGTAGCTACTTCAACCGTATTGTCTTTACTGGCATCGTTTACCAATATCACATCATCAACTATATCAAAAGGGATCTCACGGTAGGTTTTTTCTAATGTCTTTTCTGCGTTATAGGCTGGAAGTACAACAACAATTTTTTTTCCGTTCAGCATAAACAAATTTTGTGCGAAGTAAATATTTTATTGGCAAGTAATTGCCGTTATTTTTTTGATTTGATCTTTTTCCCTTTGGCTAATTTAGCATTGTTTTTAACGGTGCTAACGGTACCTTCAGATTCATCAGGTATCCAATGATAATCAAGCTGGCGTTTTGCAAGGTTAGCAGCCACTACTTTTATTTTTATCTGATCGCCCATTCTGAATTTCCTTCCTGTGCGCATACCAACCAAAGCATAGTCGGCTTCATCCAAACGAAAATCATCATAATCGCTCAGGTCCCTTACACTTACCATGCCTTCACATTTATGCAAAACAGTTTCAACAAAGAATCCGAAAGAAGCTACGCCGCTGATGATACCATCAAATTCTTCGCCCACATAATCCTGCATGAATTCAACCTGCTTGTATTTATTGCCTGCTCTTTCTGCTTCCATTGCTTTTCTTTCCTTATCACTGCAATGCTTGCATTTTTCTTCCATCTTTTTATCAGGCTTCAGGTTTTTATCTAAGCATTCCTGTAAAACCCTGTGCACCATTACATCCGGGTAACGGCGTATCGGCGAAGTAAAATGACAATAATGTTCGAAGCCCAAACCATAGTGGCCGATATTTTCAGATGTGTACACTGCTTTCGCCATGGTACGAATCCCTAGTTGTTCCAACACATGTTGCTCAGGTTTGCCTTCTACTTCTTTTAATAAACTATTAAAAGACTTGGCAATAGCGGCCTGGTTATCCATATCGAATTTATACCCGAATTTTTTCGCGAAGGCAACAAAAGGTTTTAGTTTTTCTTCGCTCGGTGTGTCATGCACACGATATGGAAAAGGTATTGGTTCTTTATTGATCTTTATTTTTGAAACATACTCCGCGATCGTTTTGTTGGCTAACAACATAAACTCTTCGATCAGCTGATGTGATTCTTTGCTTTCTTTTACTACAATACCCAATGGCTTTCCTTTATCGTCCAATTTAAAACGCACTTCCTGCGAAGAAAAATTAATAGCGCCTTTGGCAAACCTTTCCGCACGAAATTGCTTCGCTAAATTGTTCAATAATAAAAGCGCTTTGGGATGATGTGGGCCGTCTTTTTTCTCGATCACTTCCTGCACATCTTCATAAGTAAAACGATGGTTGCTATGTATCAATGTTCTGCCGATCCATTTATGTTTGATCTCTGCCTTGTTCGTGATTTGAAAAATAACCGAGAACGTATATTTATCCTCATTCGGACGAAGTGAACATAATTCATTCGATATCTTTTCAGGCAACATGGGATTTACTCTATCCGGCAAATACACACTTGTTGCTCTGTCGTACGCTGATTTATCTAAAGCTGTTCCGGGTTTTACAAAATGACTTACGTCTGCAATGTGTACGCCTATTTCATAACAACCGTTATCTAAATTTCTTATAGAGATAGCATCATCAAAATCCTTTGCATCAACAGGATCGATCGTGAAAGTTAAAATATCTCGACAATCTTTTCTAACCCTTGTTGCCTCACGAGTGATCACATCTGAAAGATCATTTGCTTCTTTCATCACAGCATCATCGAATGATAACGGAAAGCCTGCTTCTAAAAGCAATTCTTTCATCGCCATATCATTGATATCTTCTGCCTGTATAACCGATACTACTTCACCTTCTGGTTTTTTATCTCCTTTGGCCCATTTTACCAAACGCACGATTACGCGGTCTTTATCAACAGCTCCATTTAATTTATCTAACCCAACATGAAAATCAGGCACGGGTTTTTCAGAATCTGATACAAAAAATGCAAAATTTTTGCTTACCTGTATGCTACCGATAAATTCGGTTTGTTTGCGTTCTGCCACATCTACTATCTTGCCTTCGATCCTGCTACCTCTACCGTTATCTTTTGAAATTTGTACACGTACGGTATCTCCATGAAATGCCTGCCCAAAATCATTTGGTTTAACAATGATATCTTTTTCCTGACCATCCACAATTACATACCCCATTCCACTGCGTGAAATATCTAATTTGCCTTTTACAATTACTATCTGGGATGATTTTTTAACCTGACCTGAATTCGTTTTACTCATAAATTTATTGTCTCTTCTATTTTATTTGCCTGAAATAGGATCGGGATGTTTAGACTCATATTGGATCCGGATGATATATTAACCCTTTTAATCCAATAAATCTTACCAAATCTCAGTTCAGATAGGCTGCAAGTTAAGTAAACTAACCCGATACTGGACTTTGGCACAAATACTGTTAATGAATTGTTGATAGGTCAATGCAGATTCCTTAACTTTAAAACAAAAATTTTATGCAAAGTTATGATACGGTAGTAGCAGCATTAAACGGTCTTAAAGACAGAGGCTATACACTGGATTTCAATGTATCTTTCGATAAGCTGATCTGCTCAGATAAAAAGGTTCAATTAAACCCGCATGAGTTTGAAATTGTTGAGGTTTACCGCTTTGAAGGAGATACCAACCCTTCTGATGAGGATGTTGTATATGCCGTTGAATCTAAACAAGGCAATGTAAAAGGCACATTTACCAGTGCTTATGGCATGTATTCCGATTCCGTATCTGCTGATATGATGAAGAAAATGGCCATGCATACCGATAAGATCTAGCCGATTTACAAAAAAGAAATGATACTTTTGGAGCTAATCGCTTGTCGGATATGTTGAAAAAATACGTGAGGGAAAATTTGTGGTTCTTGATCCCATGGTTGCTATTCGTTATTACCTGCAGTTATTTTTGTATCGCCTATAGCAAGGTTGACCTGCATTTAATAAGCAACCAATTTGTTGGTGGCTGGTCAGATACACTGTTTCTTATCTTAACATCCACGGGCGATGGACTCATTATCATTGTAGCCATTGCCATACTGCTGTTCTTTAATACAAGAATGGCCATTCAATTAGCGATCATTTTTGTTATCTCAACGATCATTGCGCATCTTTTTAAAGATGTGTTGATGGTACATACTTACCGCCCTTATTACGTTTTTAATCATTTGCATATCAAATTGAAATTGATAAGCGGTATGTATATGAATGAGGTGAGTAGTTTCCCTTCGGGCCATTCCATGACGGCATTTAGTCTGCTCGCATTTTTTGCTTTTTATATCCGCAACAATTATATCAAATTATTATTTTGCGTTACCGCGATACTGATCGCTTACTCAAGGGTATATTTATCACAACATTTTTTGATAGATATACTGGCAGGTTCTTTAATTGGCGTGATTACTGTAGTGTTAGTAATGGCTTACAGTAATATTTCTGATAAATATAACGCACCGCTTAAGGCTTACTTACAATCAAGAAAAGAGTTAGAGTGATTTTTATTTTGCGGGTATTTTATTACTATCATAATTCCTGAAGATCAAACGCAAGTTCTGGTCGTACGTGAAATAGTTATAGACCCAGTTAAAGAAAATAGCAAAACGGTTCTTTACGCCCAGCGTTAAGAACAAATGCACTATCATCCAGGTTGCCCAGCCAAAAAATCCGCCGAAATGAAATTTAGGCTTCGCCAGATCAACTACTGCCAGGTTACGCCCAACTGTTGCCATGCTCCCTTTATCTTTATAAGAAAAATCTTTTAGCGGTTTATTTTCCTTTGCCAGCTGCAGGTTTTTAGCGATCAGATCTGCCTGTTGTATGGCTACCGGTGATAATTGCGGATGCCCTTTCGGATACGCTTCGTTTTCTAAATAAGCAACATCTCCGATGGCATAGACATTACTCGATCCCTCAACTTTGCATTGTTTATCAACTTTTATACGGTTCCCTTTTGCTATTAAAGATGTATCAATACCAGCCGGTACATTTCCTTTTACACCTGCTGCCCAAATCAATGTAGCGGCATTAATTGTATCCCCATTTTGCAGCGTTGCTTTTACACCATCATAATCTTTTACCATGGAATTGGTCATAACCTTAACCCCTAATTTTTCTAAATACCTTCTTGAATCAGCGCTTGATTGCTCGCTCATCGTAGCCAATGTTTTTCCTAAGCCTTCTAATAAATAAATGGTCATTTTAGAAAAATCAAGTTCGGGGTAATCTTTAGGCAAAACATAATGCCGCATATCCGCGATAGCGCCACTTAATTCTACGCCCGTGGGTCCTCCTCCTACAACGATGATCGTCATTAGGCTTTGGAGATCCTTTTCATTTTTAGCACTAACGGCTTTTTCAAAATTGTGTAAGAACCGGTATCTTAATTCCAATGCCTCTGCGGTGCTTTTCATTGGCAATGCATGGTCAATGATGCTTTGATTATCGAAGAAATTTGTTCCGGCACCGGTGGCAATGATCAATATATCATAATTAAATTCACCGATATCAGTGATCACTTTATTCTGCGCACTAACTATCTGTTGCACTTCAGCCAATTTGATCCTAACATTTTTACTGTTTTGGAAAACCCTTCGTAATGGAAAAGAAATATTGCTGGCATCTAAACCTGCAGTTGCCACCTGATAAAATAATGGCTGAAACGCATGGTAATTATGCTTATCGATCAGGGTTACTTCAAAACCAACTTTATCGTTTAATTTTCTTGCGAGGCGGAGTCCGCCAAAGCCTGCGCCTATTATTATTATTTTCATATTGTAGTATTAATAAAAAATCCTGCCAAAGAGCAGGATTGTAATTTAATTCTTTTATATATATAATTAATACAATAATCGAACCTTGATCGTGTTCTTCACTTTCTTTAAAAGTGCCAGTGCTTCTGCGCTTAAAGCTTTATTAACGTCCAACACAACATAGCCAATATCATCATTCGTTTTTAAATACTGACCAACAATATTGATATGGTTTTTAGAAAGTGTGGTATTTATTTCACTCAACACACCCGGCACATTGTTATGGATATGTAAGATACGGTGCGTTCCTTCCTGAGGAGGCAAGTTCAAACCCGGTGTTGTATGACTGCCGGTTGTTATCCCTTTTTCTAAATATTTGTATAATTTATTACTTACATCTTCACCAATATTATGTTGTGCTTCCTGTGTGCTGCCACCGATATGCGGTGTTAAGATCACATTGCTTAAACCTTGTAATGGAGTGGTGAATTTATCGCCGTTCTTTTCCGGTTCCCAAGGATATACATCTACTGCTGCACCACTTAAATGGCCTTCTTTTAAATATTTTGCTAATGCATCCAGATCAACCACTTCACCTCTTGCATAGTTGATCAATGTACTGCCCTTCTTGAAATATTTTAAGTTGGTCTTATTGATCATATTTTTTGTGGTAGGTAATTCCGGCACATGCAGCGTAACAATATCAGATACGGCCAGCATATCCTTCAATGTTTTCTTTTGTACTGCATTACCCAATGGCAATTTAGTTTCTACATCATAAAATACCACTTTCATACCCAGACTTTCTGCCAATACACTTAACTGGCTACCGATGCTTCCGTATCCGATGATGCCTAAGGTCTTTCCTCTTAATTCATAACTGCCACTTGCATCTTTCATCCAGATACCCTGGTGTGCGGCAATATTTTTGTCAATTATTTTACGGATCAGGATAATAGAAGCTCCTATCACTAATTCTGCCACGCTACGGGTATTGCTATATGGTGCGTTAAAAACCGCTACGCCTTTTTGTGTGGCTTCTTTAAGATCTACCTGGTTGGTACCGATACAAAAACAACCGATAGCCTGTAATTTTTCTGCCGCATCCAATACTTTTTTAGTTATCTGCGTTTTACTGCGGATACCTAATAGATGAACATTCTTTATTTCTTTTATTAATTGATCTTCGCTCAATGCGCCACTCAATTTCTTTACACTTGTGTATCCTGCATTATTAAAATATTTAACCGCCGCATCACTGATATTCTCTAAAAAAAGTATGTTTATCTTCTCTTTAGGATAACTTGTTAATTTTTTTTCTGCCATGATATTTGATTTACTTCCGTATTTTGCGCAAATATATTCTATCTAATTCTTAATCTATTACGTTGTCGGGAATAAAATCTTTTTTTAATAGGGCAAAATCTGCTACTATTATTTCAGGGTCACTTACTTACAGTGCTTGTTTAGGTGCCATTTTCATTACAATTGTTGGCTTATCCGCCTGCCATTCCGGTGCCTCAGAACCAACTGAGCAGCCGCAATTAAACGCTGCTCCAACAGCACTTTCTGCTATTCCAACCCCCAATTTAATAGATCTGCCTGCTCCAACTCCTATATCGCCTGCATTACAACAGCGCCTGCACGATGGTGTTGAAGCCTGGTACAATATGCGTTTAAGGAACACGGGCTTTAACGGTGGAATGGTAGTAGCAAAAAATGGTAATATCATATTTGAGCAATATAAAGGGAATGCACATATCGGTGGCAAAGATGCCGTTACAGAAAATACGTCTTTTCAGATAGCGTCTGTTTCCAAAACATTTACTGCGATGGCAGTATTGAAATTATACCAGGATAGCCTGATCAAGCTGGATGACGAGTTTAGCAAGTATTTTCCGCAATTCAATTATCCCGGTGTAACTATCAGGGATATGTTGAGCCATAGAAGCGGGCTACCTAATTATCTTTATTTCCTGGAAGATCTGCATTGGGATGAAACAAAATTTGCAACCAATGAAGATGTGCTATCGCTGATGATCAGTCGTAAAAATGAGATAAAAGATATCTCTGCTCCTAATACACATTTTGAATATTGCAACACAAACTTTGCTTTATTAGCGCTTTTGGTTGAAAAAGTAACCGGAGAAAAATTTGATAAATACATGCAGCAAACATTTTTTACACCGCTGCATATGACGAATACTTTTATTTTCAATCCTGATAGCATGGCCATTGCTAACCGCAGTTATGATTATAGAGGAAGGATAGAAAGCGATACTTATCTTGATAAAGTATACGGTGATAAAGATGTGTACACTACGCCAAGAGACCTGTTAACATGGGACAGAGCTTTAACTACGGGCGTGATCTTTAAACCGGAAACAATAACATTAGCCTACACTCCATACAGCAATGAAAGAAGAGGTATCAGGAATTACGGATTGGGCTGGAGAATGTTCGTGTTCCCTTCAGGTAAAAAAATAATTTACCACAACGGCTGGTGGCACGGCAGCAATGCTTCTTTTATCAGGTTGATACAAGATTCTGCTACGATCATTATTATAGGAAATAAATTCAATCGCAATATTTATCACGCGAAAGAACTGGCCGGACTTTTTGGGAACTACGGTGGCAAAGGCGAAGAAGAAGAAGAGAACGAAGGTTCTGATCCTAGCGGTTCATCTACTACTGTTGTTAGAAGAAGAGTGTTGCACAGGCGCAGGCACAAATAATAAATCCTTTCTATGAAACAATCCAAAAGAAATACTACGCCGTTTATCATTGTGCTATTTTTATTTAGTGGCATTTCGCTTCATGCGCAATCAAAAATACCTGTTGATACTGTAAATAATGTGGTGTTTACCAAAGCAGAGGTTGATGCTCAGTTCCCCGGCGGAATACAAGCATGGGGTAATTATATTGGCAATAATCTTGATCCTAATTTACCGGTTAAGAACGGAGCACCTGTAGGTAAATACAAAGTAATTATTAGATTTATTATTAATAAAGACGGCAGCATCTCCGATATACAACCTGAAACAAGTTTTGGTTACGGTATGGAAGATGAAGCTATCAGGGTAATTAAAATGGCTCCGAAATGGATACCTGCCATCCAGAATAAACAAAAAGTAAATGCTTACAAACGGCAGCCTATTACTTTTGTTGTGTCTGCAGATTCTACAAAGACAAATAATAATTCAGCTGATACAGCCGTATCCAAAAAAGTTGCTGTTGAGGCAAACGTCACTAAAGTAAAAGGCACATGGGCTGACTTTCTTATGAAAGAATTAGACACTAATGTTCCTGTCAGAAATGGAGCTCCTATCGGAAGTTATACTGTGATCATAAAGTTTTTTGTAGAAACTGATGGTTCTTTGGGTGATTTCGAACCTCAAACAAATTTTGGTTATGGGATGGAAGATGAAGTTATCAGGGTATTAAAAAAATCTCCGAAATGGGACCCCGCCGTGCAAAATGGGAAATTAGTAAAAGCAGAAAAAATTCAGCCGATCAAATTTGATGTAGACTAACCTGTTATCATTTTTTAAGAATAAATGAATACAAAAAAATTATCTAACCCTTTGATAAAAGAATTTAATCCGGATATAAGAATAACAAGATCTATATATATCAAATGGACTTTAATTGCGATCTGTTCTGCAATATTTATGCATCTCCGTATGCTTTATCCAAGAAGTGGAGCACCTAGTTCACCTGCGTGTATATGGTCTGTTGATGTTATAATTATTACTGTATTTCTTATAATATTTCTTAGAAAAAAAATCCCCCAGCAGTTTATACTAGACTTTACTAATCAAAAATTCATTGTTAATTACCTGACTATTTCAAAGGATCACAAAGGTTTGGAAATCCCTTTTGATGATTTGTCGTTTAGCTTTAATCTTACTCCAATAAGGTCGAGGTCAAACCGCTGGACTTTATTGATTTTTTATTTTAGGAGACAAACTGTTACGATCAGTACAAAAAATTTTGGATTTTCTCAACAAACGCTTGAGGATCTTGTTGGGGAATTACGATTAATTTCAAAAGATATATCCAGTAAATATCAAACCGAGCTTCCAAAAAACAAATAGCATAAACCAATAGCAGTAATCACTCCTACAAGATCTGCCAGTAACATGGCACCAATTGAATAACGTGTATTTTTTATAGATACTGCACCAAAGTAAACAGCCACTACATAAAAAGTTGTATCGGAAGATCCTTGTAAAATACAGCTCAGTCTTCCAGCAAAAGAATCAGGGCCCGCTGCTTTCATTGTATCGATCATCATCCCTCTTGCGCCGCTACCGCTCAATGGCTTAATTAATGCAGTAGGCAAGCCTTGTACAAAACGCGTATCAAAACCAAGGGATGCAAATAAATGTGTCATCCCATTTATTACGATATCAAAAGCACCACTTGTACGCAACATACTTATCGATACCAATATCCCAACCAGGTAGGGAATAATTCTCACTGCCGTTTCAAAGCCTTCTTTTGCACCTTGCACAAATGCATCGAAGATGTTTATCTTTTTATACAATCCGCCAAGGATGATCAATAGAAATATTAACAGGATGATGCCATTGCTTAATAAGCCCGAAAAAGAATCCATGCTATCATGGTTCAACCTGTTGACATAAATTACCAGCAATGCTATCAAAGAAGATAGGCCCAATACCCAACCCAAAATTACAGGCTGAAAAACATTGATCTTTTGTTTGTAAGAAACAATGAGCATTGCCGCAATTGTTGCGACAAACGTAGCGATCATGCAGGGAATAAAAATATCCGTTGGATTAGCTGCATTCAATTTAGCTCTTGCCGCAATAATACTCACAGGAATTAATGTTAAGCCGGATGCATGCAAACACAAAAACATGATCTGCGCATTAGAAGCTTTTTCTTTATCAGGATTTAATTCCTGCAAGCTCTCCATCGTTTTTATTCCAAATGGCGTGGCGGCATTATCCAGTCCTAATAAATTAGCAGAAAAATTCAGCATCATGTGCCCAAATGCAGGATGATCTTTTGGCACATCAGGAAAAAGCCTGGAAAAGAAGGGACCAATGATCCTCGACAAGAACCTTATGCCTCCTGCTTTATCTGCTATCGCCATAAAACCCATGAACAGGGCCATCACTCCTATCAAACCAAGACAAAGGTCTACAGCACTTCTGCAAGTAGCTAAAATACCATCAGCACTTTGTTCCTGAAAGGTGATTATTTTATTATCGGCAGTCTTTACATATTTGGTGTCGCCGTCTTTGTATTCTTTAGAAGTAAGTAATCCCGCAGCGATCCTAGGAGAAAGCGAAGCACTGTCAACTTGTTGTGCATGTGTTGTATCGCCCTCTTTACCCACCACCATCCTGCTATAAATATCCTTGCCATTGGCTGAAAATAAATAAGTACAGCTTGCAGCCATAATGGCTATGATTATAAATGCGCTCCAGATCCTGCTTAATGCCATAAAAGTTATAAGTAGTAGGTTATACCTGCTAAGGTATGAATTGATAATGGACAATTGAAAATTGATAATTGAGCATTGAAAATTGAACATTTTTATATGAATCATTTGGCATTTCACATTCAATGTGCAATCCTTACCTTTGCACCTCGAAATAATTCCGGTCTGCCGGATTTTACATTAGAATTAATAAAAATTTTATGGCTTTAAAAGCAGGAATTGTGGGATTACCGAACGTGGGTAAATCAACTTTATTTAACGCAGTTAGTAATAGCGCTAAGGCACAGGCGAGTAATTATCGTTTTTGTACTATTGAACCTAATGTTGGTTTGGTGGATGTGCCGGATCAAAGAATTACCAAGTTAGCAGAATTTGTAAAACCGGACAGAACCGTTCCAACACAGATCGAGATCGTAGATATTGCAGGTTTAGTTCGCGGTGCAAGCAAGGGCGAAGGATTGGGAAATAAATTTTTAGCAAATATCCGTGAGGTAGATGCGATCATCCAGGTGATACGTTGTTTTGAAGATGAAAATATTTTAAGAGATGAAGGCCCGATCAATCCTGTTGGCGATAAAGATATTATTGAGACTGAGTTACAGCTGAAGGATATGGAAAGTGTAGAAAAGAAATTGGTGAAGACGGAAAAAATGATAAAGACCGACACTAAACTTAAAGCCGAATACGATGTTTTAGTTAGGTGCCAAAAACAATTGAACGACGGTAAAAATGTTTTAGGATTAGGTCTATCAAAAGAAGAAAGACTGGCAATAGCTGATCTATACCTATTAACGGATAAACCTGTTCTATATGTTGCTAATGTTGATGAAGCAAGTATGCATACCGGCAATAAATATTCTGATGCACTAAAAGCTGCTGTTGCAAAAGAAGGCGCAGAAGTTATTGTGATGACGAATGCGATCGAAGCGCAAATTGCTGAATTTGAAGATGCCGATGATAAAGCCATGTTCATGGACGAGTATAAAATGACCGAACCTGCTTTAGATAGATTGATCCATTCAACTTATAAATTACTGGATCTCTATACTTATTTTACTGCAGGTGTACAAGAAGTTAGGGCCTGGACAATTCAAAAAGGATGGAAAGCCCCACAAGCAGCAAGCGTTATTCATACTGATTTTGAAAAAGGGTTTATTAAAGCTGAAGTGATCGCTTACAATGACTTTGTTACCTATAAATCTGAAGCTGCCTGCAGGGATAACGGCAAACTAAGAATTGAAGGAAAAGAATATTTAGTGCAGGACGGAGATGTGATGCATTTTAGGTTTAATGTCTAAAAATAAAAAAGATCTTACCCAACCTTTTAGAGTTACTGCCAGTATATGATAGTAACCAAAAATAAAAAGATGAGAACATTCATTGTAGCATTGATAGTATTAGCTTCTATTACTTCTTGCAAAAAATCAAATTCTGGTAGTCCAGCTAATAATAATACAAACAATACTAATCCTTCGGTTAACACAATTACGGCAACTGCAAACGGGGTAACTGAAGTACATGGTTCAGCTAATGGATCTTATGGTGTTTCTTCGAATACCGGTAATTATATAATGGAAGTTGCTTCTTTATTAGGAACCACTTCAATACAAGTTCATGTTAGCAGCCCTACACCCATTGCCAATGGAACAACCTTTACTAATACAGTATCGGCACAACCTGTAGATTTTTATTATGGCACTTTTGCCACTTTCTTTTCACCGGGCACACCTGATGGGATCGTTACTATAACGACCCTTAGCGCTACAGGCGTTACCGGTACATTTAGTGGAGATGTATATGATATCAATGGCGTAAAACAAACTTTTACAAATGGTAGTTTTAATGTTACCTTCTAATTAGTTGTTATACATAAATATTAAAAATGGCCTCGCTTAATTCGAGGCCATTTTTAATTTACAAAACTGACTCCCCAGATATAGGAAAGTTTACCGATTACAGTGAACTATAAACGCCTTCCCGTCTTCCCGGCAAAATATTTCGTAATCCACCAAAACTATTTGTAATTTTTTTAGTTTGAAGTCGCTCATAGCCGCTGGGCTGCGTTCCTTCTCCAGCGCTACTTTGGCCGCTGACTAAAATCTGCTTCGCATGATTTTGTCTGCCTCGCTTCGCTTGGCACCGCAGCCAAAGAGGCGCTTCCACAGGAACTGATAGAATTAGCGAAGTAGTAGTTAATCAGTAATAATTTTATCCTCCCCAACATATCTGGGGAGTCAGTATTTATAAAAGCTATTAATTTTAGAAGACATTAATTCCCAGACTGACATAATATAATCCTCCGATCGATGGATTACCGATCGCATCAACATAATATTTATTGAGCAAATTAGTCGCGCCGATCTTTATCATGCTATGAAATAATCCTGGAAGTTTCCTGCTTATCTGCGCATCTAAAGTTCCAAAAGCCGGTGTTGTACCGCTTATAAAAGAAGATTGGTATTGATAACTTTCCTGCCAGCGATAGGTCACATTAAATCCGTATACTTTCTTGATCGTATAATTAGCCAATGAAATATTGAATTTTATTTTGGGTGTATTGAAATCTGTCTGAATCGTATTGTCGTTATTCGAAAGATCGTTGTACGCCAAATTACCCGAAGCTATAAAACCTTTGTTCAACAAATAATCCAACCCGATACCGGCACCAACCGTATTTACTTTATTGCTGCTGTTTGTGTAAATACCAAAAGTATTCGTAGCAGTTGTAGGTTGTGAAAAAGGATCTTTTACTAAAATGGTAAGACCGATAAAATTAGTGTACTGGGCAAAAAAGCCATACACATCTACCAATAATTTATGTGCGATCAATGTTTTGTAACCCAATTCATACGACTCAACGGTTTCCGGTTTAAATTGTTTGAACTGATATTGTGTTGGTGGAACTCCTGTCGCAGCATATTTATTCAAAGAAGCTGTATCGTATGTATTGGATCGTAAACCATACTCATCGATAAATTGAGGCAGTCCCCCGATCAAACGTGCTGAACCCGTTTGGAGATCGATGTATTGATTTTGTGTTGATGGAAAACGGTAGGCCGTTTGGTAAGATGCACGGATAAAATTATTTGGCGCTATTTCGTACACAGCTGTTGCACGAGGCGTAAAGCGGCCATCGAAATTGGAGTTCTTATCATAACGGCCGGCCAATGTTATTTTTAAAGTACTATCAAAAAATCCTTTTTGCACCTGAATGAAAGCGCCACTTTCGTTAATATTGATCCTTCCCGCAGTATCAGCAAAAATAGTTCCATGAGAGTTCAATACGAATTCACGCGTTGATGCACCGATCATGATATCCGCCCATTTAATATAATCAGAGAAATCGTACATCGCCTCTCCTACATACAGATTTGTTTTATCATTGAACTTACCGCCATTGGGTATCGCAATGCCTTTTAAAGAATCCAATGCTTTGTCATACGCCGCAGTTCCGGGCTCTAAACGATTGGCATCAGCTTGTGCCCTTGCAGCATTGCTCGCTGTTTGATAAGCTTGCGCAGGTGTTTGTCCGCCAGCTAAAGCAGTCCCAAATGCAACTGTATAAGCGTTCATGTATGTTGGTGCCCATACTGTTGCTGTTGGCGCATACGCCTCGTTTAATAAAGTCGCTGTTGCCACCATATCGTAAGAGGAACCTGCATTTTCCTGTGTAGTATATGCTCTTATATAAAATCGCCTGCCCGCTACTTCTGCTTTATACTGGCCGATCTGTACATCCCTTAACTGGTATTTATCTGTACCCTGATAAACTGTACTGGCACTACCATAATTACCCATCAGGCTAACAGTTGTTGCATCAGTGAGTTTATAATATAAGCCTGCCGATCCTTTGAAATTATAAGCTTTGTGATTGGTAAGATCATTTTCTGCATAACCTGTACGTGTAACGCCTGAATTAGCAGGCGTTGCAGCTGCCAACATATTCAGCGTATTACCTTCAGAAGTATTACCTCCCGCAATAGCCGCTGCGGCGGCATTTTTTAATTGTTGCTGTACATTAAAATAAGCGCTTTCATCTCCGTAAGTATTTATACCATTGTAATCAGGCTGCGTTCTGTCGCCCGTTGTTGGTTGTCCTTGCAATGAGCTATAATTTCTGTAATCACTCGCATACCAATCTTTCGCACGCATGTATTCTGCAGAAACTTTGAAAGCAAATTTATTATTAAATGCTTTTGCCAAACGCACTGCATAATCATCATAAGGGGCAGCTTTTGTATAGGGATCGTCAATATGATTCACACCTTCTTTTAGTTGTGCACTAAATCCCTGGAACCTGAACGGATCTTTACTTGTCATCAATAAAGTACCTGTCATGCCGCCCGAACCATACAATGCAGAAGATGCTCCCGGTAATAGTTCAACATTATCTACATCCAATTCATTTAACCCAACAATATTGCCTACGGAAAAATTTAAACCAGGTGCCTGGTTATCCATCCCATCAACCAGTTGGTTCATGCGTAAATTACCACTGCCATTAAAGCCGCGTGTGCCGGGCGTTTTAAACATGATAGAAGAAGTAACAACATCAACACCTTTTAAATTGGCGATAGCATCATAGAAAGATGGTGCCGGAGCTTCGAGCACTGCGGCTTTATTCATTCGTTCAATGGTAACAGGAGATTCCAAACTTTTTACCTCTGTTCTTGTTGCCGCAACAACAACTTCTTGTCCTAATGTGCCAACGGGTTTGAACGCAACTTTTATTACTTCTAAAGAATTATGTACAGTGATCTCCTGCGTTTCATATCCAACGCTCGAAAAAGAAAGCGTGACAGGGAACTCAGCAATACCGATCGTAAAATTTCCTTTAACATCAGTAACAGTCCCTGTGGTTGAACCTTCGATAATAACAGATACTGCAGGGATATTTTCTTTTGACTCGCTATTCTTTACGTTTCCGGTAAGGGTGATCGTTTGGGCAAAAGCAGTGATAGTTAAAAAATTGGCCAACACCAAAGTAAACAAACTAAGGCTCTTTTTCATATAGCAATTTTTAATTAATTATATAACGGGATGTGACAGAATTTATTGTAGCAATATTTATACCCAGTTGTTGAAATCTTGACCAACATAAATTGGGTATTTCGAATGTGTTGCAGGTAATTTGCACTATGGCAAAATTTCAATTCCCGCAACAAACAAACTTCTACAAAGGAAAAGTACGTGATGTTTATAGTATTGCAGACAATTTATTGGTAATGGTGGCAAGTAACCGCATTTCTGCTTTTGACGTTATTTTACCAAAACCGATCCCATATAAGGGCCAGGTATTGAACCAAATAGCCGCATATATGCTAAAAGCAACCAGCGATATTTGTCCGAATTGGTTATTAAGTACTCCAACGCCTAACAGTGCCATTGGAAAACGCTGTGAACCTTTTCGTGTTGAAATGGTGATCAGGGGGAATTTGACCGGACATGCATGGCGCACTTACAGCAGTGGATCAAGAACATTGTGCGGTGTTGTGATGCCGGAGGGATTGAAAGAGAATGATCATTTCCCTACACCAATCATAACACCATCTACCAAGGCTGAAGTAGGACATGATGAGGATATCTCAAGAGCTGACATCATAGCAAAAGGGATTGTAAGCGAAGCTGATTATTCCATTCTGGAAAAATACACACACGCACTTTTTCAAAGAGGAAAAGAAATGGCTGCAAAGCAAGGATTGATATTGGTAGATACAAAGTATGAGTTTGGAAAGATCGGTGATACGATCTATCTGATGGATGAAATCCATACACCCGACTCTTCAAGGTATTTTTATGCGGATGGTTACGAAGCAAGACAAGCAGCGAACGAAAGACAAAAACAGTTAAGCAAAGAATTTGTCAGAGAATGGCTGATCGCAAATAATTTTATGGGTAAAGAAGGGCAAACAGTTCCTGAAATGACCGAAGAATGGATCAGCACTATCAGCAAACGCTATATCGAACTATATGAAAAAGTAATTGGCGAGAAATTTGTACCGGAAGAATTAAGTGATGATGAAACTGAAAAAAGAATAACAACAGCATTACAAAAATTAAGCGCATAACATGAAAGTAAGAGCAATTATAACAGGAGCAACAGGAATGGTAGGCGAAGGTGTATTGCACGAATGCCTAGTAAGCGATGAAGTAGAACAAGTATTGGTGATCAATAGAAAGCCCTGTGGCATTATTCATCCAAAATTAAAAGAGATCATACACAGCAATTTTTATGATCTCTCTCCCATCGAATCGCAATTACAAAATTATAATGCCTGCTTTTTTTGTTTAGGCATTACTTCCGTTGGCAAAAAAGAACCGGAGTATACAAAGCTGACTTACG
>Ga0207016_1099_pt1 | contig 18269 bp, 15 predicted proteins | sample Alteio_BWMinCont_54_FD_153469 | JGI IMG/M metagenome (GOLD analysis project Ga0207016, IMG submission 153469) | Enriched cells from forest soil in Barre Woods Harvard Forest LTER site, Petersham, Massachusetts, United States -... | ecosystem: Environmental > Terrestrial > Soil > Temperate forest >...
TGCCATTGTAGCAAGGCGCATTGGTGAAAAGAATCCTGAAGACGCAGCATTGGCCGGGGCTCAATCATTGATAATTTGCTTACTTGTTACAGTTGTTATCAGTATTACCGGAGTAGTATTTGCCGGAAATATACTATCGCTGATGGGAGCAAATGCTACCGTGGTTCATGATGGAGCCATCTTTACACGCATCATGTTTGGCGGGAGCTTGGGCATTATGCTCTTGTTTTTAATTAATGGTATTTTTCGGGGTGCCGGCAATGCCGCCATAGCGATGAAGAGTTTATGGCTCGCAAGCCTCATTAACATTATCCTTTGCCCTGTTTTTATTCATTTCCTGGGATTAAAAGGGGCGGCTATAGCAACCGTGATAGGAAGAAGTTCGGGCGTGGTTTATCAATGCTATTGGCTATTTAACGGGAAAGGTACGTTGAAGTTTAAGCTGAAGCATTTCAACATTAATACAACTATTATTAAATCGATAATAAAAGTTGGATGGCCCGCTACTTTGCAGTTTATTGTTGCAAGCGGAAGCTGGATCGCATTGGCAAGATTGGTTGCCGAAACCGGGGGAACGGCAGCCTCGGCCGGGTACCAGATAGCTATACGTAATATGGTATTTTTTATTCTGCCTGCATGGGGACTGAGTAATGCGGCCGCAACCCTGGTAGGCCAAAACCTGGGGGCAAAACAAATAGAGAGAGCTCAAAAAAGCGCTGTGCTTACGGCTAAGTATAATGCCTCTTTTATGGGCTTTGTAATGATTCTGTTCCTGGTTTTCGCCCACCCAATTGTCAGCTTTTTCACACAGGATGAAGCTATTATAAGGTACGGAGTTCAGGCATTACGGGTTTTTGGTTCGGGCTATATATTTTTTGGCATATCCATGGTTATGACCCAGGCATTGAATGGCGCAGGAGATACCAGGACACCTACCATCATTAACTTCGTTTGCTTCTGGCTGTTTCAAATTCCATTCGCTTATTTTTTATCAGTGGGCTTGGATTTAAAAGCTACCGGAGCCTTTATTGCAACCCCTGTTGCAGAGACAATGATTGCGCTAATTGCCTGGTATTATTTTAGAAAAGGAAATTGGAAAACGTTGAAGGTATAGAAGGAATTTTCCCGATATTCTCAAATTTTAATCTTTCTATTTGCAAACAAACCAATGCGTATCAACCTGTTTCATCGAAATTTAGTGCATAACATTTGCCACCCATTTGTATTGACCGACTAATTGTCACAACTTTTGTCTTTCGTGTGACACATGATAAATATATGAATATCAGTAGTTAATAAGCAAAAAACATGCTTAATACTATCGCTAAAAGTGTGACGATTAAGTTCAAATAAAAATCCAAAAAATGAAGAGCTTGCAGCTTACTTATTTTTGTTCTCGGGAAAAAGCATATACGTTGCGCCTCTCAACATTGCTTTATACGGGTAATTCACATCGGGAATCACAAATAACATATCTCGCATAAACGGAAGCTGCCTGACATCTACCGAATCTTGAGCGGTTCTTTTCCAGGCAAATTGCCCTACCTGCTTGCGTTGGGTTGTAGTATTACTATTCTCTTGCGATTTTAATCCCATAACGCATAGAACAAAAGCAATTGGCAGCAATATTTTTTTCATAGCCGGGCTATTTATGACAAATATAGTAAGAATAATTCAAAACTCTTAGCTCTTAATTCTTACATTTTAGCTTAATTTACTCCTCAATATAGTCAAGATCTTTATTATAGGTATCCTGCAATTTGTAGAGGGCAAGAAATCCAAGTCCTATAGAGATAACACCTACTAATATGGCGGCATTCCACATACCTAACTGGGTCGTTTTAAGAAGGCTAAACAAGGCCGAAACTCCAATAAATGAACCACGGACAAAATTAGGCACAGTAGTAGTTACAGTAGCCCTGAGATTAGTGCCAAACTGCTCAGAAGCTACGGTTATAAATACCGTCCAATAGCCCTGGGTGATACCCAGCAGAAGAATGATGGTATAAAAGGCATCTGCACTCATCCCGAATGAAGAAAAATAAACCCCGGCTATCATCACCATGCTATACATGGCAATCATAAGGGCTTTTCGGCGAGAATGCAACAATTGGCTTATAACGCCCCATAAAAGACTACCAATTGATGCGCCTATATAATGCAACATAATAGCTTTTCCGGCAATAATTTCGCCATCAATGTGAAATACCTTTTGGGCAAACTCGGAGGAAAAATTAACCAATAATCCGATGATATACCAAACGGGAAGCCCCAGGCAAATGCAATAGAAATACTTTAAAAGTCTTTTCCGGTTAGTGAAGATTTTATAGAATTGCCCCCTGCCTGCTGAGGCACTTTTAATTTTATTAAACATCCCCGATTCCTTGACAAGTATACGCAGAACAAGTAATGCAAGTCCCAACACGCCACCTACTATATAAGCGCTTTGCCAGTTAAACCATTGTGTTACAAAATAAGCCAACACGGCGCCTAATACGCCTACTCCTCCTACAATGGTAGTGCCATATCCCCTATTCTTCGTGCTCATAATTTCAGATACCAGGGTGATTCCTAACCCAAGCTCACCTGCCAGGCCAAAACCGGCAATAAAGCGTAATACCACATATTGAGTATAATCGTGCACATAGGCATTGGCAATATTGGCAACTGAATATAGCAGTATGGTGAAGAACAATATAGAAAGTCTTCCCCGCTTATCACCGAGGATACCCCAAACAATGCCGCCTAGCATCATACCGGCCATTTGCCAGTTGAGCAGGCTTATTCCTTTATCAAATATTTCCTGTGGTTGCAGCCCAATAGCTTGTAGACTTGGTTTACGTACCACTCCGAATAATATAAGGTCATATATATCTACAAAATAGCCGAGGGCGGCTACAATAACAGTGGTGTTCAGTGCACGGTGGGTAAGGCTTTGCTCATTTGACATAAATAGTTTCGATTTGCTAAGAACTCCAAACGTACATAAAAAAGTGGAAATATATCCGGGCTATTTTAACTATTAATTCTGAGGTCATAATTTCCATAAAAGGTTTACTTTTGAGGCACTAATTAAAAACTATGTCAAAAGAAGTGTATATCGTTTCAGCAGTCCGTACGCCCATAGGCAGTTTTGGCGGAGCCTTATCAGAAGTTCCGGCTACTCTATTGGGTGCAACGGTCATAAAACAAGCTCTTGAAAAAATAAAACTGGATCCATCTAACGTAAATGAAGTATTTATGGGTAACGTGCTCCAGGGAGGTGTAGGACAAGCTCCTGCCCGTCAGGCTGCACGCCATGCGGGCATACCAGATAATGTGCCCTGTACAACGGTAAACAAAGTATGTGCTTCGGGTATGAAATCTATCATGTGGGCGGCTCAAAGCATTATGCTGGGAGACAATGATGTGGTAGTTGCCGGAGGAATGGAAAGCATGTCTCTCGCACCTTATTATTTAGATAAAGCCCGCAAAGGCTATCGCATGGGTAACGGTACACTGATCGACGGAATGATTTATGACGGTCTCACCGACCCTTTTTCACATACCCACATGGGGCTTGCCGCAGAACTCTGTGCTAAAGACTGCCAGATAACCCGCGAACAACAAGATGAACATGCTATTGCTTCTTACACCCGCGCAGCCAATGCATGGAAAAGCGGCGCATTTAAAGATGAAGTAATTCCTGTAGAAGTACCACAACGCAAAGGCCCGGCTATTATAGTTAGCGAAGACGAAGAATATAAAAATGTAAAGTTTGATAAGATACCTTCTCTTGCGTCCGTATTCCAAAAAGATGGAACTGTAACTGCAGCTAATGCCTCTACCCTGAACGATGGGGCTGCCGCATTGGTGATTATGAGCAAAGAAAAAGCTGAAGAACTAGGCTTGAAACCACTTGCTAAAATCATCGGTTATGCCGATGCTGAGCAAGCTCCTGAAAAGTTTACTACCTCGCCTGCAAAAGCGTTACCCAAAGCTATTGAAAAAGCAAAATTAAAGATATCAGATATAGAATATTTTGAAATCAATGAAGCATTTTCGGTTGTGGCTCTTGCCAATAATAAGCTCTTAAATCTCAATCCTGATAAGGTTAATGTACATGGTGGAGCGGTAGCACTAGGGCATCCGTTGGGATGTTCAGGTGCACGCATTGTGGTAACACTCCTTAACGTATTAAAACAAAACAAGGCAAAATACGGCGCTGCCGGAATATGCAATGGTGGCGGTGGAGCAAGTGCTTTGGTAATTGAATTGATGTAACAGTATGAACTTGTTTGGCTTTTGTAACCTGAGTGTAGTGCCTTGCCGGAGAGAACCTTCGGATAAAAGCGAAATGATTACCCAACTCCTGTTTGGCGAACATTTTGAAGTGCTCGAAGAACATAAAAACTGGGTATACATTAACTCTGCCATAGATGGATATAAAAGCTGGATAGACAGGAAACAATTCCTTCCAATATCAAAAGATACATTCGAGCAATTGTATAGTTCGGGGTATTCATGCAGCTCAGACTTGGTAGGCATGATCACCGAAACAACGGATAATATTTCATTGCCTGTTACCATTGGCGCTCGTTTGCCTATTACAAAAGGTAAAGAGTTCACTATTGAAAATAAGAAATATACTTTCCAGGGAAGTGTGACTACTCCTGGTGCAAAACCCAGACGATCCAGCATTGTGGAGGATTCCTTTATCTTTCTTAACAGCCCTTATTTATGGGGAGGCCGTTCTCCATTTGGTATTGATTGCTCCGGTTTTGCCCAACTCGTTTATCTGCTCAATGGAATCAAACTTCACAGGGATGCTTCTCAACAGGTGGAACAAGGAGAAACACTCGATTTTCCGGAAGAAGCCAAACCCGGTGATCTAGCCTTTTTCGATAATGAAGAAGGGGCTATAACCCATGTGGGTATTGTATTGCCAGATATGCAAATTATTCATGCTTCAGGAAGAGTGCATATTGATAAACTTGACCACCTGGGTATCTTCAGTGAAGAAAGAAGAAACTACACACATAACTTACGCATCCTAAAAACATTGCTTTAACCTTCCTACTTCATGGATTCGAATATCACCATCAGCATCAAAAATGCAGCCATTTACCAAGGAGACAATCTTATATTAAGCCGCGTAAACCTGGAAATAAAGAAAGGCGAATACATTTACCTGATGGGAAAAACGGGCAGCGGAAAAAGTAGTCTGCTTGAAACGCTTTATGGAGAAGTTCCCCTGCGGGAAGGTGAAGCACATATTGCAGAATACGATTTAAGTAAATTAAAACGGAAGCAAATCCCACTGCTGCGGAGAAAACTAGGCATCATCTTCCAGGACTTTCAATTGTTAATGGATAGAAGCGTGAAGGATAACCTACTCTTTGTATTACACGCAACAGGCTGGACAGATAAAAAGCTGATGAACGAACGTGTAAATGAAGTACTCGATAAAGTTGGCTTGCAAACAAAAGGATTTAAAATGCCCCATGAGCTTTCAGGCGGAGAGCAGCAACGCATTGCAATTGCACGTTCTCTTCTCAATCATCCGGAAATCATTTTGGCAGATGAACCCACCGGCAACCTTGATCCGGAAACTTCGGAAGATATTATCCGTTTGATGCAGGGCATTACAGAAACCAATTGCTCTGTCATTATCGCTACTCATAACCTCGCTTTAGTACAGAAATTTCCTGCCCGTACCATCCGTTGCGAACATGGCGAAGTAATTGAAGACAAAAACTTGTCTCCCATTACTGCCCCGGAAGCCACTACCGATAATGCTTTACTATAATTAGTATGAATACAGGCAAAGTAGAAACATGGATAGCCAATGGAATTGCTACCATAGAATTTTTCCATCCTCAAAGTAATTCCCTCCCGGGAGTCTTGCTTCATAACCTGGCTACAGAAATCGAAAATGGAGGAAAAAATGAGGAAGCAAAAGTTATCGTAATAAAAAGCATTGGAGAAAAAACATTTTGCGCCGGAGCTTCTTTTGATGAACTCATTTCAATAACCGATTTTGAAACAGGGAAAAAATTCTTCTCCGGTTTTGCAGCCGTGATTAACGCTATGCGCAAGGCTCCTAAGTTTGTCATTGCACGGGTTCAAGGGAAGACCGTAGGCGGAGGCGTAGGTATTGCATCAGCAGCTGATTACACATTGGCTACTGAAGCTGCTTCGATAAAACTAAGCGAACTCAATGTTGGAATAGGTCCTTTTGTGGTGGGCCCTGCAGTGGAAAGAAAAGTAGGAACCTCCGCTTTCGCAGCATTGGCTATTAATGCGAGCGAATGGTATAGCGCACAATGGGCTAAAGAAAAAGGAATGTATGTAAACATCTATACTACTGTTCAAGAGCTTGATAAAGCGGTTGAGGAGTTAGCTACCAAGCTATCGCAAAGCAATCCTGAAGCGATGATGATGCTGAAGAAAGTATTTTGGGAAGGAACAGAAAACTGGGATACCCTATTGCATGAACGTGCTGAAATGAGCGGCGAACTAGTGTTGTCAAAATTCACGAGGGATTTTATTGAAAAATTCAAACAAGGAGCAAGATAATGCCCTACAAAGAAAAAGAAACGGTAAAGCTTTTCTACTCCATTGGAGAAGTTGCTGAAATGTTTCAAGTCAATGCTTCCTTATTACGGTTCTGGGAAAAAGAATTCTCCGCTATTCTCGAGTTATCAAAGGATAGTAGAGGCAACAGGCAATACACCCCACAAGATATTTCTAAAATACGCGTATTGTATAACCTAATTAAGGAACAGGGCTACACATTGGAAGGTGCTAAAAACTACCTGAAAGAAAACCGCAAAGAAGCTCTGAATAAAGATGCTGTGTATACATCGCTTTTAAAAATAAGAGAACAACTTATTGCTCTGAAAAATATAAGCCAGGCAGATTAGATTTTATTTGCCTGTTTCAATGTTTCCTGCTTCTTTATTTTCCCGTTAGGAGTTTCTAAAAACCTATCAATCTTATAATATACTTTAGGCCTTTCGTATTTGGAGAGGCAACCTTCTATATTTTTTATTATTTGCTGTTTGTTCACTTCCCCCCTACTTTCAATTACCAGTACTGTCTTTTGTCCTAGTTTATTATCCGGCAAAGAAGCAATAAAAAAGCGATTTGTACCCATTACAGATACCAACTTATTTTCCAATATTTCAGGGTGTATCTTAATTCCTCCGCTGTTTATAACATCATCATAGCGACCCAGCCATTTAAAATGGGCAGAATCATACAACTCAATTACATCATTCGTAATAATGGGGGAATCTCTCACCAAAGGAGCATTGACAATGAGGCACCCTCTTTCATCCTGCTCAAAAAATACTCCTTGCAAAGCAAAATATCTATTGCTTTTTGCCTTTCCGCTCAACTTCCTGAGTGCAATATGGCTGAGGGTTTCCGTCATAGCAAATGTGGCGTAAACAGCATTCGTACAACTTTCAATTTCCTTTTCCAAGGAAGGCGATATAGGGGCGCCGCCAATAATTACATTCTTAATTGTTATGAATTTTTTCCTGCTTATTTCATCACTAGCCAGGCTCTGAACCTGTAAGGGGACAAATGCAGCAAAATCTATTTTTCCTATGGAACCCAATAGAGGTTTGTCAGATGGTTCGAGCGTTACTAAATCCATGCCACTCACAAAAGCGCGAACAACCATCATTTTTCCTGCAATATATCCAGGAGAAAGGCAAAGCAGACCTCTCGAACCAGTGCTTAAATTAAAGTAGCAGCAGGTCATCAGGGCACTATTTATAAATTGCTGTTTTTTGAAGGTAATCGTCTTGGGATTACCTGTAGTTCCAGATGTGCTAACAGTGATTGTTTCTTTGTCAGAAATCCAATCATCAATGAAATCGTACAATGCTTTTTTAAATTCGGAAATGTCTGACTCTTCAAGTCTCTTCTTGACTAACTTGACTAAATCATCCTTAAAATAGGTCTGACCATTTAATGTAAGTTCATCGAAATAATTCATTCTACTGTGTCAATTCTGTCAAAGCTCCATCCATCACCCATATACCAAAGCTTGGAATCTTCAATAAGTAAAGGAGAGACTATATTATTCGTATATAACTGCCCCGTTCCTAATCCTTGCGGAAGTTTACTATTCAAAGTATAAGTCCATTGGGCTATGGCATTTAAGCCAACGTTAGCCTCTAACGCGGAAGTAATCCACCATCCAATTTTATGTTTATTCGCAATTTCTATCCATTCTTCACAATGGCAGAAGCCCCCCAATAACGAAGGTTTCAGTATAATGTATTGTGGCAGGATAGTAGATATAAGTTTTTCTTTTTCTTCATGCGAATGAATTCCAATAAGCTCTTCATCCAATGCAATAGGAATAGGAGATTCCTCACAAAGTCGGGCCATTGCAGCCCAATTGCCTTGCCGGATAGGCTGTTCAATCGAATGAATATTATACTTGGAAAATCTTCTCAATTTTTCTTTTACTTCATCCAAAGAAAATCCACCATTCGCGTCTAATCTAATTTCAAAATAATTGGCAGGATACTCCTTTCGCATATTAATGATAAACTTCAGCTCCTCTTCAAATTCTATAGCGCCTACTTTTATTTTTATGCAACGAAATCCTTCTTCTACTTTCTTTCTCAGTTGCTCTTTCATATATCCAATATCGCCCATCCATATCAGGCCATTGATGGGGATACCTTCAATTCCATCCGTAAAATCAGAGGGGAATAATATCCTGCTGGCTCTATTTTGCAGGTCTTTTATAGCCGTTTCAAATCCGAAGCATATTGAAGGAAACTCTTTAAGAGTATCATAAGGAGCCTTTATATATTCATTTACGTCTTGGCATACTTCGACCAGTTTCTGCTCATAACCGGGGTTATCATCATAACTCAATCCTTTCAGTAGACTGCACTCCCCTATACCAACTATGTTTGGTTCATTTTCTTTCCACAACTTCAAAAAATATGTAGGCCTTTCGGTCAATACACCTCTTGATGTGCCGGAAGGATTTTTAAATTGCAGCATGTATTTTACATACGTTGCCTTATACATATGGCTTGAAAATAATGCTTATCCCAAAGCAGAGAACAAGCAAAAGAGTAGAAATAGCCAGTTGTTTGAGATATTTATCCATACCAGCCGAATCACTTCTCATAACGCCTGACAAATGTTTAATAAAAAGAGGTAGGGTGAGTAGAAATATCCATTGCCATGTAGAAGTTGAATACAAGAGATTAAACCCAATTAGGCAGATAAAAGCAAAGCTGATAAGCAGTAGATGATATGTTTTTGCTTTTGGAAGCCCAATCCTCACTACAATCGTATTTTTCCCCGAGGCCGCATCGGTTTGAATATCGCGCATATTATTAACATTCAATACACCTGTACTCAATAAACCTAAGGCAGCAGCAGGCAATAAAATAGCCGGATAAAAATGATGTGCATGTAAATAAAACGGACCTCCTACCCCAACTAATCCGAAGAAAATAAAAACAGCCACATCTCCCAGCCCTGAATATCCATAGGGATTTTTACCCATAGTATATTTTATGGCAGCCGCTATGCAGGCAAGGCCGATAATAAAAAACAGAATAAAAACGCCTGTTCCATTTATAGATTGATCCAAAAGAAACGAACCGGAGATTAAAGTCAGTATGGCAGTAAAAATAATAGCATTCCGCATTGCGCCAATAGTAATTGTTCCACTCTGCAAGGCTCTTTGTGGACCTACTCTTTCTTCGTTATCAGCACCGGTTTTATAATCGCCAAAATCGTTAGCAAGATTAGATAGTATTTGTAAAAGGATTGCTGTCAATGCCGTCAATAGGCAAGTTTGCAAACTAAAAACCCTGAAACCTGCCGCTAGGAAACTTCCCATACCTGTACATGCCAGGGCCAATGGAAGTGTTCTTAACCGCAACGAAACAACCCATGCACGGGCTTTACTCATACCTTATGGGAATTTAGGAAATTTACTAAAATCAGGCTCCCTCTTTTCTATAAAGGCGTTCTTACCTTCTTTCGCTTCATCGGAAAGATAATACAGCAGCGTTGCATTGCCTGCCAATTCCTGTAAACCTGCCTGTCCATCTAATTCTGCATTGAATGAAGATTTCAGCATACGTATGGCAAGCGGGCTTTTCTGCATAATTTTATTACACCACTCCACGGTTGTATCTTCTAATTTTTCAAGAGGCACCACTTTATTTACCAGTCCCATATCTAATGCTTCTTGTGCATCGTATTGGTCGCAAAGAAACCAAATTTCCCGAGCCTTTTTCTGTCCTACAATACGAGCTAGGTAGGAAGCGCCAAAGCCTCCATCAAAGCTGCCCACTTTGGGGCCTGTTTGTCCGAAACGGGCATTTTCAGCAGCGATAGTCAAATCGCAAACTACGTGCAATACATGGCCTCCGCCTATTGCCCAGCCCGCCACCATAGCAATAACAGGCTTGGGTATGGAACGTATCAGCTTTTGTAAATCCAATACATTTAAACGAGGGACTTTATCGCTCCCCACATATCCTCCATGCCCACGAACGCTTTGGTCTCCGCCGGAACAAAAAGCTTTTCCGCCTTCGCCAGTAAGGATTATCACACCAATATCGGTGCGCTCCCTACACAGATACATAGCATCTATCATCTCCTCCACCGTAAGCGGAGTGAAGGCATTATGCACTTCCGGGCGGTTAATACTGATTTTTGCAATACCATTGTGGAAAGTAAAAAGAATCTCCTTGTATTCCTTTATCGTTTCCCATTTTCTATTTTCCATTTTTATTTTTTAATAAGTTAAAATATTCTGCCCACATATTTGCATTTTCTTCATTGGGCGTAAATACCTCCAACACGGCTGGTTTTCCTTTATGATCGGCATATAATTTATTGAGGGCTTGTTCTAATTCATCTTCATTTTTAGCAGAGTAGTACGGAATATTATGTGCCTTAACTAATTCCTCTGCCTTCATAGAATGCTTTGCCTCAAAATACTTTTCAAGCAAGGGTGTATCTTTTGAATCAATCAAACGGAATATCCCTCCTCCCCTATTATTTATTATTATCATCCTGAAATTGTCACAAAGATATTTATTCCACAAGGCATTGGAATCGTAAAAAAAGGCTAAATCGCCTGTTATAAGAGTCGTCACCTTATCTGTAGCATAAGCCGAACCCACGGCAGTACTGGTTATTCCATCAATACCACTTACTCCACGATTACAGTAATAATGAATGCCATTTTTAGAATCAGTCTCAAACAAATTGGCATAACGGATAGGGGAACTATTACCTAGATGTACATCGGAATTTTGTGGGATATGCTTCATGATCATATCCATTGTTTTCATATCCGTAAATGCAGCCTGTTTGCAATAAATTTCTAATTCTTTGTATGCTTTAGCGGAAGCATTATGCCAATGTTCAGCATAGTTACCTATAGTATCATGATGCTGTCTCGAAAGTAAGTCAAACAAGTATTTCTCATCTACCGCCAACACGTGTGTCAACGCCTGAAAAGTATCGGTATGTGCTGTCGAAACCGAAATATGCCAATGTTGTGAAGGCTTATACTTACGGAGATACATTTTCAGTTTCTTGCTGGTGACAGGTCCACCAAGACTAATCAGCAGTCCAGGATGAAACTCTTTCTTATCTTCTTCATTTAAAGTATCAAGTACCGCATCAATATTACCGATGAACTTATCACTTTGCATATTTGATGTAGTCTCCGTAATTATAACTACCGATTGATTTGCTGCCAGTTTATCCAATAAATTAGTCAGTTCTTTATCGGGTTTATGGAGGCCAACAATAACCATCATTTTCTTTGAATCGCCCCAAGTCGCAAGCATCTTCCTTTCCAGTTCGGTTGTTAATCGCCTTTGAATATTCGGGATATTAATAATCTTATATGCCATCTCCACCTTCTCCACTTCTTTATAGAGCGGTTCTCTAAAAGGGACATTAATATGTACTGGGCCTTCATTACCAGATTCGGTAGCCACATTGAAAGCTTCGGAAATTAATCGTTGGGCATACCAGGCATCATCTGTATCATTTGCGTCGACAGGCAAATTGTAAGAACCTTTGCAATAATTGGAAAATATACTTTGTTGCCTTATGGTTTGGCCATCATCCTGGTCAATCCATTCAGGGGGCCTATCTGCTGTAATAACTATCAACGGAATCTTTTGATAAAATGCTTCTACTACAGCAGGAGCATAATTCAACACCGCAGAACCCGAAGTACAAATTACAGCCACAGGCAAATTGGTTTGTTGGGCAATACCGAGTGCAAAAAAAGCTGCACTGCGTTCATCAATTACAGAAAGACATTCTATTTCCTTTTGAGCATCGAAAGCAATAACCAATGGGGCATTCCTAGAACCGGAAGAAATCACTACATGTCGCATACCCTTTTCCGCTGCAATAGCGGAAAGCATGGAAGCCGTTGGTTTATCAGTTGTCTTGTTAGATTTACTCATTTGACTTTACTCGAATGCAAATAACAATGTTTTTGATTTCAATTCCGTTTCATCCCACTCTTTTTCGGGTATAGAATCCTTTGTTATTCCGCCACCAATATACAAGTTTACCTTATCACGGAATAATTCGGCGCAACGCAAATTGACAAATAAATTGGTTTGTCCATCGATATTGCATGGCCCTAAGAAGCCTGTATAATACTTCCTGGCGTAGTTTTCAGTTTGGGCAATAAATTGTTTTGCAGTATCCCTTGGGATGCCACACACGGCAGGGGTTGGATGCAAAACAGAAACCAATTCCCACATATCGGTCGTTAATTCGGCTGAAAAAGAAGTTTTAAGATGCCTCACATTACCTGCGACGACTTCATCAGGTCCTGAAAGAACAATGTTCTTACATCTCTTGTCTAAAATTCCATGAATATAGTCTGTTACAATCTGTTGCTCTATTTTCTCTTTTTCTCCCCATATTTCATCATTATCCAAAGACTTAGTCCCTGCCAAAGAAACAGTGTTCACTTTATTATCTTTAACAGATAACAATAGCTCAGGCGTAGTAGTTATCCATAATACTTCTCCAGGAATGTATACTAACGAGATAAAAGCACTAGGGTATTTAACACAAAGCTTGTGAAATATCTTTAACGGGTTTCCCGAACTATTGTTAATAGTCTTCTTCCTTGAAAGAACAACTTTCTGCATAGTTCCCGAGCGAATCTCACTTACTGCATCCGCCACATTCTTACAATACACTTCCTTGGTTTTTAGATAGCTGTCTGTATCCTGAAAATCTTTTATATCCCAATCAGTATCCTGTGAGGCGAGGTTAGCTATTTCTTCGAGTGTAATCTTCCTGACAGTATCAGCCTGCATAAAATGCGCTTTAGCAGAACTGTCAGGAGTAAATGGATATAAGATAAAACCTGGCGAATCGGAGATTGTGCCCAAGGATTTTATCTCTCGACTCTTAGACTCAGACTTCAAAGCCCAAGCCTCACTGGGCATTCGGTAATAAACAAAGGGCAAATTACTTTTGTCCACTTAAGTCCCAGAATATTTAAAAACAATACTTATTTTCCGAAAGCATTTTGTTGGCTATTCTTCTGCGGGCTTCTTTTGTATTGAATGGATCTGTTTTGGTGAAGCGTTTCAGCCCGGAAAGCATAATTCGTTGTTCATCTCCTTCGGCAAATGCATAAATGGCATCTCTGCCTGATTTATTTAATCTTTCTGCAGAATCACTTAACCAGGTACGAAGAATATCCAATTGCAAAGCGGATTCCTGTTCACCTTTCGTATTAGCCAACTTTTCTGCCCTGAGTAATAAGGATTCACCCACATATATCTCTATTAACATATCGGCAATATTCATTACTATTTCCTGTTCGTTTTGCAGTTGAGTCATCAGCTTACGGACAGCCGCACCGGCCACCATTAAAGCGGCCTTTTTGAAGTTTCGCAAATAGCCTTTTTCTTTTGCAAATAACGCATCATCTTCAGAACCCATATCAGGGATAGACATAAGCTCTTCGGCTACTTTTTGAGCAGGCCCCATTAGGTCTAATTCACCTTTTAGAGCACGCTTAACCATCATATCAAGAATCAACATCCGGTTGATTTCATTCGTTCCTTCAAATATCCGGTTGATACGGGAATCACGATAAGCACGCTCCATCGGGCCTTCGGCAGAATAACCCATACCACCATAAATCTGTACGCCTTCATCTACGATATAATCGAGGGCTTCTGAGCCAAATATCTTCATAATAGCTGCTTCTACTGCAAATTGTTCTGTTCCTTTAAGCACCGCCTGTGTTTTATCCATACCCGATTCAGCAAGGCCAGCTATAGCATCTTCGATGTTACGGGTAGCGCGATACAAAGCAGTTTCACAAGCGTATGCCAGGATTGCCTGTTCGCCTAATTTATGTTGAATTGCTCCGTATGTACCGATAGGATGACCAAACTGGTTACGCTGGTTGGCATACTCCACCGCATGTGTAATAATCACTTTAGAACCACCCAAGGCAGCTGCCGCGAGCTTTATGCGACCTACATTTAAAATGTTAACAGCAATCTTAAACCCATGTCCCCGTTCTGATAAAAGGTTTTCGACCGGCACTTTGCAATCATTGAAGAATATCTGGCGTGTAGAGCTTCCTTTTATGCCCATTTTGTGTTCTTCAGGGTTCAAAGTAATTCCCCCAAATACTTTTTCCACAATAAATGCACTCAGATTCTTATCATCATCTATCTTAGCAAATACAATAAATATATCAGCAAAGCCGGCATTGGTTATCCACATTTTTTGTCCGTTAATCAGGTAATGCTTACTGTCTGTATCTAATTTTGCATGTGTTTTCCCTGAATTAGCATCAGAGCCTGCCCCCGGCTCAGTAAGGCAATAGGAAGCCTTCCAGTCACCCGATGCAAGTTTGGGTAAGTATTTCTTTTTCTGTTCTTCATTTCCATAATATAAAATAGGCAGCGTTCCAATTCCTGTATGTGCGGCAACCGTTACCGCAAATGAATTACCTGCGCCAACACTTTCAGTAGAAAGCATACCCGTAACAAAATCTTTCTCAAACCCTCCGTATTGCTCCGGTATATTTAACCCCAGGATGCCCAATTCGGCAGCTTTTTCAAGGATTTTAACCATCAGACCTTCTTCTTTATCATCCAACCGGTCTAATACAGGCCAAACTTCCTGCGCAATAAAATCGTGACAGCTTTGGGCTATCATTTTTTGTTCTTCGGTAAAATCTTCGGGAGTAAATATATCCTGCCACGAAGATTCTTTTACTATAAATTCTCCACCTTTTAGGGTTGTTTTAATGTTCATTTCCATAATGATTTTTAAAAACTTCGATTAATGACTCTTCCATTTCTATACAAAAGTAGCGTATTTTACCATCTATTAGCAGTTAAAAATTAGCATTTACATGCGCAACTACGTTGGAGCCATAACCCTCCATATGAAAGACTCGTATGGTATACATATCTATCTTTAAATGTTGTTTTTTATTATTCCACAAATAACATACAAACCTGTGAATCTTAGCTGGAAGAGGCCCGGTTTCAATTGTCAAATCACTGCTTTTATCCAGCCAATTATATCGAACCCAATTCAAGGGTATTCGTTTGTAATAAGCTTCCTGTCCTTCCGTACTATCAATATCTAATACTATCCAAGCACGTGAAGGCATATCACCCTCCCTAATCTTAAACTTAAACTCCACCAGCAAAGGAGAACGGTCTTTGATCGCTGTATCTCTCACCTCCAATAAATTTATAAACTCGCTCTTTTCATCCACTTCTATATTTTTAGAAGGAAACGTAAAGGCAGGCTCCCTTTTAAGAAATTGTCTCCTTTTTAATAATGTAAAGCCATAATCTTTATCCGAATCTATTTCCTGGTAATAAGGCAAATATTGAGTCCGATTCACTTTATAGGCAATATAATAATCGTCATTCATATCCATATCCTCAGGGTCTTCGGGAATATCCATTAAGTTTAATTTCCCATGATTCCTATAATTCCTAAACGCATAAAAAAGCTCCCTAAACCTGTTGCCTCCAATGGTAATTTTCCCAGGGTTCTGATTTTGCTCCTGCACCAACCGCTCATAAAAACGCTCAGGTACCACTGCATATATATCTAAAGTATGTTTCCGAAAGTTAATATTCATCATAAAATGCACTGTAAAAAGGATGAATGTAAGCGATGCAATGAGATTGGATATTTGAGGCTTTATCATGTCTACTATAAAGGCAGCATTCAATATAAACAATACATAGAAGAACAACCCTGTCCGGTCCTCGGGGAAATTTATTCCACCTACTTTTTTCAATAGGTAGAAGGCAACTATCAGGCCATTAAAAACAATAATGAGAAAAAAGGTATAAATAGATTGTCCCGATTGTGGAATTTTTATATTTTTCAATAGAAAGTATAAACTAATTAGCATCAAAACACCATAGGCCACTAATACGGATGTATTTATGAGGAGGTTTTGTTTACCTACGATAGTATATATAAGGGACACAAAAGTGACTTGCCAATAACTGGTACCCTGCCCGGCATATAAGAGATTATTTTGCTGTAAAAAGAACGAGTATTTAACCCAGAATAGAAAGATAGCCATATGCACACATAACACAAGGATGTTACCAATACTGAAAAATCTGCGATGGTATAGCTGAAATAAGCAAATGAGGGAAGCAATAATTAGTGCTGTAAGGATGAGTGTAAGATTCGCACAAAGGGCCAGGTTTAAGAGCAGATATATTTTTAATATATCCGGAAAACGCTTATATTCCAAGTAATCAAGAATATAACTGAAGGCAAGCACCAACAAGGCCATAGACATTCCATAGCCGCGACATACATCATAAAAGCCCAGCCAGTTGAATGAAATCAATAACCCGGCAACAAGAATCACTTTCGAGGCATTTTGAGTCAATTGCCCTGCCAACCTGTATACTGCAATGATAAGTATAATAAGGCTTACCAAGTTAGGAAGCCTGAGCGCAAATGGAGAACTGCCCAACAAACGAAAACTGATCCAGCCTAAAAAGCTATTGAGGATATGGTTGTTTGCATCGCCGTGGGCAATGTAAGGCAAATAATCACCTGTTTGTATGTAGTAAAAAAAGGTAGCGGTTTCATCGTGACAAAAAGGCACCAAAGCAGCCCGGACAGCAACCACTATAAAAATAAACAATGAAAGAAATAGGAAAGCTTTATTGAAGATTTTGGAGATCATTCTTAATTCCATCCAACCTCATTTTAATTCAACAACTCATATATTCCCGCAGCACCCTGCCCTGCGCCTACGCACATGGTAACCATTCCATATTTATTTTTCCTACGTCGCATTTCACTAAATAACTGAACAGAAAGTTTTGATCCGGTGCAACCCAACGGATGTCCTAATGATATAGCCCCGCCATTAACATTTACGATATCCTGATTCATCTCCAGCTTACGAACTACCGCAAGAGATTGAGATGCAAATGCTTCATTTAATTCTATTAATTCAATATCCTGCAATTTCATTCCCGCCTGTTTCAAAGCTTTTGGAACAGCTTCAATAGGGCCAATGCCCATGATACGCGGTGGAACCCCCGCGGCAGCATATGATACTAATCGTGCAATAGGTTTAAGATTTAGTTCCTTCATTTTCCTTTCCGACATTACGACCATAAAAGCAGCCCCATCAGAAGTTTGCGAAGAGTTTCCGGCGGTAACGCTTCCATTATTAGCAAATACCGGTTTTAGCTTAGCAAGCGCATCAAGCGATGTATCTGCACGCGGGCCTTCGTCCGTATCTACTATATATTCTCTGGATTTCTTTCTTCCGTTTTCATCCACATAATTCTCTTTTACCGTAACAGGAACAATTTCATCTTTGAATTTTCCTGCCTTAATAGCGGCAACAGCTCTTTGGTGTGAACGCAATGAAAAAGCATCCTGGTCTTCGCGAGACACATTAAATTCATTGGCAACAGCTTCGGCTGTCATACCCATACCCCAATACCAGTCAGGGTGCACCATTGCCACATCAGAATTGGGTACTATACGCCACCCACCCATTGGGATAAGCGACATTGACTCTGCGCCTCCGGCAATAATTACATCGCCCATTCCGGCACGAATTTTTGCAGACGCGATGGCAATAGATTCAAGCCCCGATGCGCAGTAACGATTTACTACCATTCCGGGAACTTTATCGGTATCCATAGCCATGAGAGAAATAAGCCTTCCGAAGTTGAGACCTTGTTCAGCTTCCG
>Ga0207016_1100_pt1 | contig 17893 bp, 18 predicted proteins | sample Alteio_BWMinCont_54_FD_153469 | JGI IMG/M metagenome (GOLD analysis project Ga0207016, IMG submission 153469) | Enriched cells from forest soil in Barre Woods Harvard Forest LTER site, Petersham, Massachusetts, United States -... | ecosystem: Environmental > Terrestrial > Soil > Temperate forest >...
CTTTTAGCGGGTCCAGGAACTGGTAAATCAGAGACGATGACCCGTAGAATTCTGGCGTTAATTGTAAAGCATGGAGTTAATCCGTCTGAAATTCTTGTGTTAACCTTTACTCGTGTTGCGGCGTATGAATTAAAACGTAAGGTAAAGAACGTTCTAGATCCTTTAAAGAAAGACTTACCACATATATCGACTTTGCATTCGTTTGCATTGCAACAATTAATGAGAAATTCAAAAATTGTTGATACTTTACCAAAGCCATTAAGGATAGCAGATGATTATGAAGAAAGGCATATAATACAAGAAGAATTAAAAGAGGATTTGCAAGCATATATTGGTTCTCTTCCAGGAGGCAAAAGTAATTTTATTGGTAAGATACAAGAATTATTCCAGAAATTATCTGCTGATTGGGAAACTTTACGAATTGAATCAGGAGAGCGCATTTGTGGTGATGCAAAATTTATTGGAGCATGGTCTCAGCAAAGAAAACAGTATGGGTACACTTTAAGGGGAGAGCTTGTATATCAATTAAAAAGAGCTTTAAATCAAGTTGCTGCTTTTGATTTGGGATCAAATTATAAGCACCTTCTTATAGATGAATATCAGGATTTAAATGCGTGTGATCTTGCTATAGTCGAAGAATTATCTAAACGAGGAGCTGAGCTTTTTGTGGCTGGAGATGACGATCAGAGTATTTATGGATTTAGATATGCAGATCCCACAGGTATTAGGGTCTTTTCAGATAAATATGGAGCGACTAAATTAGATTTAGACATTTGCTATCGTTGTGATAAAGACATACTTCAGATTGGTGAATTTGTTGCTGATTTGGATTATATGAGACTCCCCAAATCAACGCGCCCTAAAGATGGGGCGTTGGATGGCGAGGTGCATCTTTATTGCTATAAAGATCAATATCATGAAGCTAGAGACATAGCTTTAAAATGTAAAGAGATGATTGGTAAACATGAAAAATATGAAATATTAATTTTATTGAGAAGTGATTATAAAGGGAAATTCTCATCTGTTTTAAAAGAAGAATTAATTAAAGAAAGCATACCCGTTGCTGTAGAAACAGATATCAGTCCTCTTGAATGTAATGATGGTAGATGCGTATTAGCAATATTCAAATTGATGGGGGATCCATTTGATGGTCTTGCTTGGCGAACATTATTAGGATTGACTAACGGAATAGGTATAGCGACCATCAAATTAATTAGAGATGTCGCGATGAGAGAAGGGAAAAATTTCGCTGAAGCGATTGTATTAATTGAAAATAATCCATCCTTAATTGGAAAGCAAAAGCTTCTCATGGAAAGAATAGGCGAAATTCGCACATGTTTGAATAAAATAAAATTATTTGGCGATCCATTGCCCAATTTAGTTCCCAAGATTGTTGCAGAGGTTGTGAAAGACCAAGGTCAGTTTGATTTAATTACAAATCATCTTCAGCAGGTTATTGTTGAAAGTTCGGCTAAAAGCATTGAAGGGTTGTTACAGGAATTCAGCGCATCCGTTGATTCCGCCGAACAGGAATTGGAGGTAGGGAAAGTAAATATTTTGACAATGCACAAAGCAAAGGGATTGAGTGCAGATGCAGTCTTTATAGTGGGAGCAGAAAAGCAATTCATTCCAGGTAAAAATGTTGGAAATTCAGCAGAAGATGAAAGACGTCTTTTATATGTGTCATTAACAAGGGCAAAGCATGATCTTTATATAACATTTTGTCAGGAAAGAATAAGTCTTCAAACGTTTACGGGTAGTGAGAGTGGTAACCCCGGAGAACGGACCAGGTCACTGAGAGGGGACAGGTCAGAAATAGGGGGCAACTCCCAGTTTAAATGTGTTTAGGAAATATTTGAGAGGGGTGTGGGTATGTGTTTTCAATGGGCCAATGATTTGATAAAGAGGTTTACTTGTTTTGATTATGCTCTTGTGAAAATAGGGGTTTTTGCGTTTACGTTGATGTTGGCTAAGCTTTGGCCGGAGGTGCTTGGGTTGGATTGGTATTGGTATGGATTGGTTTATCTGTTGGTGGCTTTGTATTTTATTGTTAAAATTATTCGGAAAAAATAGGGGTTAACGCCTTAGTCATTAGGGGGGAATATGAAAAAACTATTGACGGCTTTGTTTGTGTTATCTACGGTTTTACCTGCTTTCGCTGATCAACAAGGCACATCGAACATTGAGAAGGGTAAGCAATTGTACATTTCCAATAAATGTGCTGATTGTCATGGAAATGAAGGTAAAGGGGATGGGATTAATGCTGAAGCCTATGATCCTAATCCCACTAATTTCCATAATACAAAAGAGTACCATCATGGGCATAAAGGAATTGATATTATCCACAGTATCAAATATGGAAATAAAGATAATGCAAATAGCATCATGCCGCCTTTTGATCATCTAACCCGTCAAGAATTAAAGGAGATCTCAAGTTATCTTCTATCATTGCAAGATAAATAAAAATTGGGTGAAACTACCTAATTAAAGTATGAAAAGTAAAACTAAAAACTGGCAGGAAGAATTTAAGGCGCTGAGATCGATCGTTCTTTCGTGTCATTTGACGGAAGAATTGAAGTGGGGATGGCCTTGTTTTTTGTTTGAGGGGCGCAATGTTGTTTTGATGCATGGGTTTAAAGAATACTGTGCTTTGTTGTTTTTTAAGGGGGCGTTGTTAAAAGATACTAAAGGTATTCTGATCCAGCAAACGCCGAATGTGCAGTCGGCTCGGCAGATTCGGTTTACTAGTGCCGCGGAAATAGTTAAGCTTAAAGGTGTCTTGAAAGCGTATATCAAACAGGCCATCGAGGTGGAAAAGAGTGGGTTGAAGGTTGTTTTGAAAAAGACTGAAGATTACAAGGTCCCCCTGGAGCTTCAAAATAAATTAGACAAGAATCCTGCCTTTAAAACTGCTTTTAATGTCCTAACACCGGGACGCCAAAGGGCTTATATCTTTTATTTTTCCTCTGCAAAGCAATCTTCAACTAGAGAAGCAAGAGTTGAAAAGTACATGCCGCAGATCTTCAAGGGAAAAGGATTGGATGATTAGCATAATAGGGGATAGCTTTTATTTCTACGCTTGACTTTATAAAGTAAACATGCAAAATTAATGTAAAAGAAGCATTCCGCTCGTCCCATCCTCGCCGCTTCTGTTTCATAATCCAACGAAAAAATAAGAGCAATACTTTTATATGGTAAAAGAGCAATATTCATGGTATTCTTTCTTTGAGGGAACGGATTTTGAGTGGGACCCTGTAAAGAATGTTTTGAATCAGCAAAAGCATCGTGTTTCTTTTGAGGAGGCCCAGTACGCTTTTGCTGATATTAAATGCATTATTGCCGAGGATCTTGCTCACAAGTCAGTAGAAACCCGTTACTACTGTTTCGGTAATGTTAACGGTGAAATAATGACAGTTCGTTTTACTTATCGAAACAAAAAGATACGGATATTTGGGGCCGGTTTCTGGCGGAAAGGAAAGAAAGCTTATGAAGAAACGCATCCAATACACTGATGGACCAATAGGAGATTTCAAGATCGTTAAAAACTTTTTGCCTGCGCCTGATAAGCTTGTTTTTAAAAGAAAAAGCATCAAGGTAACGATGGCGCTGGATGTTGAATCTGTTGCTTTTTTTAAGAAAATAGCAGAGCGTAATCATGTGCCGTATCAAACTATGATCCGTAATCTTATCAATACCTACGTGGCAAGGTATCAAGTTAACCGGATATAGTGCAATGATTGCTGAAATATCATAAAGCAGCTGCCCAATCCCCATTTGACACCCATATCTTATTTCTATATAATACCCCTCACGCTTAGTATAAATTTTATAAATTATTTATGTACCTAAAGAAGGTGTGAAATGATGGAAATAGATGAAAATAAAGCTGTTAGGATAAAGAAGCTCGATGCGCTAAGAGCCAAAGGTATTGATGTCTATGCCCAGCGTTTTATACGTTCTCATTCCATTGCGGATATTCTAAAGGATTTTAAAGAAGGTGTGAAGATTGTCACTGCCGGCCGCATCATGGCCAATCGCGACCAGGGCAAGGTCCATTTTATGGACCTGATGGACCAGACCGGCCGCATGCAACTTTTTGTCAAAGGCGATAATATCGGTGAGGATGCCTATGATATGCTTAAATGCCTGGATCTTGGCGACATCATCGGTGTTGAAGGCGAAACTTTTACCACCAAGACGGGGCAAAATAGTATCCGTGTCTCCAAATATCAGGTGCTGGCCAAATCTTTGCAGACAATGCCGGAAAAATGGCATGGCCTTAAAGATGTGGATATCCGCTATCGTCAGCGTTATGTGGATTTGATCGCCAATCCCGAGGTGAGGGATACCTTCATCAAACGCAGCCATATCGTATCTTACGTGCGTTCGTTCCTCGATGCTAAAGGTTTCCTGGAAGTGGAAACCCCAATGCTCCAGCCCATGGCCGGAGGGGCGCGCGGCAAGCCATTTAAGTCTAAACACAATGCCTTGGATATGGATGTGTATCTCCGCATCGCGCCTGAACTTTATTTGAAACGCCTGCTCGTCGGTGGTCTGGAAAAGGTCTATGAGATCAACCGGAATTTCCGTAACGAAGGGATCTCGACAAGGCATAACCCGGAATTCACCATGCTGGAGGTCTATCAGTCCTACGGGAATTTTGAGGACATGATGCAGATCACCGAGGAGCTTATCTCTTCCCTGGTGCATAAATTGTATGGAAGCTATAAGATCAAATATCAGGGCCAGGACATTGATTTTACGACCCCCTGGGAGCGTCGTTCTTTCGCGCAGGTGGTCAAGGAACATTTTGATATCAATCCGGAAGATACGGCCCAAGTGATGCTGGACAAAGTTAAAGCCAAAAGATCAGGGCATGTGAAGATCGATAAGCTCACACGTTCAGCCATCATGAAGATCGTCGAGGATGTGCTGGATGAAAAAGCCACGGCCAATCCGGTGTTCATGCTGGATTATTTTACTTTTCTCTCCCCGCTGGCCAAGGCCAAGCTGGATAATCCTGCCGTGGCCCAGCGTTTTGAGTTCTTTATCGCGGGCATGGAGGTTGGCAACGCCTATTCCGAGCTTAATGATCCGCAGGAACAGCATAAGCGCCTGGTGGCAGACCTGGATGATGATGTGGAAACAGGCAATCGCGTCATTGATGAGGATTTTGTCAGGGCGCTGGAATACGGCATGCCTCCGGCTGGTGGTTTAGGTATCGGCATTGACCGTCTGGTCATGCTTTTGACAGATTCAGCCTCGATCAGGGACGTGATTCTGTTCCCGCTGATGAAGCCCGAGGCCTGACGACCAAGGAACAGGGAATATTGAAAGCGGAACAATAATAATATGAATTTTGAGTGGTGGCTAACTTTAAGATATCTCACAGCCAAGAAAGATAAATTTCTTGCTGTCATTAATTTTGTCGCGATCGCCGGTATCGCTATCGGTGTGATGGCCTTGATCATTGTCATTGCGGTGATGACAGGTTTTGACCATGACCTGCGCGAGAAGATCGTGGGGGCCAACGCGCATATCTTTGTTGAGCGTGAGACCGGTGTTAAGAATTATATGCAGCTGGATGCGCATCTCAGGGCTTTGCCCGGTGTCATGGCCACGACACCGTATATTCACGGCAATGTATTTTTAGAACAGGGCACCAGGGCCGCAAGTTTGATCTTACGCGGGGTAGAGCCCTCGACAGAGGGAGAAGTGACCCGCATCGACAGTTATCTGGCCCAGGGCAAGGTTTCCGACCTGCAAGATAACGGGGTTTTGATCGGGTCCCAGCTGGCTTCATATTATGGTTATAAAGTGGGGGATCCCTTGACGATCATAGCACCGGCCTCGGGTGTTGCCGGTAATGGCTGGCGTTTTAATTTTAAGGTGGCAGGGATATTCAATTCCGGGATGTATGATTATGATATGAACCTGATCCTGGTCACTTTAGCTCGCGCTCAGGATATCTTTAATATCGGTCCGACCGTCACCGGCATCGGCATGAAATTAAAAGACCCTGAACAAGCGCCCCTTGTCAAGAAAGAGATCTATGATCAAATAGGTTTTAGTTATTTAGTCCGCACCTGGATGGAAACAAATGCCAATTTCTTTGCGGCTTTGGCCCTGGAAAAATTTGCCATGTTCGTGATCCTCACCCTCATCGTGCTGGTGGCGTCATTTAATATCATCAGCACCCTGATCGTGACCGTGACAAGCAAGGTCAAGGATATAGGCATCCTTAAATCCATTGGAGCTTCTAGGTCTTGCATCCATCGTATTTTTACCTGGCAAGGGCTGGCCGTTGGGGCGATGGGGACCTTTTGGGGATTTACGGGTGGCGTGGCTGTTATCTTTTTGCTTAAAAAATACCAGTTCATCAAACTGCCCCAGGATATTTATTATATCGACCATTTGCCGGTCGTGATCCAGGCGTCCGATGTAGGGCTCATCGTTGGTGCAGCGATGCTTATCACCTATGCAGCCACCGTTTATCCGGCACTTAAGGCCGCCAATCTTGAACCGGTGGAAGCATTAAGATACGAATAAGAGTGTACTGTCATCCTGAGCGAAGCGAAGGATCTTAAGATATGTTAATAGAAGCCATTAATATCCAAAAAGTCTATCCCGGTCCTTTGCATGTGCTTAAGGGTGTAGACATGAACATTGAAGCCGGTGAGGTCGTGGCCATCGTTGGCCCGTCCGGCGCCGGAAAATCCACCTTATTGCATATTTTAGGCGGCTTGGATGCGCCCAAGGAAGGCCAGGTGATCTTTAATGGCCAGAATTTATACGCCTTAAGCGATCTCAAGCGCGCCCAGGTACGCAATTGCGATATGGGTTTTGTTTTTCAGTCGTATCATCTGTTGCCGGAATTGACCGCGCTGGAAAATGTGGTCCTGCCGGCCATGATCAAAGAAAATTCAGGAAAAACAAGCGCAATTGAGAATGCTGGGTTAAAATTGCTCGAGCAGCTTGGGCTGACATCGCGCGCTGGACACAGGCCCAATCAGCTTTCAGGTGGGGAACAGCAGAGGGTGGCTATCGCACGCGCCTTAATGAACGGCCCCAAGGTCGTCTTTTGCGATGAGCCAACGGGTAATTTGGATTCAGTCAGCGGTACCGTCGTGATGAATACACTTTTAGGTTTGAACCAAAGCCATGGCGTGACCGTTGTCATCGTCACCCACGACGAAAAGATCGCCGCCCGTACCCAGCGAACTATCGCGATGAAAGATGGCTTATTAGAGCAACCTTTGGTTGCAAAATAAATTGAAAGGGTAAGTATGAAGATATATCTAAATGGAAAATTAGTGGATAAGGCAGATGCCAAGGTGTCGGTGTTCGATCATGGCTTTCTTTACGGCGATGGGGCCTTTGAAGGGATCCGTTCTTATAATTCCCGCGTCTTTCGCCTGAACGAACATATTGACCGTTTATATGAAACCATGCATACATTGATGATCGACCCGCGTATGACCAAAAAACAAATGATCGATGCCGTTGTCTCGACTTTACGCGCCAACAAGATCAAGGACGGCTATATCCGTGTCATCGTCAGCCGCGGCGAGGGTGATCTGGGGCTTGACCCCCGCAAATGCTACGGCAAACCAAATGTGATCATCATTGCGGACAAGATCACCTTATATCCGGCGGAACTTTATCAAAAGGGCATGGAGATCATCACGGTGCCGACCGTCAAGAACCATCCCAATGCGCTTAATCCGCAGCTTAAGTCGCTGAATTACCTGAACAATATTTTAGCCAAGATCGAGGCGTCGCTTAGCGGCTATAATGAAGCGATCATGCTGGAGGCCAATGGCTATATCGGCGAGTGCACCGGGGACAATGTGTTCATTTATAAGGACGGAGTGCTTTCAACCCCTCATCTGGGCCGCTTAAAAGGTATTACATCCGCAGCTATCCTGGAATTGGCGCTTAAGATGAAGATCAAAATATTTGAAGGTTACATCACCCGCCATGAGGTGTATAATGCAGAGGAATGTTTTTTGACGGGTACCGCGGCGGAATTGATCCCCATCGTTAAAGTTGACGGCCGCAGCATCGGTGAGGGCAAGCCGGGGGTGGTCACGAAAAAATTATTGGATGCGTTCCATCAATTAACGAAGAAAGACGGCGTTAAGTATGACGTGTGATATTTGCGGCAAAAAGAAGGCGACCGTGCATTTGACTGAAATTGTCGACGAGCAAATGTCGGAGATGCACCTGTGTGAGGAATGCGCCCGGCAGAAAAGCTCCCAGATGGAGCAGCAGTTCGGACTGGCCGACCTTTTGGCGGGTCTTTCAGACCCCAGCAAGACGTCAGCCACTTCCAAGGAGAGCGAAAAGAACATCCTCAAATGTTCCCGGTGCGCTTTGCCGTATGAGGATTTTCGCAAGTTCGGGCGTTTAGGCTGCGGTGAATGCTACACATCATTCAAGGAGCATTTGACCGGGCTTTTGCGCAAGATCCACGGGTCGAATAAATATTTGGGCAAGACACCTTCGACGTATCAGCCGGGCGATAAAGAAGCATCCGCAGAGGGTGCAGTGGCACTTTTACCGTCGGACGATCTGACGGACCTGAAAAAGCAGCTGCAATCAGCCATCGCGGCGGAAGATTTTGAGAAAGCGGCCCTGATCCGGGACAAGATCAGGCATCTGGAACAGAGGGATTAAGGAAATATATGCGCATTGAAGAATTATTAAATCATACAGGGGAATGGCTCAGGGGCACCGGTCCGTCAGCCCACATTGTGATGAGCTCACGCGTGCGCCTGGCGCGTAATTTGCAGGCATGGACCTTTCCCGGTAAATCCGGTAAAAAAGACCTGGAAGCCGTGTTAAAAGCTTTTGAAGATGCGGTCAATCATTCCAGCGCCTTAAAAGGATCGACGATGTTCGAGATGACCGAGCTTGACCAGGTCGATCGCCAAATGCTGGTCGAACGCCATTTGATGAGCCATGAGCATGCCTCCAACCCGGAAGGCAAAGGCCTTTTGGTGACTGCCGAGGAGGTTGTTTCCATCATGGTCAATGAAGAGGACCATTTGCGTATCCAGGTGATGCGCTCCGGTTTGAATTTAAGCGAGGCCTGGGACATCATCAATGCCATTGACGATGCCTTATCGCGCGAGCTGACCTTTGCCTTTTTACCAAGCTGGGGATTTTTGACCGCGTGCCCGACCAATACAGGGACAGCCATGCGGGGAAGCGTCATGATGCATTTGCCGGCCCTGGTCATGACCAAGCAGATCAATAAAGTGTTGGCCGCCATTTCCAAATTAAGTTTTGCCAGCCGCGGATTCTACGGCGAGGGCACCCAGGCGTCGGGTAACTTTTACCAGATCTCCAATCAGGTGGCCCTGGGGCACAGCGAAACAGATATCATCCAGAACATCAACGGCTTGATCCGTCAGGTCATTGAACAGGAAGAACAGGCCCGACAGGCCCTGCTGTTGCAGAACAAACCGATGCTCGAGGACAAGGTATGCCGTTCCTGGGGGCTGCTTCGCACCGCGCGCATCATTTCGAGCCAGGAGGCCATCGAACTTTTTTCCATGGTGCGTTTGGGACTGGACATGGGCATCTTGAAGCATGTCGACCATAAGGCACTTAATGAGTTATTCATCATGATCCAACCGGCACATTTACAAAAGATCGAAGGTAAAAAATTAAACGCGTTCGAACGCGACACTAAAAGGGCGGCAGTTATCCGCCAGAAGTTAGGAGGCAAAGATGTTTAATCGATTCACTGAACGAGCTCGTAAAGTTATCGTCTATGCAAAAGAAGAGGCTAAGCGTTTTAACCATGATTATATCGGCACGGAACATTTATTGCTGGGCTTGATCCGTGAAGGTGAAGGGGTGGCCGCGGCGGTTTTGCAGAAGCTGGGGCTGGACCTGGAAACCATCAGGCTGGAAGTCGAGAAATTAGTGCAAGCCGGGCCCGCGACACAGGTCGTGGGGGATATCCCTTTTACCCCGCGTTCCAAAAAAGCGCTTGAACTGTCCGCCGAGGAAGCCCGCGCTTTGGGGCATAATTACATCGGCACCGAGCATTTGCTTTTAGGTTTGGTCAAGGAAGGCGAAGGCATGGCTTACCGCGTGCTTTTGAATCTGGGATTGGACCTGGGCAAATTGCGCAATGAAGTCATGGAATTATTGGGCTCAGGCATTCCCGGCTACGGTCAGCAGCAGGAAACTGTCAAAGCCGGAAAAACTCCCGCCATCGACGCGTACGGCCGTAATTTGAATAAACTGGCCAGGGAAGGGAAGTTGGACCCCGTGATCGGCCGCAAACTTGAGATCGAGCGTGTCATTCAGATCTTGTCCCGGCGCACCAAGAATAATCCCGTACTTTTGGGCGAGGCCGGTATCGGTAAAACCGCCATCGTCGAAGGCTTGGCCCAGCAGATCGTTCTAGGCGATGTGCCTGAACTTTTGCGTGATAAGACCATTGTGGTCCTGGACCTGGCCATGATGATCGCGGGCACCAAATACCGCGGCCAGTTCGAGGAACGTATCAAAGCTGTCATGGATGAGCTCAAGCGCTCCGGCAAGATCGTGCTATTTATCGACGAGATCCATACCCTTGTCGGTGCCGGTGCGGCCGAAGGTGCCATTGACGCGGCCAATATCCTGAAACCGGCGCTGGCCCGCGGGGAAATACAGTGCATCGGGGCCACCACCATGGATGAATACCGCAAAAATATCGAAAAAGACGCGGCCCTGGAGCGACGTTTCCAGACGATCATCGTCGAGCCACCATCGGTCGAAGAAACCATCCTGATCCTTAAGGGTCTGCGTGATAAATATGAAGCCCATCACAGGGTCAAATATTCCGATGAATCGCTGGAAGCAGCGGCCCGTTTGTCGGACAGGTATATTTCCAACCGTTTCCTGCCGGATAAAGCCGTGGATATTTTAGATGAGGCAGGGGCCAAGGCCCGTTTGCAGGCCATGGTCGTTCCTGATGATATCAAGGAGCAGGAGGAAAAGATCGAGCAGTTAAAGAAAGAAAAGGAATCTTATATCAAGGTCCAGGATTTTGAGCGCGCGGCTAAAATGCGCGATCAGGAGAGGGAAGTCCGCGAACTTTTGGAGCGCAAGCGCTCCGAATGGATGCAAAAGCGCGATGATGTCTCTCTGACCATCACCGACGATGATATTGCCCGTGTCGTCTCCCAATGGACCAGGATCCCGCTTATCCGTTTAGAGCAGAAAGAAAGCGACCGCCTGCTTAAGATGGAAGACCAGATGAAATTAGCCGTGATCGGCCAGGATGAAGCTGTCTCTGCCATTTCACGCGCGGTACGCCGTTCAAGGGCCGGTATCAAGAATCCCCGGCGTCCCATCGGTTCATTTATTTTTTTAGGACCAACCGGTGTTGGTAAAAGTCTCTTGGCCCGTATCCTGTCAGAATTCATGTTCGGTGACAGGGACGCGTTGATCCAGATCGATATGTCCGAATATATGGACAAATTCAATGTATCGCGTCTGATCGGTGCTCCTCCGGGATATGTCGGCTACGAAGAGGGCGGTCAGCTCACTGAAAAGGTGCGCCGCCGTCCCTATTCGGTCATTCTTCTGGACGAGATCGAAAAAGCCCATCCGGATGTCTTTAATCTGCTTTTGCAGGTCTTTGAAGACGGGCAGTTGACCGACAGTTTGGGCCGCAAGGTAGATTTCAGGAACACCGTCATCATCATGACCTCGAATGTGGGGGCGGAGATGATCCGCAGCGCCGGTTCCCTGGGATTTGTGGCGCAGGCGGAAGACACTTCTTATACGGCCATCAAGGACCGTTTGCTTAATGAGGTCAAAAAAGCCTTCAAGCCTGAATTCCTCAACCGTATCGACGATATCATTGTGTTCAGGAACTTGACCAAGGTCGACCTGGAGGGGATCATCAAGCTCGAGGTCAATGAGGTCATTGAGCGTCTCAAGGGCAGGGGCATTGATATCAGCCTGTCTTCCGAGGCCATGGATTTCCTGATGGAAAAAGGCTACGACCCCTTGTATGGGGCCAGGCCCTTAAAGAGGACCATTCAGCGTTACGTGGAAGATATGCTTTCCGAGGAGATCATTTCCGGACGGTTCAAAGAAGGCAGCAAGGTCACTGTTGTCCGCCGGGATAATAATCTGGTGCTGACCTAAACCATGCAAATAATGGCTTCCAGGATCGGTGTTTCCGCCAATGAATGGACCCGTTATGTCGGCCAATTAGCCATCTTGTTCTCACGGACGGTGGTCTGCATCTTTACGCCTCCGTTCAAGGGTGTGCGTTCTTTGATACAGGCCCAACGCATCGGGCCCGGAAGCTTTTTTATTTCAGCCATGGTGGCTTTTTTTTGTGGGGATGATCATCGCCTTGCAGATGGCCTATCAGATGGTACAGCTTTCCGCCGAGCTCTACATCCCCAATGTGATCGCCGTTTCCCTGACCCGTGAATTGACCCCTGTTCTCACGGCTTTGATCGTTGCCGGCCGCATTGGTGCTGGTATCGCCGCGGAGATCGGGTCCATGGTGGTCACGGAGCAGGTGGATGCGCTCAAGGCCTTTGCCGTCAATCCGGTCAAGTATCTGGTGGTCCCACGTTTCCTGGGACTTATCCTCATGCTGCCGGTCTTGACCATGCTCTCGGATGTGATCGGCATCTGGGGCGGTTACGTGATCTGTGTGTTCAAGTTGCATATCAGCCACGAGATGTTCTGGAAGATGACCTTCAAGGCCTTGACGATGAAGGATATTTTGACGGGCTTGATCAAGACGATCTTTTTCGGGGCGATCATCGCCATTGTCGGATGTCATCAGGGGCTGAGCGTCAAAGGCGGGGCCGACGGTGTGGGCAGGGCCACGACCACGGCGGTGGTGCGGTCTTTCATTTTGATCATCGTGTCAGATTGCATGATCACGTTCATCTTTTACTTTTTGTTGAATTTTTAACCTTCAGGACGGCCCATGATCGAGATACGGAATCTATACAAGGTGTTCGGACCGCAGATGGTGCTAAATAATTTGAGCCTGACCGTGCGCCGCGGGGAGACCAAGGCCATTATCGGCCGTTCCGGGGTGGGCAAAAGCGTTCTTTTGAAGAATATTGTGGGGCTGATCAGGCCGGACAGCGGTTCGATCAAGGTCAATGGTGTTGAGGTCACGAATCTTAATGAGAAAGAATACGACAAACTGCGCATGGAGATCGGGATGGTGTTCCAGAGCGGGGCCTTGTTCGATTCGATGAGTGTGGGGGAAAATGTCGGTTTTGTCCTCAATGAGTTCATGAACCTGGACAAAAAGACCGTCAAGGACAAGGTGCATGATTCGCTGGCCCTGGTGGGTTTAAAAGATGTGGAAAATTTGATGCCGTCCCAGCTTTCCGGCGGTATGAAGAAACGTGTGAGCCTGGCGCGTGTCTTATGCATGGAGCCCCATATTATTTTGTACGATGAGCCGACCAGTGAGATCGACCCGATCACTGCGGCGGCGATCAATCATTTGATCATTGAGATGCGCGATAAGCTCAAGGTCACCTCGATCGTGGTGACACACGACATGAATTCCGCCTACAAAATAGCGGATTCGATCGCGATGTTCTATAAGGGCCAGGTCATTGCCGATGGTAAGCCGGACGAGATCAAGCATTCAAAGCATCCGGTGGTCCAGCAGTTCATCCACGGCCATGCGCACGGGCCTATTACCGAAGACGAGAGTTTGATTTTTGGGCATGTTAAATGACCTTATACCTTACACCTTGGAGAACTAATTATGTCTCGAGATAATGGGCTGGAATTGAAGGTCGGTTTGTTTGTGATGATGGCGGTCCTGGCGTTGACCTTCTTTATCATTTCGGTCAGTGATCTTTCGATCTTTGAGAAAGGCCGTCATATCCAGGTCGTTTTTGGTTTTGCCAGCGGTCTGCGTGAAGCGGCACCCGTGCGTTTGGCAGGGGTGGAAGTAGGGCTGGTCAAGAAATTGCAGGTGTTTACCGACGATAATGACGGAGGCAAGACCAAGGTGAAGGTCACGGCCTGGATCAAGGATGATATCGCGATCCCCTTGGATTCCAAGATCACGATCAATCAGCTGGGTATCCTGGGTGAGAAATACCTGGAGATCATCCCGGGGACTTCGATGGAGTCGATCAAGGAAGACAGTGTGCTTATCGGGCATGATCCGGTACCCATTGAAAAGATCACCGAGCGGGTCGATGAGTTGATGGGAAAACTTGAGACCACCATTGACAGTGTCAATAATGGGATCTTGACCGATAAAAATAAGAAATCCCTGGAAGATGGCTTGGAAGGCTTTGCTGCCGTTGGCACAGACTTAAGAGAGGGGCGCGGGACCTTGGGCAAGCTGCTTACCGATGAGTCTATCTATAATAATCTTGATGATCTCACTTCGGACCTAAAAGGCAATCCCTGGAAACTGCTTTACCGTCCCAAACCTAAAGAATGAAAACAAAAACAGTATTTGTCTGTCAGAACTGTGGTTCCCAGTCCGCGCGATGGGTGGGTAAATGCCCCAATTGCGAGGAGTGGAATTCTTATGTGGAAGAGACGTCCGTCGCCCGTAACGAGCAGGCCAGTTTACGCACTCAATTGGCAGCAGGGGTGGCAGTCGCCCCTGTTCTTTTAAAAGATATAGATGTGTATCAGGACAAACGATACCTCACGGCCATCGGTGAGTTTGACCGGGTCATGGGCGGAGGCATCGTTCCGGGATCAGTGACCCTGATCGGCGGGGATCCGGGTATCGGAAAATCAACGATCATCCTGCAGGCTGGCTGTGCGCTGGCCCGTGCGGGTTTGAAGGTCTTGTATATCAGTGGTGAAGAATCGGTCAAACAGGCCAAGATGCGCGCTGACAGGGTTGCCCAGACGGCCAATGAGAATTTTTTTATCGTCAATGAGATCGATGTGCAGGCGATCATCGATCATATCCATCAATTAGTGCCGCAGGTGGTGATCATTGATTCGATCCAGGTGGTGCATTTGGCTGAACTGTCTTCTTCACCCGGGTCGGTGGCCCAGGTCAGGGAATCTGCCGCGGTGCTGACACAGGTAGCTAAATCACGGGGGATAGCTCTTTTTCTTATCGGGCATGTCACCAAGGAAGGGATGTTGGCAGGACCAAGAGTGCTGGAGCACATGGTGGACGGTGTGCTTTATTTTGAAGGCGAGCGTTATTCATCGTACCGGGTCTTAAGGGCCAACAAGAACCGGTTCGGTTCCACCAACGAGATCGGTGTTTTTGAGATGACAGCCGCAGGGCTGAAGGAAGTGTTGAATCCCTCGGAGATCTTTCTTTGTGAGCGGCCTGAAGGCTCTTCGGGTTCTGTCGTGGTGCCGATCCTTGAGGGGACAAGGCCGTTTTTGGTGGAGGTCCAGGGTTTGGTTGCCCGCTCTGCTTTTGGTATGGTACGCCAGAAAACCCAGGGTTTTGATGCCAATCGATTGGCCTTACTGGCCGCGGTGCTGGAAAAAAGGCTGGGGTTGGATCTGGCGGATAAGGATATTTTTTTAAATGTCGTCGGAGGAGTTAAAGTGATGGACCCGGCCGCGGACCTGGGTGTCTGTTTGAGCGTTGCCTCCGCGTTACTGGACAAGGTCGTGCCCCATGATACGGCTGTTTTGGGAGAGGTCGGCCTTTCTGCGGAAGTACGCAGTGTGGCGCAGATCGTCTCCCGGGTCAATGAAGCCGGGAAACTCGGCTTCACCCGCTGCATCGTGCCTAAGAATAATTTAAAGAACATGAATGATCTAAAGCCATCAAATATCAAATTAGTTCCTGTTGCAACAGTACGAGAAGCGTTGGATAAATTATAGCCTAAAGTTTCCCCTCCCTTGATGGGAGGGGTCAGGGGAGGGTGTTCATGACGTTATTATTCATCCGCATTTTCTTCTTAATTATCAGCGGTATCGTCGGTTTTCAGATCGGGGAGATCAATCAACAGCCGCTGGTAGGTGTCGGCGGCTGCCTTATTGGCGGGGCTTTGCTTATTTTAATGGAAGCAAACTTAAAGCAGGTATCGGTGCGGGGGCTTTCCAGCATGGTTTTCGGCCTATTGCTCGGTATCTTCATGGCGAATTTAGTTTCAGATATCATTTCACTGTTACCTTTAAGCGATATCTTGAAACCAATTTTGAGGGTGGTCTTGACCCTGGTCTTTTCTTATCTGGGAGCGGTCATGGCCCTTCGCGGCAAGGATGAATTTAACCTGATCATCCCTTATGTGCGTTTTAAACGCCAGGAAATAAAGGATGGAGTGGTGCTTTTGGATACATCGGCCATCATTGACGGGCGTGTCAGCGATATTTTCAAGACGGGTTTCCTGGGAGGGCGTTTGGTCGTGCCACGATTTGTCCTTCAGGAATTACAGCGTCTGGCGGATTCAGAGGACGATACCAAACGCCAGCGCGGGCGCCGCGGCATGGAGATCTTAAAAGGCATGCAAAAGGACCCTGCGGCGGATATACGTATCCATGAAGACGACCTGACCGGCAACGAGGCCGTGGACCAGAAATTGATCAAGCTTTCCAAGATCATGGATGCCCGTATCTGTACGACGGATTTTAATTTAAGCCGCATCGCCTCGATCCAGGGCATTGAGATGCTCAATATCAATGACCTGATCAATGCCGTCAAGCCGGTGGTGTTCACCGGTGAAGAATTGGAGATCAAACTGTTGAAGGAAGGTAAAGAAGCCAATCAGGCCATCGGCTATCTGGAAGACGGGACCATGGTCGTTGTCAGCGACGGACGAAAAGCCCTGGGGCATACGGCCAAGGTGTATGTGACCTCGGCCCTGCAAACCCAGGCCGGCCGCATGATCTTCGCCAAGCTGGAGAGGCAGTGAAAACTGAAGTTATCGTGGTTGCTGCCGGTCTTGGGCGGCGTTTGAATTCAAAGGTGCCTAAAGCATTGGTCTTGCTAAAGGCCAAGCCCTTGATCTCCTATTGTTTAAAGGTCTTTGAAGGCCATCATGCCATTGATGGGGTGGTGATCGTGGGGGCAGCGGGGCATCTTTCTCGATTTGTCCGTCTGACCCGCCCTTTCAAAAAGGTCCGCGCCATCGTGCCCGGCGGGGCACGACGTTCGGATTCGGTCAGGAACGGGCTTAAGGCGCTTTCACCTGATACGGACATAGTCCTGGTGCATGACGCGGCCAGGCCTTTTATCGATCATGCCATGATCGACCGTTTGTTTGCATCGTTAAATAAGAATAAGGCAGTGATTGTCGGGGTACCGGTCAAATTCACTGTTAAAAAGGTTGACCGCAAGACATTAATTATTCAGGAAACCCCTCTGCGGGAACTCTTATGGGAAGCACAAACGCCGCAGGGTTTTCACAAGGAAGTGTTGCTTAAAGCACATGTCCGTAAATTTAAAGAAGAAGCAACCGACGATGCCGTCTTGGTCGAGCGTATGGGTGGTAAGGTCAAGATGGTCATGGGCGACTATCGCAATATCAAGATCACAACGCCGGAGGATATGATCTTAGCGCAGCAATTATTGGGGAAAGCAAAATGAGTTACAGAGTAGGCATAGGTCATGATGTCCATCAGCTTGTTGTAGGCCGCAAGCTGATGCTGGGAGGCATTGAAGTGCCGCACACCCATGGGTTGGACGGTCACTCGGATGCTGATGTGGTACTGCATGCCCTCTGCGATGCGATGCTGGGAGCCGCAGGCATGGGTGATATCGGAGAGCATTTTCCAAATACTGATGCAGCGTATGAGGGGTTTTCAAGTTCTATTTTCTTAAAAGCGGTCAATAAAAAGATCAATGACGCGGGATGGGCTGTGGAAAATGCGGATGTGATGATCCTGGCCCAGGAACCGAAATTACAGGAATTTAAACCAAAAATGAAGTATCATATTGCGCTTG
>Ga0207016_1101_pt1 | contig 17839 bp, 14 predicted proteins | sample Alteio_BWMinCont_54_FD_153469 | JGI IMG/M metagenome (GOLD analysis project Ga0207016, IMG submission 153469) | Enriched cells from forest soil in Barre Woods Harvard Forest LTER site, Petersham, Massachusetts, United States -... | ecosystem: Environmental > Terrestrial > Soil > Temperate forest >...
GAACAACATTGCTGCCGTTAAGAAAGTGGTAACGTGGGCATCGATAACCGGAGCCAAAGAGCGTTTGTAACCATCGCTAACCGCTTGCGGATAATTTTTTCCTTTCGTTAATTCTTCTTTTATCCTTTCAAAAATAATTACGTTGGTATCAACCGCCATACCGATGGTTAAAACCAAACCTGCGATACCCGCAGCCGTTAGTGTAAACCCTAATGCAGTTAATACACCCACCGTAAATAAGATGTTCAATATTAAAGAGATATTTGCTACCCAACCACCCGTGTTGTAGTAGATCAACATCAAAGCAAAAATTACGATGAAAGCGATCAGGAATGCTTTAGCGCCACCTTGCACAGATTCTTTACCAAGCGTTGGCCCGATAACCTGTTCTGCAACAATTTTAGCAGGCGCATCCAGTTTACCAGATTTTAAAGTATTGGCAAGATCCTGTGCTTCTTCAATAGAGAAGTTACCGGAAATTTCAGAACGCCCACCTTCGATAGGTCCGTTCACATTCGGAGCAGAATAAACAACATCATCCAGTACAACAGCGATTGCCCTGTCTGTATTGTCAGCCGTCATTTTAGCCCATATTTTAGCACCTGTGTTCGTCATTTCCATTTCGATAGAAGGACGGCCACGGTCATCAGTTCCTTGTGTTGCTTCTTCAACGCCATCACCTTCCAGTTTAGCTTTATCACTTCCCGGAACAGTTTTGATAGCATATAAAGGATAATAACGCTGACCTGTTTTTTCAACCTTTTCTTCTACACCTAATAAAAATTTACAGTTAGTAGGAAGATTGTCTTTCACAACATCCAGGTTCATGTATGAATTGAATACCCCAGTATCTTTTAATGCAATGCTACCGATAGCAGGAGAATAAATTGACCTGCCCGTTTTAGGGTCCTGTTGAGGACTGATCGGATTGATCACTTTATAGAATGCGTTTTTATTGGCATTGATCTTAATAGAATCGGCTTCATTCTTTTGTGCCGTATCATGTGCAACACCGCTTAAGTAAGCAGCTAAGCTTTTATCTACGTTGTCAAGAGAAGTAGCTAGTTCACCAATATTATACACTTCCCAGAATTGCAGGTTAGCGGCAGATTGCAAATATTTTCTTACTCTTTCTTTATCAGTAACGCCTGCTAATTCAATATTGATGATGCCTTTGTTCTCATCTAAATTAATATTAGGCTGAGCCACACCGAATTTATCGATACGTTTTAATAATATTTTGTAGGTCTGGCCAATAGCAATTTTTGATGTAGCACGGATCTTATCAATAACCACATCATCGTTATCACTTACTTTAACATCTTTACCAGGACCGGCAAAGATCGTCGAAAGATTAGTTCCAGGATTTTGTTGCGTATATGCGTTACGGAATAAGGTCACATAATCAACATCGCTGCCAATTTTTTGTTGGTCAGCTGTTTCGATCGCTTTCAACAAAGCAGGATCTTTAGGATTGTTGCTTAAAGATTTTAGTAAACCTTCAAGACTCACATCCATAGTAACGTTGATACCACCTTGCAGATCCAAACCTAAGTTCAGTTCGTTTTCTTTACACTTTTGGTAAGTAGTTCCAACCAAAGGATAAATTTCTTTATCTCTTGTACTATCTAAAATGCGTTGCATTTTATTTTTCACCAACGCTTCTTTGTCGTCAGCACTGGCATCCGGATATTCGGATTTAATAATTTTTTCAGCTTGTATTTTCACTTTGCTTTCGTAACCGCGTACAACCCATGTGTACGAAAGTTCCCAAATAGAAATAAGTGTAAGTGCAATCGCGAAGAACCAAACCAAACCTTTCAGTTTCATATATATATTCTTTTAGTAGGTATTATGTTATTTTTCAAGGGCTGCAAAGATAGGGGAAAAAGCATTTTAGTGTAAAGTTCTTAAAAAACACAGTTTCTGAAAGAAATGTTCAATGTTCAATGCTCAATGTTCAACGTCAAATACAATACAGTATGCAATTGCAGGGTCTAAAAACTGAACATTGAACATTGAGCATTGAGAATTGAGCATTGTAGATAATTTTGAACCTGGCTTTACTGCATCTATTTGGCTTCATTGGCGTCGCACATTTCATCCTTTTATTTACTATTAAACATCTTCAAATCAACAAATCCTAAAATTGTCAGATCAAAATTCATAAATTTGCACGCTAAAATCATTTTTTACAAAAAAACAAATAAGTGTCTTACAATCCTTTATTAGCCGACAGAATTAACGCACTGGAAGAAAGTGCCACCCTTGCTATGAGCAAAAAAAGCCGTGAAATAGCGGCTCAGGGCCACGATGTAATTAATTTAAGTGTAGGAGAACCAGATTTTAAAACCCCAAAACACATCTGTGAGGCGGCAAAAAAAGCGATCGATGACGGGTTTCACTCGTACACACCGGTTTCGGGTATTCCTGAGCTACGCACTGTTATTGCAGAAAAATTAAAAAGAGAAAATAACCTTGATTGGAAGGCTGAAAATATCATCGTATCAACAGGCGCTAAACACTCTTTGGCGAACGTGATCGAAACATTGATCAATCCCGGACAAGAGGTCATCATCCTTGCGCCATACTGGGTTAGCTATGCCGAAATGGTAAAAATAGCCGAAGGTAAAAGCGTAATAGTGGATGGTAGTTTTGAGAATGATTTCAAAGTAACGCCGGCTCAGTTAGAGGCAGCTATCACACCAAAAACAAAGATCATTATGTACGCTTCGCCAAACAACCCAACGGGGTCTGTTTACAGCGAAAAAGAACTAAGGGCTTTTGCAGCGATCGTTGCAAAGCACCCAAATATCTTTGTATTGGCTGATGAGATCTATGAATATATCAATTTCACCAATGAAGGAAACTTCAGCATGGGCAGTATCCCTGAAATAAAAGACAGGGTTATTACTGTAAACGGTTTCAGCAAAGGCTTCGCTATGACCGGTTGGAGAGTTGGCTGGACAGCAGCTGCAAAATGGATCGTAGATGCTTTGGATAAATTACAAGGCCAGGTAACCAGTGGAACGAACAGTATCGCTCAAAAAGCTGCTGCAGTTGCATTTACTAATATGGAAGCCCCTAAAATGATGTTAGAAGCTTACAGGCGCCGCAGGGACCTTGTAATTGCTAAACTGAAAGAAGTACCGGGCTTTAAAGTTCGCGTACCGGATGGAGCATTTTATGCTTTCCCGGATGTGAGCTATTATTTCGGTAAATCTGATGGAACCACAACTATTCATAATGCAGATGAATTATGTCTTTGGTTATTAGAAACAGCTTATGTTGCCATGGTAACCGGTAATGCATTCGGTGCCCCTAACTGTATCCGTTTGAGTACAGCCGCAAGCGATGAAAAACTGGTAGAAGCGATTGAAAGAATGAAAACGGCATTAGCTAAATTGAAGTAAGCCAACAAAAAAATAAGAAAAAAACCGCAGTCTGACACTGCGGTTTTTTCGTAGGTAGCAGTACAGAAGAAGTTATTAATAAAAACCTGCCTGATCCGTATTTCCCTGTTATAATTCCACATTAATCTGGTACAGTTATTGTACCATAATCAGGGTATTTTGTTTGGTTTTTTATTTATCACAATTAAAAACTTCACCTATGATTTCGATCGACAAAATTTCACATTGGAGTATCGCTCACAATCCAAAATGGCTTGCTTTTGTTAGGGTTGGCTTAGGCCTTGCCTTATTAACAAAAGGGTTATCTTTTTTGTATCACCCACTGAGTTTTCATGACCTTGTTTCAAGTTCATTAAAAATCAACGCAGCATGGGTTGACAATTCAATTATATGGATAAATATAATTGCAGGATTTTTTATCCTTATCGGTTTTCTTACAAGATTAGCCAGCGTCATACAGTTTCCTATAGTACTGGGCGCGCTATTTTTCGTAAATGCCGGTGACAGTGTTTTCGCATTTCAAAACAGCCTGATCTTCTCTATGCTTATTCTGCTGTTATTAGCAGTATTCTTTGTAGAAGGCGATGGACCAATTTCCATTACAGGCTATGTAAAAAATGAGAATAGTTACAGCTAGTTGGATTAACATATACTCCTTAACGCCGCAGTCGATCTGCGGCGTTTTTATTAATTTAAAGAAAATCGTAATATTTTATAATATTTTTATAATTAAGGCGTTACATATATAGATTGCTTATTTATCACCCTCAAATACCTATGTTATATGACTTTACAACACAAAATTGCCGATTGGACAGCAGCCCATAACCCAAAATGGCTTGCATTTTTCAGAGTAGCACTTGGACTTAGCCTCTTGCTCAAAGGATTTTCTTTTTTTAATCACTCTTTGCAGTTTCATGATCTGATGGTCAGTAGTTTCCATATCGATCAGGCCTGGATGGATTATGCTGTTATATGGATAAATATAGCCGCTGGATTTTTAATATTGATCGGAGTGTTTACCAGACTGGCCTGTCTTGTGCAGATCCCGATAGTAATAGGCGCCATCATTTTTGTACACGCACGTGATGGTATATTCGCCTTCGAAAGCGGCTTGCTCTTTTCTATATTGGTACTATTGTTATTGGTAGTATTTTTTGTAGAAGGCGATGGCCAGGTATCTTTCATGAATTATTATAAAACAGAAGTCGATACCGGAAATAAATAAGATTTTTCAGAATTAGGTTTTAATCTCTACTGCGCCACAGTTTCAAAACTGTGGCGTTTTTATGTTACGCTCTTTAATCGCCAAAAATCAGTTACTTTTGCTGCTCTCAAAAAGAGGACAAGTAAGGATGAAAAATATCAGGAATTTTTGCATTATTGCACACATTGATCACGGAAAAAGTACTTTGGCAGATCGTTTATTGGAATTTACCCATACTATTGGTGAACGGGATATGCAATCTCAGGTACTGGATGATATGGACCTTGAAAGAGAAAAAGGGATCACCATTAAAAGCCATGCTATACAGATCAATTATAAATTGAACGGAGAAGAGTATGTGTTGAATTTGATAGATACGCCCGGCCATGTCGATTTTAGCTATGAAGTGAGTCGTGCATTAGCTGCTTGCGAAGGCGCTTTGTTATTGGTAGATGCATCACAGGGTATACAGGCACAAACGATCTCTAATTTATATTTAGCCATTGAAAATAACCTGGAGATCATCCCGGTTATCAATAAAATTGATATGGATGGTGCTATGATCCCTGAGGTACAGGATCAGATCGTAGAGTTGATCGGTTGTAAAGTAGATGATATTTTATTGGCCAGCGGTAAAAGCGGTATCGGCATTGAAGAGATATTAGCGGCGATCATCAAACGCATACCTGCGCCAACAGGTGATATCAACGCGCCATTACAGGCTTTGATATTTGATAGTGTGTATAATTCTTTCAGAGGCATTATTGTTTATTACAGAATATTTAATGGCACATTAAAGAAAAATGATAAAATTAAATTCTCGAATACAGGATTGGAATACGGAGCGGATGAAGTAGGTATTTTAAAATTGGGAATGGAAGCCAAGAGTGAAGTAAGGGCAGGAGATGTGGGCTACATTATCACGGGTATCAAAAACGCAAGAGAAGTAAAAGTTGGCGATACGATCACCACAATGGTTAATGGCGCTACCGAATCGATAAAAGGTTTTCAGGATGTTAAGCCAATGGTATTCGCAGGTATTTTTCCTGTTGAAACAGATGCATTTGAAGAGCTGAGAGATTGTATGGATAAGCTTCAGTTGAACGATGCTTCCTTAACTTTTGAATTAGAAACATCACAGGCATTGGGCTTTGGTTTTCGTTGCGGATTTTTAGGGATGTTGCATATGGAAATTATTCAGGAACGTCTGGAAAGAGAATTCAATCAGACAGTGATCACAACTGTACCCAATGTAAGCTTTATTGCTACTACATCTAAGGGCGAAGTGATCATCATTAATAATCCTACAGAAATGCCTGATCCAACAAGGATCGAAAAAATTGAAGAGCCATTTATCAGGGCACAGATGATCAGCAAGCCTGATTATATTGGCAACATCATGACCCTATGTATCAGCAAACGCGGAGTATTGATCAGTCAGCAATATTTAACACCAAGCAGGGTTGAACTTACATTTGATATGCCTTTAACGGAGATCGTTTTTGATTTTTATGATAAACTAAAAAGCATGACGAGAGGATATGCTTCTTTTGATTATTACCCGATCGAATACCGCGAAAGTGATATTGTAAAGATGGATATTTTATTGAACGGCGAAAAATTAGATGCATTAAGCGCATTGATCCACAGAGCAAGGGCGCATGAGTTTGGAAGGAAGCTGTGTGAAAAATTAAAAGAATTATTACCACGTCAGCAATTTCAAATTGCTATCCAGGCATCAATTGGTGCTAAGGTAGTCGCAAGAGAAAACATCAGCGCTATACGTAAAGATGTAACGGCTAAATGTTATGGTGGTGATATCAGCCGTAAACGTAAGTTATTGGAAAAACAAAAAGAAGGTAAAAAGAGAATGAAGCAGATAGGTAACGTAGAAGTGCCACAGGAAGCATTTTTGGCAGTCCTTAAATTGGATGATTGATCCAATTTAAATGATCAAAAAAACAATCAATCAAATTTCAAATAGCGAATAATAAAAAAGACAAATTCATAAATTGAATTTGTCTTTTTTATTTATAACAATATCCTCATTCCAGTTTTGGAATTTGATTGATTGTTTTTTGGAATTTGAATTTAAAACTGTTCTAATTTACTAAAGAAGAAATCACCTTCAATTAGTGCATTCTCATTGCTATCACTTCCGTGAACAGCATTTTCTCCAATTGAAGCAGCATATAATTTACGGATAGTACCTTCTGCTGCTTGTGCAGGGTTGGTAGCACCGATCAATTTGCGGAAATCTTCCACTGCATTGTCTTTTTCTAAGATAGCAGCGGTAATTGGCCCCTGGCTCATAAATTCTACCAATTCGCCAAAGAAAGGCCTTTCTCTGTGCACACCATAAAATTCACCGGCCTTTTCAGCACTCAGGTGAAGCATTTTCATTGCCACGATCCTGAAACCTGCGGCATTTATCATACTTAAAATTGCACCAGTATTGCCTTTGGCAGTCGCATCTGGCTTGATCATCGTAAACGTTCTCTTACTCATCAGTTAATAATTTTGAGGTGCAAAGATAAGGCGTAATTTAATTAGGAAATGAGCAAATTGTTAAATCCCCCATCCCGGTATTTGGTAATTGGCTAATTAAAAGTACTTTTGCCCGCTTTATGCTAACAATCGATCAATTATATCCACTGCTGTCTCAGCCAAAAAAGATAGTAATAACTATGCATCAAAAACCTGATGGCGATGCCATGGGGTCAACTTTGGGCTTGTATCATTTTTTAAAACAGTTAGGACATACGGCCACTGTTATTTCGCCAACTAACTGGCCAAGTTTTCTAAATTGGATGCCGGATAGCAAGTTGGTAGTTGATTATGAGGCGCAAACGCAAAAAGCAGATACGATCATTGACGAGGCAGAATGGATATTTTGTCTTGATTTTAATACGCTTAGCCGTACAAAAAAAATGGAACCTAAATTGGATAGCTCAACGGCTGTTCGTATTTTGATAGACCATCACCAGGAGCCGCAAGTTGATAAATTCGCTTATGGAGTCAGTGATACCGGTAAAAGTTCAACTTGTGAAATGGTATATGATTTCATAGTAAATTCGGGCAACACAGATAAAATAAATATAGAGATCGCAGAATGTTTATATGCAGGTGTTATGACTGATACGGGATCGTTCCGCTTTCCATCTACTTCCGCAAGTGTGCATCGAATGGTGGCAGCACTAAAAGATAAAGGATTAGAACATAGTGATGTTCACGAAGCTATATTTGATAATAATACAGAAAGCCGTTATCGTTTTTTAGGAAATATCCTGAGTAACAGAATGGAGCTTTTTTATGAATACAATACCGCATTAATAGTGATACCGCAAAGCGACCTTATAAAGTACAACGCTAAAACGGGCGATACAGAGGGACTGGTAAATTACCCGTTAGGCATTCAGGGAATAAAATTTGCCGCCATTATAATCGACAGGGGCGAAGAACGCAAGAGCTCTTTTAGAAGTAAAGGCGATTTCGATGTAAATACTTTTGCAAGAAAATATTTTAACGGAGGCGGACATTACAATGCAGCAGGAGGAAACAGCAAAGAACCGTTGGAAGAAGTAGCAGCAAAGTTTATTACTGCAATGAAAGAAAATAAAGATCAATTAAGTACTTATAAATTTTAAATTAAACCAAATGAACAAAAAAATCAGTTATTTATTACTAGCTGCTGTAGTGTTATTCACAGCTTGTAAAGGAAAATACAAACACGCCGAAGGTGGCCTGGAATATAAAGTTATCAGTAAAGAAACAGGTACAAAAGCAGTAGAAGGAAATTTTATTGAATTTAACATCCTTGCCGTTTACAATGATAGTACATTGTATAGCACAATCGATAATGGGATGCCGCAATATGTTCCATATAATCCTGAACAGTTCCCTCCTGCATTTAGAAAAATATTCGGCAAAGTTTATGTAGGTGACAGTATTGTTGTAAGAATATCTACAGATACGCTTATCAGTAAAAATCAGGCTGCTCCATTTATGAAGAAAGGGCAATTCGTTTACCAGTATTTTACTGTAACAAATATCTTCACAACCGAAGAACAAAAGGATAGCGCTCAGGCAACACATCAAGCAGTAGCAGAAGCTAAAACGTACCAAAAGAATTTAGGCTTACTTAATAAAGAATTGGCTGCAAATGCTGATCAATTAAAAGCAGATGATAAAACCTTATCTGATTACATAGCTGCAAAACATATCACTGCAACAAAAGGAAACTGGGGAACATATGTTTCTATTACTGAGCCTGGAACAGGAGCACAGATCGATAGCTCGGATGTTGCGCTGGTTAACTACACAGGTAAAACTTTAGTAGATACTGTTTTTGATTCTAACACAGACCCTAAGTTCAAACACGTTCAGCCTTTTGCGGTTGATTTGGGTGCAATGAATGTTATTCCGGGTTGGATAGATGGTTTAAAACAAATGAAAAAAGGTAGCAAAGGAATGTTCTTGATCCCTTCATCTTTGGCATATGGTAAAAATGGTTCTGGTTCAAAAATCGCACCTAATACAAACCTTATTTTTGATATTGAAGTAGTTGATGTAGTAAGTGCACAACAATATCACATGGAACAAAAAATAAAACAAGAATTACAAAGAGCTCAGCAACAAAGAATGATGGACTCTATGAGAAATGCTCATCCGCAAATGCAAGGGCAACAAGGTGGCCAACAACCTCAATAATAATTACCTGATAAAAAAAATAAAGCAGATCCCAAAGTTCTTACCGGACTTTGGGATCTGCTTTTATAGTAGGTTTTTAATTTTACCTTATTAAAGTAATAGTACCTTTTAGTATTTGTTTATACCTTTCATCATTCACTTTGATCACATAAACATATACACCTGCCGATAGGTTTTGTCCCTGAAACTCTCCGTTCCATGCGGTGTAACCCTGGCACTCAAATACTTTTTGTCCAAAGCGGTTGTATATCTGTACTTGCATGTTAGGATAGTCTTCACTATTTCGGATATGCCATATAGGGTCTTTCCCATTAGGAGTAAAGCCACTTGGAATATATAATGGCAGGATATTGCAAATATTAATTTTAGTCGGCGTAGATGAAATAGCAGTTGCGGCGCTACAGTTATTTGCGTTTGTATAATCTACCGTTACAGTTTTGTTACCCGAGCTGATCAGCCATTGAACTGTTACACTACTATCAGAAGAACCTCCGCCTGATGTAATAGAATAATCGGTATTTAAAATACCTGTATAGTTCCATACATAATTTGATTCTCCTCCCTGTGTAGCATAAAGAATATCCGTATGATCACAAGCACTTGCCCCCGGCTGCATTGTAAAAGTTGGAGTTGCAGGCATGTTGACCATAATTGAATTCGCAGCTGAAAGTCCACCAGTGCTACAAGTATTACTGTTATCCAAACCTGTTATCGTAATACTTGTTATCCCCGCTGCATGTAAATTCCCCGCAGGTACTGTAAATGTTCCGGTGCCTCCCGGGAAGATCATTGTGGCGGTAGCTGTAGCAATATTCGGCGCACCAAGCTGATAGGTTACCTTGTAAGTATCTGCTGCTAACGTTGTAGAATTTATTGTTATGGTCGAATTACTTGTGCCCGCAGCGCAGACAGGTGTTGTGGATGCTACAACAAGATTACTAGCATCCGGTGCTGCATTAACAACAGTAGGTGTAGACGAAGCAGGGGTGCCGCTGGTACAGCCCGAAGTATAATTTATCTGAACAACTTTACTACCCGCTGTTACCCAATTTAATGTTACAGAATTATCAGTAGTTGTACCGCCCGATATGATCGTATAATCAATTCCTGCAGTGCCGGGGAATGTCCATACATAATTTGATTCTCCTGTTTGTGTTGTATACGTAACAGAACTATTAGAACAAACGCTTGATCCAGGTTCTGCTGTGAATGTAGGTGTAGGCGGAGTGCTGGCCGTTATGATCGCCGAACCTGACATATTATTTGTACAAGCAGCAACACTCGTTGCAACTACAGTATAAGTTCCAATAATTGTTTGGTTGCCAAAGCTGATAGCTGCACCCGTGCCTGCTACAGGAGCTCCAATAGGACCAGCACCCATGAATAATTGATAATTAACTCCATTGTCAGAATTACTTAAACCAACAGGCACTCCACTGCTAGCCGGACAATAAGCGCCACCACCGGTTACAATGTAAGCTGTAGGATTTATACAAGTAGCCAACACAAAATTCGTTGTTACAAAACCATCAAACGCAGGAACATTAGTTGCTGTAACAACAGTTCCTGCTCCGGTTGTTGGAGGGTAGTCCCAGTTTGCAAAGTCATAGAATCTTCCCACCTTTAATGTAGTACTGGTAGCACCGCCAACTAAAGGAGAAGTCCCATAATCAAATGCTGCAGTATAGTTACCGAAATTTCCTGCTGCCTGTGTAAAAGTATAGTATCTGTCAAAGTAACTGGTTTTCGATAGCCCCAATGTAGCATAACCGGGTACGCTGCTGAAAGGCGCGGTTGTATATATTGATACAAAACCTGCTGCAGTAACAGCACTAAAGCTTAACGTGACAGGAGTATAATAATTAGCATCACCGATAGTATATTTATAAGAACCATTGGCGCCAATATTTTCTAACAACTCTCCATTTACCCATCCCGTACTTTGAGAAGCGCCGGTTATTGTGCCAGCTAAATTCATATTAACATGATTGGCACCTGTTGTAATTAAACCCTTAGTAAAAGTTAGATTCTGCAACTCTACACTTTCATTCAATAATAAATTGCCACTTGGCTTATCAATGATCAATGTTGTAAAATTCTCTCCGGTCGGACCGGTAATATTGCTGGTGTAATTTTGGTTGCCCGCACTACCATTAAATTCGACAGCACCTCCGTTTGCCAGATATGTACCTGCTGTTTTATTCCAGTCTCCTGTTAAAGCAATTACTCCGGAGGAATCATTGATCGTACCCCCACTGATATTAATACCTCCTGTTACAGCAATATTTGGTCCGCCACCACTAGCTTTATTCATTTGCCATGATCCTCCATTAAAAATAATACCATTGCCTACTGTAAATGGAGCACTCATATTATCTGTAAAAGCGTTTGCGCCTGTATTAAAAGTCAGACTGCCTTTAATAATGAAAGGGCCGCCTGCACCTGCAACAACCATATGTACATTTCCCCCGCTATTAATGATCATATTTCCACCAACGGTGAAAGAACCCGTTTGTAAAAGATTCGGTGAAAGATAATTCGGATCTGCCGGGTTGTGGTAAGGTGTCCAGTCAACCATCGTTAATTCTGATGTGGTCAAATTACCATTTAGGCCGCGAGGTATTGCTCCATCATTCCCGTTAACTAATTGATTCACGATATAAAAATCAGAACCACTATTAATAAATACGTTATCAGGATAACCTTGTGTTACACCGATAGTAGGCGGTGTACTAAGGTCAGCGTTCCATTCCAGACCCCTGTTATTTGGGCCGTTATAAGATAATGTTGATCCTACTGCATATCTCGGTGAATTAGTTCCGCCAAATCGAAAAGATGTGATCGTTAATGTACCATCGATCAATGGAGAAGAAAGTCCGGATGTTGTAATGGTAGAGTTTGCATTGCTTGTTGTAAGATTATAAAAAGTGGTAGGCCCCGTAAGCGTAGCTCCCTGAACAATAAAATTACCACCATCGGCGCCACCTGCTCCTGTAGTGGCAAGATTACCACCGGTAGTTAAAATTACACCACCCGAAGGAACAGTGACAGTTTTTCCGGGAAGTGATAAATTACCTTGTTGTAAGTTTAAGTTTTGAATAGAACTTGTAGATGCCAGTGTAACAACATTGTTTGGAGAAACCCCTGAATTATCTATTGTAAGCGATCCTCCTCCATTTATAGTTGTGGGTAAGCCGCTACCGGTATTTTGATTACCAATGCCATCATACACATAATTAGCAGAAGCAGGGAAAGAACGGCCTCCTGTATTTTCGATATTTCCTGAAGCTGTAGCGCCCGATGCTATTCCACCTGGGTCACCTATCTGTAAAAAAGCATTGGGGTTATTAGCTAATGTAAAACTGCATGCGCCAAAAATAAACGACTCATTACAGTTGAGCATACCGTTTACTGTAAAAGACCCGGTAACTGTCATGCTTGACATCATTGTTAATACAGCACCAGTGTTAACAGTAATAGTAGCACAAGCAACAGGAGCCGCTATTTGAATAGGCGAACCATTAGCTATGGTAACAATATCCCCTGCATTAGGAACACCTGCGGGAGACCATGAAGCTGCATTGCTCCAAAGGCCACCTGCACCTGTAGACTGATAAGTAGTTGCATGAACAACCTGACAAAAACTCGCTAATAAAAAACAAAAAAGCAATAAAGCTTTTTTAGGAAAAGTAAAAAGATCCATGTTAGAAAATTAATCGTTTGAACAGAAGATATTGATGTGTTAGAATTTATTCAAAAATAATCATTAATAAAAGACATTAGCGGTATTCGACGAACAATTTTACTGCTTCCCTGGCTTCTTTTACGTCGTGCACACGCAGTATGGAGGCCCCGTTCATCAATGCCATTGTGTTCAATACAGTTGTGCCATTTAAAGCCTCAGCTGCTGTTATGCCTAATGTTTTGTAAATGGTAGCCTTTCTTGAAAGACCCGCTAAAATGGGTTTTTGCAGCATTGAAAAAGTATTTAATTCTTTTAGCAGCTGAAAATTGTGCCTGAAAGTTTTCCCAAATCCAAAACCGGGATCAATGATCAGGTCTGTAATACCGGCTTCTTTACATTCATTGGTTTTATAAATGAAAAAATCCAGCACCTCTTTTACAACATCACCGTACACGGGATCTTTTTGCATGGTGGCAGGTGTTCCTTTCATGTGCATGCAGATGTAAGGAACTTTTAATGCTGCCACGGCTGATATCATATCCTTATCCATTTCTCCTGCACTGATATCATTTACGATCGAAGCCCCTGCGGATACTGCTTCTTTGGCAACTTTGCTGTAATAAGTATCTGTAGAAATAATAACCTGAGGAAAATGATGATGGATCGCTTTAATGGCAGGTAGTATACGTTTCAATTCTTCGTCTGCAGCAATACGTTCACTGTTGGGCCTGGTGCTTTGTCCGCCAATATCCAATATATCAGCTCCATCTGTAACCATTTTTTCTGCTAACGCGATAAGGTGATCAAGCGTAGCATGCTGCCCTCCATCGTAAAACGAGTCTGGCGTTACATTAATAATGCCCATTACCAGCGGTTTATCGATTATTAACAATTTTCCTTTGCAGTTAAGTGTGTACATCAGTGTAAACGATTAATTTTGAGTTCAACAAAAGTATAAGACATTTACCAAACGATGAGCACAATTCAGCAATACGATTCGGCAGTACGATCCTGTAAAGATATTTTTTTAAAGAAAACGAAAGACTATGGTACTTCCTGGAGAGTATACAGGATCATATCCATAGCAGATCAAATATACATCAAAGCGAAGCGTATACGTACCATACAAGAATTGGGCGAACAAAAGATAGGTGATGATATTCGCAGTGAATTCAAGGGTATTTTAAACTATGGCATTATTGGATTGATACAATTAGGTATTAATAATGATGACATGGAGGAATTGACTGTAACAGCAGTAGAGAAGTTGTACAATGAACAAGCCGATATTGCTAAAAAATTAATGTTGGATAAGAACCATGATTATGGCGAAGCATGGAGAGAGATGAGCCAGGAAAGCTTTGCAGATCTTATACTGGCAAAACTGTTGCGCATAAAACAGATCATTGCCAATAAAGGACAGACATTAATAAGCGAAGGTATCGATGCTAATTTTTACGATATCATTAATTACGCGGCATTTGCTTTAATATTGATCGAAGAAGGAAAGCATAAATAAATTTAAAATCAAATTCCAAATAACAAAATTCAAATGGAAAATAAGGTAATGAAGATAGTTGTCAATGTTGCAAGGGTTATTGTTGGGGCGCTGTTCATTTTTTCGGGAGTGATAAAAGCTATGGACCCATTAGGACTTACCTACAAAACCCAGGAGTTTTTTGAAGCCTGGGGCGATGGCGGCGGAGCAATGGGAGCCGTGATGAATAGTCTGCATGATTTTACATTAGGCATGTCAATAATCATGATCGCATTTGAAGTATTGGCGGGCGTTGCTATATTAATTGGCTGGAGAAAAAATCTGGCAGCATGGGTATTGTTTTACATGACGGTATTCTATACTTTTTTAACGGCATATGCTTTATTCACAGGAAAGATAAGAGAGTGCGGTTGTTTTGGTACTTGTTTTCCTATAACGGATGTACAAACGTTTATTAAAAATTTAATACTGCTTGTATTGGTTATTATTATTTTAGTTGGGATAAAATATATCAATCCAATTTTTCAGTCGATGTCTAATTTTGGTATCATCGCACTAACGCTGATGGCTGTTGTTTTTTTACAATCATATACGTTAGAGCATTTGCCGTTGATCGATTGTTTGCCATACAAAAAAGGCAATAACTTATTAGAGCTTCGTAAAATGCCTGCTGACGCAACGTTTGATAAGTTCGCGTATTCATTCGTATATAAAAAAGGAAGCGAAACAAAAGAATTTACAACGGCTAATTTACCCGATTCAACCTGGCAGTTTGTAGCACAAAAAAAGGTGCTGATTGAAAAAGGAAACGGCAAACTACCTGCTATCAATGATTTTTCTTTAACGGATGCGAACGGAAATGATTCAACAGACGCTATTTTATCTCAAAAAGGAAAATATTATTTATTCTTTTTAAATACGCTGGATAAAAGATCTGTTTACTATTGGATGAAAAGTTTTACGGATGTCATGAAAAAAGCAAAAGATAATAGCGAACCTTTGTATGTTGTAACATCAGACAATGAACAGGTTGATAGCTTTATGAATATCAAGAAAAAATACAATGTGCCTATTTATACCTGTGATATGACAGCGATCAAGACAGCTGCACGCACAAGGCCTACTTTGTTTTTAATGGATGGCCCGGTTGTAGAAAACAAATGGGGCGCGGCAGATATTGAAAGTGCAAGTAAATAATAAAAAAGAGCACAAATAACAATAAAGCATAAAACAATTCAACGCTTAATTTGAAGATACTTTATTCTATATTGGTATTATTAGGCGTTGTGATCCTCGTCTTCATTATGTTCCAGGGCTTTGGCGATCCTACGCGTTTGATCGTTGGACAAACCGGTGATAAAAAGACGATGGATAATATACGTAAAGATCTGTACCTCGATCAACCAAAATGGAAACAGTTTATTTTATATCTTGATGATGTTTCTCCTATTTGCATTCATACAAAAACTGATATTGTTAAAAAAGGATTGCAAGGTTTATTTATTGGCGGCAATATTAAACTTGGAGTAAAAATCCCTTATCTCGGCAAAAGTTATCAAACCAAAAAAAATGTAGGAGCCGTTTTAATGGAGGCATTGCCCGGCACTTTATTGTTAGCCATAGCAGCGATGTTATTTGCAACGATCATTGGTATTTTATTAGGCGTATTGGCAGCAGTGAAAAAAGGGACCTGGTTAGATTCTTCCGCCATATTTGCAAGTATCGCGGGAATATCGGCGCCATCATTTTTTATGGCGATCATTATTGCTTTCTTATTTGGCGTAGTGCTGCATCCTTTTACAGGATTGAACTTAACAGGTAGCTGGTTTGATATTGATGAAGTAACCGGTGAAAAATACCTGACACTAAAGAATTTAATTTTACCCGCTTTTACATTAGGCATTCGTCCGCTAGCCATCATAACACAGCTCACGCGTAGCAGTATGTTGGATGTTTTGAACCAGGATTATATTCGCACTGCGTATGCAAAAGGGCTAAGCAAAAATGCAGTGATCTTTAAACACGCTTTACGCAATGCATTAAATCCTGTCATCACAGCGATCACGGGATGGTTTGCAGAGTTATTAGCCGGAGCATTTTTTGTTGAATATATTTTTGGCTGGAAGGGTATCGGAAAAATAACAGTAGATGCGTTAGAGAAATTAGATTATCCTGTGGTGATGGGATCTGTGTTAGTAAGTGCCTGCATCTTTATTGTGATCAATCTTTTGGCGGATGGATTGTATGCTGTAGTTGACCCAAGAGTTCGTTAATAAAGTCAAAAGGCAAAAGTGAAAACCCATAAGTTATAAAGTTCCGTGCTTTTTGGTTTTAACTTTTCACTTCTTACTTAATTACCACTTCTGTAATTACTTTCTCCCCAAGCGCTTCATTAACTCTTTCAATTATTTTATCCTTCTGATATAACAATTCGTTTTTTAACGGGCCAACGGCTGTATTGATAAATAATGTTTGATTAATGATCTGAATTTTATCGGTATACTTCGCAATTGTTTTACCCATTATCTGTTCCCAAATCTCTTCAATACGCATAGCCTGCATGCCACTCTTTAAACGGCTCTGCTGTAGAAATTGCTGTATCGCATCTTGCATTGAAAATTCACCCACGATAATAATTGTTAATGGTAAATGGTTAATTGTAAATGATGTAAAAGGTCATTGCTTCTGCAAATTAACCATTTACCATTAACAATTTACCATTATAGTCCTATGATCTGATAAGTAGTCTTAAGTTCACTCAGCGCCAGCTCAAGCCTTTCCTGGTGCGTATCAGTAATAAAGACCTGGCCTTTATTTTCGTTGCATACCCAGTGTAATAAATTCTGCATCCTGCTGCCGTCTAATTTTTCAAAAACATCATCCAATAAAAGCAGCGGAGCAAAGCCTTTCTTTGTTTTTAGTAGTTCAAATTCAGCCAGCTTTAATGCGAATAGCAAGCTTTTTCTTTGTCCTTGCGAAGCAATATTTTTAAAGACCTGTCCGTCTAATTGTATCGAAATATCATCTTTGTGAACACCGCCATTAGTGCGTTGTAGTATCAGGTCTTTTTCTCTGAACTGGTTAATGATCGATTGAAAATCATTGGTGTTTAACTGGCTGTCGTACTGCAACGTTACCGCCTCTTCGTTATCAGCGATCTGCTTGTAAAATTTCTGCACCAATGGTATCAATGCTGCCGTAAAATCTTTTCGTTTTGCATAAATGTATTCTCCGGGCTTTATTAATTGTTCATCCAGTACTTCTAATAAATGCCAGTCTGTTTTGCCTTGTTCAGCAAATCGTTTTAATAAACTATTACGCTGTTG
>Ga0207016_1102_pt1 | contig 17760 bp, 7 predicted proteins | sample Alteio_BWMinCont_54_FD_153469 | JGI IMG/M metagenome (GOLD analysis project Ga0207016, IMG submission 153469) | Enriched cells from forest soil in Barre Woods Harvard Forest LTER site, Petersham, Massachusetts, United States -... | ecosystem: Environmental > Terrestrial > Soil > Temperate forest >...
CGAGAGCGAGCATGCCGAGCGATGCGCGTTTGTCTGGAATGGGGTTGGTCAGGGAAGCACCGGGGACGGAAGCTTCTTCCCGGTCTGCCGGGCCTTTCGTCCTACCAGCGATGATCGCCTTGCCGGGTATCGTTTCGTAGGCGTAGCCCCTGAGCGCCGCGGTCATGCCCGAGGAATCCACTCGAACGCTCAACCGCGCCCACCCGTAGTGGGGTTTTCCCATGATCATGAAATTCAGGCCAAGGTAGCCCGTAACATTGCACCAATTCCCGAGATAACAATGATCATTGAACTCATTTTCCATTTCTGCAGAGCCAGTAATAAAGGCTTCGCCAGAGCCGATCTGCGCTCCCGGAGACAGAACCGAAGCATATTTACCACTTCCCACGACTCCGTTGTCTGCGGCAGGGTTAGCGGAGAGCAGCCCGTAATACTGGGTGCAGCCACAGGTAATACTAAAGTCGGTGATACCGTCATGGTTGAGGTCGAGTTTGTAATAACCCCCAAACCCCCGAATTATTACGTGGGCGTGGGTGTAGACGATCTTCGCCTCCGCCGTCTGGGTCAACGCCAGCACACTCATTCCAATCGCACCTGCCGCAAGTGCGTACAAAAGGCCGCAAGCAGTCTTGCGGAGCCCGGAAAATCTGTTCATAAGTCCTCCTCAGGTGCAAATAGATCAAGTCTCTTTCACTGCCCAATAACTTCTTGCGTTTCCTTCCGCCGCCAGATCGGGACACCCTGTGCCCCGAGAGCGAGCATGCCGAGCGACGCGGGTTGCGGAGCGTCGGGAATGAGACTGGTCAGGGAAGCACCGGAGCCAGGATCATCGGGGCTCAGCGAGTCTTGAAGGACTTTGCCGTGGGTCTTACCCGCTATGATCGACTTGCCCGCGATTGTTTCATACGCGTAGCCCGTGAGCCGCGCAAGGACCCCACCAAGAAACGGCGTGGTCGTCAAGCGCGCCCATCCGAAGTGGTATTTCCCGTGAATCAGAAACTTCAGTCCAAGGTAGCGGCCAGTGACCTTATGCCAGTTGCCGAAGACATGATATCCAAAGGTTGTCCAACTTGTATGGAACATCGCAGCGGCTCTACTATCAAAGCGCCGCATTTCACCGATGCGTGCCCCGTAGCTGAGGGCCGCTGGGCCAGATTGGTTTGTCTCAACCCCGTCGCGCCGTGCAGGTGCAACTCGGAGTTCTTTGAAAAAGCAAAGCTTTCCGCAGCGTCCCGAACTTACTGAAAAAACGAAGTCAGTTATCCCATCTTGATTGAGATCGAGATGGTAGTTGCTGTAGGGCGCTGAGAGGAAAATGTTGGCAGGTGTATAGACGATTTTTGCTGCAGACGCCTGAACCAACGCCAGGACACTGACCCCCGCTGCACCTGCGGCAAGTGCGTAAATATTGAGTCGCTGATGGATAGACTCAGGAAGGTTGGAAGCTGTCTTACTGGGCCCGGAAGATCTGTTCATAAATCCTCCTCACGTGGAAATGGATCGAGTCTCTTTTACTGCTCAATAACTTCCTGCGTTTCTTCCGGCCCGCCACAGCGGAACGCCTTGAACACCAGGAGCAAGCATGCCGAGCGATGCGGCTGCGGGTTCAAACGACATTCGGGACCAAATATCCCCGAAGAATTTCAGCAATGGACCGATGATTGTCGTCGGCCGCTTTTTCCCACTCCTTCATTCCGAACCGTCATAGGGGCGCTGAAAACGCGCTGGCTCGTAGTGAACAAAAGCTGGCCGGGAGAGCGGCGCCCCAGGAAACAAGAAGTCATACACTCTCGGAAGCCTGGATGCTGCGTCGTTCAAAGCTTCCGCATCTACACCATCCCATTCTCCGGTATCCAACCGGTGTAGAAGCGCCTGGATAGCAGCAATTGTTTCCGCCGATGTGAAATTGCAGTGGCTCGCTCGATGCACAAACGCTTGGCGCAAGAGCGAGTCGCGATGAGTTTTGTGAACGACGGCTGCATAAGCTTGCTCGTTTTGTACGTTCACGACGTCGTCGCCGGTGGTGTGTACTGCCAGCACGGGGACTTTGATCTCGCCGTTAAAGACGACGTTCTGACTGAGGTATTTGACCGCCCCCGCATCTGCTGCGATCCGCTGAGTACTTTTCAGCGTCTTCAAATCTGCATCCAGGCTCAAGCCGGCTTTCTTATACAAAGCTTGCACCTCATCGTAGTCAACGGAGATTTTGAGTTCTTTCTCGTAGTCCACGCTAGTGTTCCATGAAGGGTTGCCGCCCGCGCGACCTTCTAGCTCGGCGCGCAACGCGAAGTAGAGGAAGAAATCAAAGTTCTGTGCCAGCGACACGAATTGGTTCGCCTCCAGCTCGGCATAGCACGTCGGGCAGGGCGGCGGTGAGAAAGGATCGATCCAGCCCGATGAATCGACGAGAGCCGATACTAACGCAATCCGAGCTTGTCCCTGGGCTGTGTTTTGAGCGTCCGAAAGAGTCTGTTCCGCGTTGATCAGGTTCGTCTCTGGATCGGTGATGTTGACTAGCTGCAACTGACCGCCGGCAAGCAGAGTGTTAAATGCGAACGCCGAGTCGAGCCAGTCGTTCCACACTCCGACGCTGCCAGCCAAAACTCCGCAAAAAGGTAGGGCGCCGGAGAAACGGTCAGGGTGATTTTGTACGAGCCCGGCGGTAATAATGCCTCCCATCGAATGACCCCACGCGACGGTCCGATCAGGTTGGCGCACTAGCTGATTGAACTTGTCGAGTACGGCAATCTGGTCCTTGAACGCATCCTGAATGGCCCAGCCGGTAGAAGCATAGGACGAACCCGCCAGGGCAAAACCATGCGAGAGGAGATATAAACGAACCAGGACATCGGCGTTATCCCAAGGGGGGTTTGGGGTGTCGGGGAAAATGTAGCCATGACTGTACAGAAAGAGGGTCTTGTTCCAGTCATGGGGTACTTCGATGAGGTAAGTCGCTCCGTCTGCAAATGCTCCAGTATAGGTTTTGAGACCTTCTTGTGCGCTGGCATTTTGCGAGAGCGCCATGCTGGCCATCAAGATGATGGCGACAAACAACGTTTCCTGCTTCAAGTTTGACAGCGACGACCTGAATTTCATATTGCCTCCCTTTTGGCAACGAGTAGGGCGCGCCTTTAGCGCCTGTTCTTGAGTCTGCCTTCGGCTTTTGACACACGCCTTTACAAGGAGGAACCTGGAGCGGATCATGGGTGCCTCGTTGTTCCAGCCCGTGAGTTGAAAAGATAGCCGCTCGGTATCGCTTCAGGACGATGCCAGAGAATCGTCCTTCCTGGTCTAGGACTATGCCCAGCATCATTCTGATGACCAGAATTGCCAGTTGCGTCGACGGGCGTTGGTTCGACTGGCTCTTCGGTGGTGCTCAACCCTGCTTCGGTGTGACACCGCTCGACGTCACCGTGACCTTCGTCACAAGGAATCGCCAAATATGCGTGCAGATCACCGTTGATGGCCAAGCCTTCACCCACGATCTCGCCTCGATCGTTGATGTCGAACGCAGAGAGCAAATACAGCTGCGAGAAGGGGGGACCGGGAACAAGCGTGTTGAGGTCAGTCAATTCTTCATCGTTCCAGAAAATGGCTCGCGAGCCTTGGCCAACGATTTGGCCCATGTTGTTAATGCTGAAAGCGAAGCTTGAAGGGTCGCCAGGCAGCGTACCTAGATCGGTCAAGGCGCCGTTCCGCCACAAGAAGGCGTGATTGTTGATAAAGGGGAACGCCCAGAAGTTTGTGTCGCCAGCCAAGTCGGAAGATCCGACCACTACACCTCGATCATTGACGTTGAACGCGTCGCTGAATAGCGTGCCGCCGAGGCTGCCGAGGTTCGTCGCCGAGCCGTTTTGCCAGAGCAGGGCATGAAGAGAAAAGGTTCCACTCGTGGCACAGTCACCCGAACCACCCACGGCCACACCTTGGTTGTTGATGGCATTGACGGCGCCGTCCGGATCGCCAGACACAGTGGGGAGTTGTTGCGGAACATCTTTGTTCCAGATGACCGGCTCGGCCTGGTATTCCGAGCTCGGACAGGTCGAGTCGAGAGTGGTATTCTCCGCTAGACCCGCCACTTGGTTATGGTTGTTGATATAGTTGGCAGTGCCATTATTCCCGCCGAGAGTGGGCAAAGCGGTCATTGTGCCGTTTTGCCAGACGAACGCGAGACATATGAGATGCGTGCCGAAAAAACAGAAATCCTCTCCCAAAGGATCGGGATTTGAGGTTTCCGCAGCGCCCGCTACTTCACCCTGCTCGGTGGGTTTCGCAAAGGTGTTGCTGTTGGGCCCTCCTAGCGTGCCGAGGTCGATGTTGCGTCTGTTTTTCCGCAAAAACGCACGAAACGCCATGTTGTGAGGGAGCAGCGCAAAGCCAGTTATCCAATCTTTGTTATTAATGCCCCGGCCTTGGCCGACGGTTCCGCCCAGTGTGCCGAGGTCTTTGACAACGTAACGAGGTAGTTCATGCTTGGGCTGTTCCTCGTTCTGCGCGGCGAGCCGAAGCGGCATTGCCAGCACAACGAACAGCATGATTGCAGCAAAGCACATCAAGAACCTGGATTTCATGCGCCCTCCTTTTTGAGCTCGGGTTGTGGTGCCTGTTGTGTTATCTCCTGTCGATCCGTGCTTCGGAAGTGCAGCCGTTTGTTCCGGTCAAGGACACCGTCTGAGGGCTGCCGGGGGCATTGTCGCTGACTTTAACTGCGCCGGTTGAAGTAACGTGGTTCCAAGAGATTGTAATGTCACAGGACTTTCCTGCTCCCAGGCTTCTACCACAGGTGTTCGTCTGAGAGAAGTCAATTGAGCCCCTTATCGTGATAGTTGTGATGATCAGTCTTTTCGTGCCGTAGTTGCTCAGCGTTATCTTCTGCGATGGGGAGCAGAGGCAGTTGACGCCTCGCTTAGAGCAGGTAAATGTCAGACTCGTGGCTGACAGCGTAGCGTTTGGCCCAGAAGTCACCCCGGTGCCATTCAAGCTGACCGTCTGCGGGCCCCCCGACGCGTTGTCAAAGATGGTGAGTGAGGCAATCCGCGGCCCGATCTGGGTCGGCTTGAAGGATACCCTGATTTTGCAGCCCGCCCCAGGGGGGAGGCTCGAACCACATTTGTTCTTCTGGCTGAAATCTCCGGCATCGGTTCCAGCAACCATGATGCTGCTGATGATGAGCTTCGCCTTGCCAGTATTCGTCAGCGTCACCGTCTCAGGGGCGCTGCTCATTGTCACCAGCTGATCCGCAAAACTCAGGCTCGAGGGCGAGACCATAGCCGTCGTAGTAGCGCGTAGGAAAACGGAGACTGTATTGTCACCATCGTTACCAGTCACGAAGTTCAACCTTCCGTCCCCGTTAAAGTCGCCGACCGCTATCGAGTAGGGGAAACTTCCTGTGGCGTAATCCTCGTGCGACAGGAAGGTGCCATCGCCCTTGCCTAAGAGCACACTGGCCGTGTTGTCACCAACGTTCGACACCGCCAAGTCGACCTTGCCGTCGCCGTTGAAATCTCCCAGCACAACCGACCAAGGCAAAAAACCCGTCGCGTATTCCACGTGCGCCTGGAAAGAGCCATCGCCGTTGCCCAACAGCACGCTCACCACGTTGACGCCGACGCTTGCGACCGCTAAGTCCAGCTTGCCGTCACCGTTGAAGTCCCCCACCGCCACCGATGCGGGCTCATATGCTGTTTCGTAGTCCACCTGCGCTCGGAAGGAACCATCGCCGTTGCCCAGCAGCACGCTCACGGTGCTGCCGTAAATATTCACCACAACCAAGTCCAAATTGCCGTCCCAGTTGAAATCCCCCACCGCCATGGAGTTGGGCCCATTTACTGTTCCGTAGTCCGCATGTGCCTGGAAGGTCCCATCGCCGTTTCCCAGCAGCACGCTCACCGTGCCGCCCGTCACCGCCAGATCCAAATTGCCGTCCCGGTTGAAGTCTCCCGCTGCCACTGAGGTGGGCCCACTTCCTGTCCCGTAGTCCACGTGCCCCTGGAAGGTGCCATCGCCGTTGCCCAGCAGTATGCTCACCGTATTGGTGGCAGAGTTGGCCACCGCCAAGTCCAGCTTGCCGTCACCGTTGAAGTCCCCCACTGCCACCGACTGGGGACTACCCCCTGTTCCGTAATCCACGTGCCCCTGGAAGGTGCCGTCGCCGTTGCCCAACAGCACGCTCACGGTGTTGCTCCGAGAGTTCGCCGTCGCTATGTCCTGCTTCCCATCTTCGTTGAAGTCGACGGTGACAACGGAGTTAGGAGTCTGTGAAGGTGCTGACTCCGTGTTGTAGTCCAATCTGTACAGGGAGATCGCGGAGCTTGGGAGTGTGACCTGAAAGAAGACCGGGTTGGACGTTCCGCCGCCGGGTCTTGGGTTCACCACCGTCACCGAGGCCGTGGTCGCGGTGGAGATGTCAGAGGAGAGGATGGTCGCCCTCAGCTGTGAGCGACTCACAAAGGTGGTGTGCCGTGCGCTGCCATTCCAGTTCACCACGGAGTTGGAGACAAAACCCGTGCCATTCACAGTAAGCTTGAACCCTTTTCCCCCCGGCTTCATAGCGTCAGGTACCAAAGGCTGATTGATCAGGGGGACCGGGTTGCGTGCCCCCGCCTGCGACTTCTTCTGTGCAGCAAACCGAACCGGGGTCGCCAGCACAGCCAACAGCGTAATCGCACTAATGCACATCCATTTTGCGGATTTCATGCACACATCTCCTTCAGCTTTGTCGTGGCGTCGGCTTCGGCGTGATGGCCGGGGCGGAAGTGCCGACTGCTCTTCGAGGCGACCACTCTCAGGCCGTTGCTGTTCTGGTGTCAATGGCGCGGACCTCACCAGTAGGTGACATGTTGGTGACCCGATATAACTAGTCCTGCCTTCAGAAACTTGGAGTTCACTTTGTTTTTCAGTAAACGCATTTACACACAGGTGCTAAAATACCCGCACCCGGAAAGGGGGAGACCCCGAATGGGACCGCGCGCCGAGTTCGGACAACGCATCCGCTTTGGAGAGTTCCAGCTTGATCCCGGCACCCGCGAACTCTGGCGCAATGGGCAGAAGTTCAGCCTTCAGGAACAACCCTTCCAAATCTTGAGCGCGCTACTGGAACACCCAGGCCAGCTAATCTCCCGCGAGGACTTGCGTAAGAGATTGTGGTCCTCCAGTACTTTCGTGGATTTTGAACATGGCTTGAACAAAGCCATGAACCGACTGCGCGAGGTGTTGGAGGATTCAGCAGACCAGCCACGCTTCATAGAAACTTTATCTCGCCGCGGCTACCGTTTCATTGCGCCCGTCGAGCGGGTGCAAGATCAGGCGGCCGGTGTACAGGAGGCAGCGGCCAAGCGCAACGCGCAGGCGCAGGGTCCTTCTGCACTGGGAATTTTGGCAGGGAAGAAAGTTTCTCACTATCGCGTGCTGGACATTTTGGGCGGCGGGGGCATGGGCATCGTTTATAGAGCTGAAGATTTGAAGCTGGGTCGCCGAGTCGCGCTGAAGTTCTTGCCGGAGGAACTGTGGTTAGATGCAAAGGCTTTGGAACGCTTTGAACGCGAAGCACGGGCGGCTTCTGCGCTGGACCACCCCAATATCTGCGCCATTCACGAATTCGGCGAGCATGAAGGCCAACCCTTCATGGTGATGCCGTTATTGGAGGGGCAGACACTGCGGGATCGGATCGCCTCGAGAGCAGCTCCCTCTGCCACCGATGAAATACTGAGCCTCGCGATTCAGATCACCGATGCGCTGGAAACGGCGCACCAAAAGGGCATTATCCATCGCGATATCAAGCCCGCAAACATCTTCATCACCACGCGCGGCGAACCTAAGATTCTTGACTTCGGTTTGGCGAAGCTTACAGCAGACCCCGAAGCCGTGCGATACGAGGAAGCGCCAACGGGGTTGTCTACACATCTCAGTCTCACGCGGACCGGTGTAGCGCTGGGCACGGCAGCGTACATGTCACCCGAGCAGGTGCGGGGAGAGAAACTGGATGCCCGCACGGACCTGTTTTCGTTTGGCTTGGTGCTCTACGAAATGGCGACAGGGCAGCAGGCCTTCAGCGGTGAAACTGCGGCGGTACTTCACGAGGCCATTCTCAACCGCATACCTGCCCCGGCTCGGGACTTGAATCCTGAACTCCCAGTTCGGCTTGAACAGATCATCAACAAGGCGCTGCGGAAGGACCGCGAGCTGCGCTACCAGAGCGCCGAGCAAATGCGCACGGATTTGGAGTCTTTGAGACGGGAGACTGAGCCGAACCGCCCCCGCACTCGCTGGCTGACCGCTGTCGCCGGAGTCATCGCGTTGATCCTCGTTGTCGGCGTCACTCTATGGTTCAAGAATCGTCAGCCATCTTCGCAAGTCGGACTTCCTGAGTTGATGCAACGACAGCTCACCAGCAACTCCAGTGAGAATGCCGTGGCGAGCGGTGCGATTTCGCCGGACGGCAGATACCTCGCCTACGCCGACCGGAATGGGATTCACACTAAACTCATCGAAACGGGCGAGACCAAGGATGTTCCTCAACCTGAGGACTTCAAGCGAGTGCAGGTTGACTGGGGGATTATTTCGACCTGGGTTGATGGCGGCCGGTTCATTGCCAATGCGATTGTACCCGGACACCGGTCCAGCGTCTGGATCATTCCCGCAATGGGAGGAGCGCCACACAAGCTTCGCGATGATGCGTTCGCTGGCTCGGTATCGCGAGACGGCTCCTGGGTGGCCTTTGCAACAAAACCGGGCCGGGTTGACTACACCGAAATGTGGCTCATGAGACCTGATGGACAGGAGGCGCGGAAGCTCTGGGAAGCCGATGAGAATACCGGGTTCACGGGCACCGAATGGTCGCCTGATGGCCGACGACTGTCCTACGCCCTGACGCACCATGTGGCGGGCGTGGTCGAGCGGGCCATCGAAAGCCGTGATCTCATGGGCGGGCCGGCCACAGTTGCAATACCTGTCTCAGGATGGGACTGGAGCTGGTTGCCCGATGGACGGATGATCCACATTTCCGGCGAACCAGGTCAAGCGGTTACCGCTAGCGACAGCTGCAACTTCTGGGCAATTCCGGTTGGCACGCGAACGGGCAAGCCCCTCGCCGAGCCAAAGCGATTGACCAATTGGGCTGGGTTCTGTATGGACGATCCCAGCCCGACAGCGGATGCCAAGCGGCTCAGCTATCGAAGATGGTCGTGGCAGAGCAGTGTGTATGTGGCTGAGCTGAAAGCCAACGGAACTCGCATGACTTCTCCCAGGAACCTCACATTGAACGAGGGAAGGAACTATCCATCCGCATGGACAGCTGATAGTCAGGCCGTCGTCTTTGAATCCTATCGTGACGGTCGATGGACGGCTTTCATGCAGCGGCTGAACGAAGACACGGTCCACACCATTTCCACTGGGCTGGATGAGGACACGGTGGACGCCCGTGTTAGCCCAGACGGCGCTTGGGTTCTGTACATTCGTCTACCAGCTACGAACCCACGCTCAACCTCGTCTTCCACGGCTCTCGCGCCGGGAATGAAGTCACGGTCTGGAGAGACCGATGCTGCAACGCTCCGCGAACTCATGAGAGTCTCGACAATGGGAGGGCCACCACAGCTTGTGTTGACAACGATGGCGCCCACTTATGCGGGTCTACGCTGCGCGAAAGCTCCGGCGACATTGTGTGCCATCGCCGAACGGACTGTTGACCGCAAGCAACTCATCTTCACGGCGTTTGACCCGGTTAGAGGTCGGGGACGCGAGCTCACGAGGTTTGACATTGATCCCGCTGACGCAGCCACCTATATCTGGGATCTCTCTCCCGATGGCACACGCGTCGCCATCCTTAAATACTCCGAGGGACGAATCCACGTTCTTTCCTGGAGCGACCGCCAAGTTCGAGAGGTTCTTGTGAAGGGTTGGAAGAATCTGCAAAGCCTGGACTGGGCGGCGGATGGAAAGGGGCTGTTTGCGTCGAGCCTCCGCGCGGGAGGTTCAGCCTTGCTGCATCTGGATTTGCAAGGTAACAGTCACCTGCTATGGGAACAGAAGGGAAGTACTTCACCAGCCGGCCGGCCTTGGGATCAGCCCTTCGCTGGACCTTCAGCTCCGTGGGCAGTGCCGTCTCCGGACGGTCGTCACCTTGCAATTTACCAGTGGAGCGTCAGCTCCAATATGTGGATGATGGAGAATTTTTGAAAACAGCAAAGGCAGCAACGCGGGAGCGATTGGGTCGGAACCCAGTTAAAACTTGGCTATCTGGGGGCGGAGGTCATTTCGATCAGCCTCCGCCCTTGGCATTCCCGAAATTACTTGGGTTGATAAGTCCCGAAGCCGCGATACGGATACCGATGGGCTAATCGGGCACGAATTGCAGCCACCCTCTCGCTAGGTGATGGACTACTCATTGTTGGGTGCATGACGAGCGCTGGACCAGTCTGAGTCACCGCGGCCTCGCTCTCAGCGTTGCCCTCGCAGCCCTCTGTGTCAGCGTGGCCTTGGTCACACGGGATTAGGAGGAACGCACGATTGCCGCCGTTGGGGAATAGAAACCCATCCCCGCCAATCTCTCCACGATCATTTATACTGGTCGCCTCGTACAGGTAGATACCCGAGTTGGGAGGAATCACGGCGTTCAAGTCGATCATTGGTCCGCCTTTCTCCCACAGAAACGCTCGGGCTGTAGATCCGTCGCACGCACCCGAAAACCCGACAACTTGACCCCGGGAATTGAGGTCATTCGCCTCGCTGCAGCCATCACTCCCTACAGCCCCGAGGTCAGACTTAACACCGTTCTGCCAGAGAAACGAGCGGGTAATCAAGTCGCCCGGATACGTCGCCGAGCCTATCACCTGCCCCACCTCATTTACTCGGACTGCCTTACCGACATTTCCTCCAAATGTACCCAAGTCTGTAAGCACTCCCTTCTCCCAAAGGTACGGGTGTCCCTGCGGAAAAATGTCTCCCTGCAAGTCCATGTAACCGACGGCTTGGCCGTGGTTGTTGAGGTAAAAGGGACTAACGATGGTTCCTCCAAGCGGATCTGCAATGTCCTCCATTGTGCCATGGTCCCAAAAGAATGCGTCGCCGGTTGGTATGCCAGTGGTGGGGTTGACGATCGAATTAATATACGAAAATCCGAACACTTGTCCGCGATCGTTGACGGAGACCGCGAAGGCATCGGGGCCGGTGCCCAACGTACCTAAATCCTTCATGGTTCCGTTCTGCCAAAGAACCGCGCGGGTTTGTGTTCCGAAGCCAAAGAAAGACAAGGGATCAGGGATCGAGTTCGCAGACGTTCCAACCACTTGGCCGTGGTTATTCACTCCGATCGCGAAGCTCTCATTTCCTCCCGGCAGTGTTCCGAGGTTAGAGATCTGGCCATCCTGCCAAAGGACAGCGTCTATCTCAGGCCAGCCTGTCAGAGGATCGATGCTCCCGTTTCCTGAGGCTCCAGCTATCAGCCCGTTCCCGCTAACATGGGTTGCACAGCTGTCGTTCGTTCCAGGGAGTGCTCCCAAGTCGGTCAGAATGCCATTCTTCCATTGGAATGTGTGGAAGATGAAAGTATCCGGTAATGGGCCGCCGGGTACATTAGGATTATTTGGGTTGAAGTTGGGGTAGTTGGGATCGGGAGTGAGAGTATCTGCGCAACCTGCAAATGTGCCCTGATCGCTCAGCCAAGGCGGAGGTGTGTCTCCGCCGACGCCGCTATCGGGACCGCCGAAAGTACCGACGACTACCAGTTTGTACCGATTGTGGTTGTGGTCTTTGCCCTGCGCGACGAGCCGGACCGGGATCGCCAGCGCAGCGAATAACGTGATTGCAGTAATGCACATCGAGAATTTGGATTTCATGCGTTCCTCCTCCGAAGTTTGTAGTGGCTGTCGGCTGAAGCTTGCCGGACTGCGTGGCCGCTGACTATGGCCCGGGCGGGAGGACATGTCAATGCGCCGACGCTGGCATTTGTATGGCATAGAAGTGACACGGCTAGCGTATTGAGCAGCTGCGAGTTGCTTCAACAAGAGGAGCGCGGTGAGCGGGCCGGAAGCGCTTGATGCTGGTCAAACGAAGTAGTAGACTCCACCCGATAACCTGCCGTGGAGCCCACCCTATCTGCGAACGTCGTTCGCTTTGGAGTCTTCGAGCTAGACCTCCGGGCGCGGGAGCTGCGCAAGAATGGGCTGAGCACCGGGCTGCCCGAGCAGTCCGTTAAGATTCTGGCCCTGCTGCTCGAACAGCACGGCGACGTGGTGCTGCGTGAAGAAATTCGCAAGAAGCTCTGGCCCAACAACACCGCCGTGGAGTTCGACCACGGCATTAATGCTGCCGTTAAGCGGCTGCGTCAAGCACTGGGCGACTCCGCCGACAATCCCTGTTTCATTGAAACTTTGGCGCGGCGAGGCTACCGCTGGATAGCACGAATGGAAATTTCAGCGCTGAGCCAGCCCGGTCTTCTTCCTGCTGCAATCGGTCCTCATTCCGACGCCCTATCACGCGCCGGAAACTTCATCGGAAAGAAAGTGTCGCACTACCGGGTTCTAGAGATCCTTGGCGGCGGGGGCATGGGAGTTGTCTACAAGGCGGAGGACTTGAAGCTGGGTCGGCGGGTCGCATTGAAATTCTTGCCGGAGGAACTTGGGAACGACACAAAGTCTCTGGAGCGTTTTGAACGCGAGGCTCGCGCGGTCTCAGCGCTCGAGCATCTGAATATCTGTCCCATCTACGAGTTCGGAGAGCACGACGGACAGCCGTTCATGGTGATGCCCTTGCTTGAGGGGCAAACGCTGCGGGACTGGCTTGCCACACAAACGGTCCCGGTCTCAACCGACGAATTCTTAGGTCTCGCGATTCAGATTGCCGATGGATTGGAAGCAGCGCATGAGAAGGGCATCATCCATCGCGATATCAAGCCCGGGAATATCTTCATCACCAACCGGGGCGAGGCCAAGATTCTGGACTTTGGTTTGGCTAAGCTGACAGCTGCGGGAGATGACCCGGTCGTCCCAAAACAGCTGGAAGCGCTCCTCCACGCAGAAATGCCCACGGTGTCGGTAGGCAGTATCAGCCTGACGCGAACAGGAATGGCGCTGGGCACGGCGGCCTACATGTCGCCGGAACAGGTGCGGGGCGAGAAGCTGGATGCGCGCACGGACCTGTTTTCGTTTGGCTTGGTGCTCTACGAAATGGCGACAGGGCAGCAGGCCTTCAGCGGTGAGACAGCGGCAATACTTCACGATGCGATTCTGCACCGCACGCCCACCCCAGCGCAGGAATTGAATCCCGAAATTCCGTCCAAGCTGGAAGGGATTATTAACAAGGCGCTGGAGAAAGACCGCGAGCGGCGTTACCAGGCCGCCGCGGAAATGCGGGCGGACTTGAAGTGCTTGGAACGGGGCAAGGACTCCGGCCGTGCCGGCGCTCGGTGGCCGCTGGCGATCGCAGGACTCCTCTCGTTGTTCTTGGTCGGTGGCGCCATCTTCTGGTTTACGAATCGTCAGCCGTCTACCCTGGCTGGTCGGGCTGGGCTCCCTGAGCTGAAGCAGCGGCAACTCACCGCCAATTCCAGTGAGAACGCGGTGTTGAGTGGTGCCATTTCTCCGGACGGCAGATATCTGGCTTACGCTGACATGCAGGGGATTCACATCAAGCAGATTGAAACCGGGGCGACGCGGAACGTTCCCCAAGCGGAGGAACTCACAGGCCTGCAGGTGAATTGGGGGATTGTCCAACCTTGGGTCCGCGACGGCTCGAGGTTTATTGCGAATGCAAACATACCCGGACAAAAGATCAGTGTTTGGATGGTTCCGGTGACCAGTGGTCCTCCGCGCAAGCTGCGCGACGATGCCAACGCGGCTTCGGTCTCGCGGGACGGCTCCTGGGTGGAGTTCATGACCAACTTGGCCTCGTTCGGTTACCGCGAAGTGTGGATGATGAGGCCTGATGGTGAGCAGGCGCGAAAGCTCTATGAAGCTGACGGGAACAGCGGCTTCGACGGCGCCGAATGGTCACCGGATGGCGAACGACTGTCCTTCGGATTCGCACGGCAAGTAGCTGACAAGGTTGAATTCAACGTGGTGAGCCGCGACCTACACGGCGGGCCCGCTGTCGTTGCGATACCTAGCGGTGTAAAGGATTACAGCTGGTCGCCAGATGGAAGGATGATCTTTTCACTAAGCGAGCCGGGCTCCGCCGGAGACACTTGCAACTACTGGGGAATGCGAATTGAGGCACGGACCAGCAGGCCCATGGAAGCGCCCAGAAGATTAACAAGCTGGGCAGGGTCTTGCATGGACAGCACGAGCGAAACGGCCGACGGCAAGCGACTCGCCTTTCGAAAATGGTCGTGGCAGGGCAGTGTTTATGTTGCGGGCCTCGAAGCCAACGGGACGCGCATCTCGACCCCAAGTCGACTCACGCTGAACGAGGGCGGGAGCTATCCGGCCGCATGGACAGCCGATAGCAAGGCCGTTGTTTTCGGATCTTATCGCGACGGTCAATGGAAGATTTTCAAGCAGTTCCTGGGCGAGGACACAGCCGAACCCATCGTCGCAGGGGCAGAGGTTATGGCGGGCGCGGGCACCGGCGTTAGCCCGGATGGCGCTTGGGTTCTTTACTCGGCTCCCTCCACCGGGAACGGTTCCTCTTCCGCCCGTGGACCGAATCAACTGATGCGGGTCCCGATAACGGGAGGCCCGCCTGAGGTGATGCTGACAGCACGCATTTACGACAGACCTGTCTGCGCCAAGTCCCCGGCAAGCTTGTGTGCCATCGCCGAGCAGACTCCGGATCGCAAGCAACTCGTCTTTACATCCTTTGACCCAGCAAAGGGCCGAGTGCGCGAGCTGACCCGTTTTGATACGGATCCCACTCTTGGCGCCTACTATGTCTGGGACCTCTCTCCCGATGGCACTCGTATCGCCATCCTCAAGTACTCCGAAAGACCAATCTACATTCTCCCCTTGGACGGCCACCCGCGGAAGGAGATTGTGGTGAAGGGTTGGAGTAGTCTACAGAGCGTGAATTGGGCGGCAGACGGAAAGGGGCTGTTTACCTCAAGCGCCACGCGAGGAGGATCGGCACTGCTCCGCTTAGACTTACAAGGTAACGCCTATGTCCTCTGGCAGCAGAAAGGAAGCATCGCGGAATGGTATGCCCCCTTTGCCCCCTTGGGCGGCCCTTCCGCTCCCTGGGTCGTGCCTTCCCCAGACGGTCGCCATCTGGCAATTTATGACTGGCAGTTGAGCGCCAACATGTGGATGATGGAGAACTTTTGAGAGCAGGGCGCGCCGATCCCATTCTTGTGTCGATTGTTGCTCAGCCGTTCCGCAAGGAATAGGGAGACCACCGGAATCAGACTCGAACGAGGCCCGCGGGGTAAAGCTAGAAGCTGATTTGCAAACCAAACTCCACCTGGCGTGGCGCTCCTAAAGCGAATACACCCGAGCCAACACCCACACGATTAACGTTGCGCTCTGAATGGTTCGTGCCATTGACGGTCCCGGCCGATCCGAGGAGTAGTCCGTTCAGTGTGTTCCCCGGCAAATCGAAATTGGCGAAGTTGAACAAGTTGTACACTCCAACGCTGGGTTCGATCGTGAGCCTTTCCTTGAAGACGTAGCTCCATGCCACCTTCAGGTCGAAAGCCCGCAACCAAGCAAAGTCGACCTGCCCCTTAGGTGCCAGAGGCAGCTTAGGAGCAACACCTCCCAAGGCCTGCAACTGCGCCAAAGTGAACAGGCCGCTCTTGATCAGTACCTGCCCCGCGGGAGTGGGCTGTCCTGCGATCGTGCCGTTGTAGTGGTCGATCACCTGGTTAATGTTTCCAGCATCCACGCCACGATCAAAGTTGCCGACAGTCGTGCCTGGCAGCGGATCTTGCACGGTGCCATCCCCTGTGAAGTCTGTGCGGAAGATTTCTCCGAGGCCTAGTCCAGTATTCGGTATAAGCAATGTGGTGGACAGTGGGCTGTAGAAGTGCGAAATGACGCTCAAGTGGAAGGACCGCGGAAGTTCGGCGACCCCACCGAAGGAAATCTGATGAGTGCGGTCGAGCCCAGACGGTCCGAAGTACCGGTTGGGAAGGTTGTTATCCAAAGCAGAATTAATAATGTCCTGGTCGACGGCTCCGGCGGCTCCCGAGTTCTCGAACCTGGACAGACTGTAAGCGATCTGGAAGTTCAGAGTTTGCACTACAGGCAACGGTTTCTTGACATTCTGGGCAAGCTTCATCTGAAGTCCGTTATAGACCGAACGTCCGATTGGGAAGAGGAAGGGCAGGCTGGGAGCAGAGGGATTGGCCCCCTGAAAGGCACAGAACGGACAAACTCCGCCAAAATCATTGGCGGACGTTAGACCCTTACCCGCATAGCTTGTCATAGTTGCCCCATGGCGAATGGCGCAGTCGATCGAGGCAGCATCAGTGCCAGCACTGCAACCAAGTGAGTTGTTGATTGCCGAGATCGCGCCAAGGGCATTGGCCGAATTGAAAAGACTCGCATCCCCGACATGGTTGACGTCTACGCTAAGCAGGTAGTGCGTGCCAACGTTTCGCACATAGTCAGTACTGAGTACTGTGCCGCGCCGGAGTTCGCGCTCTATGCCGATGTTCATCTGGATCGATCGCGGTGTTCGGTAGTTCGGTGCGAAGAGGCCGAAAGGCAGGCTGAGCCCCTTGGAAAGCAGGGTTCCCACAAACTGCGGATTTGGTGCGTTCAGGTTGGAGGTGGAAAGCGACTGATATCGGCCCTGAAAGGATGCGATATCGGAGGCCGCCAGACCGATAGGAATTGGGCCGCCACTCCCGGTTCCGCATACACCTGGACCAGGGGTTATCGTTCCGCCGGGTGTTGGCACGGGAAGTGCCACTCCTGGACCATTGCAAGCACCTGGAAACGCGTTGAAGGCGCCTCGGGCGAGGCGAAGCGGACGATCAAAAAAGAGGTTGTTCCAGACCGAATTCTCGAAAAACAGCCCAACACCGCCACGGATTGAGGTCTGGCCATTGTTGGATGGATCCCACGCAAATCCGACTTGCGGTGCCAGATTGGTGTTTGGCTGGCGAACAGAATTTCCTAACCCTTGCACTAGCGCATTCAACTGCGGAATAGCCTGAAGGTCGCTATCAGTTCTTCCAGTATCCCGGACATACCGCAATCCGTAGGTGAGAGCGAAGTTCGGTTTAATCTTCCAGCCATCCCCGACATACGCCCCGAGACGATTGTCTGGACCTAGTCCTCCCGCAGGATGCCCGAACGCAGGCAATTCCGAGAAGTACCCCAAACCGTTGCCCACGATGACAAATTCCACGGGATAATTCAGCGGATTTGAAATCCCACCCGGGAAGCAGGGCGTGCCAGCACCGCAGGAGTTGGCGGCGAACGACTCTTCCAACGAGCCGACATTAGTCGCGTCAAATGGCTGAATGCTAAAGAATGCCTCGAAGGTGAACCCTTGGATATGGTTAAGTGCTACTCCGTAGCGGATGATATGGGAATGGACCGTCTTTGTGCCGTCGTATTTGACTTGGTGATTGCTTTGGGCCGTGGTCTGCGGGGCCAGGAGGTTCGCACCGGTAGCTAGACCAGGTCCATTCATGAACAGTTCCAAGCCCAGATTGGCTAAGGGCAGGTTGCTGCCGTTCGTTTTATCTACAATCTGGTTCTCAAATTTCAGGTACTCGAACCGAACACTGTGGCTAAAATTACTGGTCTGAAAGTCTGCGCCCATTACTTGTGTGCGGGTGATGTTCTTGGTTTCGTAGACCTGAAATCCCGAACCGGCAGT
>Ga0207016_1103_pt1 | contig 17715 bp, 17 predicted proteins | sample Alteio_BWMinCont_54_FD_153469 | JGI IMG/M metagenome (GOLD analysis project Ga0207016, IMG submission 153469) | Enriched cells from forest soil in Barre Woods Harvard Forest LTER site, Petersham, Massachusetts, United States -... | ecosystem: Environmental > Terrestrial > Soil > Temperate forest >...
AGTAAGTTAAAAAAGAACGAAAAAAAACAGAGGGCTAATTAAAACATAAATACTATGGCTTTTATCAGATCATACAAAGGGTTGTTTTTATTGCTGATCACTATTTACGGCACTGCATGCAATAAACCAAAAACGGTATCTGCAACAACAATACTTCCTGTTGACAGCGCCATAACAATGCCGAACTTAGCCTATGGCTCAGATCCTTTACAAATAATGGATGTCTATCTGCCTAATGGCAGAAGCACAAACGCCACTAAAGTAGCTGTTGTAATTCATGGAGGCGGATGGATAGAAGGAGATAAAACAGATTATGCTATGAGTGATCTGAAGAATTTCTTTCCAGGTTATGCTATTTTTAATTTAGATTATAGATTAGGAAATGAATCCACATTGGCCAATCGTTTCCCTACACAGGAGCTTGATGTAAAAGCTGCCATACAATTTATTTATGACCATAAAGCGAATTATAGCATATCTACCAACTGGTGTTATTTTGGTGAAAGTGCCGGGGGCCATTTAGCCTTATTAGAGGCTTATAAATATACGAGCCCGATCCGCCCAAAAGTTGTGATCGATTATTACGGACCTACTGATATGGTTGATCTGTATAACTATAATGCTGCCAGCGCGTTTTATCAACCACTCCTATTTTTTTTAATGAGCGGCGCACCGGCAGATAATCCTGCTTTATATACTTCATCTAGCCCAATGACCTATGTAGATGTTTCAAGTCCTAAGACAATTATGTTTCATGGAGAAATGGATAGTGTAGTTCCCTATATGGAATCTGTAAGATTACATGATACACTCACTACTTTAAGCGTTGTAAACAAGCTGGTTCTATATCCTGCACAAGGACATGGGTTTAGTGGATCAGATGTAGCTGACTCTTATTATCAGGCGGATTCTTTTTTAGTGGCAAATATGCCCAATTGATATTTTATATTGAAGATGGAATATTGAATATTTTTAAATATTCAATATAAAATATTACTTATTCAATTTCTTAACCCTGCGCAGTTCCAGCAAATTCAAACTGTTTGCTTCAAAGCCTGTAATATTTGTGTGTACAAGGTGTATCGCCATATCATACCACAATGGTACAACCGGCGCATCATTCATTATTAACTGATCCATTTGTTTGTAGAGCTTATAACGGATTGCAGTGTCTTTTTCGGCAATAGCTTTTTCGTATAAAATATCGAAGGCGGGATTATTATACCGCGTGTAATTCGGTGGCGCAGGATTCTTTCCGTAGAAGACACTCAAATAATTTTCCGCGTCAGGATAATCTGCTATCCAGCTGCCTCTGTAGAATAATGCTTTTGATTTGGCCGTCTGCTCTAACAATAAACTTTTCTGTACTGTTTCCACTTCAATAGTAATTCCGATCTGTTGTAATTCGTTGGCAATATAACTTGCAAGATCTGCATAGACTGGTACAGTTAATAATTTTATTACAGGTAAACCTTTGCCATCAGGGTAACCCGCTTCTGTCAATAATTGTTTTGCCCTGGCTACATCATAACGATATCCCTTCACCGCTGTTGTATCGAATGATGGCAATCCCATTGGTACAAAACCGCTTTCTGCCGGCGTGCCGATAGAATTGCGCAAATACAACATCATCTTCCTTTTATCAAAACCACAATTAATTGCCTGTCGTACTTTTTTAAAACGTAATGGAGATGCTTTTACTAAGTCGTTATCCCGATCAACCAAAATTCCTAAAAACTCTGTGTTGAGGTATGGATGTGTATTTAAAACGATCTTGCCCTCCCACTCTTTTTTCAGGCGGCCTGTTTTAGTTAGTACTTCATCTTTAAAAGATGGATCTACATCGTTGATAAAATCTAACCGGTCTTGCTGAAATTCCAAGAACTCTGTTGCTTTACTATCATAGAAAGAAACTTTTATCCCGTCTAAATACGGTAACGCATAGCCGCTGCTATCTTTTTCAAAATAATGATCGTTCTTTTTTAAGATGAGTGCCTGCCCTTCTTCCCAGGCAACAAACTGAAAAGGTCCGGTGCCAACGGGATGGCTGCGAAAATCATTGCCATATTTATCAACGGCTTCTTTGGGAACGATGGAACAATACTGCATGCTTAAAATACCGAGTATCGGTTGAAACGGTCGGACCAGTTTCAATTGAAAAGTAGAATCATTGATCGCAGTGAAAGCATTTGCAGAATCAACCCGGTCATTAAATATCCATGCACCCGGACTTGCCGTATTTTTATCAATGATCCTTTCAAAACTGTACACCACATCTTGTGCGGTCAGTTTTCTTCCTGTGCCATTTGGAAAAGCAGCATCATCATGAAAAAAAACATCGGTACGTAAATGAAAAGTGAAAGTGAGGTTATCAGCAGATACTTCCCAGCTCTTTGCTAATGATGGCGACAGCTGCATCCGGCTATCTACTTCTATTAATGTACTGTACAACTGATGTACTGCCCACATAACAGACTGGCTCTTCGCAAATGCAGGATCTAAAGAAGCAATGCCGCTGCTTTCGTTATAATGAAATATCTTTTTATCAGGATGAACGTGCGTTGCACAAGACACAAAAAACAAAATCCAAATACCCAATACCAAATATTTTGGTACAAGCAAGCTGAAATTTTTATATGGTTTTATTAACTTCATTTTGTGCAATAAAAAACTAAATTTAGCAAATGAAATTTGTTCAACACTTTCTTATTTTTTGTTCTTTATTTCTTACCGCTTATTTGGCCAATGCGCAGACTTTCACATTGGCTGATACATTGCGCGGCAGTAACGGTCCCTGGAGAGATTGGTGGGATGTTCAGCATTATGATCTGTCAGTACAATTCAATTCATTGGATAGTACGATACAAGGTTACACTGATATTGATTTTAAAGCATTAAAATCGGGAGATACTATGCAGATAGATCTGCAAGAGCCTTTGGCTATTGATAGTGCAGAATCTCCTTTCAATGGTGTTTACAAATTAACCAAAGCTGAAAAGAATCTTCCCTATATCAAATTTGAAAAAAAGACCGGTAATGTTAACCTACTCGTATGGTCGCGTAAAATAAAAAAAGATGAAGACTTAATCGCACGAATTTATTATCATGGAAAACCACGTGTGGCAGTAAATCCTCCTTGGGATGGTGGTATTATTTGGACGAAAGATAAAAACAACAACCCATGGATAAGTTCTGCCTGTCAGGATTTGGGCGCAAGTGCCTGGTATCCCTGCAAGGATTATCAAGGCGATGAACCTGATAACGGCGCCACAATACAAATAACTATTTTTGATAGCTCCGTTGCAGTAAGCAATGGTAGATTAACGGGGAAATATTCTTTGCATAAAGGCACCCAATATGAATGGGATGTAAAAGCGCCGATCAATAATTACGATATCGTTCCTTACATTGGAAAATATGTTCACTTTGGTGAAGTATACAAAGGCGAAAAAGGAAACCTCGATATGGATTACTGGGTATTGGATTACAATTTGGATAAAGCAAAAAAACAATTCAAAGATGCTACGCGAATGATGAAGGCATTTGAATATTGGTTTGGCCCATACCCTTTTTATGAAGATGGCTATAAATTAGTAGACGCCCCTTATTTAGGCATGGAAAACCAAAGCGGTATTGCTTACGGTAATAAATATGTAAATGGTTACCTGGGCAAGGACCTAAGCAAAAGCGGCTGGGGATTAAAATGGGATTTCATTATTGTGCATGAAAGCGCGCATGAATGGTTCGGCAATAGCATTACATCCAACGATATTGCCGATATGTGGATACATGAAGCATTTGCCAGTTATGCAGAAACATTATTCACAGAATATTATTATGGTAAAGAAGCGGCTGATGATTATGAAATTGGCGTGAGAAAACTGATCGAGAATAAAAAACCAATGATCTCTCATTATGGCGTTAATGAAGAACCTCCGGAAGATATTTATTTCAAAGGAAGTAATATGATCCATACTATCCGACAGGTAATTAATAACGACAGCTTATTCAGAAAAATATTGCGTGGATTAAATACTGAATTCTATCACCAAACGGTGACTACAAAACAAATTGAAGACTATATCACCAACCAGTCGCATATCGACCTGTCTAAAGTATTTGATCAGTATTTAAGAACAACGCAGATACCTACTTTAGAATATAAGATCGATGATTATACATTAAGCTACCGTTGGACGAATTGCATAAAAGGATTCAATATGCCGATCACTGTCAATTTTAAAGGCAGCTGGCCAATAAAACCAACAGAGCAATGGAAATCGATGAGCATGTATCCTGAAGGAGATGTAAATTTTTCTATCGACAGAAATTTCTACATCAATACAAAAAAGGTAAACTAATTTAGCAGCAAATCTATTTATGTCGCAGATAAGAAGGCAAAGCATTATTTCTTCGGTGGTGGTGTACATCGGCTTTGGCCTTGGGTTTCTCAATACTTACCTGTTTACAAGGCAAGGCGGTTTCACAAAAGAAGAATATGGTTTAACGGGCATTTTTATGGCAGTGGCTACTTTAATGTATTCATTCGCCAATTTGGGTATGCCTGCATACATTTATAAATTTTATCCGTATTACAACGATAACCTGGATAAAAAGAAAAATGATATTTTTTCCTGGGCGATCTTAATCACAATGATCGGCTTTTGCTTTGTCACTATTGCCGGTATTTGTCTTAAAGATGTAGTGATCCGGAAATTCGGACAAAACTCTCCCGACTTCGTAAAATATTATAACTGGGTGTTTCCTTTTGGGTTAGGACTTACACTTTTTTCCATCGCAGAAACTTATGCCTGGCAATTAAAAAGATCTGTATTTACCAATTTCCTGCGCGAGGTTCAGTTCCGCATTTTCACTACTATTTTAATTGTGCTCACCCTTGTTGGCGTGTTGGCAAAGTTTGATCTGTTCATCAAACTATATGCTTTTGAATACCTGGCAGTCGCTATTGTTCTATTAGTGTATCTTATAATAAAAGGCGAGGTCCATTTTAATTTTACGGTAAGCATTGTAACAAAAAAGTTCTTTAAAAAAATACTTGTTTTGATATCTTTTGTGTATGGCGGAACACTTGTGTATTTTATCGCAAGCATATTTGACCAGGTATTGATCGCTTCTGTTTTAAAAGATGGCTTATCGCAATTAGCGGTTTTTACATTTGCGTTATATGTCGCAAGTATTATGCAGGCGCCACAGCGCAGCATCATATCTGCGTCTACCGGGCCGTTATCCCAGGCATGGAAAGATAAGGATCTGGCAAAGATCGAAAAGATCTACAGGCAATCCTGTATTAACCAATTGATATTTGCGGTTGGCGCATTTGCCTTGATATGGCTGAATTTTACAGATGCCATCTTTGCCTTTCATATGCAAAGCGGTTACGCAGATGCAAAATGGATCTTCTTTTTTATTGGCCTGATGCGCATCGTAGATATGGGCACGGGCGTTAACGCTCAGGTAATAGGAACATCTACTTCCTGGAAATTTGATTTTTATACGGGCATTATATTGTTAGCTATTACTATCCCGCTTAATTATATTCTTACTAAATATTATTACGGTGTACTTGGACCTGCGATCGCCAACCTCTTTTCATTTACTGTTTATAATGCGATCCGTTTTGTGTTCCTGAAGAAAAAATTCAACCTGCAACCTTTTAGCATACAAACATTGAATACTATTTTATTGGGCATTGTCTGTTACTATTGCTGCTATTTCTTATTCAGGAACTATCACGGTTTTTGGATATTGTTGATCAGAAGTATTGTCTTTATAGGATTGTACATTGCAGGCATGCTGTGGTTAAAACTATCAACGGATATTTTACCCGTTTTATGGACGCTTCAAAAGAAATTGGGAATAAGGAAAGCTTAGTTCAACCTTCCACCGGATACGAACCTGGTGCTAAAATAATCTTCATCCAGGTTACTGATCATTACGCCACTGCTGGTTGAGCTGTGTACGAAGTAATTATTACCGATATACACACCAACATGACTTACACCGCGCCGGCTTCCTTGTGTTTTAAAAAATACCAGGTCTCCTTCCCGCAGATCATTTTTATGCACCCTTACACAGGCATCATATTGTTCTTTTGCGGTTCGGGGTACTGACAAATTAAATATCGCTTGTAGTAATGTTGAAGTGAAGGAGCTGCAATCGATACCATCTTTAGTACTGCCACCGTACATATAAGGCGTGCCCATCCAATTATCAATGAAAGAATAGAGTGCCGTATCGGTAACCGATTCAACATCCTGATCAGTAAGGATGGCATATTTAAATTGTAGAGAAGAGCAATTTTCTAAATAAGCTTCTTCAGCCATTCCGCTCATCGAAGAAGTCTTACCTATTTTCGTATGCGTCTTAGCAATAGTTACAGTTTGATCTGCCTTATCAACACTCACTGTTTGATCTGCTTTTTTCGCTGGCATTACTACAGACTCGCTGCTATTATAATCATTGCCGTCAGTTGAAGCCTGGGGTGTAAGGTTAATATTATCAATAAACTTGGGAGACTTTTTCGGCTTGCTCGTATTGTCAGATAGATCGGTAGCCGTACTATCCTGCGCTTTAGCACATACCGGTGCCAGGGCAAAAAAGGTTACGGAGATCGTAATAAAAAATAAGTCTTTCATCAATATTATTTGATCTGCACGCTACTACAGTTATAAATATATTTTAATACAAACGCAAAGGTAAACCCATTTTTTGCAAAAATTTGTAGTAGAAATGCTAACAGATGTGTAAAACTGCTTCTACTGCACAGTATGTGTAAAAGTGGATTCGGAAAAAAGGCACTCTTTTACGATATTTGTAAAGAGCATTTGGACGACTGACCGCCGACCACTGACCACCGAAAAACAAACTCTATTTACTTGAGAATCAACGGTGGTCGGTGGTCGGTCGTCAGTGGTCGGTGCGAAGCACAATATGAAGTTTTCCCATTTACACGTTCACACGCAATTTTCGCTATTAGATGGTGCCGCATCCATCAAAAACCTGTATAAAAAGGCTATCAGCGATGGTATGCCCGCCCTTGCCATTAGTGATCATGGCAATATGTTCGGTGCCTTTGAATTTGTAAAGGAAGCCTACAACCATAAAAATGATGACGGCACGTTAAAAGTAAAACCAATTGTAGGCTGTGAGTTTTATATCACAACAGACAGAACCAGGAAAACCTTCAGCAAAGACGAAAAAGATCCCCGCAACCACCAGATATTATTAGCCAAGAACGAGATCGGTTATAAGAATTTAGTAAAGCTTACTTCGCTGGGTTATATCGAAGGGATGTATTCTAAATATCCCCGCATCGATAAAGCGCTTATCAATAAATACCATGAAGGTTTAATTGCTACTACTTGTTGTTTAGGTGCATTGGTACCGCAAACCATTTTAAAGAAAGGCGAAGAAGAAGGCGAGAATGAATTTAAATGGTGGCTCAATATTTTCCAGGAAGATTATTATGTAGAGCTGCAGCGCCACGGTATTCCCGATCAGGAAAAAGTGAATGAAGTGCTGTTGAAGTTCGCTAAAAAATACAATGTAAAAGTTATCGCCTCCAATGATTCGCACTACGTGGATCAGAAAGATTTTAATGCGCATGATATTTTGTTATGTATCAACACGGGCGAAAAGCAGTCCACCCCTGCCATGCGCGAGTTCAGTGATGATGATGTAATGACGAAGAACAAACGCTTCGCATTTCCCAACGATCAGTTTTATTTAAAGAGCACGGCAGAAATGACCAAGCTCTTCGGTGATATTCCACAAGCGATCGACAATACCAACGAGATCGTTGATAAGGTAGAGCTGTTGAATTTAAAGCGCGATATCTTATTACCATTCTTCGAAGTGCCCGCCAATTTTAAATCGCAGGATGAATACCTGGAGCATTTAACCTGGACAGGCGCCAAAGAACGCTACAAAATACTAACGCCCGAAAGCGAGGAACGTCTGCAGTTCGAACTGCGCATTATCCGTGAAATGGGTTTTGCAGGTTACTTCTTGATTGTAAGTGATTTCATCAAAGCCGGCAGAGATATGGGCGTATTCATCGGTCCCGGCCGTGGATCTGCTGCAGGCAGTGCCGTAGCCTATTGTATCGGCATTACCAATATCGATCCTATCAAGTACAATTTACTATTCGAAAGGTTTCTGAATCCTGAGCGTAAGTCCATGCCCGATATTGATACGGATTTTGATGATGAAGGCCGTCAAAAAGTAATTGACTACGTAGTTAAAAAATACGGCAAGGAACAGGTAGCACAGATCATCACTTATGGTACGATGGCGGCCAAATCAAGTATCGCCGATGTATCAAGGGTTATGGATCTGCCGTTGGCAGAAAGCAGGGCTATTTCTAAATTGGTCCCTGAGCGACCGGGCATTAATCTCAAAAGATTATTGCATGCGCCGATGACCAACAAAGAGGCCAAAGAAACCAAAAGCACCGAAAAATCTTTAGAAGAAAAAGAACAATTACAGGGTGAAGATGTTGAAAATGTAAAGAAGCTTCGCGAGATATACAATGGTACCGATCTTAATAGCAAGATCCTCCACGAAGCAGAAATTCTGGAAGGCTCGGTGCGAAATACCGGCATCCATGCCTCGGCTATTATCATCGCTCCAAAAGACCTGACCGATCTTTTGCCGGTGGCAACTTCCAAAGAATCCGAGCTTTGGCTAACTCAAATTGAGGGTAATACCATTGAAGAAGCAGGCGTAATTAAAATGGACTTCCTGGGTTTAAAAACCCTGAGTATTTTAAAGACTGCTTTACGCTTAATAAAAGAAAATCATGGAGTTACAATAGATATCGATTATATTCCTTTAGATGATGAGCAGACCTACAAACTCTATCAGCAAGGCGATACCAACGGTACATTTCAGTTTGAAAGTCCGGGTATGCAAAAGTACCTGCGCGAGCTAAAGCCTGATAAATTTGATGACCTTATTGCGATGAACGCCTTGTATCGCCCGGGGCCAATGTCGTATATTCCCGACTTTATCGATCGTAAACATGGCAAGAAACAAGTGGTCTACGATCTGGCAGATATGGAAGAATACCTGAAAGAAACGAATGGTATTACCGTGTACCAAGAACAGGTAATGTTGCTGTCACAGAAGCTCGCCGGCTTTAGTAAAGGAGATGCCGATGTATTGCGTAAAGCGATGGGTAAAAAGCAAAAAGCGGTACTGGATAAAATGAAAGTACAGTTTGTTGCCGGCGCCACGGCAAAGGGACATCCTGCAGATATCTTAGAAAAAGTATGGACGGATTGGGAAGCATTTGCCCAATATGCTTTCAATAAATCTCACTCCACTTGTTATGCTTTTGTGGCTTATCAAACGGCTTACTTAAAAGCACATTATCCAAGTGAATACATGGCCGCGGTTTTGAACCATGCCGGCAGCATCGACAAGATCACTTTCTTTATGGAAGAATGCAAACGCATGGGATTAAAAGTACTCGGCCCGGATATTAATGAATCACAAAATGGTTTTGCGGTGAATATGAAGGGCGAGATACGTTTTGGTTTCAGTGGTTTAAAAGGTGTAGGCGAAAATGCCATTGAAAATATTATCCTGGAAAGATCTAAACATGGTCCGTTCGTATCAATTTACGATATGGCAAAAAGGATCAACCAGAGAGCAGCCAATAAAAAATCATTAGAGTCACTCGCCTACTCCGGCGCATTTGATTGCTTTAAAGATATCATCAGGGCGCAATATTTTTATGCAGCTCCCGGCGATGTGCAGGGATTGGATAAGATATTGAAATTCGGCAGCGTGTTTCAATCGCAGGCATCCAGCTCTGCCAACACTTTGTTCGGCGATATGCAGATGCCGGAAATTACACCGCCCAAATTATCCACCTGCGAACCATGGCCATTATCCGTACAGCTCGATTACGAAAAAGATGTAACGGGCATGTACATGAGCGGACATCCGTTAGATAATTTCAAGTTCGAGATGAAGCATTATAGCATCACGCCTTTGGCGGAATATGTTGAATTTAAAAATGCGGTGAACTTACATCCCAACCCATCAAGGCAGTTCCGCGTAGCGGGTTTGGTGGTAGATGCGCAACACAGGCTAACTAAAACAGGCAAGAACTTTGGGATATTAACGATAGAAGATTACAGCGGCAAAGCTGAATTCATGTTGTGGAGCGAAGATTATGTGAAATACACCAACTACCTCGAAAAAGGGATGATCGTTTTGGTAGAAGGCGGATTTAAGACCAGGTACAACAGCGATCAATACGAATTCAAGCTATCGAAGATCCATTTGCTGGAAACTGTAAAGCCTACCCTTACCAAACAGGTATTGATAGAAATTCAACCTCAGTTCATCAAAGAAGAGTTTGTGAATTTCATTGAGACAAATATCAAACAAAACCCGGGCAAAACTTCTATTAAGTTCAATATTGTGGATACCCGCCACAACTTCAAGATCGGGATGTACACGCTGGAAAAAGGTTTTACCATGAATGATGATATGGCCGTTTTTCTGAATGAGAATCCCGATATTGAAGTAAGCGTTGTTACAGGTTAATGACTAATATAACTGGAAGTTGAATTTACCGTTAGTGATCGTCCTTGCAGCTTTTGTAGAATCTCCGCCAAGGTAAACCTTACCGCTAAATGTTCCCTGCAAAGGGCCGCCAAGAGAGACTTCAAAAGGAGCTATTTTAGTAAGTCCGTTTCTATAAACCGTACCATTTTCTTCAAATTCAATTTGTATTTCAACGGTAGAATCGCCTGTTTCGAAATATGTTTTAGACTTTAATTTAGTACTGTCATCTGATGCTACAAGTATAGATAATTCATTTTTCTTAACGGTATCAACTGCGCCTCCTTCAAAACCAAATATTGGTCCCACGTCTTCGACTTGAAGACTGAACCCATCATTAAAGGTAAAAGCAGTGTCATCGATCGTGGCTGATACAGTACGTACTGCTATGCCCGAATTAGATTTCTTACAAGAGGTAAATAAAATTAAAGCCAGGAAGGCGATAATTGGTAGATGAATAATTTTCATGATTATAAGGTTGGTTGGTTTTAGAATGGGATAAAGATATATAAAAAGAGGAATTGGCCAAATAAATCACCCTATTTAGAAGGTATTTCTACCGGAATGTCACACACCGGTAAAAAACCGCTTTGTTCCTGAACTCGTAAGTTTTACTGGCACAAGTTTAGCTAGTTTTACAGTACTGAAACAATGACTATATAGCCTTTCAGGAGAAATTAACACTGACAAATAGATTGTGTATATGTCATTACAACACATTCAATAATTTGGATGTAAATTTGATCCTAAACAAACAGACAATTTAAAAACATATAAATCATGGCAACAGAATTCACAGACGTAAACTTCCAGGAAAAAGTATTAGACTCAGATAAATTATCAGTAATTGATTTTTGGGCAGAATGGTGCGGCCCTTGTCGCGCAATAGGACCAGTTATCGAAGAGCTTTCTAAAGAATACGAAGGAAAAGTAAACATTGGTAAAGTAAACGTGGATCACAATCCGCAGACTTCTGTTAACTATGGTATCACAAGTATCCCTGCGATCCTTTTTGTAAAAGGCGGTCAGGTAGTAGACAAATTAGTAGGTGCACAACCAAAAGCTAATTTCGTTAAGAAGATCGAAGCTCTTAAGTAATATATACAGTTAGCATATTTTGAAACTCCCGCATTTTGTGGGAGTTTTTTTATTGCCCTTGTTAAGGGATTAGTACCCGTTTGCATAATTGTGTATATTTGAAATACACACAATTAATTTAATACTTCCGAACTAAAACTATACTATGAAATATAAAGAGTTCCAAATAGAAAATTTTAAAGGGATAGAAAATATTATTGTGAATCTTGATAAATCACCGGATGCCAACATTTATACATTTATTGGGCTTAATGAAAGTGGGAAAACTACAATTCTTGAAGCAATAAACTTTTTCAGTCCGAGTGATAAAGGATTAAGTGCTCTGGAACTACCAGGTGCTAGTATAAAAGATTATAATAGTTTAATTCCTATAAGTAAAAGAGACAATTTCAACGGAACTGTTAAAATAATAGTTACAATAAAACTTGAAGATGAAGATCTAATAAAGATCAACAATTTTACAGCCCAAAATACAGATTTTAAAAGTGTTAAACCACTTGCACAAATAGTATATTATAGATATTATCATTTTAAAAATTCAAAATTCGTTGAGAGTGAAACGAAATGGAGTGGATTTGATGGAATTCTTAAATCTTCATTAACTGATGATTATACTAGGATATCCAAATATCATATGCAAAGTAATTATCTTCTTCATGACTATTGTAATACATTAATTCCTAGCATAATTTATTTTCCAAATTTTCTTTTTGATTTTCCTTCCAAAATATACTTAGAAAATAAAGAGCCTTTAAAATTAACACCAAAAGAATCATTCTATTTAGAGTTAATTCAAGACATTCTGTTCTCATTAAAAAACGATACAGATTACAAACATCATATCATTGACAGAGCAAAAAGTAAAGACAAAAATGATGAAAGAAATTTAGATCATTTATTAAAAAAAATGAACAAGCAAGTAACAGATATAGTTTTTGATGCTTGGAATAAGATTTTTAAAAGGAATATAAAAAATACTGTTATAGTTATTAAATGTGATGTCGAAGAAGATGGAAGAACATATTTAGAATTTGAAATTGACGGTCCAGATGGTATTTATCAAATAAATGAAAAATCATTAGGGTTTCGTTGGTTTTTTACATTTTTATTGTTTACACAGTTTAGACCCAATAGAAAAGATGCTCCCCAAAATGTAATTTTTTTATTTGATGAACCGGCATCTAATTTACATTCAGAAGCACAAAAACAACTACTAAAAAGTTTCGAAAGCCTCACAAAAAATTGTAAAATAATTTATACAACACACAGTCACCATTTAGTAAACCCATATTGGCTTGAAAGTACTTATGTGGTAAATAATGAAGGTTTAAAAATTGAGGATCCTGAGAGTTATAACATCACAAAAACAAATGTAACGATACAACCATATAGGGAGTTTGTAATAAAACATCCCAAAAACACCGCATATTTTCAACCTGTATTAGATGTACTTGATTATTCTCCAAGCAATTTAGAATCACTCTCGAATTGCATTTTAATGGAAGGCAAGAATGATTTTTACACAATGGCATATTTTCAAGAAATTATTTTATCCAAGGCGGAAAAATTAAATATAACACCAAGTACAGGCGCTGGCAATCTTGACACATTAATAAGTTTATATATTGGCTGGGGAAAAGAGTTTGTCATATTGCTTGATTCTGATAAAGAGGGATTAATTCAAAAGAAAAGGTACATTGATAAATTTGGAATAATCGTAGAATCAAAAATATTTACTTTGGAAGATATTGATCCTAGTTGGAAAAAAATAGGAATGGAAAAGATGTTCGAAGATGAAGAGGCTCTTAAATTTCAGCAAACATCATATCCAACTTCTGTATCCTATGATAAGCCTCTTTTTAATAGAACAATTCAAGAATATTTGATTAATAAGCGAACCTTTGCATTCTGCGAACAAACAAAAAATAATATTGACAAGATTTTGAAATTCCTTTCAAGTAAAATTTCAAATAATTAAATTGATTTTTTGGTGAATATTTCAAGAGAATCGCTGATGCCCATAGTTCAGTGAGTTTTATAACGATTTACAATCTCAACATACTATCCACAGAAAATTTAAGAAAAGACCTAGAAAGCAAATCAGACCTGGAATGGTTTGATGCGATCTGCGCTATCTTAAAAAAAGAAAATCTACTTACAGTTAACCAAGTAATAGCATTCATTGGAACAGATAAACCAAATTCCAATAATCAAGTTAGAGGGTCGAGAGCTCTTGTTCCATATGATAAAAGATTTACCTGGGTATCTATCAATCCAATTTTAACAAGTGATAGTGACAAGCCAATAGATTTCCTTTCATTTAGTGGAAGCGAATTTAAACTGACAATGTCTGATATTGTCAATCGTTTTGCAAACTACAAAGTGCAGCAAAATATTTATGATGGCGGTACGCAAATATTCTTTTATCCCATCCCCGAAGAATATGAATTTTCAGGGATTGAGTTTTGGATCGAAAAAGAACTGGAAGAAATAACTGATATCAACAATTTAGTATTTTATAGAATAGCCTTTAATTTCGGGAGTACCCTATTTCTTGGGCGGGATGGCTATCATTTGAAAAGATAATGCGTCAAGTTTTATAACTTGCACCGTATAATAATCACAAAATGTATCTCAACCATTTAAACCTAACGGTAACCAACGTCAGCGAAGCGATAGAATTATTCGAAACTTATTTCGATTTTAAATGCGTTGAGATCAAAGGCAACAATATGATCGCCATTTTAAAAGGCGCTGATGATTTTGAACTGGTACTGATGAATGCGGGTATGAATCAAAAAAGCAATCACGCCTACCCTGATGCTTTTCATATAGGCTTTATGTTAGATGATCCCGAATACGTTACAAAGATCTATAAAAAATTGAAAGCCGGTGGCATTATACTGGAACGCCTGCCACAAAAAATAAGGGATAACTTCGGTTTCTATTTTCATTTTGATAATATCATGATAGAGGTTGGTGCCGCTTTAAATGATGATGATGATGATATAACATTAGATTCTTCGATGCGTTCAATATAGGAACTGCTTTCTTTGTCATGCTGAGGTAAATAACAGAATTATGAATCAAACATGGGACGACTATTGGAAAAATTTTGATCAGTTATGTTCGATGCTAACAATGAATAATAAAACAAAGATCGAAACAGAATTACAAAAGGCAAAGCGTTACGTAAATGGATTAACGGATGGATGGTACGATTTTCTAAATGCTTTCACAGCTATCATAGATAATAATAAAAAGGATCTGAGTACTGAAGAACATCAATTAGCAGAGTTTTTACTTTCAAGTTTAAAAAAATCGCTTAACAAAGTCTAATGGAACCGCAAAAGAATAACCCTCTCCACAATATTACCCTTGAACAGATCATGAATTACCTGGTAGAAAATCATGGCTGGGAATATTTAGCTGAACAGATCAATATCAATTGCTTTAAAAGCAACCCAAGTATAAAATCAAGCTTAACATTTTTACGCAAAACGCCCTGGGCAAGAACCAAAACAGAAAATTTGTACCTGTACCTGCTAAGAAAAAATAAATAATATAACTTTACCGTATGTCAACAAGAACATCACAACATATATTAAGTACTTCAGCAAACTTGCTGGGCTTCTGTTTGGTTGTGATCACTTCCCTGCATATTACCAACAAAGCGCAATCAAGTTACATTGACGAGTGGGCATCGGTTGTTGCGATATTGCTGATCGTTTCCTGCTTCTTTTCCTTTTATTCTATCAGGTCGGTAAGCATTGTAAAACAATATAGATTTGAAAAAATTGCCGACTCCTTTTTTATTCTTTCCCTCACAGGCATACTGCTGATCATCTTATTCCTTGCCTTTAACTTTCTACACTAAATGACGCTAACAGACTGGATAGGTTTTATCGGCGTAGCTATTTTATTAATCGCTTTCTTTTTGAATGTGAGTAATGTGATACCGTCAGATGGGTTTCTTTACCTCTTCTTGAATTTTATCGGTGCAGGGATTTCCTGTACGGCATCCATCATGCTAAAATATATTCCCTTCGTAATAATGGAAGCCAGCTGGACGATCGTATCGGCGGTGGGGATCGTGAGGTATTATCGTAAGAAATAATTGTCTGAATTGGGATTTTTGGGATTAAGGGATTGAAGGATTTTCGAAGATAATAGCGAATAAAATTTCTAATCCTATTAATCCATTAATCGGACGAATCCCAATTCAGACAAATATTCGCAATCAACTTCAATCAACGGTTCAGACAACCACTATATTTCCACAAGCTTTCTAACAAACGGTATCTTCTTTAATAGCAAACTGATGCATAATGATATCAGCAGGATAAACGCCGTATAAATAATATTAAACAAAAGATCGTTCGGTATAAAATGATGGTAAGGCAATAACCAGGCAAAAATGATCTTGTGAATAAAATAAATACCCAGCGTATTGGCACCAATAAGCTGCACATATTTTTTTACGAATTCGTTCCTGACATTTATTTTGGCGCACAATATAAATACGGCGATAGAAGCTATCAGTATCATTGCGGAATCATATCCCATCCAAACAGTATCAAATAAAATAGTATCAGTTTTTGTCCTGATCAATCCGAATAAAAAAAGAACAAGCAACCCCAATATAACAGCGCTGACCAAATAGTTTTTTTTGACCTGTATGGTATCAATATTTTTTGCAAGGATACCACCCACTATAAAATACACCAGTGAAAATGCATAATAACTCCTGAAAGGATTGATCCAGTCAAAATAATTGCGTGAGCTTTTCATAAAACCGATGCCGGTTATATACCCACCGGTATTGATCATCGTATTCAAAAAGGTATTACCAAAAGTGAATACAAATAACAAAGCTAACAGGTAGATCAATAAAGGAGCTTCTTCTTTATCATACAATGCTTTGATGAGCGGAAATAATAAATAGATATACAACAGCGCTTGTAAGAACCATAGGTGATTGATCCTCCCCTGTTGTAAAACGTAGATGGCCTTAACAAATTCACGCAGCGTATAATGATCTCCGTAAGCAGGTGCCATTGCCACTAAAGATATAATGCTCCAGGCGATGATCAATGCAAAGATCGTAAGGATCCTGGTAAGATGCTTATCGAGTGTATAATTTCGGTTCAACAATATGGCGCCGTTCACCATAAAGAAAAGCGGCACGCCCATGCTTGCGGTACCTATAATAAAATAATTGAAATACGTGGTATAAGACGGCCATGATATAATATCCCTGTTCACACAACCAACATGATACAAACACACCAGAAAAATAGCGATGCATTTTATCCAATCGTAATAAAATATCCTTTCTTTTTTCATTTAACTGATCCTGATTTTTAACGGCAGATTCAAATATAGAGAAATCATTGCTGCATTACACCTTAATGATCTGCTTCACTTCCTCTTTCAACAAAGGCAATAGTTTTACTCCAAACCATTTGTTTTTTGCCTGCCAGATATTATTCCTCGGTGATGGATGCGGCAATGGCAAATATTTAGGGAGATAGGTTTTAAAATTTTTCACCGTTTCTGTAAGCGTATCTTTTGCTTTGTCTTTTAAATAATAGTTCTGCGCATACTGTCCTACTAATAAGATCAATTGCGCGTCTTTCATAAAAGCCAGTAATAAATTATGCCACAGGGGTGCGCATTCCAATCTTGGCGGAAGATCGCCCGACTTCCCTTTCCCCGGGTAACAAAATCCCATTGGCATCAAAGCAAAAATATCAGGGTTGTAAAATGTTTCTTTGTCAACGCCCAACCAGTTTCTCAGGTTATCGCCGCTTTTATCGTTCCATGGAATGCCGGTATTGTGTACGATGCGGCCGGGCGCTTGTCCGATGATAATAATTTTGCTTTTCGGGCTTGCAGAAATGATCGGACGAACCCCAAATTCAAGATAGGGCGCGCATTCTTTACAATTCTTTATTTTCTTTAATAACTTATCCAATGTTTCGATTTAAGGATCCGGGGTATTAATAACCCCGCAAC
>Ga0207016_1104_pt1 | contig 17669 bp, 25 predicted proteins | sample Alteio_BWMinCont_54_FD_153469 | JGI IMG/M metagenome (GOLD analysis project Ga0207016, IMG submission 153469) | Enriched cells from forest soil in Barre Woods Harvard Forest LTER site, Petersham, Massachusetts, United States -... | ecosystem: Environmental > Terrestrial > Soil > Temperate forest >...
ACCATAAGTAATGATAACTCTCAAAATTGATAGCGAGAGATTACAGTAAGCTCAATGTTCCTAAAGTTTACTTGTCTGCCGTATTGTGATAAAAAAGTTTCGATAAACCGAATGTATACTCGATTCTGCAGCTTTTGTTCCAGTAATTTCTTAAAAAGCTCGCGTTTCATATTGTAAAATTAAACACTCATAGGAACAAAAATGGCTCTACTAAATTTAAAATCTATCCACGATTTTTATCAAGACATGCATTATCGCAATAAAAGATGTCTTGAGGGTGCTTTGTTAATGTTTTTTGGTGCCGTCGTTGTGGCGCTGATATGTCCTATCTCTCGAAACATACCAGATTGCTCTTCAGGTAAAAATTGCGAGGTGTCATTGGATAATAACACCATAACTCCTCCTCCCATTTGCACCTTTTTACCTTCACAAATAGGCATAGCTCTAATCCGCATTGCGCTGGGATTAGCAGCTGGTTTCGCTGTGTTATCGGTGTGTAAGGGTGTGTGTTTATTGGGCTCACTTTTATTTAAGGAAGATTTTGTCAGTGCAGTTGCAGTTGATGCAACAACAGCATTAACTGCCAGAACGCGGAATAATGTATAACGGTTGCCGTGTCAGGTTTGTCTTTTTACAAGACCTTAAACCCCAATGGCACTACCTTAAGCTACAGCATTTTTTAAAATCATTTTTTCAACTTTCCTCATCAATCTTTTTTTCTCAACACTTCGCGGTCGACAAAGTGATGGGAATGCTTTTGGTCGTCGCTCGGCTTCTAAACTGTATATTCAGCAGAAACGTTGTGTTCAGCGATTCTTTGATTTTTTACCTGTGGATATTCAACTTGATTTGCGCTTGTATCTTGCATTTTAGCTGTAGAGTCATCAAACACTTTCAGTTCTCGACCGTAGGGTCTCCATTGCATTAATGATTTCTTAAATGAAAAACGCGCTCTAACTTTTTATGAATCGGTGCATCGGGTTTCAAAAACAATACTAGTTATGAAAAATGTTTTTGGCGCAGAACGAATGGTAACGATTGCACGGGAATTGACAAAGACGTTTGAGACGATAAAACAAGATACTTTGGGGAATTTGGTAGAGTGGATAAGTGCGTCAGAATTGAAGGGTGAATTTGTGATTGTGGTGCATGGCGCATCATCACATGAAAATACTTTTTCTGAAGATGAAGAAAAATTAAAATTATTATTGGAAAATTTATTAAGTGAATTGTCGGTGAAACAAGCGGTGAGTATTGCGTGTAAGATTACGGGATTAAATCGCAAAATAGTTTATGCAGCAGCTTTAAGAATAAAAGATAAATGAAATTGCGATTGATAAAAAATATCAGAAAGCTTTAAAACATAACATACTATTGGCACGGTCTTTCAGTAAGTGTGTGCTAGTGATATGGTTTAGAAGCACTTGCGTTAGCAAGCGCGAAATGAATATCACCGTTCTTTATTCGCACTTTCGCACTCGCTTACGCGAGAGCTTCTAAACTATATCACTAGCGCAGCTTAGAGGTTAAGAATGGGGCACTAGCTTGACTAATGTGCACTAAACCCCGCAATCGCTGCATCACCAAATAACTCTTTCGCTTTTTGCAAAACAGCCGCCGATTGATACGCCTCAACCAATTCTTTTATTTTCGGCGTATTTTTATCTGCTGTACGTGCAACGATTAAATTCATATAGGGTGAATCTGTTTGTTCTTCAAATAAAGCTTTTGAAGGCGATAAACCCGCAGGAATTGCATAATTGGTATTAATTGCCGCCAACGAAACATCTTGCAATGAACGTGGTAATTGCGCAGCATCCAATGCGATAAATTTAAAGTTTTTCGGATTGCTGGCAATATCTTGAGTCGTTGCATTAATGGTGACATTTGGTTTTAAGGTAATTAGTCCCGCTTTTTGCAGCAATAATAATGCACGTGCTTCATTAGTAGGATCATTTGGAATTGCAATTTTATCACCCGGCGATAAATCAGATAATTTTTTAACACCCGTCGAATACAATCCCATCGGATAAAGAAATGTATCACCCACTGGCGCTAAATTATAATCACGCGCTTTTATTTGTGATAATAAAAATGGGTAATGTTGAAAAGCATTTGCATCGATTTCGCCATTTTCGAGCGCTTGATTCGGTGTATTGTAATCTGTAAAAGTAATAATTTTGACATGCAGGCCAAATTTTTCTAGAGCCACTTTTTTTGCAACGTTCATTAATGTTGTTTCTGGACCGGCGATTGTACCAACACGCACTTCGTTGGCTTTTTCTTTATGGGAACAAGCAGTGAGACCAAAGGTCACTGCAAATAATATAATTAAAAATATTTTTTTCATGATAAGTCTCCAAAATATTCGTAGAGACGTGATTCATCACGTCTCAGAAGATAGTCACAGATTTGAGACGCGATGAATCGACGTCTCTACAACCGCTTCGCCACAAAATCCCCACACCACTGAAAACACTGCACCATCACAACCAAAATCACAACGGTTGAAATCATAATATGAATTTCAAAACGTTCATATCCATACATGATTGCTAAATTTCCCAAACCACCACCACCAATAGCGCCCGCCATTGCTGAATAACCAACCAATGTAATGGTTGTTAATGTGATTGCGCGCACAATAGTGGCACGCGCTTCTGGAATTAATACTTTTCGCACAATTTGCTTCACCGTTGCGCCCATCGCTAATGATGCTTCGATTAATCCCGTCGGCACTTCACTTAACGCACTTTCAACTAAGCGTGCAAAAAAAGGTATCGCACTAATGGCAAGCGGCACCATGGCAGCGATTGTGCCGATCGATGTGCCAACAATAAATCGTGTGATGGGCGTGATTGCAACGAGTAAAATAATAAAGGGAATGGAGCGCAGCACATTGACCGAAAATCCCAGCACAGAATGCATGAGTGGTCTTTTAAATAATTGTGCATTGCGCGTAACAAATAAAAAAACACCCAGCGGTAATCCGAATAAAACCGCAAAAAACGCGGATACAAACACCATTTCGAGTGTTTGCCAGGTTGCGTGTGTTAATAATCCTAATTTTTCAATCATCATAATTTTTATATTTTGTTAATTTCAAAGTATCCCATCACTTCGACCATCACACCTTTATGCTCTAAAAACAATTTAACTTTTTCTAATTCAGCGCTTTTTAAATCCATGGCAATGATCATTCGTCCAATCAATTCGTTGCGTAATTGTTCCAGATCCGCTTGCAAAATAGTGACCTTGACTTTTGTTTGTCGCATAAATTCATTGATCACAGGTTCTAATGTGGCATGTCCTGAAAATGTTAAACGCAACACCGCTTGATCGTTGGGCATCGGTTCAAAATGTAATTGTGATTGCAGCTCATGCGGCAGTTCAGATTTTAAAACAGATTGCACAAATCGTTGTGTAATGGCTGCTTTGGGATTTTTAAAAATACTGACGACATTTTCGCATTCAACAATCTCACCTTGATCAATCACAGCAACACGATCTGCAATGGATTTGATGACTGACATTTGATGGGTGATGCATAAAATGGAAAGATTCAATTCCTGATTAATATCCCTCACTAATTTTAAAATATCATCCGTTGTTTCAGGATCCAATGCCGATGTCATTTCATCGCATAATAATACTTGTGGTTTTGTTGCGAGTGCACGCGCAATGGCGACACGTTGTTTTTGTCCGCCACTCAATTGATGCGGGTATGAATTCCAACGATCTGATAAACCCACTTTTTCCAGCAATTCCGACACTATTTTGTTAATTTCAGAACTCGATTTTTTTAATAATTGCAAAGGAAATGCAACATTGTCATAGGCATTTTTCGTTGCTAATAAATTAAAATGCTGAAAAATCATTCCGATGTGATGACGCGCTTCACGCAATTGCGCTGGATTTAATGTGGTTAACTCAACACCATTCACACGAACAAAACCACTGGTGGGTCTTTCTAATAAATTAACCGTGCGAATCAATGTGCTTTTGCCTGCACCGCTTCTGCCAATCACACCGACAATTTCACCGGGTGCAACGCGCAGATTAATATTTTTTAATGCGTGAAGATCGCCAGATTTAGAGGGATAAAATTTATTGAGGTTTTGTAATTCAATCATGTTTCATCTACTTTAGCCGTATTTGTTAAGCGCTCGCAATCAAGGACAAATCAGCGCTGGCAGGGAGTATAAACGTTCTTTATGTCACTGGCAATGTCACGCCACGTTGACCTTGATATTTTCCTTTTCGATCCGCATAAGACGTTTCGCACACTTCATCCGATTCAAAAAACAACATTTGTGCAACGCCTTCGTTCGCATAGATTTTTGCAGGTAAATTGGTGGTGTTTGAAAATTCTAATGTCACGTGGCCTTCCCATTCGGGTTCAAGTGGCGTGACATTCACAATAATACCGCAGCGTGCATAGGTTGATTTTCCTAAGCAAATGGTGAGCACCGTGCGCGGAATTTTAAAATATTCGACAGTGCGTGCCAGCGCAAAAGAATTGGGTGGAATAATACAAACATCCGATTCAACGTCGACAAAACTGTTTTCATCAAAATTTTTGGGATCAACAATCGCTGAATTAATATTCGTAAATATTTTAAATTCGCGCGCGCATCGCACATCGTATCCATAACTACTCGTGCCATAAGACACAATTTTTCCGTCGCCATTCGTGCGTACTTGCCCATTTTCAAAGGGTGAAATCATGTTGCGTTCGATCGCCATGCGGCGGATCCATTTGTCGGATTTGATGCTCATAATAGTTATCCGTTATTTGTTATCCGTGTACCAATCGTTTTATATAATTCTGCAATCTCGCCATTGGGTTCTGCAATCATAATTGGCTCACCACGATCGGCTTGTTCTCGTATCGGTAATAATAATGGGATTTTTCCCAGCAAGGGTACATTATTTTTTTTTGCTAATCGTTCGCCACCGCCTTCACCAAAAATGTGCGCATCATGTCCGCAATGCGTGCAATGATAAACACTCATATTTTCGATGATTCCCAAAATGGGTACATTCACTTTGCGAAACATTTCCAAGCCTTTTTGCGCATCCAGCAGCGCAACTTCTTGTGGCGTGGTGATAATAACAGCACCATTGACCGGTGTTTTTTGCGAAATGGTCAATTGTACATCACCGGTGCCGGGTGGTAAATCCAGCAATAAGTAATCCAAATTATCCCAAGCGGTATGAAATAACATTTGCTGCAATGCTTTTACAACCATCGGTCCGCGCCATACCATCGGATCTTCCGAGTCGACCAAATATCCCATCGACATGGTTTGTAATCCGTGTCTCATTACTGGCTTAAATGTACTTTGATCGTGTAATTCAGGCTTTTCGGTTGTGCCTAACATGTGGGGTTGGTTGGGTCCGTAAATATCGGCGTCTAAAATGCCGACGCGTTTGTTTTGTGATGCTAGTGCTAATGCTAAATTGACGGTTGTGGTGGATTTTCCGACGCCGCCTTTGCCGGAGGCGATGGCGATGATGTGCTTAATGTTGGGAATGGAGAATGGTGTGGGGCGCATAATTAACCTTGTGTGTGTTTATGCATGATATGACTGCTGTAGATACCGGACTGCTCGTGGGTTACTTGGACGTATCATTTTTCACCCTCGCGGATGTTGCGGGGAAATTTTCATTTGCACGGCTGCGCGAGGGTGAAAAAAGACACATCCAAGTTCCCACTCGCTACCAAGTAATTGTCTTCGGCAGTCATATCATCAATCACTCGCTCAGAGAGTGTGATGTGCGCAAATCGTAGCATAAATAGTACAAAATGCGTAATATTATGCACGGAGAAAAATTATATGACACCACGCAATATTTTAATCACCAGCGCATTAACCTACGCCAATGGCGAAATTCATTTGGGACATTTACTTGAAGCCATTCAAACTGATATTTGGAAACGCTTTCAATTAATGCATGGCAATCATTGTTATTATATTTGCGGTTCTGATGCGCATGGTGCGCCAATTATGTTAGCAGCAGAAAAAAATAATGTATCACCAGAAGTATTGGTAAAAAATGTGCGTGAAGATCACATCAACGATTATAAAAAATTTCATATTTCTTTTGATAATTATGACACGACGCATTCGGAAGAAAATAAACAACTCTCTATCGCTATTTATAATCGCTTAAAACAAAATGGCGATATCGTTACAAAAACGATTACACAATACTTTGATCCTGAAAAAAAATTATTTTTAGCAGATCGCTTTATTCGCGGTGAATGTCCGCGTTGTGGTGCGAAAGATCAATATGGCGATAATTGCGAAGTGTGTGGCGCAACATACGACCCTACTGAATTAAAAAATCCGCGCTCTGCAATTACGGGCGCTATTCCTGTTGAGAAAGACTCTGAGCATTATTTTTTCGCGCTTGATCATTATGCTGATTTTTTAGATCAATGGACGCAATCGGGCGTTTTACAACCATCGATTGCGAATAAATTACAAGAGTGGTTTAAAGTCGGTTTGCAACAATGGAATATTTCTCGCGATGCGCCGTATTTTGGCTTCGAAATGCCGGATGTGAAAGATAAATATTTTTATGTATGGTTGGATGCGCCGGTGGGATACATCTCTAGCTTTAAAAATTTTTGCGCGGCGAAGCATTTGGACTTCACGACATTTTGGAGCAAAGAATCAAAAGCGGAACTGTATCATGTCATCGGCAAAGACATTATCAGTTTTCATGCCTTATTTTGGCCAGCGATGTTGCGTGCCACGGATTATCGATTACCGACCGGAATTTTTGTGCATGGCTTTGTCACTGTCAACGGCGAAAAAATGTCGAAATCACGCGGCACATTTATTACCGCAAAAAAATATGCAAACAATTTGCCAACAGAATATTTGCGTTATTACTATGCAGCAAAATTAAATAATCAGGTTGAAGATATTGATTTTAATTTCGCTGATTTTAGTGCGCGTGTGAATGCTGATTTGGTTGGAAAATTTGTAAACTTGGCGAGTCGCTCCGCGGGATTTATTTCGAAAAAATTTGACGGGAAACTCGCATCAAAATTACACGATGAAGATTTATTTCAAACATTTGCAAATGCATCAGATGCTATTGCAGAATCTTATGAAAGCCTAAATTACAATCGTGCTGTGCGCGATATTATGGCGCTCGCTGATCGTGCGAACCAATATGTGGATCATCACAAACCATGGGCGCTTGCAAAAGTTGACGGCAGTGAAAATGAAGTGCAATTGGTTTGCACACAAGCGTTAAATTGCTTTCGTTTATTAACGCTGTATTTAAAGCCTATTTTGCCAATCACAGCAGAAAAATGCGAGAAATTTTTAAATATAAAACCATTGCAATGGGATGATTGCAAAACACCGTTATTAAATCATGTGATCAATACTTTTGAACCTTTAATGCAAAGAGTGACGCCGGAGCAAATAGCTTCTTTTGAGGCTGTGTGAGTGCGCGTGTGAATAGTCCTGCTATTTCAAATCCGCCCCGCAAAGCAGTTATCCGCGAAGCGGAATGCATCGGTTGCACGAAATGCATTCAAGCATGCCCATTTGATTCGATTGTAGGCGCGAACAAATTAATGCATACCGTTATTGCTGATGTGTGTACGGGTTGTGAATTGTGTATTGAGCCTTGCCCGGTTGATTGTATTGATATCATTTCATTACCAGTGCGATCCGCATCAGAGCAAAAAATATTTGAGGAATAATCACACACCCGATTTGAGGCGCGCAATAGTCGTTTGGAAAAAGAAAGAATTCGCGATCGAGAAAAATATTTACAAGCAAAGCAAGCCGATGGAAAAAATAAAACCATAGAAGAACGAAAAGCAGAGATTGCGGCGATAATAAAACGGGTAAAACATAAAAATTAGCTAGAATTTTTCTTTTTCAGTGTAAATTTAAATTTCGCTATTGCGAAATTTAACTCAATAGTCGCTTCAGACTCTGTGTTGTGCATGCTGTTCGGAATGATCAAATCTGAAATAATTTCTCCGGTTTTTTGCATAAGTTCGTCTTTTTGTTTCGTGTTTTCTACCTTGGAAATTTGATTGACTGTTTTTCCAAGTTCACGGACTTTTGTAAATGTGTTGATGATGCATATGGTTGTTTCAGTTGCTTGCGGGCTTTTCAGGATGGTTGCAAGCATATACAAGCCAGATTCTGTAAAAGCATTGGGAAGTTTTGGTGAGAATTTTAGGTTTTCGAGGTGGTCACAATTTGTGACCACCTCTTCTTTTTCCTGTTTTTTAAGCGTAAAAACGTATCCTGCCGGAAATTTATCGGGATTTCTGTTAACCGCTTGATTGACTTGTTTTGTAGTAACGCCATAGAGTTCTGCAACATCATTGTCCAGTATCACGTCTTTATTACGAATTCTGACTATCTTTTTTTCAACGACATCTTGTTTAATAATACGATTCATAAATATCACTCATTAGGTTTATAATGTTACCCTCATTTTCCCTGGATGGCGTATGATTGCAATACCGTGTTTTGCATGAAGAGTAATGTTATGAATTCAGAAAAAAGACAAAAAATATTTGAAACACTACAAAAAAATAATCCCACGCCAAGTACTGAATTGCATTTTAAAAATAATTTTGAATTATTAATCGCTGTTATTTTATCTGCACAGGCAACAGATATCAGTGTTAATAAAGCAACAAAACATTTATTTCCGATTGCAAATACACCTAAAAAAATAGTTGCATTGGGTATTGATCAATTAAAATTTTTTATTAAAACAATTAATCTATATCCCACTAAAGCGAAACATGTTATTAAAACGTGCGAAATATTAATTGAAAAATTTAATTCAGAAGTGCCGAATAATCGTGAAGATTTAGAAAGTTTGCCAGGCGTTGGGCGGAAAACGGCAAATGTGGTTTTAAATACTGCTTTTGGCGAACCCATGATTGCAGTAGATACGCATATTTTCCGTGTTGCCAATCGCACAGGATTGGCAGTCGCTAAAACGCCGTTGTTGGTAGAAAGAAAATTATTAAAAACAATTCCTAAGAAATATCTAAAAGATGCGCATCACTGGTTGGTCTTACATGGTAGGTATATTTGCACGGCGCGCAATCCTAAATGCGGACAATGTCCTATTATTGAATGGTGCGAGTATGAGAATAAAAATATATAATAGCGACGTGATGAACTTCTGTTGAGGTATGAATATAGTCTCACCAAAAAGGATTTTAACTTGACCACACCTCCCGCGTCTTCTACACACCCGCTCCGAAAAAATCTTCGCACCAGTAACGCCCTTGTTTTCGTGATGTTGCTCGGCACGATCAGTTTATTTTCTGATATGGTGTCAGAAGGCGCACGCAGTATTACAGGACCGTATTTGGGTTTGCTCGGTGCCAGTGGTGCAATCGTGGGATTTGTTGCGGGCTTTGGAGAGTTGGCTGGCAACGCATTACGTTTAATTTCAGGTTATTTAGCGGATAAAACAAAAAAATATTGGATGTTTACTTTGGTGGGCTATGCCTGCATTTTTGCAATCCCCGCATTAATATTTGTCCATGGTTGGTTGATGGCATCTGTGCTTATTACGATTGAACGCATTGGAAAAGCGATTCGAACGCCATCACGCGATGCCATGTTATCGTATGCAACTCAAAAAATGGGTCGCGGTATTGGTTTTGGTTTGCACCAAGCTTTTGATCAATTCGGTGGTGTGCTTGGCCCTTTATTGATGACGATTATTCTACTTACACACAATCAATATTCGTTGGGATTTACCATTTTATTTATTCCCGCCATGATCACATTATTTTTTTTAGCGTATGGGATGACGCATTATCCACATCCGCAAAATTTGGAAATAGAAATACTTGAAATTGAAGAAGCGACTAAAATCCCCAGTCGCTTTTGGATTTTTTTAATTGCTGCAGGATTGATGGCAGCCGGCTACGCTGATTTTCCATTGATCGCATTTCATTTTCAAAAAGCGACCAGAATATTGCCCGTTTGGATTCCGGTTTTTTATATGATTGCAATGGGCCTTAGTGCATTCTCCGCATTATTTTTTGGCTATCTTTACGATAAAAAAGGCAGTGTCAGTTTAATCATTGCGATTGTGCTATCTGCATCATTCCCATTGTTTGTTTTTGTCAACGGATTTAAAACAGCCATTATTGGGATGATTTTATGGGGAATTGGTATTGGCGCACAACGGTCTTTGTTGAAAGCGATTGTCGGCGATATGATTTCGAAAAAAATGCGGGGTTCTGTGTTTGGCATTTTTAATGCGGGTTATGGGATTTGTTGGTTTTTAGGTAGTTGGTTGATGGGCGTTTTATACGACACATCAATTCATGCGTTAATTATTTTTTCGGTTTCTGCGGAAGTTTTGGCAATGCCGTTTGTCTATTGGGCGCAGAGAAAATAAATTGCTTTGTCATAGCTCCGATGAAAAATCAAAAATGCACTGAACGTAATGCATTCTCTCGCTATAGAGTTTAGAGGCCGAGCGTTAGCGAATGCGAAAGTCTTTCCGAAGCTCACACACCAATCACAGCACATCTTTTTTTGGATCTACATTTCATTGACATCCATCTTCGCCGCAGGCTTTCGCATTCGCTAACGCTCGGCCTCTAAACTCTATAGCGAAAAGAGGCATTGCGCTCAGAACATTTTTGATTCTTAAAAAAAAACCAGCGCGAAGCTGGTCTTTTGAAAGATTAACTGTTAGTGCTTATACGATATTTGCGACTGGAGCTAGAGTTGGTGCTTGTATTGCAGGTTGAGCTGGTTGATTACGACATAAACCAAACGCAACAAGTCCTGTATTATACATTGTACGAGCTATAACCATCGGAAGCATAAGAGCAGCTGCTTGCATAAAAAACAAGAGATCTGCCGGCAATTTATTAGCAAGATCAGCAACAAATTCTTTTATAGCCTCTACATTTTTACTTTGACCAGAAGGAATGGCAGCAATTACGCCAGCCGCAATAAGATAAGCTAGTGCTAAAAGATTGAATACAAACCCAGTGATTTGCATTTTTGTTAATCCGGGTTGTGTAGTTAATCCGGGTTGTGTATCAGCGACCGCACGATTTGAACCTGTTGGTGATGCTGGTGGCGTGTGATTTACGGATGTGCCATTGTCGCCTGTTGGCGCAGCATTGTCTAACAATTCTGAGCGTTCAGTTGTTTGAAATTGTGGCGCTTCATCACTACTTTGTGTTCTTGACATATCTTCCCCTCAAATTACGCTACGGTAATTTAAATTAATTGAATACAATTGTTCCATAATTTTTTTATAAATCCTTTGTATCGCAAACATTAGTGGAATTTCAAATGTGCGTCAATGGAAAACGGAAATAAATATTTTTTGTTCAGGATATGCCCTTGTTTCGGTCGTGCTTCGCACTCCCTGCACGCGGGCTTCTGTATAAGGATTTATTTGTTCGTTTCACTCACGGCTAATTTATGCGGCAAACTTTCAATCCTTCCCGCCGGACTCACAAGCACATAATCCAATTTACGTTGCAATTCTCGAATGGTGCTCGACCCCGCATAGGTTAAACCCGAACGCAAGCCGCCAATAATATCCGCGAGAATCGCATCTTGATCTTCACGATAAATGACCTCGGTCGCAACACCTTCTGCTGTTTTCCAATCCGCCATCGCACCCATAAAATCCGTTTGCGCTTCACGCGATGCCATACCGCGATATTGTTTTACTTTTAAACCATCTTTTTTGGTGATTACTTTTCCTGGTGTGACAGCAGTGCCTGCCAACATGCCGCCAATCATCACAAAATCAGCGCCGAAAGCGAGTGCTTTGACAATATCACCGGATGTGCGAATGCCGCCATCCGCGACAATCGAGCGATCACAACGCGCGCAATCTTCGATACACGTTAACATCGGAATACCAAATCCTGTTTTAATACGCGTGCTGCAAACAGAGCCGCCACCAATACCGGCTTTAATAATATCCGCGCCGCACGATGCTAAATAATCTGCGCCCGCATAGGTTGCAACATTTCCTGCCATAATGCAGGCATTCGGTAGTAATTTGCGTAATAGTTTTAATGTGTGACCCACATATTTGGCATGCGCATGCGCAACGTCGATGCAAAAATAATTAGCGCCTGCATCATCTAGTGCTTTTGCGCGTTCTAATTCTGCGTCGTTGCAACCGATCGATACGAATACTTTGTCGCTACACTTTTTAAATTCCGCCACGTTTTGATCAACGGTCATAAAGCGATGCAGCACACCAATGCCGCCTTTGCTCGACATAAAATTCGCCATCGCACTTTCTGTGATGGTGTCCATATTCGAACTCATGACGGGTAAATGCAGGGTTAATTTTCCTGTGCGGTCAGTCATGCCTATTTCAACTAAACGACGTGATTCATGATGGTTGTAACCAGGGACCATTAATACGTCATCAAATGTAATTGCAGTTTGTTGTGTCATAAATTTCCTTATGAGATTTTTTTTGCAACGAACACACCCAATTCAAACAACCCCCACATCGGCACAGCCAATAATGTTTGCGATAATACATCGGGCGGGGTTAATAACATGCCGAGTATAAAACAGCCCACAATAACATAGGGCCGGATTTGTTGACAGTTTTCAAGAGACAGAATATGCAATCGGATGAGTGTAATGATGATGATCGGCAATTCAAAGGCAAAACCAAATGCCAATAACATGCGTGTGACAAAATCAAAATAGGTGCTGATGTCTGGCATAAACGACACATGTGCAGGGGAAAAATGTGCTAAAAAGCGGAACATCATGGGCAGCACGATAAAATAGGCAAAAAGTGTGCCGATATAAAATAAAAAAGTGCCGGATAAAATGAGATAAAAAATAAATTTCTTTTCTGTTCGGTGTAACGCTGGAAAAATAAATTGCCACAGCTGATAAAGTAAAATCGGCATGCACACATAAATACTCGCGACAATCGCGCTTTCTAATGGGACGAAAAAAGGTGTCGTAACAGCCGTTGCGATTAAATGTTCGTGTGGCGTAAGTTGATGCAAAATCGGCAATGCAAATCCTTCGTAAATGGTATTTGCAAAATAGGTGAAAATCCCTGCAATGATTCCCCAGGCGATAAGCGCTTTGAGTAATCGTGCGCGGAGTTCAATTAAAAAAGCGATGCTATTTTTCATGGGTGTCATGCAAGGTGTTTTCAATTTCACGGGTGACGTTGCGGTAAATTGATTTTGCTTTGCCGATGAATTGTCCCACTTTGCGCGCTAAATCGGGTAATTTCTCGGGGCCGAAGACGATAAATGCGACGAGTATGATGAGGCAAATTTCAGAGAAGCTGATGTCCATAGAAATCGTCCTTGATGGGTCGTTGGAGACGCGATGAATCGCGTCTCTACGAACGCTCTTTGTCGCTATCGGGAGTTTGTTCGTCACCCATGCCTTTGCGAAAACTTTTGACGGCAGCACCCAAATCTTCGCCAATATTGCGAATGCGTTTTGTGCCGAATAATAAAACGGCGATGACTAAAATTAATAAAATTGAACCGACACTTCCATGAAATCCCATAAAATTCTCCTACTGTAAGACGCGATAAATCGACGTCCCTGCATTATAATACGCTCTGTACACAACGATAGGAATCAAAAATGAATACAATTTGTGTTAAGGCCGTTATCTCTGGAAAAGTGCAAGGTGTTTTTTATCGCAGCGGCACAAGAAAAAAAGCGCAATCGATGAACCTGACCGGTTGGATAAAAAATAATGATAATGGAACGGTGGAATTAATTGCTTGTGGCGATGAAGAGAATCTAAAAACTTTAATTGATTGGTTGTGGATCGGGCCGGACGCCGCTACTGTTGATGACGTGGTTTGGTCTGAAATGTCGTTTGAAAGACACGATGGGTTTGAGATTAGATAATACCGTTCTCAACTTTTACGCTGCGCCAGTGATATAGGTTAGAAGCACTTGCGTTAGCAAGCGCGATAAAAGTATTGCGGTATGTCGCTCGAACATCGCGCTCGCTCACGCGAGGGCTTCCAAACTATGTCACTAGCAAGTGCTCACCGAAAACCCATACCAGCAACGTAAACATTTATTTTAAACGAAGACCATTGTTGATTTCATTGTATAACGATTTTACCCCGATCGTAGCAAGCAACGCATAACAACAAGACCATGTTTTTGAAGAACCACCGAGCATCGCACAAGACCAAGCAAATAAAGCAAGTATGACGGTTGGTAATCGTAATTGCGGATTTTTGTGCATCATGTATAAATTCATCATTAAAAGAACAACTAAGTGAATTCGACCCGTTTTTGTTGCATTTGAGTTTAATGCGTTATCGATAACAACAGTGAAAGACATTTTAATCATTCCCTTTTTTAAGAATATATTTTACCGCCATTTGTAAGTCGTCAAATATTTTAACGGTCGATGTTTTTCCTAGCGCGTCTTCCGTTTTTTTTCCATTACCAGTTCGCACCAACATAAATTCACAACCGATGGTTTGTGCGACTTGCCAATCTTTAAAGCTATCGCCGACATATAACATCTCATCACTTTTAAGTTGAAAATCATGCTGTATTTGTAAAAACATGCCCGGCTGTGGTTTTCGACAATCACATTTTTCATCGGGATGATGTGGGCAAAAATAAATTTTTTCTATTTTTCCGCCAGCCAATTCAACGGCATCTTGCATTTTTTGATGAATGGTATTTAATATTTCCTCTGAATATAATCCTCTGTTGATACCTGATTGATTTGTTGCAACTACTATTTTGTAACCGGCTTTTGTAAGCGCTGAAATTGCTTCAATGCTGCCAGGAATGGGAATCCATTCGCTGGGTGATTTAATATAATAATCAGAATCAAAATTAATAACACCATCACGATCGAGGATAATTAGCATCCAAACCTCGTTTTTTCAGGAATCAAATCGTCATCATGTCCATGCATAAAATCTGCCGACGAAACCATTTTTTTCCCCGGTAATTGCACCGCAATAATTTCCAAAATGCCATCACCTGTCGCTATACAAAATGTTTTTTTATTCTTTCGCACAAATGTGCCGGGCGCTATTTTTGTTTTTTCATGCAATACATTCGCTTGAAAAATACGTAATGGCATATTTAAAAAAGTGGTATGTGCAACCGGCCATGCATTGAATGCGCGAATTTTATGATTGATTTTTTCTGCAGACATTTTCCAATCAATTACCGCTTCACTTTTTTGAATTTTTGCCGCATGCGTTGCCAATGCATTATTTTGTACCATCGGATGACTGACATTATTTTCCAATTCATTTAATGTGAGCAGCAATAACGCTGCGCCACGCTGACTAAATAAATCATGACATTTTGCGCTGGTTTCATCTCCTGTAAATTTATATTTTTCTTGTTTTAAAATTGGGCCGGTATCCATGCCTTTATCCAATTGCATAATCGTGATGCCGGTTTCATCATCGCCTGCTTCAATACAACGCGCAATGGGTGCTGCGCCACGCCATCGTGGCAATAAAGACGGATGCACATTGACACAACCCAATCGCGTTATATGTAATACCGCCTCTGGTAAAATTAATCCATACGCAACAACGACAATAATGTCCGCGTTTAATGCACGCATATCGTTTTGCACAACGGGATCGCGTAATGTTTTTGGCTGAAAAACAGGAATATTGTGTGATTGTGCAATCGCTTTAACAGGTGATGCTTGTAAATGTTGACCACGACCTGCCGGACGATCGGGTTGTGTGTAAACTGCCACCACCTGGTGTTCTGAATTAATGAGTGCCTTAAGCGAAGGCACTGCAAATTCTGGTGTTCCCGCGAAAATAATTTTAAGCATACAAAACCTTTTTATAAAACACGGTACGAAATATTTTTTTAATTATCATAAACTGTTTGGATGAATGATCAAACACATTGGAAATTTTTATGGTGCTCAAAAAAACAACTTGTTCATCAAAACTGATTGTATCTAAAATATTATTTATTCGAAATCAAAAAATTATTTTAGATGCTGATTTAGCGAATTTGTATGGTGTTACGACCAAGCGTTTGAATGAACAGGTAAAACGTAATATTGAGCGGTTCCCTGTTGATTTTGTTTTTCAGTTATCCATTGATGAAAAACAGGAGGTGGTCGCAAATTGCGACCACCTCAAACAACTTAAATTTTCCAACGTCAGTCCGTATGCTTTTACAGAGCATGGTGTAATTATGGCAGCAAGTGTTCTTAATTCACCAAAAGCCATTAGTGTTAGCGTTTTGGTTGTAAGAACGTTTATTAAATTAAGGCGAATGTTGAGTGAAAATACTGCATTGCAAGGCAAGCTCCTCGAACTTGAAAATCGTTTAGATGGCCATGACGATCATATTAAGGCTTTAATGAGCGCAATCCATGAGTTAATGGAACTGCCTGAATCTGATGATAAGTTAAAAATTGGTTTTGAGTCGTGGTCTTAATGAGTAATCAGATGCAAGAATTAATATATTGGCTAACGCTCACGCAAATACCTGACGTGGGATTTGCGCATGTCAAAAAATTATTAGCGCATTTTCAAACCGTGGAAAATATTTGTAAAGCAAGCGCAAGAGAATTACAACCATTTAAATTAACGGATGCGCAAATTGAAGCGCTCCAAAATCCCAATCAACACTGGATTAATGCGGCGCTGAAATGGCAAGAACAACCCAATCATCATATTATTTTATGCACTGACTCACATTATTCGCCATTGCTTTCTGAAATTGCGTCAAAACCGCTGATTTTATATGTCGAAGGTGAATGTGACATTTTATCGCAACCGCAAGTTGCGATGGTGGGTAGTCGTAATCCATCGCATACAGGATTGGAATTAAGCGGTGAATTTGGTTATCAATTATCAAAAGCCGGATTGATTGTCACGAGTGGGTTGGCGCTGGGTGTTGATGCGGCAAGTCATCAAGGTGCATTAAACGCGGGTGGAAAAACAATTGCAGTGCTTGGTTCTGGGTTACAAAAAATTTACCCTAAGCGAAATGCGCTGCTTGCTGAAAAAATTATTGAAAATGGGTGTTTGATTTCAGAATTCCCACTGAGCGCAGAACCTGCTGCGCATCATTTTCCCAGACGTAATCGAATCATTAGTGGATTAAGTTTGGGCACATTAGTGATTGAAGCAGCACTTAAAAGCGGATCCTTGATCACAACGCGATTTGCGCTCGAGCAGGGGCGCGAAGTATTTGCAATTCCAGGATCGATTCGCAGCGCGACATCGCAAGGGTGCTTGTCATTGATCCAACAGGGTGCAAAATGTGTTACCCGCGTGGAGGATATTTTAGAGGAAATAAAATGGTCATTTATAACAAAACAAACAAAATGTTCATCTGATTCGCAACTCAAGCTTGATTGCACGGATAACCCAGTGCTAGCCTGTATCGACAATAACGTGACAACTATTGACCAAATTTGTAGACGCAGTAAACTGTCGGCGCAGTCGGTTACAGCTGCAATACTTCAATTAGAGATTGAAGGTGTCGTAAAAAGACAGTTCGGCGGATATATAAAAGTGTGAGCAACGAATGAACGACAACGAAACAGTCCTGGGTGTGTTGATGTATTTATTTCACAACCACATGGAAAAAGACAATCAAATTAATTTAAATGATATGCAATTAATTGAC
>Ga0207016_1075_pt2 | contig 17270 bp, 12 predicted proteins | sample Alteio_BWMinCont_54_FD_153469 | JGI IMG/M metagenome (GOLD analysis project Ga0207016, IMG submission 153469) | Enriched cells from forest soil in Barre Woods Harvard Forest LTER site, Petersham, Massachusetts, United States -... | ecosystem: Environmental > Terrestrial > Soil > Temperate forest >...
TTATTATTGCAAGGATAAATTTTGTTCGTATAAAGTATCTGCTATTAAGCTTATATGTCATTGTTATTTTATTGTTCTTATTTAAAAAAATGATGTTGGTATTATTTAGCAACGCCAAATAATGTCATGTTATCAAACCTGTCATTTCCAGATGAATTTGTATTGCCGTCTGTAAAGACGATCTTGATCTTGAAGTTTGCATTATCATTCGCAGCGGTGATAGATGAGAAATCAAACGATTCAAGCGCAAAATTTGGATCTATGTTCGAACTCAACGAAAAAGATGATGCAGCTGGCGACAAACTAGTATATGTAGTACCGTCTGTTGTATAATAGACACTATCGATCAAGGCTGCTTTTGAAGCACTACTCGCGTCAGCATCAAAACTGAATACGATATTCTTGTAGCCTGTTGTAGGTGCTGTAATAATAAAATCTAATGATGGATTTCTAACACGAAGCGCATTACCATCCACATCACCATTTTGTGCATTCTGTGAACTGGCAGTACTTGCTACTGAATCGTAAAATGCTGCTGAAGCAGTTGGAGCACCAATAAAATCAAAGGACAAGCTAGCGCCATTTATCGTAGAAGTTGGTGTTATTAATGTAGTTAAAGACGTTGTATTATTAAAATTCCAGTAATCCAATAATATCGGCGTTGCTGCAGTAACCGTAAACGTCAACACCAATGTTCCTGTGCCAAAAGCATTAATAGCTTTTACAGTATCTATAACTGTACCCGCTGTTGTTGGTGTACCACTGATTACACCTGTTGATGTATTTATAGTTAGGCCCAAAGGCAATGTGCCTCCTACTGCATAACTGGTAGGTGAATTTGATGCTACAATATTATATGCAAATGCCGAACCTATTATACCTGTTGCTGTAGCACTACTTGATATCACAGGAACTGGCGGGGTCGCGATCGTGATGGTTAATACTCTAACGCCTGTTCCTGCAGCATTTGTTGCTTTTAATGTATCAATAAAAGTACCTGCTGTTGTTGGCGTACCTGAAATAACACCTGTAGTTGCGTTAACACTTAAACCTGCCGGTAGATTTGTAACTGCATAACCCGTAGGTGTTGCGGAAGCTATAATGCTGTAAGTAAATGCGGAACCTACTGTACCATTAGCTGTTGCACTACTTGAGATCACGGGAGGATTACTACCTGTAGCATTTAACGAATCTGCATCGACAGTTATATTATCAAATCTTGTATTTCCTTTTGTACCAAGATTGCCGTTCGAAAATGCAATTCTAAATTTAAAATTCGCATTGTTATTTACTGCCGCAATTGAAGAAAGATCAAAAGTTTCTAACACATAAGCCGGGTCAACTGGAACGGAATAGGTTACTACTGCAAGACCTGCATTCGTATAATTAACTCCATCTGTAGTATAAAAAACACTATCAGTTAAAACCCCACTCGTGGTACTACTTGTTGCGACTGCGTAGCTTATCAAAACATTTTTATAACCGGTTGTCGGCGCTACAATGATCAGATCGGTAGAAGGGTTTCTTACACGAAGCAATGCTCCTGTTGTATCATTTCTTCTTGCATTGGGTGTAGGGGTTGATAATGCAGGAGAAGGAATATATGAATCTACAGAGTCCGCATCAATAATTAATGTGCCTCCTCCTATTGTAAAGGTGGGCGTTTTTAAAGCAGCCGATGTTGAATCATTATTAAAATTCCAGTAATCAATTAAACTGCGCGACCCCACATTTACGGGCGGCTGTTTAACAGGTGGCGCAGGTGCCTGAACCCTGTCTTTAATGCAAGAAAATAATAATGAGCTAATGATAATTGTAAAAAATGCGTACCTCATATGTTTTGGTTATTTGAATAAGGCGCAAAAATATTTAGGACATGTTACCATATCATTACCAAAACATAACCGAATTATTAAGTGGGATGAACGGCAAGATCATTTATTGTTTATTTATCATTTGATAGAATAATAATTTGGTAACCTTCTCTTAATCTTAAATTTTATTGGAACATAGTTCTTTGTTAAGAAATAAATTCTTTACTTAATTCTTAACAAATGCTCTTACTATTAAACACGATCACACTTCCATTCATCGGAGATGTTAATCTTAGTGGTTCTATTTTATTCATTTTCTTTCTTTGTCTTTTAGCAGTAGTTGCGTTTGAATTTGTGAATGGCTTTCATGATACGGCAAATGCTGTCGCTACGGTTATTTACACAAAAGCATTAAAGCCCCAATACGCAGTGCCTTGGTCTGGCTTTTGGAATTTTGTTGGCGTAAATGTTGGTGGGGTTGCAGTAGCAATGGGTATTTTAAAATTAGTACCTCTAAATGAATTAATGGCGCTGCCGGTACAAGTAGGTGCCTGCATGGTGTTATCCATTTTAGTTGCTTCTATCATATGGAATTTGGGTACATGGTATTTAGGTATCCCTTGTTCAAGCTCACACACATTGATCGGTGCCATGATCGGCGGAGGTTTGGCATTCACTTATTATTATGGCGGACCTGGTGTAAACTGGGATAAAGCAAAAGAAATAGGGATGTCGCTGATTTTATCTCCGTTATTTGGTTTTGGCGCTGCGTTATTATTGATGTGGTTTTTAATGCATGTATTAAAATCGGAAAAATTATTTCATATCCCACAAGGAGAAAATGATAAGCCTTCTTTTTTTGTAAGACTATTGTTGATCACTACTTGTACGTTAGTTAGTTTTTTTCATGGTAGTAATGACGGACAGAAAGGTGTGGGTTTATTAATGTTGATATTAATTGCTTTTTTACCTGCAAAATTTGCGATCGATCATACTATTTCAGATGCTAAAATATTATCTTCTTTAAATGCTACGCATATCGCTGTGCAAAAAACAATAGCTGCCAATCCTAATGATCCTTCTGTTGCTAAATTAGACACATTGGTTAATAAAGCAGAAACAGATCTTACAATAAAAACACTGGGTGATGCAGCAGGCACTTTCAAATTTAGAAAAGATGTTCAGGCAATCAATAAGAATATTAAGGCTATGTCCCTCAATAATAAGATAGTTATTACAGATGTTGACAAAGCAACATTTAGCAGCGCTTCAAAAGACCTTACAAAAGTTACTGATTTTGCCCCGCTTTGGGTAATTGCAACTATTTCTATTTCGTTAGGTATAGGAACAATGATTGGTTGGAAGCGCATCGTAGTAACGATCGGTGAAAAGATAGGTAATGAACATTTAAATTACGCACAAGGTGCTGTTTCTGAAATTGTGGCGGCGGGTACAATTGGTTTAAGTACCGGCTTTGGTTTACCGGTAAGTACAACGCATGTTTTATCAAGTGGCATTGCCGGCGCAATGGTTGCATCTGGAGGAACTAAAAATTTAAATAATGGTACGTTGAAAAGTATCGCCATGGCATGGATCTTAACATTGCCGGTTTGTATATTATTAGCATTAGTACTATTTGCAATATTTCATTTATTTGTTTAACTTTTGCTGGTGTAGCATAGAAGCTTTACTTATAAATAATACCATAACATCCTAAAAATAAAAAATGAAAAAGATATTAGTAGCAACCGATTTTTCTAACTGTGCAAGTAATGCCATGGAGTATGCAATGGAGTTAGCTAAAATTTTACATATAGAAGTCTGTGCGATCCACGCGATCGGTTCAACAGAAGGTATTAATAATAGTACTTATAGCGCTATCTACATTAAAGATTATTACAACACTAAAAAGCTAGCTTTAAACACTTGGGCAAATACTTTTACAAGTAAGCCGGAATTCAGTAGTGTAAATGTAACTACCGAGTGTGAAGTTGGAACTGTAAGCAATGTAATTACAAAATACATCGATGCAAACCCTGTTGAGTTATTAGTAATGGGAACAATGGGCGCCACAGGCATCAGCGGTATCTTCGGAAGCAATGCCAATACAATGGTAGAAAAAACAAAAACACCTATGCTGATCATTCCTTTAGAAAGCAAATTCTCGATGCATCCTATTATTACTTTGGCCACGGATTTTTCTTCAACTTTATCAACGCAAGATGCAAATGGATTAAATGAACTAATTATCGCATCTAAATCAGAAAAATTAAATGTGCTGAATATTATTGAAGGTGTTCAATGGAAAACAAATGAAGCAGGAGAAGAAAGTTTAAGAAAATTGATCGATTCTACAGAATTGGAATTCAAATACATCACTGAAGACAACGCCATTGATGGTATAATGAATTTTATTATAAGCAATCAAACAGATATTCTTTGCCTGGTAAAACATCACCACAATATCATTTACAGGATATTTAACAGAAGCACCGTTAACCAGGTAATGAACAGATCTATCAAGGCTGTTCTTGTTTTACACGAGTAAGCTATTATAACTCCAGATATTAAGTATTAATTAAAATGTGCCTTGTGCACATTTTTTTTGTATTTTACTGAACAGATAAACAATTTCATTTACGGCACCATGTCTTATCGCACCAGTATACGAAATAAAGTATATGTTTTTAATGACCTGAAAACATTGTTGGCGAAAGCATCTCCTTTACGCAGTGGCGATGTATTGGCCGGTCTAGCTGCGGATAGTTACGAAGAAAGAGTAGCTGCGCAAATAGTATTAGCGGATGTACCGCTTAAAAATTTCTTAAACGAAACTATAATTCCCTACGAAGAAGATGAAGTAACCAGATTGATCATTGATGAACATGATGCCACTTCTTTTTTATTAATTAGTCATTTGACTGTTGGGGAATTACGGGATTGGTTATTGAGCGATATTGCCGATACCATTACCTTACAAAAACTGGCAAAAGGTTTTACACCTGAAATGATCGCCGCCGTTTCAAAATTAATGCGCAACCAGGACCTTATCTCTGTTGCACAAAAATGCGAGGTCGTTACCCGATTCAGAAATACGATCGGCTTAAAAGGAAGATTATCGACCAGGTTACAACCTAATCATCCAACAGATGATATGAAAGGTATTGCTGCCAGCATGATAGATGGATTATTATATGGAAGCGGCGATGCCGTGATAGGTATTAATCCTGCAACTGATAGTCCGGCATCAGTGGTCTCTTTATTAAATATGATCGACGGCTTAAGAACCAAATATGACATTCCTACACAAAGCTGCGTATTATGCCATGTAACAACTATTTTACAAATTATTAAACAGGCTCCTGTTGACCTGGTCTTTCAATCTATTGCAGGAACAGAAAAAACAAATAAAAGTTTCGGCATTAATCTTTCTATGTTGAAAGAGGCTTACGATGCGGCACTATCATTACAACGGGGAACGATAGGTAATAATATAATGTATTTTGAAACCGGGCAAGGTTCGTCCTTATCTGCTAATGCGAATGATAATGTTGATCAACAAACTTTAGAGGCAAGAGCATATGCTGTAGCAAGAAAATTTAATCCAATGCTTGTCAATACAGTTGTTGGGTTCATTGGCCCAGAATATTTATTTGATGGCAAACAAATTATACGGGCCGCTTTAGAAGATCATTTTTGTGGAAAATTATTAGGCTTGCCGATGGGCGTAGACGTTTGTTACACCAACCATGCAGAAGCTGATCAGGATGATATGGATAATTTATTAACTTTGTTGGGTGTTGCAGGTTGTAATTTTATAATGGGTGTTCCCGGCGCTGATGATATCATGCTCAATTACCAATCGACTTCTTTCCATGATGCATTGTATGTAAGAAAAGTGTTGAACAAAAGACCTTCTCCTGAATTTGAAGCATGGCTATTTAAACAAAATATTATGGATGAACACGGTAATCAGCTACCTATACAATCATCACATTTATTATTACAATAAATATTATGTCCTTAGATATTTCCAAAAATAGTATTCAGCCCGATGCATGGCATTCTTTAAAAGCATTTACTGCTGCGCGGATCGCCTTGGGAAAAACGGGCACTGCCATTCCTTTGAAAGAAGTATTGAATTTTAAATTAGCATTTGCACATGCACGTGATGCCGTATATTCTTTATTAGATATTAAACAGCTGTCTGCTGAAGTAGAAATATTCAATTTGCCTGTTTATTCTTTACAAAGCAATGCTGACAGCAGAGCTACTTATTTACAACGACCGGATCTGGGAAGACAATTAAATAACGCATCAAAAAATAAATTACAGGATAGTAGCAATGAACAATTTGATATTGCTATTATATTGGCAGATGGCTTATCTGCAGAAGCAGTAAATAAAAATGCATTTTCTATTTTACAATTATTAATTCCCGCATTACAGCAACATTCAATTGCACCAATTGTTATGGTTCAAAACGCTAGAGTAGCTATTGGCGATGAGATTGGATCAATGCTAAAAGCAAAATTATCAATCATTTTAATTGGGGAGAGGCCCGGACTTTCTTCTTCCGATAGCTTGGGGGCATATTTAACTTTTAATCCGACAATAGGATTAACGGATGAAAGCAGAAACTGTGTTTCAAATATCCGGCCTGAAGGTTTACAATATAATTTAGCAGTAGAAAAGATCCTTTACCTTATTCAGGAATCGATGCGGTTACAACTATCAGGTGTACAGTTAAAAGATAATGCAGGATCAATAAAAAATTAGACAGTTTCAATAATCAAAAACAAAGATATATGTGTGTAAACTTAGATGAGGTGTACAATAGATTTAATACCATCAATGGTAAACTTCAATTAATAAATGACGTAGTATATAAAAATAAAGGCGCAATCACGATCGTAATAAATGGTGCTGAAATAAAAGGCAGTGTAAATGAAATTAAAAGTGTCAACAAATTTGAAATGGGGGAAATAACAGCAACGATCTCATTGTACGATGACAATTTCAATGTGAGTATTTACAATATTCGGGATATTGAAAAGGCATTTTAAATACTATCACTTATAGCATTACCATAAAAAAAGCCTCTTTTAAAAAGAGGCTTTTTTTATTATTCAGATCGCAAATTAATATCTATGCCAGGCTTTTAGCTCCCGCAGCATGGCTAAGTGTTTTGCCCGGTGCTGCATCAAGTGCTTGTCCTGATATAACAAATGTGTGACTTGCTTTATTAGTTGCATCAGCGATCACTTCAACTTTATCTTGTCCGATAGCTACTTTGAATCGATCGCCTTTATATATCATATTGAATTGAAGGCTGTTCCATTTTTTGTATAATCTCGGATTGATCACAACATTTTTAGCCGTTGACTGAACGCCACCAAAACCAAATACTGCTGTCATCCATGCGCCACCATTAGCTGCAGGATGTGAACCTCCCATAAAGATCGTCCCTACATATACTTTATATTTTGCTTCGATATCGATCTTAGCAGTTCTCATAAAGTAATCGTATGCAAAATCAATATTACCAAACTCTGTTGCTACCATCGCATAAGCACAAGCACTTAAGCTTGAACCGTGTTCTGTACGAGGCTCGTAATATTCCCAGTTTGCTTTTTTAATTTCCTTTGGATAACGATCCTTGAACATATTCAACATCATCACCACATCAGCCTGCTTAATGATTTTTGTCGGAACTGCTAAACCCTGACCGGCACCTAAATATTCATTCGGATGGATCATCTGTGCTTTTAATTCTTTAATCGTTGTTTCTCTTAATTTAAAGTAGGCATCAAATTGTTCAATAACACCTTCTTTGTTTGGCTGAGGAACGTATAATAATTTTTCAGCTTCAACAAATAAAGGCAGCTCTTTTTCAATATTGATCTTCTTAATTAATGTTGCAAATGCTGCCGGATGTTTTTCTTTTAAATAGGCAACAGTAGCATTGGCAATTTCAAATGTAGCTTTTGTAACCATATTTGTGAACGCATTATTGTTAACGCGCTCGTGGTATTCATCAGGTCCGATCACATCCAGTATCTCATATTGATTTTTATCTTTCTTAAAATAAGCATAAGAGAAATAGAAACGTGCACATTCTAAAATAACTTCAGCACCGCCTTCTAATAATAAAGAATCATCGCCAGTCAATTTAAAATATTCCCACATTGCTATCGCTACGTCACCGCTGATATGTACTTGTTTATCTCTAAAGTGCGTACGCAGATCTCTTCCTGTATTTGGATCACCGATATTGAAATATGTACAAGCATCATCACCGTCATCCTGACTTTCCCATGCATAGAATGCACCGTCAAATCCGATGCTTTCTGTTTTTGCTTTTCTGCGTGCACCATCCAATGTTTTAATTCTGTAGCGCATCAGCTCTACCGCTTTTTCAGGATAGGTGTACAAGAAGAATGGGAACATAAACATTTCCGTATCCCAGAAAATTGCTCCTTTATAAACCTGGCCGGATAATGCTCTTGCAGGAATTGAATTGGCACTACCATTTACAGGAGCAACGATCAACAATTGAAATATACTATAACGTAAAGCTTGTTGTGCTTCATCATCACCATCAATTTTCACATCACAGTATGCCCATTTTTTGGCCCACTCTGCATCATGATTGCTTAAGCATTTTTCATATCCTGCATTCTTAGCTTCTGTTACAGCTTTAACAGCGGCTTCATTTACTGAAGCAACATGATCATTTTCTGTGAAGACTGCGAAGTATTTGTAGAAAGTATATGTTTTACCTGCTTCTGTATCTACTTCAATTACATTTAGGTTTCTATTGTCTTTTACTTCGTGCGTTGCTTTACCAAAAGCCGCATCGACTATTTCTGCTACGGCAACTTTTTTTCCTAGTTCATTGGTAACGGCATGCACTAATAATGCGCCTTCATTTTGTTCCAGCTTAAGGTTCACTAAATGTTTACCATTCAGGTCCCAGATATTACAATCAATACCTGTGCTGATCTTTACTTTGGCAGCTTTATCGGTTGTCAAACTAAATTTGATAACGCCTAAGTTTGGTTTATCCGCACTTAAGAACCTTGTTGAATTAACGGTAACAGTTTTTCCATTTGCTTCGTAAGTTGTTTCACGATTAAAAACAGCATTCTCCAAATTTAAGTTCTGCGTATGTTTTTTAACGGTTGATGTCAATGCAGATATTTCGTTGCCATCCAACGTTAGTTTGGTATATCCTCCGTTAGGAGCATTTACCGGCTCGCGCCATGAATCACCAACGCGATCGAAGATGCCCGCGATCGTTATCCCTACTAATTCATCAGGGCCAAATTCATCAAAAGTTCCACGGTATCCCATGTAGCCATTTGCGATCTGGTAAACATTACCCATGCGCATGATACTTTCTTTCTCATTAACGAAGGTATCCGTACTTACTTTCCAAAGATTTGTCATGTTTTATTTATTATGCTTTATCGTAATTATCTTTTACAAACAGAGTAAGGATACCGGCGGCGATCATTGCTATACCACCCAAAACGATGATGTAAATAGCCTGATCATGAAATACTTTTTTAACCAGTAATCCCAAAATAGCAGAAGCTACAATTTGCGGTATCACAATAAAAATATTGAAGATACCCATGTAAATCCCCATTTTATTTTGTGGCAATGCCCCCGCAAGAATTGCGTAAGGGATCGTTAATAAACTTGCCCAGGCAATACCTATCCCCACCATTGAAACGATCAACATATTAGGATCGTGAAACGTAAACCAGGATATTAAGCCAAGTCCGCCAACGATCAAACAAATAGTATGTGTTAAAATGCGGCCGAATTTTTTTGCTAACCATGGAAGTGAAAATGCTATTAACGCAGCAACACCGTTGTAAACAGACATCAATACACCAACCCAATCAGCGCCTTTGTTGTACGCAGCCGATGTAGGATCAGAACTATGGAAATGATAAGCTGTTATGGCAGGCGTACAATAAATAAACATCGCAAAAAGGCCAAACCAGGTTAACATTTGTACCCATGATAATTTTTTCATGATCTCAGGCATATTCTTCATATCATAAATGATCTCAACAGTATCATCGACTTTGCCTGCAGCGAAACGCTTTGCAACGATCATGTGTAAAATACCATACACGATAAATACAGAGGTAAGGATGTACAATCCAAGGTAAAGATCAAACACATAGGTTAGGATGCTCATCACAACACCCGCACCAATCAATAATAACCCTTGTTTATTGTATTTTTTTGCGTCTATATTAAGAACGGCTTTTTCTTTTAATTTATCATTTTCACTCTGACTGTTAAATGCTGCCATTTCCTCAGGTGAATATTCTTTAGTGCGAAAGGTTGTCCAAAGAACAGATAATAAGAAAACGATACCACCTAAATAGAATGACCATTTTACTGTATCGGGTATTACACCCGGAGCAGCCGTAGCTTTGATGCCCCAAGATTGTGGCAACCAGTTAGCTAACATATAAGGTAAAGAAGAAGCGATAACAGAACTGATACCGATAAAGAAAGTCTGTACCGCAAAGCCTTGTGTTTGTTGTTCTTCAGGAGACATATCACCGATAAAGGCCCTGAATGGCTGCATCGACATATTGATAGAACCATCCATGATCCACATCATACCTGCTGCTACCCAAAGTGCGGGAGAATTAGGCATGGCTAATAATGACAAGGAAGCCAATACAGCACCTATTAAGAAATAAGGTTTTCTACGACCTAATCTGTTCCATGTTTTATCACTCGCATGACCAACGATCGGATGAACGATCAAACCAGTGATAGGACCAGCGATCCAAAGGATAGGAATTTTATCAAGATCAGCTCCAAGTGTTTGGAAGATACGGCTCACGTTTGCGTTCTGCAAAGCAAATCCAAATTGAATTCCGAAATATCCGAAACTCATATTCCACAATTGCCAAAAACTTAATAAGGGCTTTTTTTTCATATAGCTGTTTTAGTGTTAGATTAAAATTTACAATCGTTATTTTTTGTTTTGTTTTTCAACAAGATATTTATCCATGTCTTCGATGCTGATCTCTGAAAGATCTTCTACCACTACATCAGCTCCGTTGCTTTTTAATTCATGTGCGTTATCTTCTCTTGCAACACCCACTACTAAGCCAAAGTTCCCCTTCGCTCCTGCCTGAACGCCAGACACTGCATCTTCTACCACAATTGCACGACTATATTTTACACCAAGATTATCTGCTGCTGTTGTAAAAATATCCGGCTCAGGTTTTCCTTTTAATCCAATTTTTGCAGAAACAACACCATCTACCTGTGTTTCAAACAGATCTGCTATTCCTGCTTTTCCTAAAATAACATCACAATTTTTACTTGATGTTGCAACACCAACTTTAACGCCTCTTGCCAATAATTCTTTTATCATTTTTATGGTAGAATCATACAACCCTACTCCATCTTCTTCCAATACTTTATTGAAGAATTCATTTTTTCTGTTTCCTAATCCGCAGGCAGTTTCTTTTTTAGGTTCATCGTTTGGATCTCCGAAAGGGATATTGATCCCTCTTGATTTTAAGAAACGCTCTACACCCTGATATCTAGGACGACCATCAACGTATGGTAAGTAATCGTCTGTATGTGTAAATTCTTTGAAAGGTTCGTTGTAAGTTTTTTCTCTAAAATGAAGATATTCATCAAACATATTTTTCCATGCATTTGAGTGCACTACTGCTGTTTTGGTAATTACACCATCCATATCAAAAATTACCGCATCAAAATTCAACATATTATAATAAGTATTTAGAGCAACCAGTATATTTCGGAGAATTCATGATTAAGTTAATTAAACAATGGCTTCAGTGTTAATATGTGACCAGTTAGCATTTTTAAAAAATGTTGTCAAAAGTACAATTGTAATCTCACATTACAATTTTCAGCCTTCAAAAATCTAAAAAGCCGTATCTTCCTTAAAATGAACACATTACAAGGACTTTTATTTTATAAAATAGATGAATATCAATATAATTCTAAAACAAGAATTAAATTGCAGGCAGCATTATGATCAAAAATATCTCTTCCTTTATCAAAAACAAGCCAGCACTGGCTGTTGGATTTCTTTTTTGCACTACCAGCCTTCTGTTTGGTATATGGGTAGCCGCTATTCCGGGCATCAAATCAAGACTTGGTTTTACAGATGGAAGCCTCGGACTTTCATTATTACTTTCTCCATTAGGTGCCATAACAGGTATGTTACTGTCTGCAAAAGTATTTAGTAAAGTACCTGTGGGTAAATGGATGTTTGGCGGCTATATTGCTTTATGCTTTTTGGTGATACTGCAGATCAATGCCATCGATCGCCCTTTGTTCTGGTTGTCTTTATACCTTTTTGGCATCGTCAGTTTTTTGAATGGTGTTGCCGTTAATGCAACGGTAAACATGATGGAAAAAAAATTCAACAAACTATTTATGGCTACCTGTCACGGTATGTATAGTCTTGGTGGTACGGTTAGTGCAGGTCTTGCTGTGGCATTTTTCGCAATGTATATTTCTTCAGGCAGACAAATAGTTATTGTTGCGGCGGCGATTATTTTAGTCATTTTTTTAAATAGAAATTTATTACTTGATAATAAAGATATCATCCATTCAGGCGAACGGTTAAAATTTCCATCTCTTCCTATACTCGGACTCTCTTTTATTTGTATGGTAAGCTTTATGGCAGAAGGATGTGTGGCAGATTGGAGTGCTATCTATTTTAAAGAAGTATTGCATTCTCCTAAAGCATTTATAAGTTTAGGGTATGCAGGTTTTTCTGCCGCGATGACGATCGGCCGGTTAAACGGAGATGCATTGCTTTCAAAAATTGGAAGTAAAAAAATAGTGATCGCAGGAAGCCTGATCGCGGCTACAGGATTTTTAACCGTTGTGCTTGCACCTTTGGTATTGGTTGCCATTGCAGGTTATGTGATGATCGGATTCGGATGCTGTTGCATCGTACCTGTTTTATTCAGGGCTTCAGGAAATATCCCTGGCGTAAGTTCTGTTGAAGGTTTTGCGATGGTGACTACCGGAGGATTAATTGGTTTTTTGACCGGGCCTTCCATCATTGGTTTTATTTCTGAAAAAGCAGGCCTTTCGAAAGCCTTATCCTTATTGATCTTTATGACGGTGATGGCGGCAATCGTTGCCTGGCAGAATAAATTCATATCCAATAAAAGATCTGTTTCCGAAGAAAACTTTATTGAGTTGCAATAAAATTAAATTGACGATAATAAAAAAGGGAACCGAAATAATTCGGCTCCCTTTTTTTATCAAATCAAAAATCCGACTCAATAAAAATTTTTATACTTCTACTCGATCAGGTATTTTTTATTCCATACCGTATTATCACTCTGTATGCGGATAAAATAAAAACCGGTACTTAACGAAGGCAATGTTACCTGTTGTGATCTTTCAACATTATAATAACGCTGCGTTGCTACAATTTTTCCATTGGCATCTATTACATTCAATGAAATATTGCCGGGTGCAGCATCAAATAATAACGTTATCAATAATGCCTTTCCGCTTTCACCCGGATTAGGATATAGGGTTACATCATTGGTTGTCGCATTTGTTTTTTCTGCTGTAGATCCATCAAACTCAGCACGAGCCTGCGTAGTGCAGCTTCCTATCAATGTCCATGCATCTGTCCAGTTTGTTCCTGTACCAGGCGCATAGTAAGATGGCGCAATAGCACACCAACCAGAGTAAGGCCATGGTTTACATTGATATTGATTGCCATCGTTTTTAACAATGCTGCCTGCAATATAATTACCGCCTGTAGAAACATATTGAGGTATTGTACCGCAATCATCGGTACCGGTATTTGCAGTTACTGTAATAGCTATTGCAGCTGAAGTTGTTGTACCACCTGCATTATCGGTTGCGACAGCTGTTACTGTATAAGTTCCTGCTGCAACATTATTCCAACTGAAATTATATGGAGCCGATGTTGCTGTACCCAATAATGTTGTACCGTTATAAAAATCAACTTTACTAACTGTACCGTCAGCATCTGCTGCGCTTGCTGCAATAACAATAGTTGCTGGTGAAGTAAAGTTCGCATTGTTGGCAGGTGAACTGATAGCCACTGTTGGATCGATATTAACAGGAGGAGGAGTAACACCACCACCGCAAGCACCATTCAATACCCAAACATCATACTGACCGCTATGTGTAATTGGATCTTCATTTTGTGTCCACCATTTTGCAGTGTATTGATTTCCGTTTCTTGAAACTACCGATGATCCCACATACGCTGTTGCAGCATTCCATGCAGGTATTGTACAGGTTCCGGCAGCAGCGATCGTGATCGTTAGAACACTGCTTCCTGTTCCACCACCGTTTGTAGCTTTTATAGTGTCAACAAAAGTTCCTGCGACTGTTGGCGAACCACTTATTGTTGAACCTGCCAGGGCTAAGCCTGCAGGCAATGCACTTGTAATAGAAAAACTAGTTGGGGTATTCGTTGCCGTTATGCTGTAATTAAAGATAGTACCAATTGTGCCTGTTGCGATCGGCGCACTTGTGATTACAGGTTTATTGATTGATGCGATCGTTATCGTTAACACCTGCGTGCCCGTACCGCTTGTATTGATTGCTTTTACTGTGTCGATAAATGTTCCGGCAATTGTTGGTGTACCGCTTATTATACTTCCCGAGAAAGTTACTCCCGCCGGTAATGTTCCGGTAACCGCGTAACTCGTTGGAGCATTTGTTGCTGTTATGCTATAACTGAATGCTGTACTAACAGTTCCATTTGCAGTTGGAGCACTTGATATAACAGGTACGCTTGGTACTGCAGCAGCAATAGTTATTGTGATCACTTTCGTTCCTGAGCCACCTGCATTGGTTGCTGTTAGTGTAACTGTAAATGTTCCTGATACAGTTGGCGCACCGCTTATTGATCCGGTAGTTGTATTAACGCTTAAACCGCCGGGCAATCCTGTTGCTGTGTAACCTGTTGGGGTATTCGTTGCCGTTATGTTGTAATTGAATGCCGTACCAACAGTACCATTTGCTGTTGCTGCACTTGATATAACAGGTGGCTGTATAACAACAACTGTTCCGTTAAATATTTTCTGAAAATTTGCAGCATACGTATTATTACTACAAACCTGATCCCAGTTAATGGACCAGTCCATCATACCACCTAAGGATGGATAACCACCGGGCTGCTGCAAAGTATATGAACCCGGTTTAGGCCCTTTGCCAAGCAGGTAATTAACAGCCATTCTTACTGTTGCAGTATCAGTAAACCCTCCGCCAGCTGCACTAGCACAAGCAGGCAAACCAATAGCAATTTTACTGGCAGGTAATCCTGCAAACATCCCGCCTGCTGTATTAAATCCTTTTATAACAGCTTCCGTTTCTGCTACAATAAAATCTGCAGTGGCTTCTGTATAAATTTTCCCATCAATACCAAACATGCTACCTGTATTATATAGCTGTACCTGTAAAATATCTATAGAATCGCGTAAGGCATCAATGACCGGTAGTTGTGATCCCCAGATCCCGCCGTAAGCAGACATACCGCCTTGCACATCCGCAGTTTCCGGAGCCATCGTTAACAGCAATTTTTTATTGTGCGTTGCACGATAATCCTGCATGACCTGTTTTAAACCCGCTATCAGATTTATAATTGGAGCATCTATCGGTGCCGAAATTGTACCGCCTGATATAGAAAGCGAGGTTCCTTCAAAATCAATATCAACGCCATCAAAACCGTAAGTATTCAAAACTCCATCAAGTGAGCTAATGAAAACATTTCTTTGTGCCACGGTTTGTATTGAAACAGGATCGCTTTCACCGCCTATACTTACAATTACTTTTCTTCCCTGACTTTGTAAGGTTTGAATTTGGCTGATAAAGGCAGCCTGTGTACCTAAAATTGGCGTATACCCAATTTGATAACCTGTTCCATTAATAGGGACAGCAAAAGCAACCTCCACATTATTATAACGTGGATCAACCTGGTCAAGCTGAATATAAGGACTTCCGGCATCTTCCCAATCTTGCCAGTATCCTAATAAAGCCGGTTTACTTACTGTTTGGGCTTTTGTTTGCTGAGAGATCGTCGCGGTGATCAATATGAGCAGTAGTAGCAATCGTTTCATATGTGTTTTTTGTTTTAGTTAATACAATCGTTTAGGTATGAGAGGTTAAATATATTTTTTATAAAAAAATAGCCGGCTATTGCAAACACTTAATAATCAGCTATATCATCCAACGCAAAATCTACTTATTTCAATTACTATAATAGATTATTACTATCAGTGAGTGTATCTGCTGATTAGCTATGAATTATTTTAATAAAAAGTTATTACAATGAAATTGCAAGTAGATATTATAAAGAATGAAAAGTGAAGACCATATCAATTGATACTACTACGGCGTAGTTTGATTGGTGTGTTAATTAATGAAATAAAATCAGGGAGGTACTAAGCAATCGCGGGACAAATATATAGGTTCTATTAAATAAACAAAATATTTTATGCAGAAATAATAGGGTACCCCTAAAAAGTAAGTGAAGATTTTTTAAGGTGGAAGCGTGGAAACATATTCAAGTCTCCTTTTTTATTAAAAATATTTATAAAAAATTGAAATAATAAATAGTTAACAATGGATCAGATCTATCGTTTGGTATTTTATTTGTTATGTACTGTCTCATGAAAGAAGTAAGAACTAAAATAATGATCGTCGTTTTATCATTATTTATCATACTTGATCCAAGCGTCAAGAAAATAAGGAATGGTAAAAAATATCTACACAGTCTTTTTAGTGAATCTTTTGCTGATGAGGAATTACGTGATTCGATAAAAACGTTCAGGAAAATAAATTCATTTGAAAATGCATTTAGGTATAAGTAAGAGCCTGAGATATCCACGGCTGTTAACAAGTACAGAGTAATTAGAAATAGTATTGGCTATCATTAATAATATCTAGTGAAACACTGGACTATCAATACTTTAAAGATTTTATCAGCCAGTTAGGCTTAATAAAATCATCTTGAATTTGGTTATGCTACCACATAATTGCGATCTATATTTGCGGTAGAAACTAAAAAAATAAGTCAACCATCGTTAAAAAACCTATAAAACTTACAATTATGGACACACTACAACCGTTACAACCACAACAAAGAGCAACAGAAATCTGGCACACTTTCTTCAAAAAAGAAATTCACAGTTTCATGTCTGCTAAAGATGATGCATTAACATTAATAGACACTTACATTAAGGAATCTATTTTTGGTAATCACCTGGAAGCTGTTGCATACTGGGAAAAAGTTAAGCAAGCAGCGAAGAACCTTTAAGATAATATCCTACTAACTTACCTGCGCAATACGCGGCGTTGAAAATGTACGCAGCGTATCTGTGTCGAAGCACTATAAAATATTTAAATAAAAAAGCTACACACGAA
>Ga0207016_1106_pt1 | contig 17249 bp, 15 predicted proteins | sample Alteio_BWMinCont_54_FD_153469 | JGI IMG/M metagenome (GOLD analysis project Ga0207016, IMG submission 153469) | Enriched cells from forest soil in Barre Woods Harvard Forest LTER site, Petersham, Massachusetts, United States -... | ecosystem: Environmental > Terrestrial > Soil > Temperate forest >...
GAGAGCAAGAAATGAAGTCATATCGACCGGAATGTTTTGATCTGATTAAATCAATCAAGAAAATACCCTTCCATTATACTCATTTGAGATTAGATCGTATTTTACAAGAAAATAGTGACAATATTCCGATTCAAACCGTCATAGAAAGTTTTAAATATATTCCTGCTTTTGTAACGCATCTTGATTTAAGTTACAATGAACTTTTGTTTAAAACAGAAAAAGAGTTAACGGCCTTAATAAATGCGATACCGCTATCTATTACTCATCTTGATTTAAGTGGGAATGGTTGCATACATCCTAGGCGAGAAGGGCATTCTGAGCAACCTATAAAATTAATCATCCTATTGACGGCACTTTCTTCCAAACAAAATTTGAGTATTCTCGATTTAAGAAACAACAAGTTTGATACAACTTACTTTGATAAGCTGGATGAAGCAAGTGTTCATCCAATGAAACCTTTGCAACCTTTTGTTGATACACTTTACTTATCATCTGATGAAATCATTTGTATGTCTAAAACAAAATTAGACCGCTTTGCTAAAATACTTCCTATCGCTCAAGAAGTTTATTTTACCGATAAGCAAGATCAAATGATCACATCGAATAAAATAAATTATCTTGCTCGCCAATTAGTGTTGGCAGATGCTCGTCGTGCTCTTAAAGGATTAGCTTTGCTAGATAAAACAGCCGATTTTCCATCTGATTTAACCCTAGAGGTGATGCGACAGTTGCTGTCAAAAAGAGACATTGACTTTTGTGTTGAACGCTTAAAAATTCCTCTTTATTCCGCGCAATTTTTTAGTTCATTATCTCCCATCAGTGATAAACAAATGGATCACACACGCTGGGTACACGACAACTATCTTTTAAGAAAAGAGTTAATTTATTTCTTTCTCTTTAGCCAACTGGCCTTGTCGATCATAGCGCTCACCACAGAAGAGCGCAGCACAGCGACTATACCCATCGGTTTAATTGTTTTGTTTCCTATCATTCAGCTTATAAGTATGGTCGATGAAAAATTTGATCTTGGTGTTTTTAAGCGACTTAACTGTCCCGTTGAGTTAGGTTTTTGTTCTATTGGTGGTATGTCGGGCAATGATATTTGTATGCGATTCCCAAACGAATCAATGGGTGATGAACTGAAAGTCAGTTGTTTTTTTAAATAACCACACGTTGTATGGCGCGATGACATGATTCATTAGTAAGCCAATACTCTTAACCTCTGATTTTTTGTTGGGAAATAAAATGGTGCTAAGATTCTCTATTTCAAAAGAGGCGCTTGCTGCAAAGATTGATGCCCTCTTTCCTACCAATGAATTTTCAGATATATATGAAAGTTATTTGAGGGAAACAAACGCCTCTCCATTGCCGGGCTAAATACAAATCGTTCAATGAAAATCTGGTGGGCACGTCGTTCCCGCTCCTTTGCCCACCCTACTGCTTCGCTGCTTTAATCTCATCCATCCGGGCATTAATTCGTGCTAATAAAAGATGATCTTTTCCTGCTAATGTTTTAGCCAGTTTTAATTTCCCCATCGCAGCGCGATTTTCACCTTGCAACATATGGCATTGAGCTAATGTAAAATAGGCATAGTCTTTGTGGTGGCTTTCGGCTTGCGCACGTGCCAATAGCTGGCAAATGGGTAGATCATCTTTAAATTGTCTACTGCCCTTAAGCAGGGTACTGGCAGCCTGTTCGGGTTTGTTGGCTTCCATCAACGCGTGTGCGTACTCAATGACTGCTGCGTAATTATCCGGGTAGTTTGCCTGCAGTTCACTTAAGCGAGTGAGTGCGCTGGCATATTGCTGGCTACCGGTTTCGGCTTGAGCCATCGCTATGATATAAAATAAATTATCATGATCCTGATTTAACAAAGGTGATAAGTGGGTTTTTGCTTCAGTATATTGATTAATTGATAAGAGGGATAATGCATATCCATACTGACAAGCCGTGCTGCTGCTATATTTTACGCACTCCTGTTGGTAGTAGCCGATTAATGTCTTACTGTCCCGAGTTGCCGAATTTCGTATTAATTCTTTAAATAAATGGTAGTCAAGGTTGTCGGGGTAGGTTTTTTTAATCAGGTGTAAACTGCGATTTTCAGCTTCTGCAATCCGGTCATCGTCCAATGGATGGGTACGTAAAATAGCTGGTACGTTATCAGTATAATAGTAGCGTGTACTTTGTTGCATTTTTTTGAAAAAGCCTGCCATACCTCGTGGATCGAGGCCTGATTTAATCAGCATGTCTATGCCAATTCGATCGGCTTCCTTCTCATTGGATCGAACAAAATTGATATTATCCTGGGCAAATCCGGTTAATGATCCCATGAGGGCGCCACTGCCCAATGCTGGATTAATGACTCCCAACGCGATGGATGCGAGCATGCTGGCCAACATGGGGATGTGCATTTGTTTTTCATGCTCAATCATCCGGTAAAGGTGATGCTGGCGCACGTGAGCCATTTCATGCGCCATGACTGCCGCCAGTTCACTTTCATTATCGGAGGCCAAAATCAGTTGTGTGTTCACCCCGATATGACCTCCAGGGCCGGCAAATGCATTGATTTCATTTGACTTCACAAGAAAAAATACGGGTGCTGGAAGTTGTCCATGACGTGCGAGCATTTTTCCGAGATGATTAATATACTGATTGGCCAGTGGGGTGCGGATAACACTGTCGGATTGATTGATTTGCTGGATGAATTCCTTTTCCAGTTGATCGAGTTCATTGTTTGAATAGGGTGAAAAAGCCCATGTTTGTCCTGGAATTAATAGCAGGACACTCAAGCTCAGACTTGATATAAGCCGTTTTAATTCTGGTAAGGTTAACAAGTTCATTAGGCCTACTCAAAAATTGAATAATTTGTTATCCTACGCACTTATTTTAATGCGTGGTTGAACGATGCATAAACAGTTTCTGCTTGCCGCCCTCGAACAAGCCTGGCTTGGACGCGGTATGTGTGCGCCAAATCCCAGTGTCGGTGCGGTTGCGGTCCAGTATGGAAAAATTATAGCACAATCCTGGCATCATGGAGCAGGAACTCCTCACGCAGAAGTTTTGTTGCTAAATTCGATTCCTGAAAATTGTCCTGATGTTACTGTATATGTGACGCTGGAGCCATGTAACCATTGGGGAAGAACGCCTCCATGCGTCGATGCGATTATCAAGCATGGCATTAAGCAGGTGGTATATGCATACGCTGATCCCAATCCAGTGGTGAGTGCTAACAATACGCCGGTTTTATTAAAGAAGCAGGGGATTACTGTATTACATTACCCTTTACCTGAGATTGATTGCTTTTACCAAAGTTATCGTCATTGGATGTTGACGAACAAACCCTGGGTTACAGCTAAAATTGCGCAAACATTTGATGGCAAAATAGGCGGTGCACTTGGTGTGCGCACTATTATCTCCAATCCATTGTGCGCTGAATTTACACATAAAAATCGCTTGCACAACGATGTAATCTTAACCACAGCACGCACGGTTAATCAGGATGATCCATTATTAAATGTTCGGTTAGCGGAGCAGGAGCTGGTCAAGCCGATCGCTATTATTGATAGCGGATTAACGCTCAATCCGCAGGCGAGGGTACTTGCTCAAGGTGCGCACTGTCATATTTATCATGGTGCCTTGATTTCTCCTGAAGCACAACATGCGAACTGTTCATATCATGCCATGCCGTTTGCCCCGGATAAACTGCCAGAAAATGACAGCTTACTTGATTTGTCAGCAGTGATTAACCATCTTGGCAGTTTGGGGTATCACGATGTGTGGGTCGAGGCGGGTGGTGAGCTGTTTAATGCATTACACAAAGCCGGGTTAGTGAATCGGACGTATGTGTACCTTGTTCCCAGAGTTTTAGGAGAGGAAGCCATTGCGGCTTGGCGAAATACAGATATATTTAATCGTCCATGTTCCATTACCTGGCAGGCAATGGGAGATAACATGATTGCGCAGTTTGATTGGCAGGAGGGTGCATGTTTACCGGATTGATTGAAGCACAAGGGGTAGTGATTGCCAATACTGAATATGATGTTGCCAATAGTTTGTTGATTCATGCGCACTTTGAACAGTTACAGGCAGGGGAAAGTATTACAGTGAATGGGGTTTGCCTGACGTTGCTACCGGATTTTTCACAAGGACTCGCGTTTGATGTATCACCTGAAACGTTGAAGTTAACTAATCTTGGTCAGCTCACGCCAGGTCAGGGTGTCAATCTGGAACGTGCAATGCTGGCAACTACACGTTTTGGTGGGCATTACGTAAATGGTCATGTTGATACCACTGCCAGCTTGCAATCGGTTAAACCTGTTGGTGACTATGTCGAAATGATTATTGGTGGCTTTGCTGCTTGTGATACCATTTACCTTTTGCCAAAAGGCAGCATTACGCTGGATGGGGTTAGTTTGACGATAAATACATTGTGTGATGGTTGTATTAGTGTAATGTTGGTGCCGCATACACTTGCTCATACTACGCTAGGTCACAAGTGTGTTGGTGATCGTTTGAATGTAGAGTTTGATTATTTAACGCGGATAGTCGCACACCAGTTGGGAAGTTTAAAACATGATTAAGCATTTTATCACCATAGAGCAGGCAATCAGCGATCTCAAGCAAGGTCGTATGGTGATTTTAGTGGATGATGAGGGTCGTGAAAATGAAGGTGATCTGGTTATCGCAGCGGAACACGTCACGGCGCAATCCATTAATTTTATGGCACGATTTGGACGTGGTTTGATTTGCTTGCCCATGGCTGAAGAAATGATTGATAAACTGGGTCTGCCCATGATGACCCATTGTAATCGCTCACCCTATGGCACCGCTTTTACGGTATCAATAGAAGCGGCTGCTGGTGTATCAACCGGTATTTCAGCGCAAGATCGCGCGCATACTATTCAAGTCGCGATTAAGCCCGACAGCACGGCCGCTGATATTATTTCGCCAGGGCATATTTTTCCCTTGCGTGCACGAGCAGGCGGGGTTTTAAAGCGGACAGGGCAAACTGAGGGTAGCGTTGATTTGGTTCGGCTCGCAGGGTTAACACCTGCTGCGGTTATTTGTGAAATTATCAATGAAGATGGCACGATGAGTCGTCGTGAGCAATTGGTGAAATTTTCAAAAGAGCACGGGATTTCAATTGCTACAATCAATGATCTGATTGACTATCGTATTCGTCATGAATGTCTGGTTGAACCGAGCGCCATAACCCGCTTGCCGCTACAAAAACATGGGGAGTTCACCATGACTTTGTTTGCCAATCAGCTGGATAATGCTGAGCATTTTGCTCTGGTTAAGCCGTCGCCGGTGGCTGATAAAGTGCCGTTGTTGCGCATCCACTCTGAATGCATTACTGGTGATGTGTTTGGATCATGTAAATGTGACTGTGGCTCTCAACTGGAACAATCTTTGGCGTTAATAGCGGCAGAAGGTGGAGTTTTGATTTATTTACGTCAGGAAGGGCGTGGGATTGGTTTGACCAACAAGTTAAAAGCATATGCTTTGCAAGAGGAAGGTTTTGATACGGTTGATGCGAATGTGCAATTAGGTTTACCTGTTGATAGTCGTAATTATGGGGTGGCTTATCAGATACTGAAACATATGGGCATCACCGCAGTCAGGCTATTAACAAATAATCCGCATAAAGTTGATGCCATGACTCATTACGGCATCCATGTTACCGAACGTGTACCTCTTCTGGTAGCATCAACACCAGATAATGAAACATATTTAAAGACAAAAAAAGAAAAATTGGGGCATTTTTTGGTGATTAAATAACCGACGACATTCGAGACTGTGATGGTGGACAGTTTGGAATCACGCTAACTAGAGACTATATATGCTACACATAAAAGCAAACCAGGATAATAAAAGCTCCTTTCCAATTGCCATTATTGTCAGTCAGTTTAATCACGAGATTACACAAGAGCTTTTGGCTGGCGCAATGCAGCGCTTGACCTCTACAGGCTTTAACACACAGGATATTACGCTGGTTGAAGTGCCGGGAGCAGTAGAAATTCCATTAATTGCCAAGCGATTGGCCAAAAAAAATAAATATGCTGTTATAATAGCCTTGGGCGCCGTGATTCGCGGCGAAACTACGCATTATGATTATGTATGTCAGCAAGTCAGTGATGGTTGCCAGCGTGTAACGCTGAAATATGAAACGCCTGTGATTTTTGGTGTTTTAACTACAGAAAATGAAGAGCAGGCTTGGGATCGTTTGGGCGGAAAACACGGCCATAAAGGTATTGATGCGGTGGATTGCGCATTAGCAATGCACAGTATTTTACAACAATGTTAGGATTATCCATGACAACTTACATGTTCATCACGGGTGGGGTGGTTTCATCCCTAGGCAAGGGTATTGCTTCCGCATCACTCGCAGCAATACTTGAGGCACGCGGTCTTAAGGTCACGCTGATTAAACTTGATCCATATATCAATGTTGATCCGGGCACCATGAGTCCATTCCAGCATGGTGAAGTATTTGTTACTGATGATGGTGCGGAAACAGATCTTGACTTGGGTCACTATGAGCGTTTTGTACGCACCACCATGACCAAATTAAATAATTTCACGTCCGGTAAAATCTACGAAAACGTCATTAAGAAAGAACGACGTGGCGATTATCTTGGCGGAACCGTGCAAGTCATTCCGCACATCACCAATGAAATCAAGCGCTGTATTAAACTGGGCGCGGAAGGTTTTGATGTGGCTATGGTTGAAATTGGCGGCACGGTAGGTGATATTGAGTCTTTGCCGTTTCTTGAAGCAATTCGACAAATGCGTATTGAACAGGGTGCACAGCGCACCTTGTTTATTCATTTAACGCTGGTACCTTATATTGCTACGTCGGGTGAAACCAAAACCAAACCTACCCAGCATTCAGTAAAAGAGTTGCGTTCCATTGGTATCCAGCCTGATATCCTGATTTGTCGCTCTGAACAACCTTTATCAGATCATGATCGTGTTAAAATTGCCCTATTTACGAATGTGGAAAAGGAAGGGGTGATCTCCCTGCAAGATGCGAAAAGTATTTATCAAATCCCCATGATTTTACATGAACAGGGGTTAGATGAGATTGTGGTTAAAAAACTGGGGTTAACACTGAAACCTGCTGATTTGTCCGAATGGCAAGCCGTAGTTGATGCGCAAGCCATTAAAACAATGACGGTGAAAGTTGCTGTTGTAGGTAAATATACTGATCTGAGCGATGCCTATAAATCGATTAACGAAGCGTTAATACATGCTGGAATTCATACTCAAACACGTGTTGAAATTGCCTATATTGATGCTTACCTGATTGAAACTCATGGAACAAAGCTGCTGGAGAACGTGGATGCCATTCTGGTACCAGGTGGTTTTGGTGAGCGTGGAATAGAAGGGAAGATAAGCTCCATTCAGTATGCACGAGAACATAAAATACCTTTTTTAGGTATTTGTTTAGGTATGCAAACAGCGATTATTGAGTTTGCGCGTCACGTGGCTGGTTTGCCAAGTGCTAACTCCACTGAATTTAATAAGACAACGCCATACCCTGTTATTGGCTTAATCAGTGAGTGGCTGGAAAACGATGGCAGTATTGTCATGCGTGATGAAAACAGCGATTTGGGTGGCACGATGCGTTTGGGTGCGCAAGTATGTAAACTTGAAGAGGATACGCTAGCGCGGCATGTTTACGAAAAACCTCAGATTATTGAACGACATCGCCATCGGTATGAAGTAAATAATTCATTTGTAGATACACTGGTCGAACATGGGTTAGTGATTGCGGGTCGTTCAACAGACGGGAGTTTGGTTGAAATGATTGAGTTACCTGATCATCCCTGGTTTATTGCATGCCAGTTTCATCCTGAATTTACGTCTACGCCCAGGGATTGTCATCCTCTGTTTAAACATTTTGTGCTTGCTGCACGCGATTATCATCATAAAAAGGAACAGGCATGAAATTATGTGGCTTTGATGCAGGCATCGATTCACCTTTGTTTTTAATAGCAGGTCCATGTGTAATTGAAAGTGAAGAGCTTGCTTTGGAAACTGCCGGCTATTTAAAGGAAATATGTCAACAGCTTGGATTGCCTTTTATTTATAAATCGTCTTTTGACAAAGCAAATCGCTCGTCAATGGGCAGCTATCGCGGTCCGGGCTTTGAAAAAGGATTGATGATTCTCGAAAAAGTCAAAACACAAATTGGTGTACCTGTTTTAACCGATGTTCACGAAGACACGCCTTTATTAGAAGTGGCGAGCGTGGTTGACGTTTTACAAACGCCGGCATTTTTGTGCCGCCAAACTAATTTTATTCAAAACGTTGCAGCTTTGAACAAACCTGTTAATATTAAAAAAGGTCAGTTTTTAGCTCCTTGGGACATGGCCCATGTCGTTGCTAAAGCGCGTGCAACGGGAAATGAACAAATCATGGTGTGTGAGCGTGGGGCAAGTTTTGGCTATAATAATTTAGTATCCGACATGCGTTCACTTAAAATCATGCGTGATACAGCCTGTCCTGTAGTGTATGACGCCACACACTCCGTGCAATTACCAGGCGGTCAAGGTGCTGTATCAGGCGGTCAACGTGAATTCATCCCAACACTGGCGCGTGCCGCTGTTGCTGCAGGAATATCCGGTCTTTTCATGGAAACCCATCCCAATCCTGATAAGGCACTGAGTGACGGACCAAACAGCTGGCCATTGGCGCGGATGAAAGAGTTACTGGAAAGTTTGGTTGAAATGGATGCTGTGTTTAAACGCCGAGGCGAAATTCTCGTCTTGTAGGGGCGAGCGGCCGCTCGCCCTTGCAAAGACGGATAGGAGAGTTAATATTATGGAGGTTTATAAAATGTCGAATTGGAAACGAAGTTTGGGTGTAGGGATTGTTACCTGCTTGCTATTTCCGACGGTTACTGTGGGTGATACGTCCAACAATATTCTTGATTCAAACTGGACCTGTTACACCGGAAATTTTTGCATGGGTCAGAAGAGTAGTCCGGCAACCAACTGCTCTTCCTGTTCGCTGTCGAATCCTCCTTGCAAAGTTTGCTGTGAATTTAAAGGTGATACGATTCAAATGATTCAAAAGTGTCCTCCACCCATACGTCCACGCGGGCTTTGGTAGAGGCCCCTACAATAGCAACAATCCCTGCCGATAAGCATCACAAGCCCCTGCATGATCATCCAGTTGCTCCAGCAGCGCCCCCAACTTTGCATAACATGCAGGGGTGGGGCGGAGTTTGATGCTTTCTTCGAAATAAGTTTTCGCTTTACCCCACAAACGATTGCTTTGACTAATACCCCCCAAACATAAATACAGACCAGCTGAATGAGGGTTGGTTTTGAGTAGTCCTTCTGCGAAGCTCAGCTTGGGTTCCCCGCCTTTGATTTGCCCATACAGTATGATTAGCTCCTCATTAAATTGTTTTTGCAGGCAGCGGCGTAATAGTAATTCAACTTGCGCATCTTCATGGTTTTGGAGTAGATAACGGCTGTACTCAGCCAGCAGGTCAGGGTCGTTGGCTAAATTTTTGGGCAGGCTATTTACCAGGTTTGTAAGCGCCTCGGTTTGATTTTGTTTTATCAAATCAGTCATGGATTGCAGCCAGGCATTTTTTTGTATTTGATTAAATGCTTGATCAGACACTATTTTGTGGCGTTTTAATGCGGGTAATAATGCAATTAATTGCGGCCAGTCTTTAACTTCCTCATACAGATGCATTAATAGTTTTAAAACATAAGGATGTTGAGGAGATAAGTCCTGCAAATGCCTTAATGTGGCTAGCGCCTGTTCCCATTGGCGATTTGCCAGCTGCAATTGTGCCTGGGTGAGTTCAACGGCTATTTTTGCTTCCGGCATGGATTGCTGTGCTTCTCGCAAATAATCATCACGCAGCTTGCTATCACCCATTTCCTGGGCGGCTCGGGCAGCAGTGAGGTAGTTGAGTAGAGGGGTTTCTGTGTCTGGTAATGCATTGATCAGATAATTTTTTGCCCGCAGCCAATGCCCTTCGCTGAACTCGATCAAACCTTGTCTGGTTTTCTTCTGTGCATCATGAGAGCGGCGTTTTGCTAACCAGGTTCTCCATGCACCAGGAGTATGCGTGATCCAATGCAGCATCAAGAGTATTGCATGTACGATTAAAAACGACAGCACAAGGCTGGGTATGGCGACTCCAAGCGTGGTTTCAATGGTCCATTTGTTTATGGCTATCAATAGATAACCTGGATCCTGGTAAAGTTGTATGCCCAGCCAGACAGAGATCAATAAAACGATAAAAATTTTCAGGGTTCGAATCATCATGATTTCGCTCCTTCACTGTTTTCTTTTTCGTTCTTTGGTTCAGGAGCTGGCACAGGAGGGTTGCTCTTTTTAGACGCAATCACTTGATTAAGTAGCAATAATGATTCTCCCATCGTCGGCTTTTGCAAGTCCAGTTGTGTTTGTTGCAGGTCATTTAATTGCTGAAGCAGCGTTTGGGTATTTTTGGCCTGCAGGGAAAATGTTCGTTTAATTGTATTGATAGCCTGTGTTAATGACAATTTATATACATCGGGATTTCGTTGTATAACCGCCCATTGCGCTTCCTGTAAATTTAAAAAACAGGTTTCACGTAATAATGATTCATATTCTGGCGCTAGCAAGGGTTCGATTGTTTCATCATGATGGCGAATGAGAACCAGTTTTTTCAACAGCTGGATACTGTTTTGTACTCGCTCACGCCAAGCTGAAGGTATTTTATTACTTGCTGTTACAGATGGACTGGCCTCGGTCAATGTGAATGGGTTTTTAATGGGTAAGTCAGTCAGTAGCTGCTGTGCTGCGTCCAGTTTAGCCAGTAGACCCACGATATCAATGGTTGGAATGGCTTGTAGTTGAGTCATTTCCTTGGCAATGGCTTGCCTGACAATGTACAGCTCGGGTTCATGGAGATTGGCCAGTAAATCATCGGCTTGCTGAAGTAGTGCGGACGTGGTTTGCGTATTATCACTCCAGTGAGCATTTATTTCTGCTAACTCAAGGTAGTAGCGGGCTTTGAGCAATAACCAGTCATTATTTTGATATAAATGCTCTTGCAACGCTTGCGATAAATTTTTACTCACGCCATCTAATCGGTCATTTAATTTTGTCTGTGTTGAGCCCAGTTTGTCGAAGTTGGAATCAAACAGGGCTTTGGTGTCTGTTTGTTGCTGTTTTACTGTTACCACTTCAGTGGACAAGTTTTTAATCTGATTGGCAAGTTGCTGCTGATTTGTGTACAGGGCATAGGCAATACTGGCAATAACAATCAAAGTTAGTAATGTGAGTGCTAGTTTGCTCGCTAAAGATGGCCGGCGGGCTGCTGATTTATGATGAGACGATGACAATGGTGTCTCGGCGCTATTTTTTGTTGTCATGCATTACTCCTTGATTGTAATGACGCAGCGCGTCCAGTATTTTATCATGCTGGCTGATGATAATCGTTTTAATCCCTAACAACGAGGCGGCTTCAGCTAGCCGTGCACTAATAACCAGACAAGGTTTTCTGCGAATCCAGGACCGGCCTTCTTCTGAAAACAAGGCAAATAAATTGATTATCGCTTGCTGGCTAGTAAACAGTATAATATCCACTGAGTCATCCTGCCACACTGAATTGATATATTCTTGCTTTATATCTGGTAAACCCCGGTAATAAACATCCATGGGTATTAAACACGCACCTCGCGATTGTAATACCTCAGCAATAACAGACCTGCCTCCGAGACCTTTTATTAGCAAAATGGTTTGATGTTGTATATTTTGCAAAGCGTCAAGTTCCAGCAAGTGTTCACTGTCAGCAATGAAGGGTACATGGTGAACCTGTATTCCCTGTTTAGATAATGCAGCAGCAGTTGCATTACCCACGGCGATGACGCTTACACTTGCAGGCCAAGGGATATTTGCCTGCTTTAATGCGTAAAAATAATAATTTACTGCGTTGGCACTGACAAAAACAGCCTGACTCACAGTGGTTAGCTCAGGCATTCTGCTCAACCAGTCAAGCGCGGTTGCGGAGATGGTTAACGCCGGGAGATTAATCGATATGCCGCCCGCAGCACAGATAGCTCTATCTAACGCAGTGCTCTGGTTTAAAGGGCGAGTGTTTAAAACCCGTAGACCATTCATGAAGCAGCAAGCAATTCAGCCGCACCATTCTTCAGCAAAGCCTGCGCGCATTGCTCGGCCAATGCCATGACATCCTGTTGATGCCCGCGCCTGCTATCACTAATCATGGTACGACCATCCGGAGTAGCTACCATGGCTCGCAAGAGCAAGTCGGAATCAGGCATTTGCATACAGTAGACAGCAACTGGAACATGACAATTACCACCCAGCAAAGCATTTACATGACGTTCGCCATGTACACAAAGGGCGGTTACTGAATCGTTTAGGGGAGCGATGAGATTTAGAATGTTCTCATCATTGGTTCGACATTCAACACCCAACGCACCTTGCCCACAAGCAGGTAACATGATGTCATCACTGAGCGTTTCGGTGATCATATTTTGTAAAGCCATTCGTTTAAGACCCGCCACAGCCAGTATGATGGCATCAAATTCCCCGGCTTCCATTTTAGACAGGCGAGTTTGAATATTACCACGCAAAGATACCATGTTTAAATCAGGGCGCAGAGCCAGTAATTGTGATTGACGACGCAAACTGGTTGTACCCACGATGGCGCCATGAGGTAAAGTGTTTAAACTGGACCAGGATTTACTAATCAATGCATCAAAGGGACTATCCCGCATGCAAATTGCTGCCAAACACAATCCTGCTGGAAACGTTGCAGGCACATCTTTCATTGAATGCACGGCGATATCCGCCCGGTGATCAAGCAACGCCTCTTCCAGTTCCTTAACAAACAGGCCTTTGCCACCCACGGTCAATAAAGAGTCTTTTAAAAATTTATCCCCAGAGGTGGCCATGGGAAGCAACTCAATTTTCAACTCCGGCCAATGTTGCATAAGAGCAGTACGGATATGATTGGCTTGCCATAATGCCAATGGGCTTTTTCTCGTAGCAATTCGTAATGTTTTTGAGGACATGGGGTCGGTGTTTGGTTGTTTTGATTAATACTATAGTATCACAGTAGAAATTCATTGGCCGCGTCATCTGATTTTTAAATTTCCATTAGATTCAGGCTCCTGTTTCAAATCCTGAAGAGCTGCTTTAATTTCTTGAGAAGATTGTGAGCGGCTAGCGAGTCTACTATCACAGTACTCACAAAGACGTAAATGAAAGTCAGAATCAAATCCTTTGGGATAAAATTGCTTGGAATAACTCAATTTCAAGGAGTCATTTATTTTACTCAACCAAAATGGATCCAAACTGGCAACACCCACAAGCCATCCTAGAAGGGTATTCTTGTAACTATAAAGACCCGATTTAACCCACATGTTGCGTAGGCTGTCATCCATGTGGTCAAATTCTGTTTTTATTCGTTCATCATCATTACTGAGCAGTGCCTTTGAAAATGACTCAGCAGCACTGCTTGGAAAATTTGAATTCAGTAACATTTTTTTGAAGCATTGTTGAACTGTGTCATTAGATGCAAATTTTGCGTATTGCGCGGGAGGCAGATATTTTAATATTTTGACTATATTGTCCATGACTTCCGCACTGTTAACGAAAGCATTGTTAGCGAGTGCATTTTCCAAGGGTAATGAATTAATAATCAAATCAGGCAGTTTTTCCTCCATGGTATCAAAAACAAATGCGCGATCTGCTTCGGTTGATTGTTGTGTAAGTTTTAAAATAAATTCTGCTACTGATGTAATATTTGCTTTCAAATCTTTTGCCATAAGATCAGGAATTTTATCTTTCATGCTCATTTCGAACAATACAGAGGATTCTCTGTCAAGATAGTGAAGTAAATCATTATATACGGCGAGGTCTTCAACATGAAGAAAAGGCAGTTTTTCTTTTATTTCATCAAAAAAAATAGCACGCTGTTCTGGCGAAAGAACAGCTAATGCCAATTTAAACTCATATCCTGAGTTATTACTGTTCTGAATGATATCAACCAGGCGATCTTTTATTTTGTCAAATAGAATGATACGTTGCTCGAGTGAAAGATAATGAAATACATCAGCTAAATCGCCAGCAGAGTTGATCATGTCTGGTAAGCAGCACAGCATCTTTTCATCCAAAAACTCAAAGCGCTGTTCAGGTGAGAGAACTTTGAGTAAAACCTTAATGTCATAAGCAGATTGAATCATTTCATGTAACTTGGTTTTAATGGCATTGTAAACCATGTCACATTTTAGCTCGCCAGTATTAGAAGCCTGATTTTTTTTAAGATAGTTAAACAGAACATTAATATCTCGTGGTGTTTTAATCGTGCTAGCTAACTGTTCATGTTGCAGATCACATAGTATTTGGCAATTTTGAACGTTGAGAATATTGAGTAATACGCCAAAATCGTAACGCGATTCAAGTTTTTCAAAAGGCAAGTCAATATTAATTATGTCCAACAATAAATCATGTTCCTGGATCGTGTCGAGACTTTGTTTTGATCTGATATTTAAAATATCAGCTATTTTGGGTTTTAATTGCTTTATCAAGCTGTGTGCAGGGAATGGTACTGAAATGCCTAGATCAGACAATTCCTTCACACTAATTTGGTTTGTTTTACAAACCTTTCGATTATTGTGCATCACCGTGCATTGTAAATGCAGGCCATCTTTCCCAAGGTCTTTTAAATACAAAACGCCCTGTTTAGGTTCTGAATCATTGGTAATCATACGAATATCATAATGGCTCTGCACTAAATCACGCCAAAATGCTTCCTTGAGTGCAAATCGAATCGTCTCAAATTGTTCAAGCTTTGCACCTTGGGTATCTCGAGTATACCGATGCGACTCCATTAAATGAGTGGTTTCGTGCGTTTCTGTGGCAGTCTGTTCTGCAGTCTGCATGAACCGCTCGACTTTTGTGCGCAAGGTATCCATCGCGTTAACCAAGTCTTCATCACTACATTGACCCTGCTTTACTATTTTTTCCAGTTCAGAAAGGATAAACGTAGACATTTCTTCATTTGTTAAGTGCTGTTCCTCTACTTCCTGCTTAATGCCAACTTTATCTCGCTGTATAATATCGGTTTGATATAATCCATTTACATGTTGAATAAATTTATTCCCATCAAGAAAAGCCATATGAGTAGGTTTGTGATTCCCAAATCCTCTCATCGCTTTGTTTATTTGTTCACATAAAGAAAGTAAATTCAAATCAAACTGCTCTCCTGCATTCGGGTCAAAAAAAGAGAAGGTATTCCCTGTTTTCTTGATCACCATTGCATGCCCTGAAAAACCCAATAAACCTCTTGAGAAAGTCATAAACTTGATATAACTACCTTCGCCAAGTGTGTCCAACTTGTCTGCCAACACAGCTTGGTTAACTGAATTGCCAACTTGTACTTTATCGTTAAAAGAAAACAAATCAAAAGGATGTATACCTACAAAATAAGAAAACATTTGTTGAAAATAAGAACTCACATCCAATATATGAGTCTTTGAAAGGGTATTCAAATGCATGAGGGAAATGTTATCTTCATAGGGGTTACTGGCGTTATTTTTTAGAGCCTTATAGATTAATTGAATGGATTGATCACCATTTGGCTCTATGTCCAATAGTTCTTTTTTAAACTTGGCCATATTACTTCTGATAATACGATCTGTATTTCCCATCAGGTTATCCGCGATAACGTTGTTAGAAATTAATTCACATAACCCATCAAAGCGTATAATAAGCGATTTAAGTTTGTTGTATTGTTGGGCTTCAGAAGTACGGGCAGTGTTAACTATTTTTTCTTGGCTGTAAGCAATCTTGGATTCTTGCGCGCGCAGCATTAGCTCCAGTATTAATTTTAGTACATTAAAGGATGCCTCATCTGAGATCAATGTTCTTAATTTTACTTCGATATCATGCATGATCACACTATTAGTTGGCCCACTTATATATATAATAGTACATGGAAGGTGCTTTTCAACGACCAACAAGCTCATTAAGTCACCTATTAGTAGATTAGTAATAGATTAGTTTGGCATGTCTTACCCTGATATTCCCGCTTACAAGAGTATTGTAGTTCTGATAAGATGCATCAAGATATAATTGCTCGGGACGGCGTACGGGGTGAGCAGTTACAAATATATATTGTATTTCAATACTTGGAGAAAAATATGTTAATTAAAAAAACGACCATTTCATTGGTGCTGGGATTTGCATTGGCAGCCAGCGCATTTGCTGGATCAGAAGATTGGAATGGAACATTTACTTTTCAAGACAGCACAGGGGTAGCACGCGCTGTGGCCCATACACCGACAGGAATTCAGTTTTTATTTTTTAGTGTAGTAAAATGTCTGCATTTAGGTAAAGGTGCGAAGATTAGCGGTGTACTAATCCCTGAAGACGTTACCCTCTGTACTAACTCAAATGTTGAAACATTTATAAGCCAAGTGCAAAAACTGGGTCTTATTACCAATAAAACGGTGACATTGGGGGCTAGTTACAAGCCTTGATTTCTCGCTCCGTAGCAAGGAACGGCCATATTTGGCGCATTTTGAACGAAACCGTTTTCGTTCAAAATGCACTCAAATCTGACCGTTCTCCGAGCGTCAATATCCCCCCCCGGAGTAGTCACATTAGCGAGACCTTGAGAACAGTCTGTTGCTTTAACGGGCCCTTGCCCAAAAAAACCATGGCGTTGGAAGCCTAATTTGGCTATTCCATCTGGAACCCAACCCGTCATAATTCGTTCTATTTCGTCTGCTTTTTTGGGTAAAGCTTCACTGAGTACTGTGCAACCTGCTTCAGTTATTAAGATATCATCTTCAATGCGCACACCAATATTATGCCATTTTGGGTCGACATTAACGGGAGATGCGATATAAATTCCTGGCTCAATGGTAAAAACCATACCGGGCTGAAAAGGCGTCATCGGACTAATCATAGTCGTATCATGTACATCTAGGCCTAACCAATGTCCTACAAAGTGCATGTAGTAAGCAGAATCAGCGCCATCTGTGATTAAGGTATCCAGTTCACCATTTAAAATGCCTAAGTTAACCAAGCCTTGGGTAACTTCTCTGACTGAAAGCTTATGGATGTCTCGAAGAGTCACACCGGGTTTAGCAGCTGCAATGCAGACTTCTTGTGCATGCAAAACAACATCATAAATGTCACGTTGGGCAGGGGTAAATTTTCCATTAATAGGGAAACTACGGGTAATATCAGA
>Ga0207016_1107_pt1 | contig 17095 bp, 9 predicted proteins | sample Alteio_BWMinCont_54_FD_153469 | JGI IMG/M metagenome (GOLD analysis project Ga0207016, IMG submission 153469) | Enriched cells from forest soil in Barre Woods Harvard Forest LTER site, Petersham, Massachusetts, United States -... | ecosystem: Environmental > Terrestrial > Soil > Temperate forest >...
TTTAGATTGTAGCATGTTAGAAATTAACCCGCTATTTAAAACCAGCGATGAAAAAATAATTGCGGTGGATTGTAAAATGGATGTTGACGATAACTCATTAACGCGCCATCCAGATGTTGCTGCATTAAGAGATATCAGCGAAGAAGATCCTACGGAAGTAGAAGCTGGTAAATTCAATTTGAATTTTGTTAAGTTAGATGGTAATGTGGGCTGTATGGTTAACGGTGCCGGTTTGGCAATGGCAACAATGGATATGATCAAATTAAGTGGCGGCGAGCCTGCTAACTTTTTGGATGTAGGCGGTACTGCCAATGCAACAACTGTTGAAGCAGGCTTCCGTATCATTTTAAAAGATCCTAAAGTAAAAGCGATATTGATCAATATCTTTGGCGGTATCGTTCGTTGCGATAGGGTAGCACAGGGGGTTATCGATGCTTACCAATCAATTGGTACAATTAATATTCCTATCATCGTTCGCCTGCAAGGAACAAATGCTGATGTGGCTAAAAAATTAATTGATGAAAGCGGATTAAAAGTACAAAGCGCTATTTTATTAAGCGAAGCTGCAGCATTAGTTGGAAAAGCTGTTGCCTAGCTATTGAATAAGTAATACCTAATATTTGAATCCCATCTTTTTTAGATGGGATTTTTATTAGCACAACTTTTGTAATGTTATTCAGCATATTTATTAAAATAATTATCTTCATTTCGTAAATAACAGTGCATGAAAAACCTGGTGCTTTTTTTTATCATCCTTTTGTATTTATCGCCATTAATAACCACTGCTCAATCAGAAGAATTTTATGGAGCGTTCCCCAGCTGGACGAATTTAAAGCAAGTGTATCATGCAGCGGGCGATGGAATACAGGATGATACGAAGGCCATACAAACAGCTTTGGATGATCTAAGTGATGGAAAACATTCCAATGTGTTATTCATTCCAAAAGGAACATACCGTATCACGGCAACTTTAACCATGAATAGCGTGAATGGTATTGCCATCATTGGAGAAGATCCATTGACCACGACTATTAAGTGGGATGGTCCATCCAATGGAAAAATGCTTTTATTGAACGGAGTTGCTTATAGCGAATATGGGCGATTGACCTGGGATGGAAATAATGAAGCTGCTGTTGCAGTCGCGCACGAATGGGATAGAAAAGTTAAATACGCCAATTCGGGTACAGCACATTACGATGAGATATTTAAAAACATTGGAACAGGATTGAAGTCAGGAAATAATATGGATGCGGAGTTTAGTATTCGCCGTTGCCGTTTTTATAATTGTTCTGCCGCGGGGATTTCTTTGCAAGGATGGAATGCATTAGACTGGTGGGTATGGGATTGCTATTTTGAAAAATGTTATACCGGTGTTGCTAATAATTTTCCTTTAAATGGCGCAGGTAACTTTCATGTTTACAGAAGTCTTTTTAAATATTCCGTACTGGCAGATATTTCATTGGGTAATTCTATGTTTTTTTCTTTTAGAAATAATATTTCTTATAACTCGGCTGCTTTTATTGTCGCGCGTCAATTTAGTAATACATCGCCGATAACAATTCAGAATAATTTGATCATTAATGATAAGAACGTAATAATGGCCTACCTGTTTACAAAAGGTAATGTCCTTTTTCTGGATAATACTTTTGTCTCACCTGATGAACAAAAAAATTATATAATACAACAACAAGACAGCTGGGATGATTCTCCTTCAGACTTAACAATGATCGGTAATCAATTTACTGCAACAAAACAAATTGTTCAAACAAATACTAATGACAGAGTAATCGATATTGACAGTAAATATGGAATTAAAGCGCCGGCACTTCCTTCTCTGGATCCAAGACCTTTTGCGCCATTAATAAAATATCCGGTTTACGAAATAATTAATACAATGACGGCTAGTGCGATCCAGGCTATCATTAACAGCGCTGCTCTAAAAAATAAAAAAGCCATCCTGCATTTCAAATATGGCAATTATAGCATTACTAGATCGTTGCAAATACCATCAGGTGCTGCACTAATTATTAATGGTGATGGATTGCAATCGATATTAAACTGGAGCGATACTTCCAATAAACCTGTTATTCAAATTGCTTCTCCTGCTAAATGTACTATCCGCAACATTAAAATATCTGGCGCAAATAAGGCTGATGGTATTTTGATATACGACAATGACCAATCTGGAAATTCAATATATGCTGATCAGCTATTGGTCTATCACGGGGTAAATACTAACATTTTTATAAATGGGTTTGAAAATACAAGTTTTCGTTTTGAAGATCTACAACATAATTATTGTACAAGTGGAACATCTATAGCGATAACAGGGCGGTCGAAACCTAATGCAACCATTTTTAAAATTTTTGGTGGCGAATCTGCGGGTAATAATAATTCATATAGCGTTGATAAAAATGGCCGGATATTGATATATGACACCTGGTATGAAGATGGAAATAAAGCTCAATTTCTTTCTCTAAAAAATAGTGGGGAATTTATTTTGAATGGAGGTAAGATAGCAAACACAAACGGGGTTAAGGCACCATTTATTACTATTGATAGTTTTAGTGGGAAAGTTACATTGACCCAGATTATTTTCAATAATATCGCAAACAAAACAATACACTTTTCAGATCGGGTAGGCAAGACCAAATTTCTTTGCTTAGGGAATTTATCATGGAATGATCCGACGTCAAACATGTATGATATGAATGCATCCGAGCAAAACTATGCGTTAATCAACAATCGTTATAATGTAGGAAAGGGTTCATTCACAATTGTAAATAAGGGACAATTCGGTAACACTGCATTTATAAAAAATATGTTGTCTACTATTCGCGCAACATCTGTATTGCCTGATAATAATAATGTTGTTAATGCAGCTCATCTCATCATGAACAGAGTGATGATCGAAAATGGTATCAATGACTTTCGTGTAGAAAGAAGTAAGTAGCGTTTATAGTATCAATGCATCATACAAAACTTCCACCGTATGCAATGCAATTTTTCCCGTGCCGTCTTTTATTTGGTGACGGCAACTTGTGCCGGGTGCAGCAACAATACCATCTTCAGGATGCTTGCGCACTGCAGGAAATAAAACCATTTCACCAATATTCATTGATAACTCATAATGTTCCTTTTCAAAACCAAAAGAACCGGCCATGCCGCAACAACCTGAATGGATTGTTTCTACCGTATAATTTTCGGGCAGCGATAACATTTTTACAGAAGGTGCAACAGAAGACAATGCTTTTTGCTGACAGTGCCCATGTAATTTTATTTCTTTCTTCTCTTTCGTAAATTGATTTGAATTGATATAACCCTTTTCAATTTCGGCAGCAATGAATTCATCTATCAGAAAAACATTTTTTGCCAATGCATTAGCTGCGGCTAATTTATCATCATCAGCCAGATCAGGATATTCATCTCTGAAAGTAAGGATTGCAGAAGGCTCTATTCCGATCAACGGCGTTTCAGCTGTTATGATCGGACTTAATAATGCAATATTCTTGTTGACTATTTTTTTCGCGTCGCGTATCAAACCTTTTGATAAGGAAGCGCGGCCGCTTTCCCCATGCTCAGGAATAATTACTTCATATCCTAATTTTTCTAACAATAAGATCCCTTTAATGCCTATCTCGCTATCATTATAATTAGTGAATTCATCACAAAACAAATAAACTGTTTTGTTTTGTGTTTTGTGTTTTGTGTCTTTTGTCTTTTGATGCTTATCGTACCAGCTTTTAACTGTTGTCTTCCCTAACGTAGGCATAGAGCGCTTTATAGCAAACCCGGAAAAACGTTTTATCAATGTGCTAAGTCCGGGAGCAGTCACTGCAAAATTGTATAAACCAGGCATAATAGAACCCAATTTCCCAAACGTACTGAAATTAGCGATCAGCCTTGAACGGAACGGAACGCCATTGGCATCATAATAATGCTGTAAAAATTCTGCTTTCAATTTCGCCACATCAACATTCGATGGACATTCAGATTTACAGCCTTTGCAGCTTAAGCAGAGATCCATCACTTCATAAATTTCTTTATGATCGAAACGATTCATCTTGTCTGAGTTGGTTAAAAACTCTCTTAGAATATTAGCTCTGGCTCTTGTAGTATCTTTTTCATTTCGCGTAGCCATAAATGACGGGCACATGGTACCACCGCTCAATGGTGTTTTTCTGCAATCGCCTGAACCATTGCACTGCTCTGCATGTTGCAACACATCCTGGTTATGAAAACGGAAAACTGTTTTAAATTCTGGCGTATGTTGCCCCGGCGTATACCGCAACATGGTATTCATCGGAGGCGTATCAACGATCTTATTCGGATTGAAAATATTTTCAGGATCCCAGGTGCGTTTTACATCTTTTAATAACTGGTAATTTTTTTCACCTACCATTTGTTTGATGAACTCTCCCCGCAATCTTCCATCACCATGTTCACCGCTTAATGAACCATCATATTTTTTTACCAGTATAGCAATTTCTTCGGCGATCGTTCTGAATAATTGATTGCCTTCAACTGTTTTTAAATTAATGATCGGCCGTAAATGTATTTCTCCTGAACCTGCATGTGCATAATGCACAGAATGCAAATCGTATTTTTTTAAGATATCGTTGAAGTCGCGGATATATGCGGGAAGATCATTTACATCAACAGCGGTATCTTCAATAACGGGTACCGCTTTTTCGTCACCGGGCAAGTTGCTTAACAAGCCAAGTCCCGCTTTGCGAAGCGTCCATATTTTTTTTGTATCATCACCAAATAGTAAAGGGAAGTGATAGCCTAATCCCTGCGCACGCATATCAGCCTCAACCTGTTTAGCTATTGAAGTGATTTCTTCCCTGTCTTTTCCTGAATATTCTACAACTAAAATAGCCCCGGGGTCTCCTTGTACAAAGAACCTGTTCTTATTCTGTTCAATATTATCTTTTGTACATTCTAAAATATAATGATCGATCAACTCACTTGCACGTGGCTTGTATTTTAGCGCGATCAGATTAGCTCTTAGCGATTCATCGATCGAATTAAAATGAACACATAGCAATCCCATTTCTTTTGGAGGTAAGGGATCTACGTTCAGCTTTATTTCGGTAATGAATGCCAATGTTCCTTCAGAACCCGCAATTAGTTTACAAAAATTAAAATCTTCTGTACCGGCTGTAAATGGTGCTGTATCTAATAACACATCGATGGCGTATCCAGTGTTTCTTCTTTCAACAGATTTTTTTGGAAACTGTTTTCTTATTTCTACCTGGTTATCATAATTACTTAATAAACCTCTTACTGCTTTGTAGATGCCGCCTTCTAAAGTTAATGCTTCACATTTTTCATGAAACTCGTCAATGTTCAAAGCTTTGAATGTTGTTTCGGTACCATCGCTTAATATGGCATTTACTTCGAGTAAATGTTCTCTTGTACTTCTATAAATAATAGAATTGGAACCACAAGAGTTATTGCCCACCATTCCTCCGATCATTGCGCGGTTAGCGGTTGAAGTTTCCGGCCCGAAAAATAAGCCGTGTGGTTTAAGGAACATGTTCAGTTCATCCCGTATCACGCCCGGTTGAACGCGTACCCAGTTTTCTTCTTTATTTAATTCAAGAATTTTTGTGAAGTTCTTTGATACATCTACAATGATGCCATTACCTACAACCTGGCCGGCCAATGATGTTCCGGCGGTTCTTGGAATAAGCGATGTTTTTTGAATACGTGCAAAAGTTATCAGTTTTTTAATATCGGCTATTGATCTGGGGATAGCAACGGCTAATGGCATTTCGCGGTAAGCGGATGCATCTGTTGCGTATAGCGTTCTTATAGTTTTGTCTACAAATAGATCACCTTCCAGCTCCTTTGATAATTTCGCTAATTCAACCTTCATTTAATTGTGTTTGTATGAGGAAATGCAAATTTAGCAGATTTTAAAATTCCAACCTATATTCGAAGACAAAAGTGAAAAGTCAAAACCCAAAAGTTATTGACCGTACTCAACTTTTGGGTTTTGACTTCTAACTTTTAAGTTTTTATACCAGTTCCTGTAATTTGATCAATCTTTGATAATTACCGTTCTCAATTCCCAATAATTGCTGGTGGTTACCTCGTTCAATTATTTTACCGTCCTGCATTACCAGAATTTCATCGGCTTGCTGAATAGTACTCAATCGATGGGCGATCACAAGTGTTGTTCTGCCTTTCATTAAGTTGCTTAAAGCACCTTGTACCAATCTTTCAGATTCTGTATCCAAAGCCGAAGTAGCTTCATCCAATATTAATATTTCAGGATTTTTAAATACGGCTCTGGCAATACTTAATCTTTGTCTTTGTCCGCCAGATAAACGAATACCCCTGTCGCCAATATTGGTGTGATAACCATTTTCTGTATGAATGATAAAGTCGTGCGCGTTGGCAATTTTTGCGGCCTGCATTACTTCTTCTTCGGTTGCATCCGGTTTGCCCAATGCGATATTATTAAAAATGCTGTCGTTGAATAAAAAAGTATCCTGCGTAACAAAGCTCATATGGCTGCGCAATGATTCCATTTTAATATCGCGGATATCTTTTCCGTCGATCAAAATGGAGCCGGCTGTAACATCGTAAAAGCGTGGTACCAGATCAGCGATGGTTGATTTACCTACACCTGATGGTCCAACCATAGCAACAGTTTTACCCTTTGGAATATTGAAACTTATGCTATGTAAAATTTGTCTGTCCGCCGTGTAACCAAAACTGATATTCGTGAATTCAATTTTATCGTTAAAGCTTTTTAGATCGACCGCGTTTGGTTTGTCCTGGATAAGAATAGGGGTATCGATCACTTGTAAGATGCGCTCGCCTGCTGCTTGTCCTCTTTGCACATTTGCCATGGCTGCAACCATTGCTTTAGCCGGACTAATTACCTGAGAAAAAATAGCAATGAATGCAATAAATTTACCGGCATTCAACGCCGCAGGATCATGGCTTAAAATAAGGCTACCGCTATAAATTAAAATAGCGGCAACGATCATTACACCGGAGATCTCAGAGAACGCAGGTGCTAATTCTCTTTTAGCAAAACCTTGCAAAGTGGCTTTGCGATAAATATCATTTTCTTTGCTGAACCTGTTCAAAACAAATTTAGTTGCATTGAACGAACGGATGATGCGCATACCTGTAAGCGTTTCATCAATGATCGTTAACAAGCGGCCCACAGAAGCCTGTGCAGCGTTGGCTTCTTTCTTTAATTTTTTTGTTACCAATGCAATACCTGTAGCAGATATCGGGATCAGGATCAACGTAAATAAAGTAAGCTTGGCAGATATAACAAATAGCGCAACAAAATATCCGATGATCAGATAAGGTTGTTTGAATAATATTTCAACAGAGTTAGCCGCAACGGTTTCAATTTCAAAAACATCCGAATTCATTCTTGATAAAAGATCGCCTTTATGTTCATTTGTAAAATAACCTAACTGCAAATAATTGATCTTTTCAAAGATCGCTTCTCTTATACGCTTTACTAATAATGTACGCGCTTTTATCATGGTAAGGTCTGCCAGGTAACTAAAAAGATTGCTGCACACGACCGCAGAAAAAACAATGGCCGACATAAAGTACAAAGCGTAGATCGGTTTCAACGATTTGAAATGATACATCTGATAATAAAACAGGTCCTTAAAATAAGTGGCCGACATCGAAAAATGTGGAGCAGCTGCATAATGAGCTGCATCAGGAGATGGATAAAACAAAAAGTTCAGCAATGGAATTAATAAGGCCAATTCGAATACACTAAAAAAAGTTGCTATTAAAGTGAATGAAAAAAAAGGAATTATAAAAGCACTGTAAGGTTTACCATATGCAAGTAAACGACGATAGATTTTCATTAAATTATAATAATTATATAAGTAAAACTTGTTTTAGTGTCTGTAAGCAATCCGGCGGTAAAAACCAGTAGCAAAGATAATTATAATCTGACAGGCTTCTCGACACATTTTTGCTGTAAATTAAGGGTACGAAATTATGATTAATTGCTTAATATATCGTATTTTGTCATATCAGGCCAAAGAATGTAATTTTAGGCCATTCCTCAATTATGGTGACAGGTATTTCAGTAGTAATTCCGAATTTTAACGGCGTAAAGCTTTTTCCGCACACATTGGGTACGGTAGTAGAAGCGTTAGAAAATTCCGGAAAACCTTCAGAGATCATTGTTGTCGATGACTGTTCAACTGACTCATCAATAGCTTACTTAGAACAAAATTATCCTCAAATAAAAGTCATTAAAATTCTTTCCAACAAAGGATTTTCTTTATCTGCCAACAAAGGAATTGAAATAGCAAAATATGATAAAGTATTATTGTTGAACAGTGACGTGAAACTAACGCCGAATTATTTTTTGAATCAGTATCATTACTTTGATAAGGAAGAAACTTTTGGAGTGATGGGAAGAATTATTGGTTGGGATGATGAAATTATTCAGGATGGAGCAAAATATCCCGCATTTCATGGTGCAAAGATAAAAACCTCGGGTAATTATATTTTACGGGATAAGCAGGTAATGCAGAAAGGTTTATACAGCATGTATCTTTCCGGAGCAAATGCTTTTATCGATAAGGAAAAATTTATCGCCATAGGCGGATTCAATGAAGCGTTTTCTCCTTTTTATATAGAAGATTATGAACTCTCGCTTAGAGCCTGGCGCCTGGGTTTTAAATGTTATTACGATTATGATAGTGTTTGTAAACACAAAACATCTACGTCTATCAATAAAAGTAACAAAAAGAGTTTTGTAGATATCATTTATAACAGAAATAAAATGATCCTGCATGCATTGCATCTGGAAGGGCCGAGAAAATTTTTATGGTATTTCCAACTCGTGCTGGAAAGTATTATTCAGCTGGTAATGCTTCGCGGAAAATATTTAAAATCACTGCGTTTGTTTTTGTCATCAAGTAAAAAAATTAAAGATGCTAAAAAGCATTTTTATGTTTGCACCACTAATTGCGGCAACTCCAAAACTGTTAGCGAAGTAGCGGTTTTTATTTTAAATGATATTAAGGTAAAATCCATAATTAAATTTTAAATGGAAAGATCACCCGTAGTATCAGTTGTACTATGTTCCTATAACGGAGAAAAATACCTCGAAGCGCAACTTAACTCTATTCTTACCCAGACCTATTCATCGCTGGAAATTATTATTTGTGATGATGCTTCTACCGATTCAACTCAAAAGATCATTATTGCGTACGCACAAAAAGATACCCGCATCCAATACTTTTTTAATGATAAAAATATTGGTGTAAATAGAAATTTTGAACAAGGCTTCGCAAAAGCCGGGGGCGAGTTCATCGCTATTGCAGACCAGGATGATATTTGGAAACCGGAAAAGATACAAAAGCAGCTTGCATTATTTACTTCAGAAGATATTGTGTTAGTTCATACAGCTTCTGTTATTTTTTCGGGTAATACATTACCGGTCAATAAAACAGCTAATAAGGCCGTGAACCTAATGGAAGGGAATGATTTTAGAAAATTATTATTACGAAATTCTATCTCAGGACATAACATAATATGCAGAGCTGCCTTGTTGGATATTGCAATTCCTTTTCCACAATTTGTTTATTATGATTGGTGGCTTTGCCAGGTAGCTACAGTTAAGGGAAGGATAGCCGCATCTGCAGAAATACTTGCCTTTCAGAGAAAGCATGATAATAATATAACTATATCAGATAAACAAAGCGGTCAAACAAATAAGGTCGTTAAAGAGCGGTTGGCTGCGCTGCAATCCTTTTTGATGATCCCGGGATTGAAAGAAAGCGACAGGCTTTTCTGTAAAAAATTGCTGGGTCTTTATGGGGAATTGGCGTATAAAAAAAACTCATTTGAACTTTTTTCTTTTCTATTAAAAAATGCAAAAGTGTTCTTTTTTTATAAAAAGAAATGGTTCCCCTATATATCGTACATAAAAACTGCCCGCCAACTAAGTAAGGTTGTAGATTAACGAAAAATATTTTTAATACGCTGCATCCATTTTATAAAAACGAAAACTACGGGCGCATTGTATAATTTATTTCCAAAAGCATTGTTTCCTAAATAGAATTTTGTTGCGGGCGTTTGGATGAAGCGGCTTTTATATTTGTTGTTGTAAGCTATGATATAATCAATAGTATATTTTTTTAGATCGGGTAAATTGCCAAGACTTAAATGCTCTACCATAAAAGGAATAACATAAGCGGTGTATCCAAGAAAATTGGCTACCAGGCAAAGATCTGTTCCATACAAATGAAAGCCCTTTACAGAAGATGATACGGCAAGATTGGAAGAACTTTTTATTACGATAAAATTTTCATCTAACGAAGTCACTTTTAATGGCAGATTGCTTGTTTTTCTGATATTGCCATTGTTATTAAGGTGATAATAAATATTGTGGTAGCCATCTCCTCCGGCGTTGCCGCAAAGTGCCCACGTGGGATCTATTTCAGTAAGTGACTGCAAGCTTTTTTGCAAGATGGCTATAGGATCGATACACCGTACATCCTGGTGAGTTAAAATAATATATTGGCCGGTGGCTTGTTGTAAAAAAATATTGATCGCCTGGTATGCATCGTATTGATTTCCTGTTGTATTATCTGCTATTAAGTATTCGCAATTTCCCGCAAAGCCACAAGCCTCAAAACTTTGTTTCATTGATAGGTATTCATCGAGCTTATTAACTATTGTGCATATCGAAAACTCAATATTTGAATTTGTGGAAAGAGAAGAAATGCTTTTATGTATTTGCATAATTGATAATATATATTACAAATCTATCAATTATATTACCCTTTAAGTTCTATTATTTGGGATATATTGATAAAGTGTTTAACATTGCCACAAAAGATCAATAAAATAAACATAATGCCGGCTAGTCTTAAAAAAAAATATTTCTCACACGATTCTCCGATCAGTATCAAGATAAACGCTTTCATAAATAAATTTAAAAAGAGTAAAAAAAATAGATTTAAAGCGAGAAAGCGCTTACCCATAGATTATGCAAAAATATTGATCTTACCTGTTTTTGATAATCCTCTTGTAACAATAATTATCCCTGCATACAACGGATGGAAAATGAATTATGCCTGTATTAAAAGCATCATTGATTGTACGCAAAATGTAGCGTATGAGGTTATACTCGCAGATGATTATTCAACCGATGGAACTAAAAATATCACAGAACGCATAAAGAACCTGGTACATATTCGTAACGAAAAAAATGTTGGCTTCTTGGGTAATTGCAATGGTGCGGCAAAAAAAGCTAAAGGCGATCTTATATTATTTCTTAATAATGATACAGAAGTCACGGATCATTGGTTATCCTCTTTGGTAACGTTGATCTCAAGTGATGAAACAATAGGTATGGTGGGGTCTAAGTTAATTTACCCGGACGGAAGATTGCAAGAAGCGGGAGGTATTTTATGGAGCGATGGATCTGCATGGAATTATGGCAATGGCAAAGACCCTGACGCATCGGAATTTAATTATGTAAAAGAGGTTGATTATATCTCTGGTGCGGCTATCATGATAAGAAAAAGTATTTGGTTAAAGACGGGTGGATTTGATGAAAGATACAACCCTGCATATTGTGAAGATTCTGATCTGGCTTTTCAGGTTAGGCAAATGGGATATAAAGTAATGTATCAGCCACTATCTGAAGTGATACATTATGAAGGATATTCTCATGGCACAGATACTTCTTTAACGAATAATCCGCAATCAATAAAAGCATACCAAAAAATAAATAACGAAAAGTTCTTCAATAAATGGAAAGATGTTTTAACAAAAGAGCATTTGCCCAATGCCCAAAATGTATTTAAAGCAAGAGATAAAAGCCTATGTAAAAAAACCATCCTTGTAATAGATCATTATGTGCCGCAGTATGATAAAGATGCCGGCTCAAAAACTACTTTTTCGTATTTGGAATTATTTATCTCACTCGGATTAAATGTAAAGTTCATGGGCGATAATTTTTATAAGCATGAACCTTATACAACTGAACTACAGCAAATGGGCATCGAGATTCTATATGGCCAGTGGTACGTGGGAAACTGGAAGAACTGGATAAAAGAAAATAGTAGCAATATCGATTTTGTATTAATTAATCGTCCGCACATAACCGAAAAATATATAGATTTCATTAAACAAAATACTACAGCCAGTATTTTATACTATGGGCATGACCTGCATTTTTTGAGAGAAGAAAAACAATATGAAATTGAGAAGAATGAAAAAATGCTGAAATCAAGTAAAAAGTGGAAAGAGATCGAGCTGAGTATATTTAAAAAATCGGATATCGTATTGACACCGAGCCTTGATGAAAAAAAGATCATCACTTCATTAGATCCTAACCTGAACGTGGAAACGATCTTGCCTTTTTTCTTTAAAAAATCCGCGGTAGCGATTAAAAATTTTGACGATAGAAAAGATATTTTATTTATCGGAGGGTTTAGCCACTTGCCAAATGTTGATGCGGTTACCTGGTTTTATAAAGAAGTATGGCCGTTGGTGCAAATGGAAATTCCTGCTGCTAAATTTATTATAGCAGGTTCTAATCCCCCGTTATCTATAACAAGTTTACAAAGCGATACTATTGATGTAAAGGGATTTGTATCTGAACAGGAGCTTGCAGAATTGTATCGCTCTGTAAAACTCGCTATTATCCCTTTGCGGTTTGGTGCTGGCGTAAAGGGTAAAACTATTGAAGCAATGTATCACGGGCTTCCTATCGTATCCACAAGTTTTGGGATAGAAGGTATGCCTGGTAATTATAATGATTTTTTACAGGCCTTTGATGACCATGCAGCTTTTGCATCAGAGGTTGTAGCATTATATACAAATGATACTGCTTTAAAAAATGCTAGTAACTTAGAAACTATCTACATCAATGAGTATTTTACTCAACAAGCTGCCATTTATAAAATGAAAGATTTACTGAAAATAGAATAATCCGGTTATTTTATTTTGATCGTGTCAATAATATTTTGCAACTCCTGAATTACAATTATGTACTGCAAATCATTATGATTTATAAAAGACAGATCGTTGTTTTTTGGGATCGTTGTTATTTTATTATCTTTTGTTTGTGCATTGTATAAAATATTATTAGCTGTAAAATTGCTGCTGTCTCGTTTAGGTAAGTTATACATGTACGGATCTTCAATTATATATGATTTGAATTTATTCCTTGAGGTATAAAAAAAATGAGATGATTTATTGGTCGAATCTGTTGCTAGTATAGTACACTCGTTTGAAATTTTATAACTTTTCTTATTATAATATTTAAGCTTTAAAAAATAAATAGGTTCATTGGTTAATGTAAAAGTAGGATACACATCTATAATTGAATCTACATAATAATTCCTGCTATTAAGATCTTTTATTTTATCTATTACTGTAAACATACTTGCTATCAGATATACATTATGTTGTTGAGATAATGTATCCATTTTATTTTTTTCAACGCTGTCGATCAAGGCTTGTCTGGGGCCGCCTGAAGGAAGATTATAGATAGGGATATTCGGTGAAAATAGCTTTATAAATCCAAGATGATCTGAAGTTAAATAAGCGTCTATCTTAAGGTTGGTTACGGTAGAATCAACACCTGAGTTATAGTCATTGAACATACGACCGCATTCTTTAGAGAATAGCGTATTGTTATTTCTAAGAAAATCGTAAGGATACCAGGATAGATTTGTTTCGAATCTATAAATTCGATTAAATGTATTGATAGATTGTATTAATAATAAAATAGTCAGTAAACTAAATATGATCCATTTTTTAAAAGCATACAAATAGTATAAAACTAAAATTAACAGTATGCCAAAAATCACTTCGATAAATATTCCATATCGATAATATCCGGTAGTATAAATGAGCGAATAATTACATAATATAGCAATTAAAGAAAGGTATAGCATGGCTTTAATGCCATTGTCTTTGATCGAAAATTTATTATAAACCAGTGTGCCAATACCTCCGAATATTATCAGATATTCAGTTAGTAACCTGACACTAAAAAAATTGTACTCACCCGTTCTTTGTGGTTGGGATATGGTAATAATATTGTAGGTAAAAAACTCCCATACATTTTTCGGCCCCCATCTTTCATCTTTAAAATTTTGTATCGGATATAAGGGAGATTTAAATATTTTGTTATAAAAAGGAAAAATCGGGTTTAGTGTTTCCGAATAATTATACAATAAATAAATGGAAGGGAATAACAGGGTAAGCAGAAAAAAAAGAACTAGCTTTTTATCAGAAACATATGTTTTATAATTGCGAATTAAAAAGAATACTCCTATGATCAAAACATAGGGAAGATAAGTTAGTTTATAGGTAATAATTAAAGAAGCTATAATAAAGAAATATAAATTTATGACGGTTTTATTTTTTTCATGTAATGGCTTGAAAAATAAAATATTTACTAATTCTAATAAAAGAGGAACCCCAAATGAATCGATCTTATAAGAATTTAAATTGAATAAAGTATTATCCGCAAAAATTATGAATAGCGCAGATAATACTATAAAAAAAACGGGTATTCTCTCTGGCAAAAATGTAACGACAAATTGTTTCAAAAAATCGTAGACAGAAACATAAATGAAGAATAATAAAAATGTATTAAATATTGTCCCCATTCTGTATCCTAACAGAACCCTGAAAACTGAATACATTTTATAAGGCAAAGTAAAAAAATACGTACCTCCACCGGCGGTGCCTACCATATTAAAATTCCTAAGGTTATCCAGCCTGTTTAATGTATGTAAAAACATATGATAGGCCTGCACATCATAATCTGCATCAGGAAACATTATTCGTTCATAATTCAAATATACTATTGGTAAAAAAACTACAACAAGCAAAGCGAATTCTTTAAGTTGATCTGTAGTAATTTTAATATCCTTTTTTTGCAATTCGAAATATTTCAAAAAAGAAATGCATAAGCAATATGCTAACGGAAGAAAAATAATTACAGAGGCGATGCCACCTTCAATAGGACTGTAATGATAATGGCAATAGTAACAGGCAATATCTACTATATCTGTAGACCATGCCCATAATGAAATAAGTAATAGAAAAAATAAAAAAGGTTTACGCATAAAATGTTTCGTTAAGTAGTATGTTTAGTAGCGCCTGAAGATTTATTATTTATAATTCCTTTTTTCTTCAAAAGATCAACCATTTTGTTTTTTAATGTTTCATGCTTTTGGCTATGAGCTAGTTGGTGCCCCCATTTAATGGAAGGTTTTTCAATAAAATACCATGATAAAATTCCCATGCCAACCGCAATAGGAATAGCAGTATTTTGATTGCCGTGTACGCCCATATTGGGGAATAATGCATGAACACATTGTTGGATCATAAATCCATACACGTACACGCCGTAGGAAGCATCAAAAGGTAATTTTAAATATTTGATTATAAAACTTAGGGAGGCTATATAAACAGTTGAATAAAAAAAAGTGATATAAAATATAAATTGATAAACCGGCGTATGTGTATTAGATATAATTATTAAAAGCCAGAGTAGCACGAACGTCGAAAAATTAATAGAGATCATTTCTTTATTCTTCGCAAATAAAGCCCCAAAGGCAAAACAAGCAGGCAATAAATAGGAGTCAGGGTTTTGCGAAAAAAAGGCGGGTAAATTCTGCGGTGCCAGGATAGCAACTCCTATTATAGTAATAAATAAAATATTTGCAACCCACTTATTTTTTAAAAGAGCTAGCCCGCCAATAATAGCCAGATATAAATAACATAAAACTTCGTAAGGTAATGTCCACAGGCATCCATTTAATCCATATTTGCTATCGCTAAATACGCCTGTTAATTTCCATTGCAGATCAGTTAATAAAAAATTTTTTTTAATATAATTCCAAGTGTCTGGAGATGAAAAGTATTCGGATAACGGCAGCTTGGTAAAAATAGGACCTATAATAAAAACAGCGACCAATAGGCAGACTAATAAAGCAGGGAAAATACGAAAAGCTCTTTTTACAAGAAATTGAAAAGTAGCAGAATTAGAAAGAATGCTATTTGTTACCAACATACCACTTAAAAAAAAGAAAAATTTCACAGCTAATGATCCTGAATAATCAAAGTGTAACAATTTGCCTATGCCATCTTGATGAGGAGGTTGCGGAGCAATAGCATAAGCGTGTCCTACAATGACGCCAATAGCAGCTAATAATCTTAAAATATCAAAATTATTGGCTCCTCTTTTAAGTACATCACTTAATTTTTTTTCGCCCGACATTATCATAGATACCAATTTTAGCAAAAATAAGTGTATGACTACCATTTTATTGAAAATATTCTTCAATCAAATTTAAGCAGCATAACCGGTTGTAGTTATTAATATAGGCTGACTGATATACTCAATGGAGTTTTTCTAAAACATTACCTATTGCAATGGAAGGAGGTACAAATATTTTGTATTCAAAAAGATAATCTAATTATAGGCTCTTACGGTTTCAGATCCAAGTATCTTTAAAACGCTCCCCATTTTACTGTCAGTTAAAATATCTAAATTATGTTTAGGGGTCTTCCAAATACGGTCCCTGATATCTTTTTTGGGATTGATATCAGTGAATTCCAACGCAAAAGCCCATGTTTTACCAATAATCCTATGCGTTACAAAACCATATTTTTTAGCTAAAAGATCGATAGCTTTTAAGGAATAGCTAACAAGATGGCCTCTTCTGATAGGATCGAGGTAACCTATATCTTCATGCTTAACATATTCGGGTAAACCGGTATTGAATATATATAATGCTTCACGATTGGAAACAGTAGCCAGTTTTTTAAATAGATCACTGACCATATTGGGTGTTAAATGTTCTAATACTTCAATGCAAATTCCACAATCGAATTTTTCCTTAAGGTTCTCTAAATCACTAATAATGTAATTTTTAGAAGTTGTTCTATATTCTATTTCCGGCGGAAATAATTCTACGCCGTAGAAAACGGAAATATGATCAGGTAATAAATTTCCAACAGCATCTAAAAAATAACCCGGGCCTGTTCCAATATCTAAAAACTTTTTAATAGGAATTTTACAATAATATATTGCCTCTGCCAT
>Ga0207016_1109_pt1 | contig 17031 bp, 10 predicted proteins | sample Alteio_BWMinCont_54_FD_153469 | JGI IMG/M metagenome (GOLD analysis project Ga0207016, IMG submission 153469) | Enriched cells from forest soil in Barre Woods Harvard Forest LTER site, Petersham, Massachusetts, United States -... | ecosystem: Environmental > Terrestrial > Soil > Temperate forest >...
CGCAGCGGTTTAAATGACAAGCTCGCCATGCCGATCCAGGGGCTCGATAAAGCGTCGTAGGGATCCCAACCCTTCCACTCGTCTTTTTCTGCGTTTCGAAACAACCGGCAAACTATTTCTTGCGCTTCTGGTTCTAGGGCGCTCATGTTTGGGGAGAAGATACCCGAACGGGATTGCCACTTTGGAGAGATTCCAGCGTGAGAAACGTAAGATGTGTGCTCAAAACAGAATCCGCAATGGGAATGGGACTTTCCCCTCCCGTACGTAAGGATTTTATCCACGCCGCCATTTCTTGCTCATACCCCTTGTCTTGGGACCAGGACGATTTTCGCTTTCGCCCTTTGGGAGAATGCATGGTCAGGTTGCGAAAATCATCCAGAACAATCGCATGCTGGGCACAGAAAACCTCAAGACGTTCTTTAGGCAGAGACGAAGGCCCCTGAGCGGTATAGACAATGTGTGCCTGCGAGTGATCTGCAAAATCAATTTGTACGGAGATGTCTTCGGAATCGGCGCCGCTCATGCTTTTGGCGAACACCTGATGCGGCCGGCTGGGCGTTAACGTGGTGACATAGTCGAGGAAATGACACAATTCCCCGCGAATACGACCCCCGCCGCGGGACTTGTCCTTAAGCCAGTGGTCAGCCGGCAGGGGGCCCGCATTGATGCGGTAGAGAATCATCCGCGGACCGGCGAGCGATTTCAGTTCGGCCTGGAGCTGAGTCGTATAGGATGAAAAGCGTCGGTTAAATCCGACCATAATAGGCAGGCCTGTGCGACGCTGTGTCTCGGTTATTTTCTGAAGTTCCTCGGGGGTAAGACAAAGCGGCTTCTCCACGAAGACCGGCTTTCCGGCCTCCAGAGCGGCGAGCACCAGGCTGGCATGGGTGTCATGTTGCGTGGCGATCACAACCGCCTGGACAGACGAATTCGAAAACACATCCCCCGGGTCACAAGAAGCCCGGCCAAATTTATATTTATCGGCAATGGCTTGCGCCGTGTGCCCATGGGACGTGCAAACCGTTTCGAACCGCAGGCCGGATTGTTTCCCCAGATTGGGAAGAAGGACCGAAGAACCGAAATGACCTGCGCCGATCATCGCAATCCCAATGTCGCCCACACCGGGATGGCGCACCTGCCGAGATAGAGTTTTTAGATCCTGCAAGGGTTCATGGGTTGGATAATTCAACAGCATCCCGACCATCAAATCTTCTCCCGCATTGGCCAATTTTGCGTAGGCATCCTCCGCTTGGTCGATGGCATAACGATGTGTCAAAAGCGGCACCACGTTGACCATCCCTTTCTTTAAGGATTCGATATACGATTGCATGTTGCGATTTTCAGTCCAGCGCACGTAACCCGCGGGATAATCGATCCCTTGCTCCTCATACACCGCGTCATACCGTCCAGGCCCGTAAGAGCGCGAAAAATAGATCGACAATTCCTTTTCGTAAAAAGGCGAGCGTGGTATGTCAATCGGAACATCGCCCACCACCACAATCCGGGCACGGTCTCTGGCGAGATCCCCGGCCAAACGCACAAGATCAGGGGAGGCGGATGAGGCGGTCAAAAGTACTGCATCCGCGCCAAGTCCACCGGAAAAGGCCAGAACGGCACTTGCGAGATCGGTATCACCCCAGACCCCGCCGGTGTCCATCCCGAGCGATTTGGCCAATTCAACTTTGCGAGGATCGAGATCGATCCCGAAGACCCTGCCGCCGGAGGCTCGAACCAATTGCTGAGTCAGCTGACCCAAAAAACCGAGGCCGATCACGACAACATTCTCTCCCAGGCGTATGTCGGATTGCCGCACTCCTTGCAAGGCAATGGCACCCAGTGTCGCGGTCGAAGCCGCGGCCAGGTCCACCTCCGGAGGCACCAAGACGGCGAGATTCACAGGAATGGAGACCACCTCGGCATGAAACGCTGCCTGCGCACCGGCACAGGCCACCCGATCACCTTTTTGAAAACCACGCACGTCGGCTCCCGTTTCAATGACGATTCCGGCGCAGGCGTAGCCTAGGGGATTGGGAGCCGAAAGACGATCTTTAACTTTTCTCCACGTGGATAAAAGACCTTCCTGTCGAACATGCTGCAAGACTTTCTGAACTTGATCGGGACGTGCCAAAGCTTTGCCCAAGAGTGACTTTTGACCCGTTTGAACTTTTGCGCGTTCCGTGCCAAGGCTGATGATCGAATAGGCGTTTCGGACCAGAATTTCGCCGTCTTGGTGCCTCCGGAGGTGGACCTGGACGCGAAACCGGGACCTCGCGAATTGTGATGTTGCCCGAATTCATGTCCTGCAGGACTTGTTTCATGACAGGGTTAGTTAACGACCAGGACTTGTGGAATTTGGTTGATTCGACGAAGTGGAATAACCCCACGGGTGTCTACAAAAACAGGTTGGGCCATTCGGCGTGCGAGCAAGTCCCAGTTCAGGTATTTAAAAAGTTTATGATCGACAAGAATAGCCGCACAATGAGCGCCCTCTAAACATTCTTCTACGGACGCCAGCGGCAGGTTCAAGTGTTTGGTTACATACGGATCATGGCACTTCACGTCGTAGCCTTTGGCGATCAACTTCATCACGACGTCCAGGGCAGGACTCTCTCTCAAATCATCAATATTGGCTTTGTAGGTAAGACCGAAGCAGGCAATTTTTGGATCCGCCTGGTCCTTTATCGTACGTTCGATTTTGCTCACCATGAGACCTGGCATCGAGTCGTTGATTTGCCGAGCCGTTCGAATAAGACGGGCTTGCGTCGGTGCTTTTTCAACGATGAACCACGGATCCACCGCAATGCAATGGCCTCCCACTCCGGGTCCCGGAGCGAGCACTTTCACGCGAGGATGCTTGTTCGCCAACTCGATAATCTTCCATATGTTTAGACCCAGATGATCGGCGATAAGAGAAAGCTCATTGGCAAAGGCAATATTCACGTCTCGGTATGCATTTTCGACAAGTTTGACCATTTCGGCCGTATCGCTATCGGACTCATGGAGGTCACCATTCACGAAAGTTCTGTAGAAATTGGCGGCTCGTTTAGTCGACGCCGCATCCACACCACCGATGACGCGATCATTATCAACCAGTTCGCGTAGAATTTGACCTGGCAGGACCCTCTCCGGGCAATAAGCGACAAATAAGTCATTCCCTAGTTGAAGTCCGCTCTTTTCAAGAATCGGAGCTAAAACATTTCGCGTGGTGCCTGGCGGGCAGGTGGATTCCAGTATCACCGTGGAACCCGCTCGCAAATGCGGTATTAATGAAGCCGCGGCTGCTTCTACATAAGAAAGGTCTGCCTGGTGGTTCTCTCTAAAAGGGGTGGGGACACATAGGATGAAATAATCGGATGGTTCTGGGGTAGTCGAGACACGTAAAAAGCCAGATCCTGCAGCGGCTGAAACCAGTGCATGAAGGTCTGGTTCTACAATGTGAATCTTACCGCTCTGGAGGGTTTTTATGACCTCAGGCTTGATATCGACGCCTAAAACGGAAAGGCCTCGAGTCGCCGCTAGGCTGGCTAAAGGCAAACCGATATAGCCCAGCCCAACGACACATACAGACTGCGGGTGAAAAGGAGTTGTAGTCATTATATTCCGACGGTCGGTTGATGAAATCTTATCAAAAGTAAGGTCTATGGCTCCATCTAAAGTTTGAGCAACAGGGGCAAGCGAAATAATGGAAATATCAACGCAGACGCCCGTGTTAGCGCGGAAATTGATACCATATTTCGACGATAGACTTAATTCAGATTTCGCCTAAATATCAATGCAAAACGGTTAGAGAATACCTCAGAACAATATCTTTTTAAGAACACAGAGCGGAGAATGCCGGTTGGCTCAGAAGTAAATTTACGGTCCATAAATATGTACATGATGTTATGATCCTTAAGCAGCTTCAGAAGTGCAAAATCATCTAAATTATGAAGAAGATTTTGAGCTATGGGATCACCGATTTGGAGCATTTTTCGGTCAAAATAGTATAAGTTCGGATTAATATAGGCGACGGATACGTCCGAAATAGGGATGTTTCGATTGCTCCATTCAATAATGTCCCACCGGGGGAGATGGGTGTCGATTTTGTCAAGAACACGAGCAAGGTACGTAGCTTTTGACTCATGTTGGAGAAGAAAATTGAACCGCTCGTAGAAAGCGGCATTCCTCGCGTTTTGTGCAACCATGGCTCCTGCGCAAATGCATAAGATCAAGCGGAGTACAGATATTCCCCAATTCTCGAGTTTTTTCGAATACGGAAGAGTTAAGGATCTGGCTATTGCTACACAATTTACGGATGAAACGATTAACATATCTCGTGGCACTTGTCGCAAAAGATTCCATTCAACTAGATAAATAATCGAAAAACCGCTCAGCCCCTTCCAGCGAGAATCGCCATCCCAGAAAGTCCACAGAAATAGAGGCATGAAAAGAACAAACCAAGGCCCTAATCCGTGAAATCGATCAATAAATGTTTCATACCACATGGATTTGAGAAATCCCCAAGGACTACCGCCAAAATAAATATAGGTCCAATTCGTTCGGTTACCTGAAAAATTAAGAGAACTGTAGGTTTTATCGATAAAGGGCCAGATTCCCATGGGATAAAAGGGATTGTGGTAGATCTTCCAATTCAGTAAAGAACCGGGTAAGAGCATGAGTCCAACAACAATAAGAAAAATGAAGGTATGAGGTAGAAATCGCAAAGGCCGTGAGGTGTTCGGACCCGCATTCATATGCAGGGTGCAGAAAAGGTAGACCAGAATTGCTGGAACGATCATGACCGAACCGAGTTGAGTCCAAATTCCTATTCCAACGAATATTCCTACCCATACGGCCTGTCGCACAGGATTTTCAATCGAGAGTAACGTCAGGAGAGCGAGCAAGCAGAAAAATACGGCGGCCATATCAAACTTTCCGGTAGCAGATTGATACCACACATCCGGCAGACACACGAATAGGGTGGCGGCGATTAAAGACCCTTGACGTGTCACATTTAACCGTCTTGCCACCGCGAAGACGCAAAAGGCACCCATGAGCCCAAATGAAAATCCGACCAAAACTACGGATATTTGATCGTTACCGCATAAAAGACCAAACGAACTCAGCAAGGCTGCAATTCCGTACAGCCCATTAAAGTGAGAATTGCTCACATAGCCGATGTGACCTTCCAGGGCCCACCATTTAGGTGCCACGAGGTAGCTGTGAAGAGAATCACCTTCTGTGACTGGTGCTAAGGCATTAATGAGATTTAAAGCTGTCTCGCTGGTAAAAAGCAGTAGAAAAAAGAGGGATAACCGGGCCTGTCCAGCAAAAAGAGTTTTTATCCTGGAGAGGATTCTGTTAATAAGTGGAATACTCTCTGGTAGGACTTTTAATATGGGAGACCACCCGAAGATGGCCATCACGACGAGAATACTGATAGCCAAGGAAAGGCGCAGATGCCCAAGGGTTCCAACGAAAAACAGGCAATACGCAAAAAAAGCAGACCCGATCCCCGCCCCGAATAGACCGCGTTCAAGAAAACCCCAGCCGAGATTGAAATGCTTTATGATTCCCAGGCCAAACCCCATCCATATCAACCATGCCCCGGTCGCAATCAAAAGGGTTTGTATCACCTCAAGCTCCTAGCAAACGAAGAAGACCTTGAAAATATGGTTTGGAGCGTGAGGGAGGTTTGGAACCAGGAATAGAGATAGACCAGGAAGAATACGCTCGTCCAAAGCACATTAAGGCAGGTCACCGTTTTTTTAGTTCGCATCGTCTTTATCGGGAATTATCCAGATGATGCACCATCCAAAGCTCGAGTGCCAATAGTGCGAATAGCAGGTACGCACGGTCTTCGCGCCCGGATTGCTGTTCGTTAATCAGACGTTCAACCGCCTGAGAATTCCATAGTCCGCGCTTTCGTATGCGTGTTGATGAAAGGTGCTCCTGGATGAGCGGACGTAAGGTCGATTGCATCCAACTGCGTACAGGCAATCCGAAACCGGCTTTGCGTCGATTGATGATACCGGCGGGTAGATGAGGTTTCATGGCCTCCTTAAGCAGGACTTTGTTGGAACCCAAACCGATTTTCTGATCATCAGAGATCGAAAATGCAAAACGCACCATGTCCAAGTCCAGGTAAGGCACTCGCACTTCAACACCGTGCGCCATGCCCGTACGATCGGTATAGAACAAGTTAAGATCGGGCAGAAACGTTTTTAGATCCGTATAGAGCATTTGTCCTAATAGTGAAAGATCGGCGCTTTCCCTTAGGGCATCTAAATAGGTTTTTTCTGCCATATCTCCCTGAAGCTGCACCTGGAATTCTTTACGCCGGTTCGGGTCCAGGTACCGACACAAGGCTACGTAGCGTTCAGGCCACGGCAGCGAAGCGCTGCTCAAAAAACGTTTCAAGCGGCGCAGGTTTCCAAGCCACTTCCCACCCTTTCCGCCTGGTAAGCGTCGGGCCACGGGCTCAATCAAATACTGACGTAGAATTCCCGGTAAGTGGTTGTATTGGGATGCCAACACCCCGGCACGATGCCAAGGATAGCCTGCAAAGATTTCGTCTGCTCCCTGACCCGAAAGTAAGACTTTCGTATTTCGGGCCGCGGCAGCTTGACAGATCAGGTAGCTGGCTAAGGGCGCATGGTCCCCTACAGGTTGATCCATATGGGCAAGGTACTCCGGAAGACGTGTCGTGATATTGGCATCTACTTCTAAAATTTCATGCCGTACACCATATCGCACAGCCGCCTCTTTGGCATAAGCAAGATCGTTCGATGCAGCTTCAAAGTTACTGTCTATTCGATTAAAAGCGATGGTGTAAGCCGTCAGTTGATCACGTTGATGCTCACAAGCGGCCAGGATTCCCGTAGAATCTAATCCCCCACTTAAAAATACGCCTATAGGGACGTCGCTGATGCGCTGGCGGTTTACACAGGTTTTTAATATCTCCCACAGTTCCCCCGGTGTGCGTTTGTGAATGGGTTCACGAAGGATTTGTGCATAGAGGTCGGTGTACATTTCAATTTTCGGTAGCTTGCCAGGCGCACAGACCAGAAGATGTCCCGGCAGCAGCTGTTGAATGTCACGATAAAGCGTACGTGGAGCCGGAATCCATAAAAATGCAAGATAGGCGTCGAGAGCTTCGGGACTGCATTCCCGGGTTATGCCGGGAACTTTCATGAGGGGACCGGTTTCGGAGGAAAAGTAGACGGATCTATCAGATGCAGTGGCCCAGTATAGGGGTTTCACTCCCAGGGGGTCTCGGATTAAAAATAGTTGATGTTCGGTGGCGTCCCAAAGACCGAAAGCAAATATCCCATTAAATTTATTTAGACATTGCCGACCCCATTCTTGCCATGCGGCCAGGATGACTTCAGTGTCCGTATGAGATTTAAACCGATAACCTAGCGCCTCTAGTTCCGTCCTGAGTTCCCGAAAGTTATAAAGCTCTCCGTTGTAGCTGATCTGATAGCGGCCATCTCCATAGGACATCGGTTGGTGACCCGCACTGGAAAGATCGAGGATGGCCAAACGGCAATGTGCGAGTCCGATACGTCCTTTTGGGTCGACATAGACTCCACCGTCATCCGGACCTCTGTGCCGAAGATCCGTGCAGCTCTGTTCAAGCCACGCAGGTAAACCATTCCCGCAATAACCGGCTATACCGCACATCGTATTTGTTCTTGGCTTAACACTTACTGCTTAAGCGCTTCGATATAGAGATGCCAGCCCCAGCGTCGATCAAAATTCTGAGGTAGCCAATGTCCAATGAGGGGTAAACGACGGCGGTTGAGGTAGTGGATTTCCGTTTTTACATTATGAAATTGTCGAAACAGTTCAAGTGCTTCACTTCGTGAGTAGACTTTAGATAAGGGATTTCCTGGTCCATCGGTATTGGCGCTTAGAAATTCCTTCGTACTTAGGTACGAAAAACCGCGATCACGGAATCGTTGTCGGTGCGAGTCCATGATTTCACGCTTTTCTCCCGTTAATTTCGCCGCGATCGCCGGACCTCCTGGTAAGAGCAAAAGAAGCGCGCCCAGGCGACGGACAAAAAGAATGTTCACATAATAATTGAAGGAGTGTCGATGATAAACCATGACTATGGCTTTTCCTCCTGGTTTAAGCACGCGATACATTTCACTGACTACGCGTTCGGTTTGAGGAATATGGTGAATAACACCATGGGAATAGACAAGGTCGAAAGTGGCATCCGAGAAGGGCAATTGCTCAGCGTTGATCTGGGTAAACTTTCCATGTAAACCGCGCGACGTGAAATTCGCTTTGGCGAAATGTAATGCTTGCGGTGTGAGATCAACAGCCTGATAGTCTGCCCCGGCCGCCGCAAATCGTGCACCATCGGTACCCAACCCACAGCCGATTTCCAGCACCTGCTTATTTCGAAACGCTGCAAATGGGACGACATCAAGAATATGCGGTTCAAGCTGATAGCGAAATGCTTCCACTTCCCGAAAGTATTCCGGGCTCAAGGCGGCGGCCTGCGAAGTGTCGGATCCACAAGGTTTGGAGTCCCAGAATTCTTGTACCGCCTCAACAACAGAGATTTGCTTCTTCATCATCCTTAAACCATTGCCAACGTTTGCTGAAAGATGGCTGCCAAACCTGCAGCCAGCTTCTCGGCGCTGAATTTTTCAACAATCAGGGTGCGGTTGTTTTCCCCCATTTTTTGGCGCATCACCGGGTCATGAGCAAGGCGTACTAGAGCAGCCTCAAGATCAGTGGTGGATCCGGGTCGAACAAAAAGCGCATTTTCACCTTCCTGTAAAATCTCTGGCAACGCCCCTACGGGTGAGACAACCATCGCGAGACCCTGACTCATAGCTTCCAATACGGCCATTGGGAGTCCTTCCGAGTAAGAATCAAGGACGAGAACATCGGATTCCAGGTACAGCGCTGTTTTTTCGGAACCTGAGACTGGCGGCGTAATTCGAATCGAGGGGTGCTGAGAAGAAGCGGTGAAATCATACGTACGTAAAGCTGTTCCATCTGGTCGATGGGTAATGTTGCGCTCATTCGGGATGGGCTCACCAGCAAGAGTAAAACGAATTTTAGAATCGCGTTTCGCCAATCGATAGGCTGTCTCAAGTAACGTATCCACGCCTTTGGAAACCGAAAGAGACCCGATATAGAGCACATGGATGCCCGGGCACGATGAGGAACGCGCTTCCGTTTGTCCAGGTAAAGCAACGCCATTATAGAGGACATGCACTCTCGAAGGATCAACAATGCCATCAAATTGTTCCTGCAGGCGATTCGCAAGAACGATCACGCCAGCGACCCGGGTCAGTGTTGCGCGTACAAAGCGTTGCATAAGAATGTTCTGACGCCGATAAAAACATTGGAAGTCCCCCCCATGGAAATGTAGGACGATCGGACGGCAGGTAACATGTGCCAACCAGATGAAACTAGCATCCCTAAACCATCCCGTCCCGTTTTGGGATAAAGTGGTATAGATTAAGGTTGGGCGCCAGAAAAGTATTTTCTTCGCCGCCGTCAACCACATCCTGAATAGCTTCAGCATACCGCCCAGTGTGATTTTCCCTTTGTCCCGGTTCGACGAATGAAGTGTGGTGCGCAAGTGGCAAATTTCAAAAGATCGCTGCAGCACGTCGTTATCAAGCAGAGTTTGCGACACGATTTCAGGTCCTGCCCAAGGAGGAGGGGTCGGTGCGATGAAGAGTACGCGTTTGGGGTTCTGGTTGGGGAGAGTCATTGCACTCGCTTGGGTTGCTCGATCGTTGCTGGGTTGTGATCTATCAGCGTGAGCACTAAGCCGACCGTTACCCAAAAAGGAACTCCCATGTATGGACCCTCTAGAACGACAGCAAATGAGGCGTGGACCAAAACGAGGAAAACATATGAAAGACAGACAATGAGTTGCGAACGCACATTAAGGTCCCGCGAAACGTTGGAGATCGTCAACAGACCTGCTTGGAACAATGAGATGAGAAATGAGAAATAAAGTATAAACCCAATAATTCCTGTTCGATAAAGGATAGAAAGATGTGAATTGTGTGGGTCGACGTTCGGAAGTGGGTATTGATCTGTGAAAGTGCCATGTTCACTCATCCAAATGTGCGGCAGAAAGGGGATGCCAAAACCCATTCCAATCCACGGATGATTTTGCATGACTTCTCTAAACATTTCCATCCAAATCCGCCTTCTCCAATTTGCATTTCCCTGCTTATAGTACGAGGGATCCTTCTTGGGAATAAACGACTGCAGAATGCCTCTGACGTTAAAAAGCAATTGAGTCGATCGGCCTGATTTGATAGCAGCGTCATGTGGGTTAGGAAGACTTGGCTTGGCTGGCGGCACAGTTGTTTTTGGTACAGGGATTGAAGGATTATTCTTTACAGGGGCCAGCGATGGGGGCTTCTCTGGAATTATCGCGGTAGGTCTTGTACCTGCATACGATAAGGCGTAAGCGGGAGTTAATGACCAGGCATGAAGAAGGACCAGAGTCGCAAACGTGATTGGAATTAGAATGATTAGTAAAAAAGACCGGCCTCTCTCAACGTTTTTCATGAGGAGAGTCAAAAGAAACATGCTCCCGAGAAGTGTCGAAATCCAGGAAGTTCGAACATTTCCGGCGACAATCAAATAGAGCTGAAAAAATATCAACGGTGTGTTCAGCCAGAGATATTTCCCCTTGACGAAAAGATACATTTCATAACACAGAGAAAATTCTATGGCCATGTCCATCGCTACGGAAGGATTTTCCAGCGCTGCAAATGCGTGGACCTGCAATAGACCAAAGAACCGAATAACAGTCACCACAATACCTGCAATAAACATGATCCGAATGATTTGTTGAACGTATTTCATATCGTGGTTCCAACAAAAAACCGGAAAAATAAACAGCGCGTAATAAATCTGTGCAAATTTACGTGTGGCAAAGAGCGGTTCAGTGTAAAGTCCCCGTGCATAGGCGACACACGACCATGCAAGAAAAATGGTCCACATCAAGAGTGGCCCGCGTAGTGGTGTCCGGAAGGGTTTCTCATATGAAAAACGAAGGCACCAGAGAGCGCCCAAAGCGGCCAATGCAATTTCGGTCACAAAAACCGATCGATGAAAGATCTGAAAATGGAAGTGAGCAAATGGCCGACCAAATACCAACAACAAGAATAACATCGCATAAAGTAGGCCGCGAGCGATCGAGTCGATTGCGTATTGTATTCCAGGTTCCGGGTGTTCCTTGGTAACGGGTATTTGTCCTGAGAAGGTGGCGAGCTTCACGGCGACACTCGTTTTTTTCTATGCCAAGTTCTGATAGCCGCTTGTGCGAATTTAACCGAATGTGAAAATGCCCCCCAGAGCCCTCTCGAGAGTGCTTGGGTACCCGACAATAAATGGCGCCCACGTATTAATGCGGCGCCCAGCCCTAAGTGATGTAACGCCATTTCCCCTTCCAAAGAAACCTCATCTGCATAGAGAGATTGGACCCAGATCCTTTCGGCATGATAGATATCCCGATGACGTGTGAAATTTCGGTCGTGGATTCGGTATGTCGCTAAGGTGGCGTCAATATAATCAATTGGAAAACGACGGGCAATACGAAGAAATAGATCATGGTCTTCAAGAATTTTAAGTTTCTCATTAAAGAGGCCTACTTCGGCGAGCACAGATTGTGGGATGACAGAGGTGGCACATGCAATGAAATTCTCTTTAATCAATTGCTTAAAGACAAGGCCTCGGTAGGGCATACTGGCCTGGGAATAACGCCATTGATTGCCTTCTTGCGTTTCGATGTTGGCATCACTATACACCAGTCCCAAGTTTGGGATTTTCTGAAAAAGATCCATTTGTCGGGAGATTTTCTCGGGATGCCAGAGGTCGTCGTGATCCAGGAGAGCGATATAATGACCTGCAGCAGTAGCGATGCCCCTGTTTCTTGATCCGGAAACACCTAGGTTGGTCGTATTTTGAAGCACTCGAATTCGCCGTTTGAAGCTTTCCAAAGCACGCAACGTTCCGTCTTTTGAAGTGTCATCGACCACAATTATTTCCACCGGCGTATACGTTTGAGCCAAAGCCGAAGATACCGTCTCAACAATCCACGCCTCGGCATTGTAGGCGGGGATTATTACACTAACGAGTGGCTTGTCCATTGGGTGAGAGCATTGATAACGTGATCCGTCTGATCATCCGTCATTTCTGGAAATAAGGGAAGCGTCAGAATCTGCTTGTAAAGCATTTCGGTCTGAGGAAGCGGACGTTTAAGAAACGCTTTGAAAAAACTGAAATGATGTGTGGGAATATAGTGAATGCCAGAATCGACGCCACTTTCTTTCAGGTGCTTCATAAGAGATTCCCGTTCTTCGTTCAACACGCGCACGATATATGTAAAAAATGCAAGTCCTTCATACGGCGTTCGGAGCAGTTTGATAGCTGATGTTGATTTGAAAGCTGCGTCGTACCGCTGAGCAATAACGATCTTGCGCTGGTTCATGACGTCGAATTTTCTAAGTTGCACAAGTCCAATCGCGGCATTAATATTGCTGAGATGATAACGGTATCCCTGTTCTGTTACATCGTAAAACCAGAGCCGCTCATTGCGGTAGCGGCTCCAAGTATCCTTGTCGATACCCAGGCTTCGTTTTCGCCTAAGTCGATCGGCCAACTCTGGATCTCGAGTGGAGATTGCCCCCCCTTCACCGCAAGTAATATTTTTGATAGGGTCAAATGAAAAACAAGTCAGGTCCCCAAAAGCACCGATGCGGCGGTCTTTGTAGAAAGAGCCGAAGGCATGGGCGGCGTCTTCAATAACGCGCATGTGACGATTTTGCGCGAAGTCAAGAATGCGATCCATGTCACATGGGACACCCCGGTAATGTACCGGAAGGATCGCTTTGGTCTTCGGAGTAAAGCAGCGCTCGGCATCTATCACATCAAGATTAAGCGTATTCCCCTCGACATCACAGAAGACTGGAACAGCTCCCAGAGCAGTAATCGCCTGGATCGTGGCTGCAAACGTGAGTGAGGGAACAATGACTTCATCTCCCGCGCTAATCCCGGCAGCATCGAGCGCCAGATGCAGCGCTGATGTCCCGGTGTTTACGGTGATGATGTGGTTAGTGGACACACCTCCCAAGAATTCTGCTATGGCATCCTCGAATTCCTTAGTGACCGCGCCCATGCCCAGCCAGCGTGAATCCAGAACCTTTTTGACGGCATTCAATTCTTCAGGGCCTAGGGAAGGTTGTGATACAGGAATTCGTTTAAGGTCGGGCATGTTTAATGGAATTTTGTTCGCTGGTATACGGTCATGCTGCTCCCTGTGGACTCAAATTCAATTCGCCGTAGCTTCGACAGCTACAGTATTCAGTCGCAAATAAGACGTAATCAAATGGTTCATCATCAAGTGAATGTCCTCAACGGGTCCATAGGCCCCCATGGGGGTCTGCACGGTGAGGCAAATCTGACTTAAAGTCTTAAGTTTGCCTCCATCAAAACCAGAAAACCCGATGGTCAAAGCGCCTTGCGTATTGGCGTAATCAATGGCTTTGATAATATTGGGTGAATTTCCGCTGGCTGAAATCGCCACTAAGACATCGCCTGGTTCCAGCAGGTTTTTGAGCTGACCGACGAAAACATTTTCATATCCCGTATCGTTGCCAAGGCAAGTGATAGCGGCATTACTGTCCGCAAGGCTGATCGATTTAAAACGCGGGACGGTTTCCGCACAAGGAACGGTCGCCAGGTCATTGGCGAAGTGGGATGCTGTAGCCGCACTCCCACCGTTCCCAATAAAAAAAACAGTTTTCGAATGAAGCCGCGCGGACTCGAAAGCCTCGGCAATCCGGGCTATAACGTCGCGGTCGAGTTCGGAAAGTAACTGAGTGACGGTCCTGAAATAATCCAGGGCAAAGGTTTTGGCTGAGTTCTCCATAGGTGTCCTTTCATCTGATTGACGGATTGTGTTCCTTGAGAGTGTCGACGCGTGTTTCTGCGGCAAAATACTATCCCTAAGTGCAAATGTATCGACTAAGGTGGATAAGCGTTCAATCATTTTATCATCTGCCCTGAGGTGAGTAGGGAAATTAATAATATGATCAGCCGTGTACTCCGCATTTGGACAGCTGCCCTTCTTATAACCTATCTGGAAGAGTTGGTCCTTTCGTCCATGAGCTACTGATGAAAACCAACGGGAACGAATTGCAAAATACCTTCCGATAGAAGTTTCCCAGGTATCGGGCGATCGTACGAGCAAGCTATAGCGTAACGGGGCGGATGTATCGGGTGTTTTTGATGTGTCGCCGAAGAATTCCTGGAGCTTTCTGGCCATTAATTGCCGATGCAGCACATTCTCGTCAAGTTTTTGGATCTCATGATATCCCGCATAGGCTTGGAAATTGGTCAATTGCACCGGATAGCGGTCAGGTTTTTGAAGCACAAGTTCATCTCTAAAAAAGAACCATAGGTGGATTTTTCCGCCGATTGCTACTAGGGCCCGTCCAATCCAGTAAATTGTCGGTTTATTTAAGAATGTAAGCAGAGCGTCTTGGATGACTAACCAGGTGCGTGTTTGGAACGGCAAAACCGCAGCTTCCTTTTGGACCATTCTTATTTCTGATGTAATCTCGGGCCGCCGGGAGATGGCAAACCCACCGATGCCAGTGGAATATATCTTCGTATGATCCGTTGAGGCGAAGGCAGCGTCACCCAGGGTGCCTAGTTTTCGGTTTCGGTACTTTCCCCCTATGGCGTGCGCGCAGTCCTCAATCACATACAGATTGTGACTTCGAGCAATCGCTAAAATTGGATCCATATCGCACGCTTGTCCGAAGGTGTGTTGTGCGAGGATTGCCTTGGTCGATGGTGTAATGGCCGCCTCTATTTTCGACTGATCAATATTAAATGTGCCGGAGTCGATATCCACATATACTGGTTTTGCTCCGCTGTAGATCACTGCATTTGGCACCACCACGCAGGTAAACGCTGGAAGGATGACCTCATCTCCCAATCCAATCTTCAGTGCTTTTAAAATACTGTAAAAAGCCATGCGCCCAGAAGCGAACGTTACCGCTTCAGGCAACTCCATCCATTGCGAGATTGTTTGTTCATATCTGGTCACCCAATTTGCAAAGAATTCTCCACGAAACACATATCGCAAAGGCATTGAGCCATTATGTGTACCATCAAAGAAATCATATTGATAAAAATTGTGGCGCAAGAACGTTCGCGAGAATGATTGATGAATTTTATTCATGCCTTGCTACCTTGGCCCAGACTTCGTTCCGAACAGTTGAAAATACATTTGCCAAAAGCTCTTGCCTCGCTCCATTGGAATCGAACGCGGTTGAAGTATCTCGCAACCTTTCATTTATAACATCCCTTAAATTCGTTTGTGAGCATAAATGAATTCGACCTGATAGATTTTCAATGGGATCAATGTCGAGGAAATCGCCCCGGAATTTAAGAACCGCTAAACCAGACAAGTATGCTTCCCACCATGTCGTGGTGGGAGGAACGAACAGGAATATGTTTGATAGATTAAAAAGTTCCTGAAGCGGTCGATGGCTGATTTCAAAATTGGTTGGGAGGGTGAGTGCGTGTTTGAAGATACGATCCAAAGGCAAATCGGGATGAAACTTAAGAATAAAATGAGGATTGGAAGTGCCTTCGGAAAAAATGTCCAGCAGCGCCTCAAGGAGAGCGGACGAAGCGGTCATAGAGGAAGGGAAACCCGCAATAACCGATGCTGGTAAAAGTTTTTCGGATGGCTTCTTGATCTGATTCGATGTGCTGATGGCATAAAGATGCTCATAACGCAAGGCGCCGCCATTCTCTAACATCTGCGGCGTGTAGCCGGCCTTTTCCAACATTTGAAGCCCAAAGTCTCCATTGGCAACGATCCGATCTGGCAATGGGCTATAGGCATTCTCAGCAGATCCAAGAAAATAATTCAACAAAAGAGATCCGATTGAAGAATGTTGATAACCAACCAGTTTCACTCGAGGGGCAGAATCCCTCCATGCCATGCAAAGTACCTTTTCCCAGGGGTGATTCTCGAATGGATAAATCACGGTCTTAATTGACCGTAAACGGCCTGCCATTTTTGATGTAATTCGATACCACAAATGAAAACGCACAAACTCCATATGGGAATTCTCGATTAAGATTTCACGCTGGAACAGGGAAGCGTAATCCCACCCTTGGAAGTTTGTATTCCCCACTGATAGGGATAAACGAAAGATGTGTAGCGCGGAAATCAAAATATCATCTGCGCTCGCATAAGTAGATGAGACGATAAAGTCTTCCGAATCCTTGCGTATCTTCTTAAAGGGATTCCACGGAAGAAAGGGAAAAGTGAAACGTTTGACGGTTTCCCCCATTTTCGTCAATATTTCAGCTAATCGACCGGTATAGAAATCTCGAAATGATCCATCGGAAAAGAACGAACGGTCTTCAATCCAACTAAATATCAACACGCTCGGTGAAGGGCTGGGTTTCATGGACTTTGTCCAAAAATACAAGCGGGCGGTATAACTTCGGAACAAACCGAACAATATAAAATAGACACGTATGCTCACCGCACGCCCGTACCGGCTCAATCTGAAAAGAATGCGGGAGAGATCGAAAGATCTTAGGAATTGCGCATTTCGCAGACGCGCATTGTGGGATCTTAACACGACAAGAAGCCATGGATCTTCAATGACTATTATTTGAGCAGATTCGGATGGTTTAGCGCACCAATACGCTACCAATTGCGAGAAACATATGAGAACGAAGAAATTAGTTTGCAAAGGACTTTTAGATGCAATTGCTGAACACCACCAATTTAAAGAATTCTTTTGCAATTGCCCGAGTTGAACCATCCAATCGAGGAAGGGTTGCTTTAGGAGATGCGCGATCCGGTCTAAATCGTCGGCAATGCTGAGTTTGGAGGATTTACCGAGTATTGACTCTACCCGCCGACGCCTGGAAATGTCGTGTCCCAGATAACGCCATTGATACGTCCTACCCTTGATTTGCGGCAACGCTTGGGAAGTTTGTGAAGGTGAAACAATA
>Ga0207016_1110_pt1 | contig 16956 bp, 17 predicted proteins | sample Alteio_BWMinCont_54_FD_153469 | JGI IMG/M metagenome (GOLD analysis project Ga0207016, IMG submission 153469) | Enriched cells from forest soil in Barre Woods Harvard Forest LTER site, Petersham, Massachusetts, United States -... | ecosystem: Environmental > Terrestrial > Soil > Temperate forest >...
ATCTTTAATGAAAAGGCAATGGAAAAATAGTATTATTGTGACCTTATAAAATTTTTACAGATGGTTAACATTATGCGCACACAAGCAGCACGCGATATCAACAAATCCCTTGTCAATCAATCAGTCACCTTATGCGGCTGGGTACACCGTCGTCGTGATCATGGTGGTCTTATTTTTATTGATTTGCGTGATCGCAATGATATCGTGCAAATTGTTTGTGACCCTAAAAATAAAGCAACATTTACAACAGCCGAAAAATTGCGCAATGAATTTGTGGTGCGCATAACTGGCTCTGTACGTATGCGCCCTGCTGGCACGGTAAATGCGGAAATCCCCTCGGGTGAAGTTGAAGTGGATGCTTCTGACATAGAAATTTTAAATATCGCCGAACCATTGCCATTCAACATCGATGATTATCAAGATGTCGGCGAAGATGTGCGATTAAAATATCGTTATTTGGATTTACGCAGAAAAGAAAATCAAAGCCGTTTGCGCAAACGCGCAGAAATCGTGCGTTTTATTCGTCATTTTCTCGATGCCAAAAATTTCACGGATGTTGAAACGCCCGTATTAACCAAAACAACACCTGAGGGTGCGCGCGATTATTTGGTGCCGAGTCGCAATCAACCCGGTAAATTTTATGCGCTGCCACAATCACCGCAAATCTTTAAACAATTATTAATGATCGCGGGATTTGATCGTTATTATCAAATTGTGAAATGCTTTCGCGATGAAGATTTACGCGCAGATCGTCAACCCGAATTTACACAACTTGATATGGAAATGGCATTTGTCAATGAAAGTGATGTTCAAAATCTCACAGAAAATATGATTCGCGATTTATTTAAAACTGTTTTGCAGGTGGATTTACCCAATCCGTTTCCTCGCATGAATTATGCGGATGCGATGGCGCGATTTGGTTCTGATAAACCTGATATGCGTAATCCACTTGAATTGATCGATATTAAAGATTTGATGAAAACCGTGGAATTTAAGGTATTTCATGCACCTGCCAATGATATCGATGGTCGCGTGACTGTTTTGCGCGTACCAAAAGGTTCTGAACTGTCGCGCAAACAAATTGATGATTACACGCAATTTGTCGCCATTTATGGCGCAAAAGGATTGGCATATATCAAAGTGAATGAAATTGAAAAAGGTGTGGAAGGTTTACAATCACCGATTTTAAAATTTATTCCAGAAAATGCTGTGCAAGAAATTTTAAAACGCACCCGCGCTGAAAATGACGATATATTATTTTTCGGCGCCGATAAATCAAAAATCGTATCAGAAGCGTTAGGCGCGCTGCGCGATAAAGCATGTCGCGATTTAAATCTGTATACAAAAACATGGGCGCCATTATGGGTCACTGATTTTCCCATGTATCAACTCGATAAAGAAGGCAAATGGGAACCGTTGCATCATCCGTTTACCGCACCCACAGAATCCAATATTGAAAAATTACGCGCCAATCCCGGTGATTCAAATTCACGTGCCTACGACATGGTATTAAATGGCTACGAAATTGGTGGCGGATCCATTCGTATTCATCGTTATGATATGCAATTAACATCACTCGATATTTTAGGCATTTCTGAAGAAGAAGCGCATCAAAAATTCGGGCATTTATTAGCTGCCTTAAAACTCGGTGCGCCGCCGCATGGGGGTATTGCGTTTGGTATTGATCGCATTACGATGCTAATGACAGACACACAAAATATTCGTGACGTGATTGCATTTCCAAAAACACAAACGGCAAGTTGTCCATTAACCAATGCGCCATCCGTTGCGGATTTTAAACAATTGCACGAATTGGGCATTAAAACCATTAAATAATGTCAAATGAATAATCATTTGATGATAAAATAGACAGCTGGTGCTTGTTTAACTCATTTCACACGGATGTGTATAGTGCGTGGTATCTCTTCGGCAATAGGTCTTCCTATTTTGGATGTTTCCGAAAATATCACTACGTTAAATACTTGTATAACACTTGCTGTTCTTTTTTCAGTGTGTTGTGGTGGTGGTCCATTGGTTATTTCTGCAATAAAAATAATGAAAACAATTGATGAAGCCGATAAAGCATTGGCCACTATTCATAGTATCGGTCAACTTTTTCAAAATTTCCTGTCGGAAGAACCTATTTGCAAAATGGATGGAGGCATCCTACCCATTAGTAAAATATTTTGAAATATCGTATATTATCCACCCTTCAAACAATAAGGATAAAGCATGGCTGGTCATTCCAAGTGGAGTAATATCCAACACCGCAAAGGCGCACAAGATGCGAAACGCGGCAAAATGTTTACCAAATTAATCCGTGAAATCACAACCGCTGCGCGTATGGGTGGTGGCGATGAAGCTACGAATCCCCGATTACGTTTAGCAGTACAAAAAGCGCTCGTGCAAAACATGACGCGCGACACGATTAATCGCGCGATTAAACGCGGTGCGGGCGGTGAAGATGGCGTCGAAATGATTGAGTGTGTGTATGAAGGTTATGGTCCGGGTGGCGTTGCCGTCATGGCATTATGCTTAACCGACAATAAAAATCGCACGGCATCTGATGTGCGACATGCATTCACAAAATACGGCAGTTTTGGTGCACCCGGCTCTGTTGCATTTTTATTTACAAAATCTGGTTTTATTCAATTCGATAAAAATGCGCCTGAAGAAAAAATATTTGAAGTAGCCATTGAAGCTGGCGCGGATGATGTGATTGTAAATGAGGATAAAAGTATTGATGTGATCACAACGCCAGAGAATTTTGAAACCACCAAAAATGCATTAACAGCCGCAAATTTAGTATTCACACAAGCAGAAATTACGATGTTGCCTTCAACACAAGCAAAATTAGACGATATCGAACAAGTCAAACAGATGATAAAATTAACCGAAGCGCTGGAAGATTTAGATGATGTGCAAAATGTGTATTCGAATGCGGATATTTCAGAGGAATTATTAGGGAAAATATAAACGTGCATGCACTTTCTTTATTCGGATTATTTTCGGTCATTGCTATGCTGGTTTTTTATGCGCTCGAAGAACGCAGTCACTGGTTCACGTTTTGTTTTGCGCTATCCTGTGTTTTAGGCTCTATTTATGGATTTTTGCAGGGCGCATGGCCATTTGGATTGGTGGAAATTGCTTGGACGATTGTGGTATTTCGAAAGTGGTTGCAGATTAGAAAATAATATTCTGCAACCTAAATTGCGCGTTGGTTATATGTACTCTGGTGAAAAATCAGAAGAGGGCTTCGCAGAAGTCGGCATTAATCTTAGTGTCCCAAAGAAAGCAGGGCCTGACGACTGCATGGCTTGCGTTATTTCCATGTCTGTATTTGGCTGCGAAGCAATCTCAAAACGTCGAAGAAGCGTTGCACGTTCCTTACCGAATGCGTTCATTATCTCTTGATAAAGTTTACCTGTTTCGGTGTGAGCATGATGTTCCATCAACCGCTCATATTCAGAAATTTTACCATCAAACCAATCAAAGGTTTTTTCATCTACGTAAATAAGCTCTCCTGAAGGCGCGTGATGGACGAGACCCCTTAGATTTTGATATTGTGACCATAATATTTTGTAATTTTCTCGCTCTATTAATTCTGCTGCTCGAGCCTGTTGTCGTTGTTTGCGCATTTCTTCTGCCTTAGCGCGTTCTTCAGATGCCTGAGCCCACTGCAGCGGACGAATTAATGTGATGATATTTTCAATCAACAGAGGAATGTGATTGATAGGAATTTGAGTATCATGCTTGCTGTTATTTATAGCTTCCCTGCATTCGGATAAAGCATCTCTGCATTCGACAAACCTTTCTGAAAACTGTGGAGGAATGTCTTCAAACGCCAGCTGAAGAAGTCCTAATTGTGACTTAAATACATTTAGACATTCGTCTCGTGAATCTGGCAAGGTTTGTAAGGGTGGCGAGATTGGTAAATCTGATGGGCGGGGTGTTGTTGCACGACGTGGTGGTGACGGCAGCGGCGAACCATACATTCTAGACATTTGAATTTTCTCACTTGTTAAATTCAATAATAAAATCAACAATAACAAGCGTATATTAAAAAAATATTAAATAAAGACTATTTTATGACCCTTATCCTCGGTATCGACCCTGGTTCTGTACATACAGGTTTTGGCATTATCAAAAGTGAAAAGCATGTTTTATCTCACATAGCCCATGGCACGATCAACGCAAAAGGCAAAACGGTGGCTGAACGTTTGCATGATATTCATCGAGAAATAGGCGCTATTATTGCGTTGCATCAACCGCATGAGGCTGCAATTGAAGAAGTGTTTATGCAAATCAATGTGCAATCCGCTTTAAAATTAGGGCAAGCGCGTGGTGCTGCTCTCGTGGCGTTAGCACAATATGCATTGCCTATTGCAGAATACAGCCCACGTGTTATTAAAAAAACAGCGACGGGTTTTGGCGCGGCTGGCAAAGAACAAATTCAATATATGGTAAAAATGCAATTAAAATTAACAACGGTGCCGCAAGCAGATGCGGCAGATGCGTTGGCGATTGCGATTTGTCATGCACAACATCGGGTATTTCTATCTAAAATTCAATGAGTTATTATTTATCGACAAATTTGTCGATTAATTGATCGACAAATTTGTCGAATGATGTTACGCTAAGGAATGTTAAAAACATTTATCAAACATAATCAATTTCACGAAAATGATTTGGATGATTTTCAACGATCCGATCCTCATCTGCGTGCGCTCTCTGCACTGACTTATCAACATAGTCCTGATTGGTGGCGTCAACTGCCTTTACAAACGCCAGGTATTTATATCCTAACAGGCGGTCGTCAGGTGGGAAAATCCACCTCGTGTAAATTATTAATTGCGCATTGCCTGCAAAAAAAATTATTTAAACCGGCGCATATTTTATATTTACCTTGTGATGAAATTTTTGATACCAAAGAATTAAGTGCAATATTAAAATTTTTTTTGCAAACGGTCGACGATAAAAAATTTTTATTAATCATCGATGAAATCACTTTTGTAAAAGACTGGGAACGCTCAATCAAAGCACTGGCAGATGAAGGCTATTTTACGCAGGGTTTATGTTTATTGACGGGATCGGATACGCTTATCTTAAAAGAAGCAGCAATGAGCTTTCCGGGTCGACGCGGCGTTGCTGATCAAGTTGATTTTCATATTTACCCGCTTACCTTTTCTGATTATGTGAATTTGGTTCACAAAAAATCATCGCCCAATAATAACCAGTTATCTCAGTATTTCAGCGATTATTTGCAGTGTGGCGGTTATTTACGCGCCATTAATGATTTCGCGATGCACGGAAAAATATTACCAGCGACATTTTTAACTTATGAACAATGCATACGCGGTGATTTTTTAAAACACAGGAAAAAAGAAGATACTTTATTATCGTTATTTCAGGCGTTATTGACAGTGGGTGTTTCACAAATATCATACTCTGGTATCACGCAAAAAATGGGTATGGTCAGCAAAGATACTGTTATTGATTATTGTGCATTACTCGAAAGAATGGATGTTTTATTTTATTTACAGGCTTTCGATCAAAATAAAAAACAAGGATTTCCCAAAAAAGATCGCAAATTTCATTTTTTTGATCCTTTTATTTATAGAACCATTTTGAATTGGTTACAAAAAGAAGGCTATTCCAATCATCTTGAATCTGAATCTGTCATGGCGGAAGCTTGCGTGGCAAGCCACTGTCATCGCTATGGCAAAGTGTTTTATTTTAAAGGACAGGGTGAAATTGATCTTATTTGGCCATTCCATCAAAGAATAAATGCGATTGAAGTAAAATGGACCAATCAAATTCGTCCGAATGATTTAAAAACACTGAAACAATTTAAACACGGCTTGATTTTGAACAAAGGTATTCGGCAAGGTGTTGAAGCAGGCATTACGCTAATGCCTGTCTCTCATTTTTTATTCCACCTACCTCAGACTATTATTCCGTAAGTTGGTACCTCGGTGATTGAAAAAGAAAGCAATTACTTGTAAATTGCACTCAGCTTTACCGTTAGGGAACCCCATGAAAAATCGCGCTTGGATATTCACACTCACATTTTTAAATACACTGATTCTTTGTATCACTCAGCTGCCAACTGTTTTCACCGACCCAACACCGCACGCTGTTTTAACCGTTGGTTTTTATACATTGAGTTATATCGCACAAAATTTTTTATTCTCCTGTTTATTAAGCGTTATTTTATTACCGATTTTTTTATTCAGCAGCGAAGATAAATTAAAAATAATGATATCCATCGTGCCTGTAACCGGCGCGCTATTTTTCAATTTTATGAACGCAAAAATATTTTCTTTTTGGCGTGACTTTGTGAATAGCAGTATGCTGGGCATGTATTTTACCAAAGGTGGCTCGCAAGTTTTTGAAATGAGTCGTGCGATGCATATTTGGATTGCCATGGCCGTTATTTTATTTGTGTTGATGGGCAGTGGCGTGGTTTTGATCGCTAAAAAATACCGCAGTTATTTTAATGTCAAGCGCTGGTTGGGATTTTTTATCTGCATTTATATTATTGCGCAATCATTATTTGTTTTTTTGAGTCGACAAGATGATATGCGTTTTTTGCAATACACGATAAAAATACCGTATTTTTATGATTTTTCATGGGTCAATGTGTTGCAAAAAATGCGGATTCCTATTTTACCCAAAAATTCACCGCAAGAAGAATTACGACTGTTGTTAGCGAAAGACAAAAAATTAGATTACCCATTGCATCCACTGCAGTATCATTTACCGCAACATCCTTTGAATGTATTGTTAATTGTGGTTGATACGTTACGCTATGACATGATAAATCCTGTGAATATGCCAAATACTTATCATTTTGCACAAACCGCGGATCAATTTTTAGATAATAGCAGTGGCGGTGATTGCACGCGTCCTGGTATTTTTTCTTTGTTTTATGGTATTCCAACAACGTACTGGAATTCGGCTTTTACACATCGTACAGGTTCAATTGTGATTCGTGCTTTTCAAGCCAATCATTATCAGCTGGGTATTTATGCGAGCGCCCCGCTTTTGTCGCCACCGTTTCAAAAAACAGTCTTTGCTACGGTAAGCCATTTGCAAGTGATGACACCTGGTAAAACATCGCTCGATCGCGATATAAAAATAACGCAGGAAATGCAGGGTTTTTTAAATCAAGCGGCGGAAAATCACAAACCCTTTTTTGGATTTATGTTTTATGATGCGCCGCACGCTTATAATTCATTGCCTATCCATCATCCTTTTTATCCCACGCAATCATTAAATTATTTTGATGTGGACAACAAAACCAATCGCACACCGATTTATAATTTATATAAAAATGCGGTGTTTGCAGACGATCAATTGATTGAAAAAGTGTTAGCGACCGTAAAAGCAGATGATTTATCACACAATACCGTTATCATTATTACTGCAGATCATGGTCAAGAATTTAATGATGATCACAACAATTATTGGGAACATGCGAGCGGATTTTCAAAATATCAAATGCGCACGCCGATGATTATTGCGTGGCCTAATCGAAAACCTGCCGTTTTTCACGACACCACAACTCATTTTGATTTGGCGCCCACGTTGCTAAAACATGCATTGGGCGTGACAAATCCCATCAGTGATTATTCTGTGGGCGATGATTTTTTCTCGAAAAAACAGCCGAAATTTGTCATTGCAGGAAACTATGCGTATTTTGCATTGATCACGAATCAAAATATTATGCAATTTCACAATTCGGGATTATATCGATTTACGGATGCAACAATGAAATCATTGCCTGATGAAAAAATAACGCCATCGGATTTCGCACATTTAACACGAGAAATGACAGCTTTTGAATCACATTAAGAAAGAACTTATCGAATAAATGGAATAAATAGTGTGTGTTGTTGTCCCGCCGCCGCACTGGCAGAAGGATGTTGAAACCTCTGAAAAAATGATGAGCGCCTAGGTTCTGTAACTTGACAGTGGTCAATATTCCTAACCGACTCTGCCTTCTCAAACCTCATTGCATTACGTGGCCCACCATACGGATTACCATGATCAATTAAATACTGCAAATGGCTTTTGCCTTCCTCTGTATTATCTGCAATATAAACAATACCGTCACCATTTAAGTAGTTACCCACATAAATTCGCCTATCCAACGCTAAAATCTTATCAGCCTCATCGGCTCGGACATCAGAAAAAGCAATTTGTTCCCGAGACTTATTTTTTATAAGTGCTGGTATTTTGTTATCTTTGTGATGCAACCCGCAAAGAATTTCTTGAATGAGTGTAAAAATACAATTTGTTGGAAGATATGTATTTATTTGGCCAATAAAAATTGTCACATTAACTTGCTCACTTCGTCCGCTCGATGGAACGCTAAAATGAGTGATGCGCGCGTTTTCCAGCATCTCAGCTATAGAATACTCATCCACATCTTCAAACTGAGTCGCATGTGAATTTATTAGCCTTGTCATTATTTCACTCCAAGAGAAAATTAATCTTTATCTTCATCCGTTTTTTGCACCAATCCCTGGTCATCATTACTCATCAATTCTTCTTGCCACGGTAAATTCCGATAAATACTGTAACCCGCGACAGGCATCATCGGATATTTGATAATGTCAAAATACGGCGAATAATCAAAATCACTGGGTGAATATAATTTGGGATTACGCGTAATCATTTCCAAATGCTGATGATTATTTTCGCGAATCAACGGCAAGATAGGAAATTTAATCGATGAAAATGCTTTGGCAATCATCACTGAGCAAATATCTTGCTCCGCTTTTCCCGCATTTTTTTTAAATAAACTGGAATTCCAACGACGCGGAATTAATTTGCTGGATAAAATAAAACGACCCAAATCGACAAAATGTCGAATATTGTATTCCCGACCAATACTATTGACTGCGTAAGCAATGACTTTTTGCGCATCCAAATGTGATAAACCCGTGGGGCGGCAAACACGAATGTGCTCATTTTTATACTTGGTAATAGGCACAATAATCGTACCTTCACCAATCATCGTTTCCACCAACAATTGATCGGATGGTAAACCTTGATAATGTTGTTGCACACTTTCACGCAGTTTTGGATCATCGATATCATGAATTCGTCCAATGTATAACGCCGCATGACTCCAAGGACTCTGCGTGATGTGTTGCACAATATGACTCACACGATTGCGTCCTTCAATCAATAGTACATCAGCAGATCGCACTTCATGACACACACGCGAAAAGTCACACAGATAACTGTGTGAAGGTGAAATATTTTTTAATAGATAATGACTGAGTTTTTGAACGAGCCAATTGCCGAGTGACATGGATGCATTCCTTGCTTTGTAGAGACGCCGATTCATCGCGTCTCAGATATATGAACAACCGTGAAGTAGGTCGTAGATTTGAGACGCGATGAATCGGCGTCTCTACGATTTCGCCAACCTAACAGCCAACCCCACATAACTACTGGGGGTTAATAATTTCAATTCTTTTTTTGCATTATCTGGAATTTTAAGTGTTTCAATAAAATCCATCAATTGTTTTTGCGTGATGGTTTCGCCGCGCGTTATTTTTTTTAATTGTTCATAAGCGTCATCAATACCATAGCGACGCATCACCATTTGAATCGGTTCTGCTAAAATTTCCCAATGCTGATCCAATTCATTTTTTAACACATCCGGATTTGGAATTAATTTACTAAGTCCTTTTAAAAATGATTGATAGGCAATAACCGCATATCCAAAAACACTGCCCACATTACGTAAAACAGTGGAATCAGTTAAATCACGTTGCCAGCGAGAAATGGGTAGTTTTTGCGATAAATGGGTTGCCAATGCAATACACAATCCTAAATTACCCTCTGCATTTTCAAAATCGATTGGGTTAATTTTATGGGGCATCGTCGACGAACCGATTTCACCGTCTGATTTTTTTTGTGAAAAATAATTCAACGCAATATATCCCCATAAATCACGACAACAATCGATTAGAATTGTGTGACAGACATTTAATGCATTTAAATATTGTGCTAAAAAATCATGGGGCTCAATTTGCGTTGTATAAGCATTCCATTGCAATCCTAATGACTCCACAAACTGTTGCGATAAGTTGAGCCAATTCACATCAGGATAGGCTACGATGTGCGCATTATAATTACCTACAGCACCATTACATTTTCCGGTAATCGGAATTTTCATAAAATAATTCATGTGGGTTTTTAATCTCACCGAAAAATTTTTAAATTCTTTTCCCAGTGTCGTTGGCGTTGCCGCTTGTCCATGGGTGCGAGATAACATCGGCATGCTAGCTGTATTTGCTGCAAATACATCAAGCTGCTTTATCATTTCTTGTAATGGCGGTAACAGTAAATCATCGCGTGATTGCTTAACCATTAACGCATACGCCAAATTATTAATATCTTCAGATGTACATGCAAAGTGAATAAAAGACGATAATCGTTTTAAAGTGGCATGCGCTTCTAGTTTTTCACGCAAATAATATTCTACTGCTTTCACATCATGATTGGTTGTCGCTTCAATTTGCTTAATGCGCAACGCCTCTTTTTCATCGAACGAAGAGGTGAGTTGCTGTAAAAATAATTGCTCATCCGACGACAAAGGTGTTAACTCACCTATTTGCGTATTATCAGAAAGCGCCATGAGCCATTGGATTTCGACGTATAATCTGTAGAAAATGAGACCATATTCACTTACAATTGATTGGCATTTTTCAGTTTTAGCGCCGTAACGTCCATCTAGTGGTGAAACGGCAGTGATTGTGGATAGCTGCATACAAAACCTCATTAAGTGCATGCTTCATAATAAATGAAAACAACAGGAATTTATATGCAATTTATTGACTTGCAAACTCAGTATCAACAGCACAAAACGCAGATCGATGCGGCCATTGCGCGCGTTTTAAATCATGGACAATTTTTATTTGGTCCGGAAGTAGAATTATTAGAAAGTCGATTAGCAGATTATGTGGGTGCGAAGCACTGCATTTCTATGTCAAGCGGCACAACAGCATTGCATATTGCGCTCATGGCGTTAGACATTAAACCGGGTGATGAAGTCATCACGACGCCATTTAGTTTTTTTGCAACCGCTGAAGTGATTTATCTTATGGGTGCAAAACCCGTTTATGTCGATATTGATCCTAGCACTTATTTGCTAGATCCTAATCAACTCATCGATGCGATTACTGATCGCACAAAAGCCATTATTCCGGTCAGTTTATACGGCCAATGTGCTGATATGGACGCCATCAATGCGATTGCAAAACAGCACAATATCCCTATGATTGAAGATGCGGCGCAAAGTTTGGGCGCCACTTACAAAGGCAAAAAATCATGCGCATTGAGTGAGATTGCCTGCACGAGTTTTTTCCCTTCAAAACCATTGGGTGGTTATGGTGATAGCGGCGCTTGTTTTACCAATGACGATGAATTAGCGCATAAAATGCGTTTGATCATGAATCATGGACAAAAAAATCGTTACAATCATGTAGCCATCGGTATGAACGGACGTATGGATACCATTCAAGCAGCTGTTTTACTCGAGAAATTGGCGATTTTTGATGCGGAAATAAAATCTCGTCAAAGTGTGGCTGATTTTTATCGCGCGCATTTACCGGATTTTTTAGAGCCGCCCGTGATTGCATCTCATAATTACAGTGTATATGCGCAATATACTGTACAGGTTGATCAACGTGAAGCAGTGCAGCGCCAATTATCCGAAGCAGGTATTCCCACAGCGGTGCATTATCCGGTTGGTTTGCATCAACAGCCGATCGTTGCGCAAATGGCAGAGCAAGAAAATTTGTCTTTTCCAATCACGGAGCGCGCGGCAAAACGCGTATTAAGCTTGCCGTTTCATCCGTATTTGAGGGAAGAAACGGTTGTGGAGATTTGTGAGCAATTGGTGCGATGCATTGGTTCAGTAAGGGCTAGTGAGATAGTTTGAGCCAGTGATATAGGTTAGAAGCGCTCGCGTTAGCGAGTGCGCATTAAGAAGAACATCAGTGATGCTCTCATCGCGCTTGCTAACGCAAGTGCTTCTAAACTATATCACTAGCATGTACTTTCTCAAAGATCAGCGCCAAAAACGGATAACTTAACATGGAAATCAAAAACAAAACTATTCTCATTACCGGCGCAGCTTCCGGCTTAGGCGCTGCAACCGCGCGTGAATTGTCACAACGTGGCGCAAAAACACTATTACTGGATATGAATATTGCGGCGGTTAAAAAAATCGCGTCCGAAATAAACGGCATCGCATTTGAATGCGATGTGACATCTGAAAACGCTGTAAAACAAGTGCTTTCGCAATGCACTGAAATTCACGCGGTAATCAATTGCGCGGGTATCGTGCATGGCGCACGATTGGTTGGCAAACAAGGTGCGATGCCATTAGACGATTTTTCTCGCATTATCCACATCAATTTAATCGGCACATTTAATGTGATGCGATTATGCGCCGAAAAAATGTCATTACAAAATACGCTTGATGGTGATGGTGAACGCGGCGTCATTATTAATACCGCTTCCATTGCTGCATTTGAAGGGCAAATTGGACAAGTGGCGTATAGTGCTTCAAAAGGCGGTGTTGTTGCAATGACATTACCTGCTGCACGCGAATTGAGTCGTTTTGGAATTCGTGTGATGACGATTGCACCTGGCGTCATGCAAACACCGATGATGGCGAGCTTGCCGAGTGATGCGCAAACTGCATTGGCCGCTGATATTCCTTTTCCGAAAAAATTGGGCGATCCGAAGAATTTCGCAAAATTGTGTGCGCATATTATTGAAAATAATTATTTGAATGGCGAAACCATTCGATTAGATGCGGCATTGCGATTGAAATAACCCTCAGAATAGATTAAACTAGTCTATCTGGTTTAAAATAGCGAGGTTATTGATGCGTGAAATTGGTGCATTTGATGCAAAAACACATTTATCTCAATTGTTAACACAGGTTAATAACGGCGAATCTTTTGCGATTACCAAACATGGTCGCATCGTTGCACTACTTATTCCTGCTTCACATAAACCTGCATCTGTTGCGTCGGATGCTATTGCCGGCATTATGAGACTCCGAAAAAAAATCGCAAAACGTGGCGTTAAAATGACGCTCAAAGAAGTGGATGACTTAAAAAAGAGTGGTCGTCGATGAATGTTATAACGCATATTGTTTTGGATTGTTCAGTAACCATGGCGTGGATTTTGCGTGACGACACCATGTCCGAAAAAGCCGATGCAATACTTTCCACGCTTCAAGAAAAACACGCAAAAGTTCCCACCATTTGGACATTAGAAGTTGCGAATGTTTTGTGCTTGGCAGAGCGTCAAAAAAAAATAACTGCGCTTGAAGTAGCCGAGTTTAAAGAATTTTTAGCTGAATTACCGATCATTATTGATCACGAAACATCATCGAAAGCCATGGGAAGTATTTATACGCTCGCAAAAACGGAAGGCTTAACCACTTATGATGCTGCTTATTTGGAAATTGCGATTCGTGAAAATATCGCCCTGGCAACATTTGACAAGGCATTAATAAGTGCTGCAAAAAAAAACGGTATTTCAATCTTGTAAAGAAATATTTGGAGCAATATCATGTTAATTCATAAGAAAGTATTTATATTTTTTTTCCTATTTTGTGGCATATTAACACTATCCGGCTGCGGTCCAATGTATCAAACAAGTTATAGCTATATACCACCCCACTCGCATCGCGGGCGTAGATGCGCGAATCGTTGTTTAACAGATCGTTCATTTTGTCGCAGTCAATGTCAGACAAATTTGCAATCCTGTGAAACCAATGCAAACTTAATTGCGATGCCACAATATTTAAGTTACGTGCAACAACAAAATGCCGCTAATCAACCCATCAATGAAAGTATCAGTGATTTTGCGGATTATTCGGGATGTTCGAGCCATTGCGGTTGCGCAACAACGTATCGTGAATGCTTTACCAACTGTGGTGGTGAGGTGATTATGAATAGGCAGTGTGTGGCGTTTTGTAATCAAAAATAAGGAGAAATGTCTTGCGACTATTTAAAACGAGGTTAGCGCCTTTTTCATCAGTTCCGTCTCAAGTTTTCACCTTGGCTCATCCGCATTACCCATGTGTTCGTATTTCTGATGATTTGTCTCGATTGTCGCTCATCACGATCCCGTCGAAAAACAAAACATTAAGCACAATACGCGCTGCTATTTCAAAAGATTTGAGCATCATTCCAGCACAAAAACAGCTGGAGATTCAAAATAATCAGCTTCATATTCCAGGACTCGTTGATATTCACACTACCCTAAGAGAACTGGCTGCGCAGATTAAAGTGGATGACCCTTCTTTTTTTTCTAGGCTTCTGCAGTTTGAAAGCGAGTCAGAAAATGATGAAAATGATAACGGGCAAATAACGGATATTCTGACGACACCACTCAGCGGTAGATATTTTATTTTTCAAGGACTGCGATCAGAAGGTATGCATCATACGCTTGAAATAGTGCTAAGAACATTGAAAAAACGCAATATCATCACACATGATGAATTATTGCAACTGTTGCGGCATGTTTGGCCAACAACCTCTGCACATAGAGCAATGATAAAATCAGAGCCGTTAAATAAATCTAATGATATTCCATTTACACCCTACGTGTTTAAACCAACTATTTAACTCATAACTCTTTTTATAACCACTTGAATTAATATCATTGTTGTAAAGACGCGATTCAGTCTTTCGTAGAGACGTCGATTTATCGCGTCTCAGATACATGATCATCTCTGGTGTTTATAAATGCAGTGACATTAGAGTGAGTGTTACTGACTATAGGGCGAGGTAATTCTGAGATTTGAGACGCGATGAATCGCGTCTCTACGAATCAGTCCTCAAGATACGTATAGCCTTGCAATCCATTACGCAACTCTTCGAGATACATTTGTCGCTCTTGCGGTGACAAATTCGCTGCGGCCATTTGACTGCGATAGGATTGCAATAATTCTGATGCATCAAAATGCACGTATTTTAGTACATCGGTAACTGTATCACCTTCAACGGGCTGCACGAGTTGATAACCCCCATTTTCGGTTACTTCCACATGCACTGAATTCGTATCACCAAATAAATTATGCATATCACCTAAAATTTCTTGATACGCACCCACCAAAAAAATGCCTAAATAATAGGGTTTTTGTGGATTAAATGGCACGAGCGGTAAAGTGGATTCAACACCTTGACTGTCCACATACCCATCGACTTTACCATCAGAATCACAGGTAATATCTTGCAATACACCGCGACAATTCGGTTTTGTTGTTAATCCGTTGACAGGAATAATTGGGAAAATTTGATTAATCGCCCACGAATCCGGCAGTGATTGAAATAATGAAAAATTACCAAATACTTTATCGGCCAATTTTTCATTGAGTTCATCAATCGCTTCACGATGCGCGCGCACAGAATGTTTTAATAATTCGCGCACCTTGGTGCAGGTCATTAAATAAATTTGTTCAGCTTGTGCGCGTTGCTTTAAATTCACAAGGCCGTAAATATATTGACTGTGCACTTCACTCATCAAGTGACACGCGTCATGATAATTTTCAAGCGCGGAATATTCGTTGACGTGTTGCAAACCATACCATAAATCTTGAATCGTTTTTGGCGCATCGGCCGGCACAGGATCGATTATGTCATGCACCATTGCACTTTCAATATCGATAATATTCACTACCAACACCGCGTGATGCGCGGTCATCGCACGACCTGATTCTGTAATAATATTGGGATGCGGAATATTGCGTTCGTTACAAAATTCACCAATCGTGTAAACAATATTATTCGCATACTCTTGGATGCTGTAATTTACAGAGCAATCTGAGCGAGAATGCGTGCCTTCATAATCCACGCCCAATCCACCACCGACATCCACCGTATGAATCGGAATGCCCATTAAACGTAATTCTGTGTAATAACGCGCACATTCACGCAACGCACGTTGAATATCACCAATATTGGCAATTTGCGAACCTAAGTGAAAATGCATAATTTGCAGGCAATCAATGCAGCCCGCATCTTGTAATTTTTCTATAATTTTTAATAAGTAATTGGCGGAAAAGCCAAATTTTGATTTTTCACCGCCAGTATCTTGCCATTTGCCCGTACCGGTTGTGGTTAAACGAACACGTACACCCAGCTTCGGCGTTAAATTCATTTTTTTCGCTTCATCCAAAACCAGTGACACTTCGGATAATTTTTCGAGAATAATGTAGACCTGATGACCTAATGCTTGGCCGATTAATGCAAGACGAATATATTCACGGTCTTTATAACCATTGCAAATAATCACTGAAGAATTACCCGTGGGATGTGCAAGCACGGCGAGTAATTCGGGTTTGCTACCCGCTTCTAATCCAATGCGATCTTTACCATGTTTTACAATTTCATGTACAACGCGGCGCTGCTGATTCACTTTAATGGGATAAACTGCGGTGAATTTGCCTTTGTAATTAAAATCGGTAATCGCCTTTGTAAATGAATCAAATAATTCTTCAAAGCGTTGTTTGAGAATATCGGTAAAGCGAATTAAAACAGGCGCAGTTAATCCCGATTGATAAATTGTCTCTAGCAATTCATCCATGTCAATTGCAATATCACGACGCGCTTTGTTAGGTAACGCGACAATATTGCCTTTATTTCCAATATCAAAGTATCCAGCGCTCCAATGCGCAATGTTGTACACTTTGCGCAATTGCTGCTGCAATTCTTCGGAAATCAATCCTGCACACAACGATTTGTCTTCGAGGGCAGCTTCGCTTTCGATACTAGAAATTTCTGTCATTCAACACACTCCGGGAATCTTTGAAATGAATAGAGCTTTTTAACATAATTTGATCAGTGGTTCAAATTATCTGATTCAACAGTGCGATTAAAAGTGCAGGTTGTGTGAACGATCCTGCAG
>Ga0207016_1111_pt1 | contig 16848 bp, 20 predicted proteins | sample Alteio_BWMinCont_54_FD_153469 | JGI IMG/M metagenome (GOLD analysis project Ga0207016, IMG submission 153469) | Enriched cells from forest soil in Barre Woods Harvard Forest LTER site, Petersham, Massachusetts, United States -... | ecosystem: Environmental > Terrestrial > Soil > Temperate forest >...
GCTACATCCCCTTGAATCGGTAACGGTTACGGTATAGCTGCCTGCTGATAAATTGCCTGCCGTAATTGTGGTTTGTGTATTTGCGTCTGTCCAACTGTATTTATAAGGGGCCGTTCCTCCTGTGGGCACTGCTGTCGCACTGCCATCGCTGGCTCCATTACATAACACATTTTTGACGGTAGTAGTAACGGCCAATACCTGGGGCTGTGTGATGGTGGCCGTAGCCGTGGCACTGCACCCGTTAATATCTGTTACGGTAAAAGTATATACCTGTGCACACAAGCTACCGATAGTAGACGTGGTTTGGCTATTAGACCATAAATAAGTATATGGTGTAGTTCCGCCGGTTACACTCATGGTGGTAATGCCGTTACAATCACCATTACATTTGTCGTTAGTAGTGAGTGTATCTCTTGGTTTTAAAGGTTTTACGGTTTGAGGCAAGGTGTCGAAAATAGTGGTATCGTGGCAAGCTGCGTCAGTAACCGTGATAGTGTAGATGCCTGCGCAGAGATTACTTTCGTCGGAATCGTTACCTACATTGGGTGACCAATTATAGGTGTAAGGCGAAGCACCTCCACTGGCGCTAACATTAATACTTCCGTTGCAAAGTCCGCAGGTTGGGTTCACTTGTGTAGCTGAAGCATTTAAATTGCCGCCGCCGCCGCAAAGTGGGGGAGGAATATCTACCAGCACCAGCACCAGTCCGCCACAACCATTGTTAGGAAGCGCATTATTGGTTACTGTAAAGGTATAGGCTGCAGGAGTAGGCGCAGGTTCGTAGGCATGGCTGGCATCGATACCGTTGCCTTCGTGCAGTTGACCCAATTTAGTGGCTCCGGTCCAGGTATCGGTAAAAGGCCCGAACTGTCCGTTATTATTTTCCCAGTTGCAATAAATTATAGAATTGGGAACGGTAGTGGTTATGCTGCTGGTAATAGTTCCGCCGGTAGTACAAGTAATGGTGGCTATGGTGAAATTGGTAAGGCTCGCAACAGAAAGCGGATTGCCGGTACCGGTTGCATAAAAGTCGGCAGCAAAGTTCAATCCATAAGGAGGATAGCTATAATTGGTTTCAGTGCAGGCAATCTTATGGCGTCCTGCAGCAGGCGCAATATAGGCGTATGTTTCCGCTATGCCGGAGTTGTTTTTATCAAATCCCGTTGCAATGTGCGTTGCCGGGTTTCCATCCACGGTAACAGGGCCTGCGCCGGGTTGAGGCCAGCCATCATAGGAAATCATAATCAGCTCTTTGCAATATGAGGTCATGATGCTGCCCGTATCGCTGCCATTAAGACCTACGGCATTATCAAAATTAACTGTGCCATAGCATTGGGCATTGAGCTTGGTGGCATTTCCCAATAATAAAACTGCACATGATAATAGTAGTATTTTTTTCATTCGTAAAGGGGGTATTTAAAATAGCGTATATCCGTTTATATAACCAACAAATTTAAGGAAAATAATCCTAATAAAACAAATTCCAAACCAACAAATAAATTGATAGGTAGCTATGCTGTGCCATTCAATCAGTTCCGTAGGCTTTCATAAACATAAACGGATGGCGGCACAGAAACGTTGGGGAGGCAGGGAAGAAGAGGTTCATGGGATGATAATTTATAATTTTTAACGTGTGTTTCATTATTTATTACCTTTGCGAACCTTTTTTGAAAAAACATTGCATATTTCCCTGCGGAATAGGCAGAGGTAAAAGATAAGGTCCTGTGGCCGAGTGGCTAGGCAGAGGTCTGCAAAACCTTGTACGGCGGTTCGAATCCGCCCGGGACCTCAGTGTAAATAAACAAATTTATTTGATTTATTTACAACACGAGTAAGGGCGGAAGCGCAGTAATCCGCCCGGGACCTCAAAAAGGTGCTGTTTCGCGCCTTTTTGTGCTTTTATAAGTTTCTTAACACTTCCCTCCTGCCGTTTCGAGCCAAAATTACATCGGTATTTGAAAGGAAAGACGTCGCTCAAATTTGAATAAGGTTTGTTTTATCACTCAAAGATTCGTACTCTGGGTATCGAAAAAGTAGCACAACAAGTAAAGAATGGAGAATTCGTGAGCACTCTTACATAGAAATTGCCTTTCAATCGTTTAAGATAAATGAGCAATAATCATTTTTGCAAAAGCGCCATCATGTATTCTTTTTAATGAATCAATGGTTTCTGAAGTCTTATTAATGAAGGTGTACGCAGCATATTCTTTAATAATATCTACACTATTTGTGTCATCCGTACACGAGCATATTGCAGTTGCACAGCCGGCGTTTTGAAAATACTCTAATATCTCCGACAATTCTCTTTCCGAATCTTCACCCGTAGCTATCCCCACCTTTTTTCCATCCTTTGCTAATATATCACAAAAGTCTTTATTCCCATAAACCTTTTCGCCCAGAAAATTAAATGCTTCCTCTTGGCTAAAATACCCGGGAACTTGTGTATATCCTATGTTTAATAGTAATTGATAGGTTATAGTTAACGTATGCGATTTGCCGCAATTACCAGGACCTTTTAAAGCAATTATTTCCATGGTTTTTTGTTTTTAAGTTTTTATAATAGATATGCATTCATTTTTATTCTGCAAAGTGCATTTCAATTTCAATCTTTTCTCCTGAGGATTGTTTTCGCTTCCGTATAAAAAGCAGTAATAGTGGCAAGCATATCACAAAAAATAAACCTACTAAAAGAAATACATCGTTATAGGTTAGTACCATAGCTTGTTTGACTAATGCTCCTTTCATTGCTGCAAGTGCTTTAATATGCGCCATTGAATAGTTGTCTCCCTTTGACATGAACAGCCTTACTCCAGCATGTATACGTTCATTTGAAGCTTGGGAATAGATAGTTACATCATCAGATAACCTATTGATGTGAAATACAGAGCGAATACTGATATATGTTGTTATAACAGCTATTCCAACAGAGCCGCCTAATTGCCGTAACATATTTGTAAATGCTGATCCCTGAGCCATATCACTATTCTTCAGGTCATATAATGTTATGGTGGTTATCGGAACAAATAGCAGGCCCATTCCGGTTCCCCTTATTAGTAATGGTATAAAAAAATCATGCTCCCCTGTGGATAATGTCATTCCGGATAACATCCATACAAATACTATAAACAGGCCGAGGCCCAATGCAGATAGAAATACCGGAGATACTTTTCCTGATTTCATTATTCTGCCAACCAGGGGCATGGCTATTGCTGTTGCAATACTGCCCGGCAGAAGCAATATTCCGGTTTGTTGTGCAGTATATCCAAGAAGGTTTTGGCAGAAAACAGGAACGATAAAAGCAGATGCATATAGCCCAAATCCCTGCGCAAAGCCGAAAAAGGAGCCTATAGCATACGTGTAATGCTTCAATAACCCTAAATTTAATAAAGGGTGTTCTACGGTTAGTTGCCTCCATACGAAGATAATGCCTGAAAGCACTGCAGTTACCGTAAGCATAGTAATAAAATGCGAATTGAACCAGTCGTCCGTTTGTCCTTTTTCAAGAACAATCTGAAGGGAGGCTATGGTAGCAATAAGCAGAGCTAAGGCAAACCAATCCATTTTGCCAACCTTGGCAGTTTCATGGTCATCTTTAATATATATTAAAGATAAAAAAGTGGCAATTATACCGACCGGAATATTTATAAAAAACACCCAATTCCATGATAGGTGATCAGTAATGTATCCACCCAATGTGGGGCCGATAGTGGGGCCAATAATAACTCCCATGCCAAAAATAGCAGTTGCAGTACCGGCATCTTCACGGGGAAATGTTTGCATAAGGATAGATTGTGCAGTAGACATTAATCCGCCGCCACCTATTCCCTGAATTACCCGGAAGATAATCAATTGTTCTACAGAAGTAGATGTTCCACAAAAAATGGAAGCTACAGTAAACAGAATGATAGAAGCGGTGAAATAGTTTTTACGACCAAGTTTAGCGCTTAACCAGCCCGAAAGGGTAATCATGACCACATTGGCGGCAGCGTATCCGGTTACTACCCAGCTAATATCTTCCAACGATGCGCCCAGATTTCCCATCATCTGTGTAAGCGTTACGTTTACAATAGATGTATCAATTGTTTGTAGCAATGCTGCTGAAACAACGGTAAATATTATAATCCATTTATCAAATGAAATTTTGGCCATATTTTCGTCAACTAATACACTTCACTCTGTTCATTCGAGCATCCCTTTCGGATTAATAATTTACCGGCCTTAATAAAGTAACCTAACATGAACTATAAGTAATAATAACGCCAGTAGCAGTAAGTCTACAACGACCACTTTGTTTTCCCTGCTTTGTATGTGATTAAACATTTCAAAACACATTATAAGTAAAAGCCCCAAAGCAGCTATCGATGTTATTACCGGAGTAATTTGCGTTGCCATAGGCAAAATCAGGCCTATTCCAAAAGCTATTTCACCTATGCCAATAAAGCGAACCAATAAAACCGGAAATCTGGTTGTCCATGGAATTAGGCCATTCACCATTTCAACAGGATATGTTTTTATAATGCCCACCGATGAAAATATGGCTGAAAGAAGCCCCTGTATTATTTCTAATGATGTTTCCATAGGAGTAAATAGTATTAATTACCAGTTACCAAATCAATAGAAGCTACAATGTTCTTGGGATTAAAGTATCCCCCTTTTTCAACAACTACATGCCATTGCCCCGTAGCGGGAACTTCAAATAGGTAAGGACTTTCCGCAAGCTCCCCGCCATAATAGGTATAGGTAACATGGGCTGTATATTTTTTGTAGTTATAATCATTTAGAAGCAGCACTTTGGCGGGTTGACTGAAATGTACTTTTAACAGCGCTCCTTTCTTTAGTTTAAAAAATTGATGTAGGTATTTCATACCGTAGCTTATTGGGAAATCATGTTGCAGAGAAAACTATTTAGCTATTTTCTTACCTGCTTTTGCATGCGCAATCCATGAATTCCACGCCAAATATAGTTATATTTATTAACTGTTAATACAATTAACTATATAAAAAATATAAACAGCTAATACAGTGGACATTAATTTAATAAGTTTCGGTATAAAGTATTACGCTTTCTTCATTTCCAAGACCATTTTCTTGGAGGGAGCAAGGCTTAGATTGCGATTTGTTGTTTCCATTGCTTTGAAAAATTCCTTCACTTCTTTTTCTGTTAGCCCGGAAGTTGCTTCCTTATTTGTCTTTTCAATCGCGGCATAAATCAATTTCATCGCTTTTTTAGCTTTTGCTGTTAAATTGACATGGGTCTCTCTCCTATCTTTAGGGTTTGTTTCTCTGACGATATATCCTTTTTCAGACAGATAATCAAGATTCTTTACCATGGCTACTTTATCAACAAGCAATGTATCAGCAAGATATTGTTGCGTGCATTTTTCTTTGTTTTCATCTATCATTATTAGCAGAAAGAAATGCCGGTCAATATCAAGTCCTTCAAGCTTTTTTGTTAAAACCCCAAAATACCGTTTAGTAAGCATTCCGAAGTAAAGCCCCAGATAATGTTCCCGTTCTTTCATAAAGAAAATAATTTGCGATTTTACAAATATAGTTATTTTTAAAATAGTTAATATAGTTAACTATTTTGATGTGCTTTTGCATACCGGTTATCTTAAATTGGTCCGAAATCCTTCCCGGGGCTTCACTTGAGTATAATCAACAAGATAAATTTCAATAGCCCTAAATGGAGTATCTGAAGATACTTGCCTTTTAATAAAAAAGGAAATAGATGCTTGTATACAGAATTTTTATTCCACTGTTACTCAGATGGCTTTAACTATTTTATTTTTAATTGCTTCCATCCGGAAATGCTACTCCTTTATGACAAGTATTACAGGTAACTGTAAGTTCAGGATTTCCAATTTTCGGATGTTTTAATTTAAAATACTTCTGATTAATTCCCATAGTCATGCGCATCATGGAACGCGCAATTTCTTTTTCGGGTTTTGCATCGCTGGCAAAATCAAGGCCATGACCATCCTTTTTAGATGCATGGCAGAAACCGCAAGTTACGCCCAAGCCATCTTCAAAATCGTCCACCATAATACTTTGCAGTTCTTTAGAACTAATGTTTTTAGGCAATACTTTTAAATTTTCATAATGAGGAACAGAAGATCCGAGCGAAGAAAAAGATGCACTTACCGATATTGATATTGCAATGCTTAGTATAATAACTACGAGCTTTTTATTTAATTCCATTGACTTAGAAATGAAAACAACTTATGACTACCTATTATTTACTTGCCATGCTATACTTTTTTCGCCGATATGTTTAATGAAACTTCCAGTTCATCAGATATGGTACTACTCCCACCTACATCAAAATCCTTCCGGTTAATTTCCAATGTTCCTTTAAAAATATATCCATCACTTGTTGCTGTTGCGGTGAAAGGAATTAGTACTTCTTTCGATTTGCCTTTAATAGTTAGCTGCCCTAAAAAAATATATGAGCCGGTTTTATTAGGGCCGCTAACTGTTGCAGATACCATACGAATGCGAGGGTAGTTTTTGACATCAAAATAGTTTTCGCTCTTTAAATGGTCATCCCGCGTTGTATTGTCTGTATTCACGGTGCTGGCATCAATGGTAACATCAAAGGTGCTCTTGCCAGGGTTTTGAGGATCAAAATTAATACTGCCCTGCAAGCCGCTGAATGTACCGTTAACCTCAAAACCAAAATTTTTAATCGTAAACTTTAATTCCGAACCCTGATCAATCGGTTTATATTGAGCTGAAACAACTTTTGTAATTAAAAGAACAGATAAGACGAATGCAATTCGCTTCATGTTGATATGGATTAGATTATTTTATTGACCGGTTGTTTTTTCAGCTTCTGCTAATGGTATATCCGTGACAGCTAACGTTTGATTATGTTCGACATAATTCACACTTGTAAGGCCCAAATAGCTCCGAAGTTTCTCTGCCGGTACTTTCATTGGGCCGGCAGAAGTCGCTGCTCCGGGTGCAGGTTGCGGAAATGCTGTTGAACAGGCGGTATGAAATGTCATATTCCCTTCCACCTTTTGTATGTTTTGGTGAATATGACCGTTTAAAACAGTTACAGACCCAAAACGTTTCAGGTATGATAAAGCCTGCGCGCTATCGTCTGTTCCCCAACCCCACTGCGGATAAATTGTCCAAAGCGGGATATGCGCAAATACTACTATGGGTGTGCTGCTTGAAAGTCCTTTTACATCGTTTTCGAGCCATTTTAATTGTTCATTTCCTATATTTCCAAGGCCGCCATCAACATGATTGGTAACATTTACAAGTCCAATAAAATGAGCCCCATTTGAATCAAAACTATACCAACCATCTCCCTGGGTCCCTTTCCCATATCGTTCCAAATATAATTTCCCATTATCTGTCACATCATGCTCACCGGGCACATAAAATATCTTTTCAGTTTTTACGCTTTTTAAAGACTGTTCCAATGTATCAAATTCATCGGCTTGTGCTAAGTGAGTAAGGTCTCCGGTATGCAATACAAAAGATGGAGCGGTTGGCATATTGTTGATTTTTGAAATAGCTGCCTGCAGGGTTCCTATTACATCCGTATTTGCCGGTTTGCTAAAACCAATATGGCTATCACTGATTTGAACAAAACTAAAATCTGACTTCGGCAGTAGTAGTCCGTTTTTAATTTTTCCGGTGTTTTTGTCAATCATATCGCTCATGCCAAATGATTTTAGAATGCCCCCCGACATCATCCATAATACACCCGTTCCGGCCCAAGCCATGCATTTCAAAAATTCTTTACGGTCTATTCCATCGTTATTTTTTTCGGAAGATTTACCTTCGTCCGAATTAATGTGATTTTCCATGGTTTTAAATTTTAGTGTTAATGATAACGCAAAGAAAAGTCAAGGCTTAACACTAATTTTAGATTTTACATGAACGGCAATAATTCCTTGATGAAAGGTAAGATTTCATTGCTTTTGGAATTTTAGGTGTTGCAAAGGTGCCGCATAGTTTCTGCCTGTGGCCGAGTGGCTAGGCATAGCACAGCGATCTGCCCGAGACCTCAAAAAGAGTAAAGAGGTAAGAACTAAAAATTAAGAAAAGGAAACGGGAGTTTCCTTTTCTTAATTTGCAAAATAAATGAGGGCTGTAGCACTATTCACCACCAAATCTTACTAATTCAGGCTTGTATTCGCTTCTTCTGCCGAATATCCTGAACTTTTGGTTTTGTCATCTTTAATTTAGTGTTTCAAACCCCATATAACAATAAAATGAAAACACTTAAATTAGCAATAACAGGAATGGCCATCTTTTTTTCGGGCCTGTTAGCGGCACAAGTTGCTGTTACCGTTGGTGCTCCACCCCCTTGGGGGCCATCCGAAGCTGCAGGCATACGATTCTATTATCTTCCCGATATCCAAATGTATTTTGACGTAAACGCAGGGGAGTATGTTTATTTTTCAGGTGGAACCTGGATTCATACAACCGTATTACCTGTCCGCTATAGGCATTATGATTTTTATAAAGCTTACAAAGTTCCTCTCAGAGATTATCATGGTGAACGGCCCTGGGAAAATCATGCGGTTTATCACAAAAGCTACCCACATGGATACCACCATGGAGAATATCAAAAACCTTTTGTGGAACGACCGCACTAATTTTTTGAATAATATAATAGCTTACCTGCAAAATGTCAAAAGAAGTTTTCCTAATTCTAAATTTGGCTCTCGCTTTTTATAATGTCGGTACAATTTGGGCGGTTGAAATAGATATTTTCCATTCCCGGAAGTATCTTGATCCAAAAAGTTTCCGTGCTGTGTAGGGCGTTCATTGGAGAAAGCTTTCATACCAGATTTTCATGCCCGTGTGGGCTTTCCTTTATGGGTTTAATAGTTTTATTCTGGTATCATCCCGATAAAATTCCGCCTAACCATGAAACAACGAATAACGCTCGTGGAACATTTAATGAAACTTCTCCCCTTTATTCATCATATCAAGAATTATTTTCATTCTTTTTTGCCTTGTTTCCTCTGTCTTTGCAGTTTGCAGGCGAAAGCCAATGCTATATAGGTTAGTTTTATTGAGGGTTTTGAAAAACGCTTCAGCCTTTTTATTTTTACTGAGCTCTTTAAGAAAATCCTCCGGGATTGTCATTTTACTTCCTGAGGAATATGCTTTTTCCCATCTGCCATCCGCTTTAGCTTCCTCCACTGCCTTAATTCCGGCAGGTTTCATCTTTCCCTCCCTGGCGAGCCGTTCTACATGTTCCGTATTTATTTTTGACCATATACTCTTTGCTCTCCGTGGAGTAAATTTTTGAAGCCATGATTGTTCATCATTACTCATCTTCTGCCCGTCAATCCATCCGTAACAAAGAGCTACATCAATTGCTTCTGCATAAGTAATGGTCTTGTTCCCGGAATCTTTTTTGAATATTTTAAGCCAAAGGCCATTCGAGCTTGCCTGGTTTTTTATCAGCCACGATTCCCATTCCTTATCAGAGGCAAAACTAATTATCGGTATTTCAATTTTATTTGCCATGATGTTATTTTTCTATTATATACACAAATGTAGGCAATAAACTATACCTTACAATTAAGCTCTCAACAACTCTTCCAGGCTGTTTAAGGTCATCGTAAATCCTTCCTTGAATCCCATTTCAACCATCTTCTCCATACGGGCAAGGGACTCATTTTTAATGGTGATACTCACTTTTGTCGTACCGTTTTGTTCGGTAAAAGTCAAATCCCAATCTGAACCCGGCAATTGAGGATTTTCATCTTTATCTGCAAAAGCACTCATCATTTTGAAATTGGTTTTCGGACTAATGGAAGTATATTTTTGGATCGACCACCCCTCGTTCCCTTCCGGACTTACCATGGCATAAAATCTGCGTCCGCCAACTTTGAAATCCATAATTTTTGTTTTGGATGTAAAGGGTTTAGGCGCCCACCATTGGTCAAGGATTTCTTGTTTGGTAAAAGCGTCCCATACTAGCGATAGCTCGGCATCAAATTCCCTGTTAATGAATACTGTTTTTGTTGTTTTGTCAACGATAAAATCTAAGTTTTTCATTTTTTTTGTTTTTTAAGTGTTAATAATACTTCGTCTAATTGATTGAACTGGGTTTCTAAAATATTTCGGAGTTGCTCGGTCCATTTATCAATCTCGTTTATTTTGCTCGCATTGATGTGATAATAAATTTCCCTTCCTTTTTGTTCATGCTTCACTAATTTACATTCCGTAAGGATTTGAATATGCTTTGAAACAGCTTGTCGGCTCGTGTTAAATTCTTCCGCAATTGCATTCGGTGTCATGGCCTGTGCCGCAATCAATAACAAGATTGCCCTACGTGTCGGGTCTGCGATTGCCTGGAATATATCTCTTCTTGTTTTCATAAAATTGCGCAACTATATGGTTGCAAATATATGTAACTATTTGATTGCGCAAGCTTTTTTTTTATTTTTTTCTCAGGGAGCATAAAATGCCCACTCTATCACGCAGACTCACTACCGGAAAGAATCAATGGCAATTTTTAACCATTCAGAATATTTTTCAGGGTATTGCTCTATTTCACTCTTTAATGTAGGAATACTAACCCATCTGTATTCCGATACCTCATTAATGTCAGGAACAGGATTACCATTGTATTGTCCGGTAAATACATGATCAAATTCATATTCAATAAGGCCATTATCGAGTTGTGCCCGGTATATAAAATCAAATTTCTTTTCTAAATCTGTTTCAATACCCATCTCTTCTTTCAAACGGCGTTTAGCCGCATCCATAGTAGATTCTTCCGGTCTCGGATGGCTACAACAGGTATTTGCCCAAAGGCCCGCCGAATGATATTTTCCATTTGCTCTGCGCTGCAAAAGCAATTGTCCTGCATCGTTGAATATGAAAATAGAGAAGGCCCGGTGAAGAAGCCCTTTCTGATGAGCCTCCAGTTTATCCATAGTCCCGACGAATTCGTCTGTCTCATTTACCAATATAACCTCGTCATTCATTTTGTATTATTTAGACCTAAAAAGGATTTCCATGTGTTTTTTTGATTATGTTTTTTGCAACGGAAGGGAAGATATTAAACAACCCTATCGTTCGTTTAGTTAAGAAAGAATATTCCGAAAGCTTTTGTAAGTGGCGGCTTAGTTTTATGCGCGATGAAAATTCTCCTTCCCAAAAATTGGCATAGTTCGCAATTAATTGTTCTTTGCTAATTATTCCTGAAAGGTGTTGGTCTATATTATTTGCCAATACATTAGCTGACCTAAGTCCCATACTCATGCCATTACCTATTATGGGAGCCATGCGTCCGGCAGAATCGCCTAGAAAAAATGAATCATCCGTAGCAGCCCTTTTAATAGCAAAATCAATACCGCTAATGGTAACAGGGCTATCAAAAACAAATTCAGCCGTGGTGAATATTTTTTTCAGGTTGCTATTTTTAAATAAATAAACCTTTTCTAACTCCGGGATAGAATTGTTGACAGAGTTGAGTTTTTTTGAATTGACAATATAACACAGGCAAGCCGTATCATCCTCTATATTGGAAATACCGCAATACCCTCCCGGGAAATTATGAATCTCAATTAAATTTGGATTTCTTGCAAGTTTTATATGGTATTTAACGCCTACATAATTAGTCTTACTTGAATTAAGTTTTTCAACAGTCTTTAAATTTGATTTTCTCCCGGTTGCATTGCAAACTAGAGTGGCAGTTATATCACCTGAATTGGTTTTAATAGTATAACCTAATTTGTCCGTATCGCGGTTAATATCCTGGGCCTTGGTATTAAGCATAAAATCTACGCCCTGTTTTTCAGCTTCTTTAAAAAGCAGTTTCTCCAACAAATAGCGGCTAATACCAAAACCACCGAGATCAAGTGTTGTAGTGAATTCCTTTTTCCTTCCCGAAGTCAATTTAAAATTACGTATCATGGGCAAATGAAGTGCAGCTAAAGCAGGGCAAATAGTTTGCAAATAGGTATGTGATTCCATCGAAATATATTCTCCACATACCTTGTGCCGGGGATAATTACCCTTTTCAATCACAGCAACTAAATAACCACGTTTTTTCAAGTCAATTGACAAGGCGAGCCCCGCAATTCCACCACCGATTATTGAAACATCGTACTTCATTCAGTGGCAATTAATGTATACCTGAATGCCCAGCTCCACTTGACCGAGTAATTCTCAAATCCGGCTCTATGAAGTAATGATAGTAGTTCACTCCTTTTAAATCCTCTTTTTACAGAAAGGGGCGCATCGTTCTTTACTAAATACGATTTCGAGAAACAGGATGTAAGAAACTTAATACTGTAATAAGCAAACCAATTGCGATGCAAATCATTGGCAAGAATAATGCAACCATTAGCTTTACCAAACTTGAATAAATCAATTATCTCATCATCAGTAAGATGATGCAAGAACAGGCTGCAATGAATAATATCTACCTGCTTAAGAAGCTCCGCCGATATGTTATGGTAATCATCGCAAATGAGTTGTTTATTACTTAATTCGATAAGGTTCTTTTCTGCATATACCACACAATCATTCTTCAGGTCAACTCCGTAGAAAAAGAGTTGAGCCTTTTTCTTGCCGGAGAATTTTGAAAGTTGCTTAATGGAATCACCCCCACCGAATCCAATATCTAAAATAGTACGAATGGGTTTTCCTCTATTTAATATAGTTGCTAATCCCTTTCGGGAAGCATTGTATCCGCCTAATCGCTTATTTATAATATCCAATTCAACTAAATTCCTGTGTAAGTCTTTGGTTTCAATTGAGCTATTATCCAGGTATTCCTTATCACCCGATCTATGGCTGAACTGCATACTTATGGATAGAATGATTTAACTTATTCAGGTGGCCTGTATCTACAGATGAAAAACGGATCATTTCAATATTCAATCCCGGCCCGAAGGCGCATGAAAATATCTTTTTATTTGTTTCATGTTTCATCTTCATTTTATGGAAGATGCTGTTCAAAATGAAAAGGATAGTAGGCGATGACATATTTCCATATTGTTTCATCACCGCCATTGAATCAGCCACATTATTTTCATTCAAACGGAGGCCTTCCTTAACGGCTTCAATTATTTTAACTCCACCCGGATGAATGGCCCACAATTCGGTTTCTGCTGCGGTATCTCCTATAAAATCGTTCACAACCTCCTGAATGTTTTCCCCAATGGCGCTTACCACTTTCGAACTTAAATGCATCCGGAAAGCGGAAGAAGTAATATCCCATGTCATGAAACCGGCTGTGTTTGGAATGAACCCCGTACCTATATCATCAATTTGTAAAACCACCCTGTTTTCAGCTAATTTATATTGGTTTCCGCAAACAATAGTCGCTGCGGCTCCATCGGCAAATAATAAATTGGCAATGATATCTTCATCCATCGTTTCCGAAGGATAAAAATGCAGTGAACAAAGTTCAGCGCTAACTATTAAAATGCAGGCCTCAGGGTTTGCTTGCGCAATGTAATGCGCTTGTTTAATTGCCTTTAGGGCAGCATAGCAGCCCAAAAAGTTTATACCTAATTTTTCAGCGTGCTGAAGGCCATACTTTTCTGCTATCATAAATTCAAGGCCCGGCGCAAATATCCCCGTACAACTGACGGTGATAAGGTGAGTAATATCTTTTGGTTTAACAGGAGAGTCTGCAAATAGCTTATCTATTACATCTTTGGCCAGAGGCATAATTTTCTTTTTGTACAGCTCCATTCTTTTCTCAACGGGCTGCTTAAAATTTCCGTCTGTGAACAACTCAAACTCATTTCCTTTATAATCTGAGATACAACTATAACGGGTATTAATTTCAGTCCGCTTATTTAAGAAATTTATCTTCTCCATAAAACGATTTCCCGTTTCATGTGCAAAAGCCTGGGAATAAAAGTGCATCAACTCATCCGTTTTGATTTGAAATTCGGGTACGGCAGTTGCTATGTTGATTATATATGGCATCGATATTATTTAAAAAGTAAGATGAAAAAGAACAGATTATTGAGCAATGATGAAAGCACCAGCATAACCATAGTATTTTTGAAATTGACCCGTGCCACATTTTTGAACGACCGCAATGCCCAAAACAAAAAATAGATTGTAGATGGCAGCATAACGATAGTAAAAAGCCAGAAATTGTTTATGGTTTCATTTTTATGGAAGGATAAATAAATAAATAGGTTGGCAATGGAGAACATAATAGCTGAAAAAATGAAAGTACCCTTTATGCCCAAAAACATACTCAGGGTTTTTACACCGTCTTTGGAATCTGCTTCATGCTGATATATTTGAGTTAGTGGGTATACCGTAGCGATGAAAAATGAGGATGCAATAGCCGAAAATAGTACAGATGGATTTGCAAATAGACTAACGGAGGACAAGCCAACGATATTCGCACAGAATATCCAGGCGCCTTGAAAAACGAAAACAACTAAAAACCCGGTAATAGGGAGTTTTTTAAGGCGAACGTCCCTATTGCTATAAAGCCGGGAAGCGGTTATATAAAGAGTAACAAAAAATGCGAAATACATATTGATCAGAAAAGAAAGCAGAATGGCAGTTCCATCCATTATATTAGATACCTGAATAAGCGATTTTGTCGGTTTGGGTGGTGAAGCTAACCCGCCGATAGGCCCGTCATCCTTGTCATGGTAGCTATTGTATCCGTTGCTGGATGGAAATACCAACAAATGCCAAATAGCTATAACAAGGAATAATTGGTAATTGATCTCAGGGTGGATATAGAAGAAAGAAAACAGCGATACAGGTAGCAAGAATATAGAAAAATGAAATCTAAGAAGCTTAATCGTATTTTTCATTCTACTCAATGTGAATAAATACCCCAAAAATTGATTATTAAACCTTTCTATGATTTATTTCCTTTGAAGAAAGGAACCAAACAGAAGAAAGCCAGAGCCGGGAAAAAATGCATGGGTACTGCCAATCCGGAAAATAATTCGGGGTTTTTAATATCCAAGGGCAGACTCATACTGATTGGGCTTAAAACGCTTGCAAAAGATAGCAATGCAATGATGATATTAAGCACACCTTTTAAATTTTCCTTATTAAATCTTTCAAGCAGCCAATAGCTTATGGCCATTAACATACAACCAAACACAGATGCGCCTGAAATAGACCCAATATTAATTATCTTATTAAACTCGGTTCCAAGTGTATTTTGATAAATGTGCAGGTATATAATACCTGCTACAGCAGCTAATATACTTGCTATAATACCGTGAAAAAATGCTTTCTTCATATTGATTACTATTGAGTTACAGGAACAGAAACATCAACTTTTAGCACATTTGCAGCATGGGCTGACATTCCTATGTCTGTACCAACACCATAGTCGATCCGGTTAATATTAAAACTGCCGGCAAAAGTGTTATTGCTGAACGTGAAAGGTATGGTAATTTGTTTTTGAACGCCCCGCATATCCAGGGTTCCCACAACTTCGTAGCCGTTTGCAGTTTTAGAAATCTTACTCGATGTAAACTTTATGGTAGGGTATTTATCCACATTAAACCAATCTTCATTTTTGGCTTTGTGGTTCTTCATTCCATTACCCGTATTGAGTGAATTGGCATCAATAGTTATGTTGAATTTGGAACCCGCTAAGTTATTTTGATCAAAGGAAATATCTCCCTTCATAGACGAGAAACCACCCGAAGGGTCATCACTGGTGAACTTGATAGAATATCCGTCTGCTATTTTCCAATTTATGGAATTGAGTGTGGTGAATGCAGAAAGCAGCATGGCTGCTATAATTGCAATAGGAAAAATTATCTTTTTCATAGGTTAACTTATTTATTTGCTTTATTTTAACTAGGAATATATACTATTCAAGTGTATTATCCTTTCTTCATGCGAATGTACTACTTAAATGGGAATATAGATAACCAAGTTGTTTGTATAAGTAGTAGAAATGACCCAATAAGGCACAAGCCCTCCCAGGATCTTGAACCGAGATATAGTTGGAGGTATCAGGCAATTCAAAGTAATTTTACTTCACCAGCGTTTACTAAATAAGTTGGGGGACTTTACTATATTTGAAAAGGGGGAAAACAAAACAAATAATTTAATTACTGAAAATGAATATGGGCACAAAAAACAAAATAGCTTTAGTAACAGGTGGCAGCAGAGGCTTAGGCAGAAATATGTCAATAGCGCTTGCCAAGAAAGGTATTGACGTGGTACTAACCTACAATACCAATAAAACAGAAGCAGATAAGGTTGTTGCCGAAATTCGATCGCTTGGCCAACAGGCGACGGCTTTTCAATTAGATACCAGCAACATTAAATTGTTCGATGCTTTTATAAAGCAAGTAACTGAACATTTAAAAGAAACAACAGGCACCCCTAACTTTGATTTTTTAATCAATAATGCAGGCACTGCATTATATATGCCGTTTACAAATGTAACAGAAGAACAAATGGATGCTATTTATAACATACATTACAAAGGTGCATTCTTCCTTGCACAAAAATCACTTCCATTTATGAATGATGGTGGAGGCATTATAAATATTTCTTCCGGGCTTACCCGTATCACCATGCCCGGCTCTTCTGTCTATGGCTCTTTAAAAACAGCCATCGAATCGCTTACCCGCTATATGGCAAAAGAGTTGGGTGCAAGAAAAATTCGTGTAAATGTAGTGGCTCCCGGCGCTATCGAAACTGATTTTGGTGGTGGCCGTACACGGGACAATAAGGAAATTAATGCGCAGATTGCAAGCCTAACTGCATTAGGCCGTGTTGGTTTGCCCGATGATATTGGCGGGGTGGTTGCATTTTTATGTACCCCGGATGCCTACTGGATCAATGGTCAGCGTATAGAAGTTTCTGGTGGACAAGGTATCTAAGCTATAAGGC
>Ga0207016_1114_pt1 | contig 16468 bp, 13 predicted proteins | sample Alteio_BWMinCont_54_FD_153469 | JGI IMG/M metagenome (GOLD analysis project Ga0207016, IMG submission 153469) | Enriched cells from forest soil in Barre Woods Harvard Forest LTER site, Petersham, Massachusetts, United States -... | ecosystem: Environmental > Terrestrial > Soil > Temperate forest >...
ATTACCCACTCCTATTCAACGCAAAGGAACATCATTTAACAGAACACCCAAGAGATGGTCCTGGCGCTCTCCGAGTTTTTCAATCACTTTCTTCACCCGCTCCGGTGGCGTGCGCCCGAATTGATGCACCAGAACAATGCCGTCCACCTTGTCTGCCAAAATAGAAGCGTCCGGATAAAGAAGCGCCGGCGGCCCTTCCAAAAGAACGAGTTCATAAAGAGAACGCAGTTCCGCCAACAGGCGATGGAAGGCGGGAGTGCCCCAAAGCGTCTCCGGATAAGCCACCGGATGACCCGCCGGCAGGATGTTGACTCCGGCGACAACCGATTGCCGCACTGCCTGTGCCGTATTTAAGGAACGATTGAGGCAACCGGTGAGGCCGGGTTCAAGATTCAGACGGAATACACGGCTGATTCGGGGGGCTCGCGTATGGCCTTCAAGGATGACGGTTTTAATCCCTCGTTTGTGCGCGGCGATGGCCAGATTCATACAGGTGAGCGACGTCCCTTCGCCCGCGACGCTGGAAGTAAAGAGCCACACTTTTTGACGCTTCAGACGGGATCGCTCATGCAGGTCTTTGATCAGAGCCAGATAAGCCTGCGCGGCCTGCGACTTCTCCGGGAAATACGTGAGCAGCCTTGACCGCCAACGTCCTTCCAGATCAATGCGACGCATTTTGGGGCCTGACAAGGGATTCGAGATTTTACGGCGTTCCAGATGCGGAATAATCGCGACCACCGGCAGATGGAGTGCGCCTTCGATTTCCTCCGGCGTTATAACATTGGGACCGGCCACCCTTTCCCAAATTTCACCGATCCAGTTCAGACCAAGCATCGCGGTATTTTAGTAAAATTCCCCCTCTTGGCCTCGTGGTGGAATTGGTAGACGCGCGGGACTCAAAATCCCGTGTCCGCAAGGGCATGTCGGTTCGAGTCCGACCGAGGCCATATTGTGTTCCTCAACTCATGAAATCCGCTTTTCAGCGTTCACTCCTCGAGTGGTATCACCGTCACCAACGTCAACTCCCATGGCGAACAACAAAGGATCCCTACCGGATCCTGGTCTCGGAGATCATGCTTCAGCAAACGCAGGTTCAAACGGTCATTCCCTATTACCATCGTTTCTTAAAAACGTTTCCGTCATTTCAATCGCTCGCGCGCGCGCCCCTTCAGCGTGTGTTGAAACTCTGGGAAGGGCTTGGGTATTACTCTCGCGCGCGCAACCTGCATGCGCTCGCCAAAGCGGTTGTGCGAGCGCATGACGGCCATCTTCCCTCCACATACGATGAGCTGAAAGCTCTGCCCGGTATCGGACGCTATACGGCGGGCGCGATCTTAAGCATCGCTTTCGATAAAGATTATCCGGTAGTCGATGGCAATGTAATGCGGGTCCTGGCAAGGTATTTCGCCATTCGAGGAGATATCAGAAAACCTGCTACCCAGAGTGAGTTTTGGAATTTGGTTGAAAAACTGTTACCACATGGAAAAGCAGGCGATTTTAATCAGGCCATAATGGAGCTCGGCGCCACAATCTGTACCCCCAAAAATCCCACCTGCCCCCGCTGTCCACTCAGACACTCCTGCCAAGCGCGGCGACAGAATCTTCAAGATGTGCTGCCGGTCAAAAAGAAAGCGGCGGCCACGCCGCACTTCCACATTGGCGCCGGCGTTGTGCGGCGTGGCGACAAAATCCTCATCAGCCAACGCCCGCTGAAAGGGCTTCTCGGAGGCCTCTGGGAATTTCCCGGCGGCAAACAGGAACCGGGAGAATCCTTGCGCGATACCGTCCGGCGTGAAATTAAAGAGGAGTTAGGAATTAATATTGAAGTGGGCAAAAAACTGGCAGAGATCGATCACGCCTACAGCCATTTCAAGATCACCCTGCACGCGCACGAATGCGCGTATCGGTCCGGCCAAGTTCAAGCTCTTGGCGTCCGCGCCTGGCGCTGGGTGAAACCTCATGAACTGAAACGCTTTGCCTTCCCCGCCGCCAATCAACCCATCATTCAGAAGTTACTCAAATAATATACGCAGTCAGACCCCTCGCCTAGGGGAACTACGACTTCTTTTGATAGGTGATGACAAGAAGCAGGGTGGCGAGCGGGCCGAAGAAAAGCGAGACGAGAAACCAGAGGAGGCCGCTGCGCCCCTGCAGCTGCGCGAGCCCGGCGTTGAGCAAGGACAAGGTTCCCCACCCGAACCCAACCCCATAATGCCAATCGTAATACATGGATTTATTGTATCAAGGATCCGTTATCGTAGATTAGTATCAGGCACCAATTCATTGTCATTACGTTTATGGCACAGGCCATAACAAGAACTTCAATTTGACGAGTCCCACCAGCAGGACCATCAACCCGAATAAAGCCCACAGAATCATCGGTTTTTTCATCTATATTTTAAATCTTCTCCCAATCGATGCCCTACGTTTCTCCGCTGGGTCAGACCCTTCGCCCTACTAAAAGGTCATTTCATCCTTTTACATCAGGACTTTTCTCAGTCTGCTCTTTGCTGTTTCGGACAAGAATCTGTATTCCCATAATGATTGACACCAAGCCAATCCCGAGACGCTGAGGGTGGGAAACATAGACTCCCTTACACATTAGACCATCGCCGGGTCCAAAAATATAAAAAAGGCCGACCGCTATCAGCAGGAGACCATACCATCGGTATGTACGTTTTTTGTCGTCATCTGCCATTGTTATCAGTCCCTTAAATCCACTTGCAGATTTGTGCCTGACACTTTTTGGCTGGCGATCATTCCTCTTTGTCAACCCACCGCAACCTGGAGGTAGCCACAAGTGTACCACCGCATGTGCAAACTGTTTTACTCGTCGCTGCCTGCGTATGTCCGCATTTCAAACAACCTACTCGTCGGGATTTGAGATGGTATAAAACAAGACCGACAAATATTCCGAAGCCAAGGTACAGGGGCGAGCGCCGCAGAATCTGATCCCATGTCAGGGGGCCTTCTCCCAAACCGGAACCTCGTGAGCCTGTCAAGCCTGACCGCCCTTGAAAAACCGCTATCGTAATGGTCACAAAAAAAACCGATCAAGCCGCGCGTCCATTTTTCGGCTTGGATTTCCTTCTCTTCTCTCTGAACCCACATCGCTTTGAATCTCCCTTAGTGGTTTCCCCTTTTGCGAAAGGGCGGCAACTTTGTGGCCAAATTGTCCAATATCAAGAAGAAGGGTTCCAGCACTATTAGCGGGATTTATTCGGCTTGGTAAAGCTCGAAGCGCTCAAGCGGGTGATTCGTGATCATCCAGGGGAGGGCCCCCCAGCAGGAGGCGTAGAACCCGGCGGAGGCCGGAACGTCCATGGTGCGAATGGGATTTTTGCTGCGCACCTCCAGTGTCATCACCGGCCGAAAATGCTTCAGGGTCTCGTCCACATTCCACCAGGATGACTTCCGGTAGTAGGCCCGCAAGAAAAGATCTCCCCGCTTGAATTTCTGCTGCGGCAGCACATTTTCCCACCCCAGCGGCAACAGGTACGGCTGGGAACCGTCAAAGGTATCCGCGAGGTAATACCAGTGGCGTTTGGGCCTCGGAGCCATCTTTTGGAGCTCCACCGATTTAACTTCGAGCGCGTCGGCCAATTTCACAATCGTGTTGGCTTGAACGTAATCCCCGTGCGCGACCAGGAGTCCCATCAGAAACGTCGCGCCGATCGTGGCTAAAAGGAACCTCTGCAGCTTTAGTTTGTGAATGAGAAGCACAAAAACCCAACAGAGCGCTGGAAGAACGCATAAGAGGTAGCGTCCCGCCGTCCAGGGCATCACAATAACCAATTCCAGCAGTCCCATCAGGATCCACAGGATCAGGAAGGCTTCTTTCGGACTTTCATCAGGCTTGAGCAGTCGTCCCACGAGAACGAGATAGGAAATTGTTCCGGTTATAAAGATCGCCATAAGAGTGGACTGCAGCGAATCAAATCCTCCCACGCGGGACGAAAATAGAAGAAAAAGGCCGATCGCCGTGGCGATGAGGCCGGCCACCCAGGCTTTGGAGACGCGCCAGAGCATGTCGATGCTGGCCAGAACAAATAACGTGCTCCCGCCGATAAAGCAAAAAAGTACCAGTGTTTTTTGACTCCACGCCCCGAAAGAGGGAGAGCTCATCCCGCGCGGAAGCGCGGCCAGAAAATGCGATTGGCCGTAGGTGGAAATATTCCAAGCCGCCCAAAGCACCTGAATCGACAAAAAAACCACGTAGGCAAGATATCCTGGCTTCCATCGTCTGCGCCTGGCATCCAGCATCTGCCAGGCCAGTGCCAGGGGGACCACGATGACGCCGAAATACTTTACGAGCATCGTGAGTCCCATGAGGATGCCGCTGGCGACGATCCAGCCGACATTTTTCTTTTCCTGCCCGACAAAAAAAGCCAGAAGCGCAGCCAGAAGGAAGGCCACCAGCGCCGAATCGATCAAGAGTGAGTACGAGGTCAGCCAGTAAGCCGGCGTAACGGCCATCAAGACCGCCGCGAGGAACGGATCCGGTGCCAGGCGTTTCCCCAAGAAATACATGGAATAGAGCGCGACAAATGAAAAAAGAAGGGACGCGGTACGCAGCTTCCAGGGTGCATCTCCCCAGATCTTAATAACGCCAGCGAGAAAATAATGAAAAAGCGGGGGATTCACCATGCGCGGGCGCTGTCCGCGTTCCCAGCCGACGTTGCCAATTCCGGCGTCGTCCGACTTGAAATCATACGGTCGCAAAGGGCTGATGAGAATTCCTTTGGCCATGGTCACGAAGTAATAGTCATCCACGAAATAGGCGCGGTTCACAAAGGGCAGGGTGGTTGCCAGAATCAGACCGGAAAGAAGGAGAAGGGCTCTGACGTCACGGGTCATGGGGCAGGATCCGGGAACATCTCTTTGGCAGGAATGAAGTGATACCCCTCCTTTTCCAGCTCCGGAATCACAATTTGCAGTGCCGCCAGAGTTCTTTCCCGATGTCGCCCGCCATCATGAAAAAGAAAGACCGCGCCGGGTTTGGCGCTCTTGATGTAATCGGCTGCCAATACCTCAGGCGTCAGCTCAACCGACTCCTCTCCGCTCGCTTTTTCTGCCGCTCGCGGTTTTCGCTTCACCATCCAATCCTCGCCAAATGTCCAATGGACGAGGGCATATCCATTTTCCTTGAGCGTAGGCAGAAGCCACGTGTGGTTAAAGTAGCCGTAGGGCATTCGCACGACCTTGGTTTTAAAATTGGGGTCATGCATGGCGCGCTGGAAGGTGGCCTCGGTTTGAGTCAACTCATGCGCGAGCCTTTGAGGCGCTGCGTTTTTCTGTTTGTGGTAATCGAAGTGCTCGTAGGTGTGGTTCCCAATCTCGTGGCCTGCATCCAGGACCTGGCGTGCAATTGCGGGAAACTCCTCGATTTGATCGCCGAGCATAAAGAAAGTGGCGTGGATATTGTGCTCTTTGAGGAGCTCGAGAATTGGAATCGTAAACTTTCCGGGACCATCATCAAAGGTGAGCGCAATAATCTTCTCTTTTGTGTGACCCTGGTAGTAGAACTTGCCGGGAACATAGGCGTGAGCAAGCGAAGCAAGCAGCAAGCAGCAAGCGGTGATGAGCAGAGATTTTCCTCGCTCGCGGCTCGCGGCTCGCGGCTCGCTCGTCATCGGCCGAGCACAAGATTGAGCACACTGAGCGCCGACGCGCTGAGAAGCGGAACCCACAAATTATCGTTATAGGGAAGCTGGCTCAATTCCACCCACGCACCCGAGAGGGCTCCCAGAATTGCGACCGGCCAGCGCACAAAAAAGACCGCCCACACCGCTGAAACGGCCGCAAAGGCAGCGCTTCCCTCCCAGGTTTTGGCCGGGTTCCTTTTCCAAAAATGTTTTCCCCACTTCTGGCCGCCCAGGGCGGCCAGCGTGTCCCCGAAGACAAGAAAACCCAGCGCTGGAAGTACGATCCGCTTGTTCGTAAAGATGACCATGGTGGACCAGCAACCCAGAAGAGTCCAGAAAATTCCGGAGGGATGAAGGACTTCGGCTTCCCGATGAATCCCGCCGAATTTGGCCAGAAACCAGGCGTTGACCTCGGGCCGGCGGATTCGGATAAATTCAATTTTGCTCAATATCACGAGGATCACGCCCAGAAGCGTAATGGATAACCAGCGCGGGCTCACCCAGTACAGGAGGAGATAAAGGAGCGAGAGATGGTGGAATATTTTGCGCTTCAGCTCACCTTTGAGCGACACGAGCGGCCTCCGTAAAAATCACCTGGGTGCCTCTTCCGACCTCTTTGACTGCGACCAAGGTTTCGACTCCGCTCACCCGGGCAAAGCGTCCCCATGAAACCGTCCGCGGAAAAAGAATCCCCAGAAGAAAGACGATCGAAACCATATTTCCGAGGTAGATAATGACGGCCGAAAGAAATTTTCCCGCGGCTTTGAGGTCCGGCTGATCCATCTTGAGCGCGTAGGCGGTGAGGGCCATGTGAAAGCCGAGTGTCCCCCCCAAAAACCAGAGAAAAACCCGCCAGTAAGAACGGAGGGTGGGATGAAAATAACAGACGGAATAATAGGCAGCCATCAAGAGGAGCGCATAAAGCGGAAGGATATAGGGGGCGAGCGCAATAAAGAAATTGGATTTGGATACCCGGACCGAACCTCCCTTTTTGCTGACGTGGAAATGCTTCACCTCGGCGCCGCTCATCCAGGCCGCGATGGCATGAGAGAGCTCATGGCCAAAAACGTAGGTGCGGATCGGCCGGAAGAATACCCATTGGAATGCGAAATAGGTCGCCATGCCGGCCAGAAAATACACCGACCCTTCCGGCACGTCTTTAAAATGTTTGAGTATTTCCCAGAGCGCGATCGAGGCGCCATAACACAGCGGCAGAAGCAGGACCGCCACGAGAAATCGCTTCAATTTCTTCATCTGGAGGATTATAACTTTTGAATGGAAGTTTATTTTTAGACGGCCTGGCTCAGTGCGTCTCGCGGGGTCCAGGGAGAATCGGGTCCCAGAAGATCGGGGAGATCCAGGTTTTTCAAAATCAGGAGGCGGGCTTCCAGGACGTCTCCGACCGACGCATAAAATAACGCCATTCGCATCATCTCGCGGGCATGCAGCACGGAGCCGCGAAGTTTGCTCGCCATCGTAATGATATCGGAGATATTCAAGCTGACATGGGCACTCTGGAGAGCGCTCGTGTTGAGCCGCGCGAACGTCGCATGGGTATCTTTAAAGGGCTTTAACAAATTTTCGATCCCTTTATTCTCCTCGCTCAATCGGAATAGAACTCCGAGACTGTTCTCCCAAGCGAACATTTCGTGTAAATGATGCGGACTGAAAAAGGCAACGGCGCGTCGATTGGTCGTATCCTCAAAATCCGACAGGGCGGCCTGAAGACGCCGACCAAAATGGCTGCTGTCCTCGGCAAGCAGAAACGTCAGGAAGATACTGAACCCGTTGAGCTCAGAGAGATAATGCGCCGCTCGCGTAAACGCCCGCAGAATAGGCACTCGATCTTTGTGTTCCTCTGAAAAAGGAATCCCATAGATGGTCCCGGCGAGTTTGTCATCCCAAAACGGCAGCTTGAGATCCAAAATCGGCGCAATGCCCGGGTATCGATCCCGGGGAAATATGTGCGATTCTATCGGGCGCCACTCAAAATCCTCGGGCGTCATTCGCCCATATTCACTGACCAGTGCGCGCATGTAACCCGGGGGCTCGAACGCGCGCGTAACGCTGAAGATCTGCCGGACCCCGTACAAGCCGATGAGTTGGCGAAGAGACGTCGCACAGCTTGTCATTAAAGTGGTGGGCGGATGGCGATCCAGCAATTCCTCGAGCTTATGGTTCTTTAAAAACAAACCGCCCGGCGGGCAATACCGCTGCATCGTCTGATTGAAAATAGTCTGGAGACCCTCTGTCGTCATCGGATTCGGGTTCCCAAAGAGCTCGCGCATGGAATAATTGACGAAATAAATCTTTTCAAAGAGCCGATCTTCGATTTCGTCGGCGAAAAGGCCAAATAGTTTCATGTCGATCAAGGCTGTTTCAAATTTGTCGGCATTGCTGGTCAGCAGGTTTTCCGCCATTTGCTCGATGTGGGGAACCGCATTACGGACGGCTGTAAATCGATAGCCTTCCGTATCGAGCGCCCAGTCGACGAATACGGAAAGAACCGTTCCACTCGCCCGGACCCACTCCGGAGGATTCTCATGGGCCTGCACAGGCACGATCAGTTCGTGAGGATCGGCGCCTGAACGTTTGGATTCCTCCGGCGGTTCTGGAACTAGAGGTGTTGCGAGGGGCCCCTTCCTTCTCGTTAGCTGCACATCCCAGTGAAGCAATCTATCCCGCTCACGAAACTCTTCAACCGCCACAGAAAAACCGTAATACGTCTCGATCACGTATGAAAAGCGTCTGGGCTGATTCAACGCGCGCGCGCGAGCAAGATCCAATCTCGCGCTATTGAGTTCGGCATAAAATCGATTCCGTTCATGCCGATACCATCGTCGGGCACGGGATGGACTGCGGGCGTCCTTCATGATACTGATGATCTGGGTCATAAATCCGTGCCAGACGGGCGGAAGCATTTCGGCCTGGTCATCATCGTAGAACGGAAGCATTAACCGTTGAAAAATACTGGGATATTCCTTTGGAGGAAAGAGGCGGTGTTCCTCATCGATCAAATCATCAATGTGATCCCAGAAGCCCAGGTGGGCAAACCCCTGCAAGGTGGATGAATCTTCTTTCGCCTGCTCGATGCGCGGGGATCCCTCCGGAAACAGGCGAGCCGTAATAAGGCCGCCCGGTTTCATGAGGCGAGCCAATGCCGGAAGAATTTCGCGACGCTGGCGGAAATCAAAGTTCTCTGGCAGCACAAACCTGTCCAAGCTGGCTTCGGCACGCGGCCTTTGGCGACGGCGATACAGGTAAACCGCGACCTTGTTCCCGTGCGTGAGCCAATCGATTCCAAAGGAGGCATGGGCCAATTGTTGATTGAGAAGATCATGATCAAACGTTCCAGCTCCGTGAATCTCGTCATAGTCATGCGCGAGGATATGCGCCGCCGGGAGAGTTAAGGGGGTATCACTGACCAGATATCCCCCCGGCCCCAAGATAGATAAGAGGCGTTCAGGTTTGGTCTTCATGATCGGTTCGCCCTGGGCATCATTTTCTATTTTGAACCAATCATGGCCGTATTCGCCAGCTTTGAACATGCACACGTCTACTTGGCCAAAACGAGCCTGAATATACGGATGATAGGCGTCCACATTCTCGGGATTCGTATTCGCAAAATAGTGAAGTCGACGCGTTCGACCTTTCCATTGAAAGGTAATGACCCATGGATCTCCTTTCCCATGCGGTTCATGATAACCTTCAAACTGAGCTCCCAAATCCTGCAGCTCCACAATAAGAAACGGCCAGACCCCACCGGCATCTTCCAAGGTACGAGAGCTGGAATACCCATACTCGCGTGTATCTTGCAGGTAGCGCTCAATGACGTCGTTCATGGGCTCCACAGACTCGGCAGGAGAATACATGGGCAGGGGGTCCACAATGATCAAATCATCGGGATCTGTCGTCAGAAGAGGGGTGGCAATATCGGCTTTCCCCCGAAGCATGAGCGTTACGCGAGGGGCGCCGTCCCGACGTTTGAGTATCTCGGCGAGTCGTTCGAAAAGCTTCACATTTTTCTCTCCACCCACCAATTGGTGAACCTTTGTCGTAAAGGGATGTTGGAAAGGGGCGTCGGCCATGCGATCTAATCGACTCGTGGCTTTAGCGGAAAATGGATCAAGGCTTTCTGCGTCTGGAAGTTCGAGTGCCTGCACCGCAAATAAGGAATACCGCTCTTCCTCCGACGCGTCCGCCCTCCGGCGGATGGATCCTGACGGCGGCAACGGTCCGACTACGGTGAGAGCAGCCAGAAGGAGTGCTATGCTGTTTTTGACGGGAGTTTGCATAATTCATCGTACGCGCGCCAGCGCGCGTACGGTAAAAGACACCTTATTCTAGAGTGTTGCGATCAGCTTATGAATAGGTCGGAGGGCTCGAAATTTGAGGCCGAAGGACCCATATTTTTAGACGGCCTGAACTTTGACATCAAAGCGGCTTACCAATTATGATGCATTGCAATGTCCACACGCATTGAAAAAGACAGCATGGGGGAGCTTGAAATCCCTTCCGATGCCTACTACGGCGTCCAGACCCAGCGCGCCGTCATCAATTTCCCCATCAGCGGCTGGAAGATCTTTCCGGAATGCATTCTGGCCACCGTTTACATTAAAAAAGCGGCCGCGCTCACCAACAAAACGCTGAAACTGCTCGATCCCAAGAAAGCCGATGCGATCATCAAGGCCTGTGACGAAATGCTCGCGGGCAAGTATCACGACCACGTCGTGGTCGATGTGTTTCAGGCCGGCGCGGGCACCTCCTACCACATGAACATCAATGAGATTCTGGCGAACCGGGCCATCGAGATTCTGGGCGGTAAACGTGGTGACCACAAAATCATCAGCCCGAATGACGATGTGAACTACGGCCAGTCCACCAACGACGTCATTCCCACAAGCATCCGGATCATGATCTTGATCAACAGCCATCATTTTGTGCCTGTTCTGGAAGGGCTGCGCGATGCGTTTCTTAAGAAGGGCAAGGAATTCGACAAGATTATCAAATCCGGACGGACGCACCTGCAGGATGCTGTGCCGGTTCGCCTCGGCCAGGAATTCCGCGCCTACGGCAATATTCTCGAAACCCACATTGTTCGGTACAAGCGGGTACTGGAAGATATCAAAGTGCTGGGAATCGGCGGAACCGCGGTCGGGACTGGGTTAAACGCCCATCCCAAATACCGATTTATGGTGGCAAACGAGCTGGGCAAGGCCTTAAAAATGAAATTTACGGTCGCTGAAGACCTCATGGCCGCCATGCAGAGCATGTCCCCCTTCGTTGCGATGTCGGGAGTTCTTCGGAACTTGTCGCTGGATCTTGTGAAAATCTGCAACGATCTCCGGCTTCTGAGCTCAGGTCCCAAGACGGGCATTGCGGAGATCGAACTTCCCGCCTGTCAGCCCGGGTCCTCCATCATGCCGGCCAAGGTGAACCCCGTGATGCCCGAGATGATGACGATGGTTTGCTTTCAGGTGATGGGTAACGACCAGACCATCGCGTACTGCTCGCAGGCCGGGCAGCTCGAGCTCAACGTCATGATGCCGGTGGTCGCTTTCGATATCATGATGTCCTTAAAGATTCTGGAAAATGCCCTGCGGATCTTTACCAAGCGCTGCGTCGACGGCATCAAGGCGAACGCCGATCGCTGCCAGCATTTTGCGGAACGGAGCGCTGCCCTGGTCACGGCGCTCAATACCCATATCGGCTACCTGAAAGCGGCGGCCGTTGCCAAGGAAGCGCTTTCCTCGCACAAGAGCATTCGCCAGATTGTTCTCGAACAGAAACTGATGACGGACAAGGAACTCAACAAGGCCCTCGATCTCGATGCGATGACCCGGGGAGCCGAATAAGGGAGGCAACCATGCGTCGGAACGTATTTCTTATCTCAACTCTACTTTTCGGAGGTATCACGATGGGCCAAGCCACAACAGCTGTAATCGAAACATCCATGGGAACGATCGAGTGTCAGCTCTTTGACAAGGACTCTCCAAACACGGTTGCTAATTTTACGGGGTTGGCTACCGGAACCAAGGAATACACGGACCTAAAAACCGGCCAGAAAAAGAAATCAAACTTTTACGATGGCGTGATTTTTCACCGCGTTATTCCGAATTTTATGATCCAGGGCGGTGACCCGTTGGGTACCGGCACGGGCGGCCCCGGGTACAAATTCAATGATGAATTTCCTTCCCAGAAATTCGACCAGCCCGGACGCCTGGCGATGGCCAACGCCGGTCCCAACACCAACGGCAGTCAATTCTTCATCACAGTGGCCAGCGCTGAATTCCTCAATACAAACGGCCATTACACGATATTCGGACAGGTGACCAAAGGCCAGGATGTGGCCAACGCCATCAGCCAAGTCCCGCGCGACGGAAGCGACCGGCCCAATACACCGGTCGTCATCAAGCACATCACCATCAAGTAATTATTAGGCTATAGAAACTTCAGCTTGGTCAGAATGCTGGTGAAGATGGGACTATAGGTGGGCCATCGGTCGCCGGTCCCCACGCACTGCACAATATAGACGCCGCCGGGCGCCTCAATGTAGTAGTGCACGAATCTTTTTGTTGCGTCTTTGGCATCGGTGCCGGTGATTTTAATGGCCCGGCTACCCCCCACGTTGGCAGGTGAGCTGGCCCAATCTTCGGGATGGCCGTCAATATGCATTTCTTTATCCGCCGCATCATCAATGCTCCCGATCTGTGAGCTTTTCAAGATTCCGACCGCCGCCGTTCCCCCCGTCAGGTCGTCATAATGGAACGCCAGAGCCTTTGGAATCTTGGTGGGTGTCCAATCGGAAGGGACCGAAATCTGTAAATTCAGAAGGTTGCTCTTATAGGCGACCCAATGCGGCTTGGGTGTGGCCAGGAGCAGACTTGTGGAGGCGAATATGAAAAAAGTTGTCGTTCGGAGAATTTTCATCATCATCAGTTTTACCAAAATTCGCGGGTTTGTCCAGCCTTTTTTAGGCGTGTGATATAATCGATCTATGAATTCCAAAGACTCTTTCGGGTGCCGTCAAACCCTGACCGTCGACGGGACGGCCTATGAAATCTTCAGTCTTTCGGCCTTTGCGAAGAAAAGCGAAATCGATCTTTCCCGCCTGCCCTATTCGCTCCGAGTGATGCTCGAAAATCTCCTCCGCAACGAAGAGGGCCGGTTTGTAAAAGCGGATGATATCCAGGCGCTGGCCAAGCGCGCGCGGGACAAAGAGATCGCTTTCACCCCCGCGCGCGTGCTCATGCAGGATTTCACCGGCGTGCCGGCCATCGTGGATCTTGCCGCCATGCGCGACGCGATGAAGCTACTGGGGGGCAATCCCGACAAAATCAACCCTCTGGTACCTGTAGATTTGGTGATTGACCATTCCATTCAGGTGGATCAGTTTGGAACGGGCACTGCTTTTACATTTAACACCGATGTGGAATACGAGCGGAACCGCGAGCGCTACATCTTCCTGCGCTGGGGACAAAAAGCCTTCAAAAATTTCCGCGTTGTCCCCCCCGGAACCGGCATCTGCCATCAGGTCAATCTGGAATATCTGGCACCGGTAGTCATGACGCGCGAAGTGGGCGGAAAACTTCAGGCCTTTCCCGATACGCTCGTGGGGACCGATTCCCATACGGTGATGATTAATGGACTGGGTGTCGTGGGCTGGGGCGTTGGCGGAATCGAAGCGGAGGCGGCCATGCTGGGACAGCCCAGCTCGATGCTCGTCCCGGAGGTGGTAGGGTTCAAACTCACCGGCACGCTCAAAGAAGGCGCCACGGCCACCGATGTTGTTTTAACCGTCACCGAGATGCTGCGCCAGAAAGGTGTTGTCGGCAAATTTGTAGAGTTCTACGGTCCGGGAGTGTCCAGCCTTCCCGTCGCCGACCGGGCTACCATCGGCAATATGGCGCCGGAATACGGGGCGACCATGGGGTTCTTCCCTGTCGACCAGCAGACGATGAAGTATCTGGAGCTCACCAACCGCCCCGCCAAGCTCTTGAAGCTCATCGAAGCGTACCTGAAAGCGCAGGGCCTCTTCCGCACGGAACAGTCACCTGAACCGGAATTCTCCGATACCTTGTCGCTTGACCTATCGGCCATCGAACCCTCCATGGCCGGTCCCAAGCGGCCCCAGGACCGGGTTGCTTTGAAAGACATCAAAGCATCCTGGAAGAAATCGCTGGCTGGCATGTTGGAAAAGCGCGAAAAGAAAAATGGCGGGGTCGGAACGCTGACCTCCGCTCCGGTCAAACATGGCTCCGTGGTGATTGCGGCGATCACGAGCTGCACCAATACTTCAAACCCCTTTGTCATGATCGGCGCCGGCCTGCTAGCGAAAAAAGCAGTGGAAAAGGGCCTCAGCTCAAAACCCTGGGTAAAGACCAGCCTTGCGCCGGGCTCCAAAGTCGTCACGGATTACCTGGCCGCCACAGGCGTCCAGCCCTTTCTAGATGAGCTTGGATTCAATCTGGTGGGATACGGCTGCACCACCTGCATCGGCAATTCCGGCCCCCTCCCGGATGCAATCGGTCAGGCCGTCAAACAGGAAGATCTAGTCGTCTCGGCCGTTCTTTCCGGAAACCGTAATTTTGAAGGCAGGGTCAATTCCCAGGTCAAGGCCAACTATCTGGCATCGCCTCCCCTCGTGGTGGCTTATGCCTTGGCCGGCGACATGGACTTCGACCCTTACAATGACCCGATTGGAAATGGGAAAGATGGAAAACCATTGTATTTAAAAGATATTTGGCCTAGTTCTCAGGAAGTACAGGAGGCTATGAAGAAGGTTTCAAAGGAGATGTTTGCCAAAGAGTATGCGGTTATTTTTGACGGGGATGACCGCTGGAAAGCGCTCCCTTCCCCCACAGGCCAGATCTTCAGCTGGGACAATTCCTCAACCTATGTGAAGAATCCCCCTTATTTTGAGGGTATGGGCAGGAAACCCACCCCTTTAGTGGATATCTCAGGCGCCCGGGTTCTGGCCGTTCTAGGAGATTCGGTCACCACCGACCATATCTCCCCTGCCGGTTCGATCCCCAAGGACAGCCCGGCCGGAAAGTATCTTCAGGATCATCGGGTAGAGCAGAAGGACTTTAATTCCTACGGAGCCCGGCGAGGAAATGACGATGTTATGGTCCGAGGAACCTTCGCTAATATCCGTTTAAAGAATCAACTGGCTTCCGGAACCGAAGGAGGCTACACCCTGCATCTTCCGGACAAGACCCCAACCACCATCTATGAGGCCTCCGTTCAATATCGCAAAGAGGGCATTCCTTTAATTGTGATCGCGGGAAAAGAATACGGCTCGGGTTCTTCCCGGGACTGGGCCGCCAAAGGACCCGCACTTCTGGGGGTGCGAGCGGTCCTTGCGGAAAGCTATGAGCGTATTCATCGATCAAACCTTGTGGGCATGGGAATTCTCCCACTGCAATTTAATGCCGGCGAAACACGGGAAACACTGAAGCTCACCGGTGAAGAACTCTACACAATCGAGGGAATTGCCAAGGAATTGCGACCGAAAAAAGTGATCCAGGTTAATGTGTTGGATGGGTCAGGAAAATCTAAGACCTTTGCCGCGATCATCCGAATTGACACCCCCGAGGAAGTCGAATACTACCGCAACGGTGGAATTCTTCCCTACGTCTTAAGACAACTAGTTTAAATCCGAAGAAGTGGGCGCAACTTTGGCGGGGATTTGCTCGAGCGGCTCCGCGTATCGGATATTTTCTATCGAATAACTGGTGGAATTTAGGACACTTGAGGACGGCGTATCAAACCACACCCGCTCGTCCACATCGTCATAGCTCGTAAACTTCCCCACAAACACCTGTCCCTTGCGGAGCGTCAGGCGCAGGCCTGCTCCCTTTTTCTGGGATTCGAAGAACTTAACCAACTCTGAGCGCTTCATCTCTTTGTCACTGGCCACCGGATGACCGAGCCTGGCCGCAAGCTTTTGGCCGTCCACGGTCGCTGTCAGGGTCACCGGGAGGCTTGCCGGCTCCTTCAAATAAATGAGACCGTCCGCGACGGTTCCGGATTGATAGGTGGCAGGCCACAACGACTCGGTCGCCACATATTGCGCGTTGGCCTCCACAAACTGGGCTTCCGCATGCGGCATATGAGCCTGGGTTCCAAATGGGCAATGCTCATCGGGCGAGCCTTGCGCAGCGGGGATACTTTCCTGGGCATCCAGCGTTTCCTTGTGCTTCTGTTTCAGGATCAGGAGATGCGCACCTTTATCCCCGTATAGGAAGCACATGACATCCTTGGGCGAAAGAATGGGGAGCGTGGCTCCCGAACCATCGGTCGCCGTAAAAAGGTCCGGCCCAACCTCGAGAGGCTTGTCCGTGTTGTTGGAGAGCCGCACACGCAAGAAAGCCACCTCCTTATCAATAATACCGGAGGCGGTCATCGCAAACGGTCCGGAGAATACGGTGATGGACTCATTGCCGGCCACGGTTACCCCCGGTTTTTCCCAGCCGGCCAGATCGCATACCGATCCCAGACGCGGCCGGCCGCTATTTAAGTGGATGGTGAGGTGCGGAGTGGTCCCGTCCTTCTTGAGGACTTCAAAATCGGAATCCGGCTGAGCCGTGGCCACGATGTCCGAGAGCGATGAAGCATCTTGAGGAATTTTGCCGTTGACGGATTTTAAGATGTCCCCCACCAGAAGGCCGGCCTTTTCCGCCGGGCTGTCTTTCAAGATGCTGACGATCTGACACTGGGCCGGCGCCTTGGTTCCGCTCATGACCGGACTTAGCCGCTTGATTTCGGTGGGCGCACTCGCGCATCCCGCAAAGCAAACCAGAGCCAGAAAACCAAATGTG
>Ga0207016_1115_pt1 | contig 16375 bp, 25 predicted proteins | sample Alteio_BWMinCont_54_FD_153469 | JGI IMG/M metagenome (GOLD analysis project Ga0207016, IMG submission 153469) | Enriched cells from forest soil in Barre Woods Harvard Forest LTER site, Petersham, Massachusetts, United States -... | ecosystem: Environmental > Terrestrial > Soil > Temperate forest >...
CCTCAGGTTATTGCCATAGGACGAACACTTCAATTAAAATAATATATACTTTTAAAACATACCAATGAATAACAAAACTCTTTTATCGACCAGCCTGATCATACTGATCGTATTATCTGCAATTTCTTGCGGAAGACATAAAAAAGATTATATCCTAAACGAAGATTTCGACTCAAATAAATTAGGCTGGTGTGAAGAATTTACTGCGGCGCATACAACAGAAATTAAAGATGGGTTCCTTTATATCAAATCGGATGATACTTCAAGACAGCAAACAAGTAATGGGCCACTTAACCGTTCATTTTTATACGACTTTCCAAAGAATTATGAAATAACATCTTCCATTCAAAGCCTTGGGCAATTTGTTCCAAAACATTATTACGGTATTATTTTAATTAGTGGTTCACTAACGTATAAATTTGAAATTTCAGATTCAAGCAATGCCACTATTATGGCAACAGAATACGATGAGAATAAAGATGCTGAAACTTATCTGATCTCAAAAACCTGGGAAGATTTTGGCACAGATAGCTTGCCGGTCAATTTTAAGGTTGATGTAAAAGATAGAGCTTTTGAATTTTATATAAATGACCAATTAATTGGAACAGGAAAATTGAAAACGAAGAATTTTGTGGATGTTCGATTATTTACAACTTCAGGATCATCCGTTAAAGTTGATTATTTACGGATCAAGAAAGTAGAATAAAATACTTCAGCTATTAGTTTACACCCAATGGCACAAGTCTTTCGAAGGATGACTTGTGTAGTAACTACCTGTTAGCCCATGATTTTGTCATTTAACTCGTTTTGTTGTCTTATAGCCCTACATGTAGGCATCATCTTTGAGGGTAAATAGATTCGGATAATTATTAAAGTATAAAAGTCGAGGGCTGTTTCTACAGCCCTCTTTTTATTAAAATATCTAGGAAAATTTTTTGATATTTTTTTGGGAATTATTCTACCCATTATTAATTTGCAGCGTTTTTATACGCATATCATTTTTATTAAAGTCAATTTTTAATTTAAAAAACTAAACTTATGGCTAAGATATTAATCATAGAAGACTCTCTTGATTTACTTGACTTTCTTTCCATATTTATGGGAATACATGAATTTGAGGTAAAGGCTGTTTCAACTAAAAAAGAAGTACAATCTGTACTCGATAACTTCAAGCCTGATATAATATTACTAGATGTATGGCTGGGTTTAGATAATGGTAGAGAGATATGTAAAGAAATAAAAGAAAAGAATAAAAATTTACCTATCATTTTAATGTCAGCAAATACTGCACTTTTAAAAGATCATTATTTATGTGAAGCTGACGATATTATCGAAAAGCCATTTGAAAATAATAGTGTAATTAGTAAAGTAAATGCTCTTCTTAAAAAGAGCAAAGAGAACTTACTTATGGGGTCATAAAGTTGTCAGAACGCTCATTCCGCCGATGTAGGTGTTCATAATATTTGAAAGTAACGCTATTAAACCGCGAACACCGCCGTCTGGTCTCTGACCAACGGCTTTTAGCATTTTTAAAATAATTTATAGATTATAATTGTTGTGCCGTTGGTCAGAGACCAGACGGCGGCTACAGTAACTCATTGACATAATTCAAGACAAATTCAAATCAATTGCTTTTTCTTCTTTAATTTATTAGTCTACCAATTTGGTAGATTAATAAGATCTACTTATTTTCGTTTTCTAATTTAACCAATATGAGTACAAACAACACTGAAATAGCAGACACAAATAAAACATCCGGCTGGTCGGAATTCTGGTCTAAAGAAGATTGGTGGGCGGTTTGGCTTGGACTGGGCATTGTAATTCTTGCCTATGTATTTTATCTTTCGGGCTCCAGCATCTCATGGATCGCGGTAGCTCCGGCTAAATGGTCGAACTTTTCACAGTTGGCTACGCAGTTATCAACAACAGGTATTAGATATCTTGCTTTGCTTGGCGCTTTACTGATACTTTTCACTATCGTGATCAAGTTCATCGGGCAAAAGCCGAAGGAATTTATTCCCGCATTTATTTTCATCTTTATATTATCAGCGATCATCTACATCCTCGGCAACTGGGATCAGGCCAGTCATTATAATTTGGAACCACCATTGGTAGCGCTTGTTATAGGACTGCTTATTTCAAATGTGATCGGCTTACCACGTTGGCTCGATGCCGGTTTCCGCGTTGAATTTTATATCAAGCTCGGTATTGTTTTGCTGGGAGCAACTTTACCTTTCACCTTAATTATCTGGGCAGGGCCGGTAGCAATTTTACAGGCTTCGATCGTTTCCTTAGTTACATTTTTTGTTATCTTCTTAACTGCACGCAAGCTGGGTCTTGACCATCGGTTAGCAGCAGTGTTAGGAGCGGGTGGGGCTGTCTGCGGTGTTTCTGCATCGATAGCAGTTGGTGGTGCCGTGCGTGCTAAAAAAGAAGATCCTCCGATCGCTATAACATTGGTTGTATTGTGGGCCATCATTTTTATTTTTTTGTTGCCGTTGATCTCACGTGTATTGGAGTTACCAACAGGAGTAGCCGGCGCATGGATCGGTACATCAGAATTTGCAGATGCTGCAGGTTTAGCTGCAGCGCAATCTTATGGTGGATTAGGTGGGCATGGAGCCATTGCAGGAACAGCAGATCAGGCGCTTGCATCTTACACACTAATTAAAGTTATCGGAAGAGATATCTGGATCGGTATCTGGTCGTTTGTATTAGCACTTGTTGCAGTAACCGTTTGGGAACGCAATGAAACCAATTCAAAAGTTGAGGTTAGCCAGATATGGTTGCGCTTTCCAAAATTCGTATTCGGATTTTTGATCGCTTCGATATTAACTACATTGATCGTTCATGGAAATTCATTGGCTGATTACAATAAAATAGTGAAACCTTCTTTGATCGCACCGATCACCGCGCTGCGTACCTGGGCATTCACCTTTAGTTTTTTAAGTATCGGTCTTACAACACGTTTCCGTGAATTGGCGAATGCTGGTATCAAGCCATTTATCGCATTCACTGCAGGGGTTTTGGTAAACGTAGTGTTGGGATATGTTTTATCTGTAATTGTTTTCGGTCATTACTGGTCAACCATTGTAACGCATTAAGGCATGAATATTTTTAAATCCATTCAATTCACTAATTCCGGGTCGGTGTCAATTTGCCAAAATTGCGCACATTTCCAAAACGATCCGGCGCTCATTGAAGCGGCATATCCCGGGCTCACGATCATGAGTTCAGGATATGCTTCGGTGCGCGATAAAGATGGCATCTGCAATTTTAATCAATTGTATCTTTCTGCGCGGGATAGTTGTCCGCATTTTTCTGCTATTACGCTTGAGGCGTAAAGCTTAATGCTAAATGCTTTAACCTCCCTTTCCTCCTGAATTACGTGCTTTAAATTTACCGGTATCAGTTTTCTTAGTTGCTGTCTTTTTCTTTTTTGTAATGGCTTTCTTTGGTGGGGTTGCGGTGAGTTCTTTGATGTAAACACCCGGTACTTTTCTGGTAGAAATACTCATAAATAACAGATTTAGTGATACTGAAGATAATAATAATAGTAGTACCCGTTATTCTGCAAATAACCAGTTAATAACAATACGCAATTGGTAGTACCGGTGACAATATCTAAAATTGTGAAAAATACCCAATCATAAAACCACCTTACAATGAAAAAATTATCGATCCTATTATTATCAGGCTGTATGTTGATAGCCTTTGCATCATGTAAAAAAAGTAGCAGTGGAAGTCCTTCATCCGGTGGAAATGGTACAGGCACAATTACCGGTAGCGGTGGTGCAACTTTTTCTGTTAGTGGAAACAGCACTTTTTTTCAAAAAAAATTGCCCAATACTACAGGCAATATAACGAGCGATACACTTATATCGTTATTAGGTACGATCAGTGCATCACCAGTACAGGCCATCAATATTCAGTTGTATGATGTTTCAAGTACAGGTACATATAGCCTTAGTGGTATTACTTCTCCTAGCTCAGCTGCTATAGTATATAATTACAATGACAGTTCTTATACAAGTATACTTGCTGTTAGTCCGGGAACTGTTACTGTAACGGCTATTTCAGCTAATAGCATTACAGGTACATATAGCACTACGGTTTCAACTGTTGCTCATACGAATATTAGTATTAGCGGAACGTTTACGGGGAATTATTAAATTATAATCTCATTGGCACAAATCATTGTCCTAGTTCGTGTCCCCACGAATCCGGACAATGATTTTTTTATTGAAATTTTGCAATAAATTCGTTACAATTTAAATTTCAGTAATAATGCAGGATATCATAAAAAAATTCAAATTCAAAGATGCCGGCGTTGTTTGTAACGCACCCGCACCCATTGAAGCTGCGTTAAAAAAACTTGGCTTCAAAACAAGCTTGGATAAAAAAATTAAAAGCTCCAATACATTGGTCTTCATCAATAACAATAAGGAGTATTTAAATTTTCTCAAAACCGGTTTGAAAAATATTGAGCCGGATAGCGTGCTATGGCTTGCTTATCCAAAAGGAACTTCAAAAATTAAAACAGATATCAACAGAGACACTATCCGTGTAACAGGAGAAGAATTTGGTATCACAACAGTAACAGCTATTTCCATTGACGATACCTGGAGCGCTTTGCGTTTTAGGCCCATTGATAAAGTTGGGAAATAATTTCATCGCGCCATTAAGCTAAATAAAAGTGGACATTTTAATAAATGTCCATTCGAGCGCCGTTTATAATATTATCTGCTATTCTGTTACGGCAGCTTTTTTAAAAGCTTTAACTCTTTTAATAGCATATATAACTGCTACAAGAGCGCTAACTCCAAGCGCTATTTTGTGCCTTGTTTGTAAGTTTTTCATGATTGTTATTTTTGTTTTATACCTACATAAAACAATTCTCATACCAATGAATTTTATTAATGGGTACTAATTTTAATTTTCGTTATTTTTAGCAAAAAAATGGCAGCAACAAAACTTACGATCAATAATAACGGCTCAATTAAAATTGAAGGCGATTTTGAAATAGTGGATAGAAACGGTAATGTATTCGGATTAGCCGGCAGGGAAGTAATAGGAATGTGTCGCTGCGGATTATCTAAGAACAAACCATTTTGTGATGGCTCACACAATGGCAATTTCGCACATGAAGCTGTTGCATTTGACCTGCCTCCAAAAAAGATATAAATGAAATACGCTTTTATTCTGTTCACCTGTGTTATATCTTTTTCTTGTAAAAAAATACCTAATACAACGGCTGAATGTGCTGCAGTTAAAGCTGCTATAATTATTTCATCAGACAGTATATATAGTCCGGGAGATGATATTCATCTTACAATTAGTCCTAATAATCCCAGGCCTGACGGTTATATTACTTGGTATAAAAGTGGGGGAGCAGGACAGATCGGTATTAATTCATCATTGGATATTCCGAACTGTATAAAAGGTGACGAGGGATGGTATATTATGGCACTTGATAATCAAGATTGTGGCATTTCCTATATCGATAGCATTTATGTTACTGTAAAAAATGCTCCTGCGACGGCACCATGTTCACTCGCAGATAACGCAGTAACCTTTTCTTCTATTCCGGATATATCTCCTGCATCTGTAACATATGGTAGCGATCCGTCTTATGGAACCAAGGCACTAGATGCATATGCGAATCCAGGTTATCCTGAAATGCATGTTTATTTTAATCAATACTGGAATGGTATTGAACAAGAAGACGGTAAATATAGTGTGGGTAATCTTGGCGATTTAAGTACTAACACAGTATATGAGGTTACAATAACCTGTTTATACAGTGGTATAAATTTTACCGCAACTTCAGGTGACGTTTACGTATCACATGATAACAATAATAAATTAATTGTAAAATTCTGTAGTCTAAATATGACAGGATATAATGGAACGGTTTATACTACAGTTGCATCAGGCTCTTTAACTACTCCATAAAAACTTTTTTAAATATTACGAATAGAACCTGCTTTCAACAAACAAATGTCTCATTTTAGGGGAATTATTAAAATACAATCAAACCGTATGTTGCTGAATGATGCTCTCTAATTGAGAAGCGGGGATCACACCAGACTGCCTCCATTTAATAGTGCCGTTCTGAAAAAGTATTAAAGTTGGAACACCCTGGATCTGGTAAGCAGTTGCCGCCGCCGGATTTTTATCTATATCAATTTTAATGATAGTCGCTTTATCACCGATCTTCTTTTTTAATTCTTCCAGGATCGGCTTCATCATTTTACATGGGCCGCACCATTCCGCAGAAAAATCTACCAGTAAGGGTTTGGGTGATCTGATCAATTCTGAAAGGGTTGACATAGTTTGCTATTTATGATCATTGAATCAATTATAGTACCAATTGTGGAAGTACTACCGCTGACATCTTCAATAAAATCAGCTTACAATAAATATAGCAAAATTGCCGTAGTAATCACTCCCAAATCGATCAATAAACTTAAAAAAAATATTGGAACAATGTACCTGGTTGGCAAAGCTGCAAGATTTACAACTACAGACATAACCATAGCACAACAAGTAATAATGTACAAAAGAAAAATATTACCGAAAATAGTTACAACACCAAGTGTTGCAATGGTAAAAATAGTACCATGACCTAAGATCCCCAGGGTCATCCACCACAATCTTTTACTCTGCTGGTTGTCGGCATAGTTAATAAATTTTTTCCAGATCGTTTTTACCGATACCTGTTCGCGTTCAATGTAATAAAAATCTCCTGCGCTGTTATGTGTTACTGTTTTCATGATAAATAATTTATACAAAAGTCGATAACATCTTACTACAGGAAAATGAAGCACCTCATGTATAAATATGATATTTATCAGTTATTTCTATAACTTACAACCCATTCATTATATCCTACAGCTCATGAAATATTATTTTTTATTACTTTTTATTATGATACCCTGCTTGCTGTTTGCACAGGACAGGGCAGATAGCATTTTTCATGATAAGGAATATGGGTTTGATCGGTATCCGGCAACGCCGAAAAAAACAACGATCACTGAAAATGAGCTGATCTATTCAAAAGAAGTAGTTCAATTCAAAGCGGAGATCAGGAATGCATTTAAAAATAAGATCAACTTTGCGGGCGATTGTATCCTTGTTTCCTGGGAAACAGGGATCTGCCGTATCCGGTCTGCCATCATTAATACAAGTACAAGAGTTGTAACACTCGGGCCCATCAGTTGTCCTGATTTTATTTATTATCCCAATAGTAAGATCTTAGTAGCAGATCCTGCGGATAAGAACGCTACAGGATGGGTTAAGCGGCCATTCACCCATGTGTACGTCTGGCAAGGGAATTACCTAAAATTATTGCGCTCAATACCTGTTCCCGCGAGGGATCATTTGGATACAAAGGATTCAATTTTTCCATAGAATGATCCCGATATTATCTTATCATCAACATCAAATTCCATCCGTCTACAAATAAATAAATTAGTACTTTTGCGCACTTTACAAAATATGCCAGCGCATTAAATACTAATATGACCATACACGACTTTCGTAAAATACGATTAGAAAAGATCGCCGATAAAGCTACCCGGTGGATCGGATCCACAACATCATTGGTAGTTCATTCCATTGCATTTATAACCGCATTTGTTCTTCCATTGATACACCTGATCAGTTTCGAAGAAATGTTATTGGTATTAACTACCATAGTTTCGCTGGAGGCCATTTATTTATCCATCTTTATTCAGATGTCTGTTAATAAGAACAGTCAGGATATTGAGATCATCCAGGAAGATGTAGGAGAGATACAGGAAGATATTGACGAGATACAAAAAGACGTTGATGAGATACAGGAAGATATTGAGGATATGGAAGATGAAGAAGATGAAATTATAGATGACAGTATCATAGAAAAGAAGGAAGCCGATGCATTGGCAGCCATACAATCCATTCTTTTAAAATTGCAGAAAGATATTGATCTGTTAAAGCACAAATAAAAAATGTGATAATGGATCTTATCATCACATTATCACATCTCGGGATCATCATATCAGATGGTCTAATTAGGTATAATTACAACTTTAAATCCAACCGTACCTAAAGCCGTAGAAGGATCAGTACTTGCAAATACACCCGTAGCAGACACATCTACCTGTAAGTAACCATTGCCGTTATTATCGATGCCTGTTACATATGAGTAATCAACTCCATCAACGGTAAATGGCATTAAAGTTTCTAAACTAGTTTGATCCCAATAAACAAGAACCGCTTTGTTATTTAAAATATACGGTGTTATACCGGGAACATTTACAAAATACTCCCATGTATTTGGAGAACTTGGAGTAGGAGCCGCCCAATCACTTGGAGTTGCTACATATTGGTATGTTTCAGACTGAGGTACATTTTTTGTACATGAAGTAAAGGTTAGCGCTATTATTGCAATTGAAGCACCCATAAAAACATTGCGTAAAGAAGCTCTTGATATCATATTAATTATTTAGGCCCTAAGATAGCATTTTAATAAATATTTATATATTTAAATCACCCAAAGCTTCAGATAATTGAATATTTTTGGTACACGATTGTTAATCTTTTGTAAGGAATAAACTTTATTAGAAAATAGCAGTCTACACACTTATAAAAAAATATATGAAAAAATACCTCTGCTTAGCAATTATCGCCTCGGCGCTGATCCTTACCTCTTGTGGTAACGGAAAAACCTATTTCACACCATCTATCAGAAGCAAAATAGAAGGCAATGCCATTCCATTAACTAAAATTCAATTCTACGTTGACCGTAATATTGAATTAACGCGTGTATTGGAAAGCGGTCAAACGCAGGTCACTGCAGGCTCCGTTAAATTTGTGAATGGCCAATACATGAATGTTATTGAATTGAAAAAGGGTACCCCAGGCGTTTGTACAATGACAGATCCCGACAGGTTATCGATATCTTTTGAAGTAGGTACCAGCTACCTTAATTTTGGCAGAACACGCAACGGCAGTGACTATGATCCATACCGCATTCTGGCTGATAGCTGGGTGAGCGATTATGGCCTTATTACTTATGATGGTAAAATATACCATCTTGAACCAGGAGGAACCAATGCCACATTGCTGATCAAAACAAAATGGCTAAAGACCAACAAAGTTGATGTTAGACAAATGAAAGGCAGAACCGTTGATGGCGGCACTACCACTAAATAATACATTACTTAAATAATAACAAAGTCTTCCTGTTGGGAGACTTTTGTTTTATCCACCCATACCGGCAGTTTTCCACTGATAATTTAGCAACAATTATTAGCCCGAACATATATAATTTGCACCCATAAAATAGATAACAATATGTCAAGACCCAATTTTATTACAGTCCCTGTCTCAGATAAAACATCCATGGATGTTTATGTAGCAATTCCAAAGCAAGGCAGTGGGCCGTTCCCGGCTGTGATGGTTTTTCAGGAAGCATTTGGCGTAACAAGCCATATTCGTTCTATAGCCGACAGGCTTGCACTGCAAGGATATGTTGCCGTTGCGCCCGAATTATTTCATCGCACTGCTCCTCCGGGTTTTGAAGGAAGCTATACAGATTTTCAATCGGTGATGCCACACTATGGCGCTTTAACCACAGAAACTATGGAAGCCGATATTAAAGCTACTTACGATCATTTACAGCAACAGGCAAACGTTGTAAAAAATAAGATCGGGTGTATTGGATTTTGTATGGGAGGCAAAATATCTATGATCGCAAACATGATATTGCCATTGTCGGCAGCTATATCATATTATGGCAGCCTTACTCAACCGCTGATCGACAGGCTAGGGGAATTACACGCACCGCAATTATTATTCTGGGGAGGATTGGATCAGCATATTCTACATGAACATACGGAGGCTATTGTAAAAGCGTTAAAAGCCGCAAACAAAGAATTCATTAATGTAGAGATATCATACGGCGATCATGGATTCAACAATGATGATAAAGCCAGCTACAATCCTAAAGCTGCGAAAGAAGCATGGGCAATGGCAATGAATTTTCTGGAAAACAACCTGAAGAATTGATCCGACCGATAAAATAATTTTATTCGCCGTTCTTTTATTCCCTTTTACCGAATGCCTGTTGGTTATTCGTTTCATTTAATAAATCTTTGTGTTACAAAGAAATTTAAAACATTGGGTGCAGTTATTCGTCTTCACTCAATAAACAGTTTACTCATTTCGAAAAAATAACCAATGGAAAATATTATCTCAGTTGAAGGTGTTACCAAAAAGTTTAAAGAGGTTACGGCTGTTAATAATATCAGCTTTACGGTTCGTGCAGGAGAAATATTCGGATTTCTTGGGCCCAATGGTGCCGGAAAAAGCACTACCATAAAAATGCTGACCACCTTATTAGCACCCACAGAAGGCAAGCTGATGTTGAACGGCCATGATGTTGTTAAAGAACAGAACACTGCAAGACAAACCTTCGGCATCGTGTTCCAGGATCCAAGCCTGGATGGCGACCTTACTGCTTATGAAAATTTGCAACTGCACGCTGTTTTGTATAAACTGGATAAAAAAACGATCGCTCCGCGTTCAGAAGAGTTATTGAAACTGGTTGAGTTGTGGGACAGAAAAGATTCACTCGTTAAAACATTTTCAGGTGGAATGAAGCGTCGCTTGGAAATTGCAAGGGGATTATTGCATCATCCTACAGTACTTTTTTTAGATGAGCCTACTTTAGGATTGGATGCCCAGACAAGAAATCTTTTGTGGAACTACATAACAGCATTGAATGAAAAAGAAGGGATGACCATCTTCTTCACCACACATTATCTTGCCGAAGCCGAAGCTGTAGCCGATCGCATCGCTATCATCGATCATGGAAATATTGTTGCTTTAGGAACATCGGAAGAGCTGAAAAAATTAACAGGCACAGATAATTTAGAAAAAGCCTATCTAGAATTAACAGGAAAAGATGTTCGTGATGAATCATTAAGCAGCTCGGCAAGTAAAAAAGAAATAACAAGAAGAGTAGCACACAACAGGTAATAACCAAAACAAAAATAATTACATGGATACGATATACATTTTATGGCTTCGCCAGATGAAAAAATACAGGCGCTCAGGACTTCGCATGGTGTTAAGCATTGTGCAGCCGCTGGTTTATTTTCTGGCGCTTGGTTATGGATTTAATTCCATTTTTGAAAAAGCGGGCAGGGGCAGTTATGTACAATTTATTGTGCCGGGTGTTATTGCACAAACCATTTTGTTTACTTCCATTTTTTGGGGAGCCAATATTTTATTCGATAAGCAATTCGGCTTTTTAAAAGAAACATTGGTGGCACCGGTATCACGCACTAGTGTAATGTTAGGCGGCGCTTTGGGTGGCGCAACGATCGGAGTGATACAAGGCATTGCCTTATTTATCATCGCATTGATATTTGGCTTTCATCCGTATAGCTGGCCGGCATTAGGCATTACCGTACTTGCTATGACCATGTTATCGCTGGCAATGGTAAGCTTTAGCTCAGCCGTTGGCGCTATTGTTGATGATATGCCAAGCTTTATGGCTGTAACTAACTTTCTGGTGATCCCGCTTTTCTTTTTATCCGGTTCGATGTATCCGTTAGATAATATTCCCGGCGTGATGAAAGTGATCGCTACGCTAAACCCGCTTTCATATGCGGTAGATGCCATGCGCACAACATTGATCAACCAGAGCCATTTTGGGTTACCGATCGATTTTGCTGTGATGACGGGCACAATGGTGGTATTATTTATCTTCTCTATTTATCAGTTTAAAAAAATAGAAGCGTAGGCCACATAAAATAAGTAAACAAAAAGGAGTCATCTTACCGGATGTCTCCTTTTTGTTTATAATGGGAGTTATGTATATTTGGCATGATTCTTTGTTTTCCCAACTTTTTAAACCTGTAAAATGACAAGTGTATTTAATGAAAGCGATGTTACGGAAATGATCAATCGCATCAATAATTTAAATCCTTCATCAAGACCGCTTTGGGGTAAAATGAGTGTGGCGCAAATGTTTGCACATTGTAATGTTAGCTATGAACTTGTTTATGAGAATAAACATCCTAAACCAAATGCGTTTACAAAATTGATGTTGAAATTATTTTTGAAAAACCTGATCGTAACAAATAAAACCCCTTATAAAAAAAGCTCCCCAACTGCACCTTCCTTTTTAATCAAAGACGATAAAAATTTTGAAGAGGAAAGGAGTCGCTTAATAGAACACATCAAAAAAACACAGGATCTGGGAGAATTTTATTTTGATGGAAAAGAGTCCCATTCATTTGGGAAATTAACAAAGCACGAATGGAACGTTATGTTTTATAAACATCTCAACCATCATCTAAAACAATTTGGAGTATAAGAACATGAAGCAACTAAAATTGATCAGCATTTTTATGCTACTGGCCAACTGCTTATTCGCGCAGGATCTGGTGAATTATGCCGATTCGATCCGCAAAGCAAATAATATCCCCGAATTGGCTTTTGCTGTAGTAACAGGAGATTCAATATTGGAGATGTCTTTCCTTGGGCATCATTCTATTAATTTGCCGGATACTGCAATGAGTACTGACAGGTTTCATCTTGGATCGCTAACAAAAGCCATGACGGGTTTTATTGCCGCTAAGGTTGTAGAAGAAGGCAAAATAGATTGGAATACCAAATTTTTTGACGTGTATCCCGAATGGCAGCGCAAATGTGATTCCGGCTATTTCAATATCACCCTGGCCGATCTTTTATCACACAGAGCAAGAATAAAACCCTTTACAGAAGACAATGAATATTTACCCATTCCACTTTTTAAAGGCGATAAAGAAGAAAGAAGAGAAGGGTTTGGAAAATGGGTGCTGACCTTAAAGCCTGTCATTGAAGACACCAGCGTACATTATAACTACTCAAATGCCGGTTATGTATTAGCGGCATTAATGCTGGAAAGAGTAACCAACAAAACCTGGGAAAAATTAGATAGCATCTGTTTCAACCAATGCCTTGGAATAAATACCAGATTCTCCTGGCCCGATAACCAGACTAAAAAAGATACCTGGGGCCACTGGATGGTGGGCGATTCTTTAAAACCTGTACCATCAACTGTTAAATACCATTTAAACTATGGAGAACCGGCAGGTGATATCAATATTACCCTGCCTGATTATATAAAATTTATACAACTTAATATCCAGGGATTGGAAGGCAAAGATAATTTCCTGAAAGGTTCAACCTATGCTTTTATACATAAAGGGATTCCTGATTATTCTATCGGATGGGCCAATATTTATGACAGAGGGAAAGAATTTTCTGCTCACTCCGGAACTGAAGGAACATATTTTGCCACCGTATCGATCGACAGGCAAAAAGATATCGCGTATATCATTTTCATGAACACCGCAACAGATGATGCAGTAAGCGGTATGCGTGTATTATTGAAACAATTAAAAGTAAAATACGGATCCTGGTAATTAATTAAAAGTATAGTTTATATAAAATAATTATATGCCGGAAAATTTAATTGAAAGCCCTGCTGAAATGATCGTAAAAAATGATAAAAGAGTATTTCTCATTTTTGGAATTGTATCATCCATCCCCATTATAGGCGTTACAATTAGTAATTTCAGCAATAAAGCTCGAAAAGAAAATATTGATTCTTTTTATGCCAATCCTTGGGGGTTCATATTACTATTGGGTTTTATTTTAATAGGTTCCGCTTATATGTGGATTCGCTATTTTGACAAAAATCCCAAATTATTAATTAACAAAAGCGGCTTCTGGTCAAGGCAGACAAAATTAATTCCTTGGGAAAACCTTTGGTACTTGTATATCAGAAAGACTAATACAAGATACATCGCGTCCTATTGGGTAATAATTAAAATACATGTTCCTGAAAAAGAATACAAGATTGATATATCTGGCCTCAATGAATCACCAACTGAAATAATAGAAGCGATAAAAGCTAATTCAAGAGGATACAACATCATTTATCTAGACATGGAAGAAGTATAAGTAAAAACTGTTTCTAAAATGATTTGCCATGCGTTTGCTTTACCAGAAAGTTAACCAGCTTAGGAAATGGCTTCATCATTCCAATAAAAATATTAGTGAGCGTTTTATTTCCAAACAAACGCTGGATCATTCTACCTATTTGTAATCGTTTATTAAAATTATCATTCCATTCCTGCGTATAGCGTTGTTCCATTTCTTCCCGTGAAATATTATTTTGTAAGAAGGCTGCTACTTGTTCAAACGCAAGCTTACTGCCTTGCAAGGCCATGCTCATGCCATTACCACATAATGGTGTTATCATTCCTGCCGCGTCACCTATAAACAGTATATGATCGTTAACCTGGCTTTTTTTGTCGAAGCTTATCTGAGAGATCGTCAGCGGCGCATCATATAATTTATCGACCGAGGAAAATATATTTTTTAAATGAGGGTTCTGTGATAATATATTTTGCTCCATCTCTTTGATATTACCGTTGCTTTTTTTAAGATTATTGGCCGTTGTTAAATAGCAAAGGCAATACCTGCCATTTTCGATTTTTGAAATACCACAATAACCATCCTGGAAATTATGCAATGAAATAGTATCGGCAGGTAGGTCAGCCTTAACATGGTATTTTATACCTACATAATTATTGGTATTATTTTTTGCTGCAACAGCAAAGGGTCTTTTCCATTTTACATCAAGGTTGCTCCTTTTACCAAAGCTTCCACAAGCTACTTTGGCAGCGTAACTATTTTCTCCATCCTCAATAGTAAAAACATTGTTTGTAAAATAAATATCTGTGATCCTTGTATTTTCTTTTATAATGACCCCGTTCGCTTTTGCAATTTGCACCAATGTATCATCTAATAAATACCGGCTAATGCCAAAGCCACCAAGCGGCAGTGTATGCTTTAATAAATTTCCATTGGGAGCAGATATTGTCAGTTGATTGATACGCGAAACATTTAATGCAGCAAGATCAACACCAAGTGATTGTATAAAATCCCAGGATTCCATACTGATGTATTCACCACAAACTTTATGAAACGGATAGTTTTCTTTTTCAAATAAGATAACGCTATATCCTTTTTTAGCTAGTTGGATAGAGAGCGATAATCCCGCTAATCCGCCACCGGTAATGGCTACATCGTATATTGACCTATGTTGTGTAGGATTACTCATGCAATTTATTATCAACAATAATTAACCAGCGAAAGGCCCATTGCCATCGAATAGTATATTTTTTTATCCCGCTTCGTTCAAATAATTGTACCCAATCTTTTTTTACAAAACTGCGCGCTACCGATAAGCAAGCATCATTTTTTACAAGATAAGAGTTGCTGAAGATCTTCGTTAAATATTTAATAAGATAATACGGAAGCCAATGACGTTGCAGATCGTTAATAAAAAATGCCTCACGGCTATTTTGTTGCAACCATTGCAGCATATCTACTAACTGATCATCCCTAAAATGATGACAAAATAAAGAAGAAAAAATAACAGTAGGATTGCGATCGAATTGTACAGCAGCATAATCACTGCAGATCCATTGGCAATTTAATTGCGGGTATCGCTCGTGTGCATAATTGATACAACCTTCATGCAGATCGATACCAATAAACTTCGCTTCGATGCCATACTTTATGCAATACTGATAAATGGCAAATAAATTATCACCGCCGCCACAACCGATCTCACAAATAGTAACAGGCTTCGTGCTATCGATAGATCTTTCTATGCCGCGAAGCGTGATCGAATGTCCGCCAAGCCAGGTATTGATAAAATCTAGTTCGGTAAGATTTTGCTTCAACGCATCGAACGGGATAGTATCTCCATCCAGCAATTCTTTCTGATCACTGCGTTGACGAAGGTTTATCATGCAGACAAGATAAAGGTTTCCATTGTTAGTCCGGGGCCAAAGGCTGCGCCAAATATTTTTTCACCTTTCTTTGTATTTGCCTTTGCGATGATATCTTTCAACACAAATAAAATAGTTGGAGATGACATATTACCATAATCTTTCAACACATCATAACTGGATTGCAGCTGTCCGTTTGTGAAACCAAGACTCTTGTGTACCGATTCTAATATTTTTTTTCCTCCGGGATGAATACACCAATGCGAGATATCCTGCTTCGTTAATTTCGCTGCAGCCAATGCATTACTTGTCAGATCATTAAAATCTTCTTCTATCAGATCAGGGATGTAACTGCTCAATGTCATTAAAAATCCTTTGGAAGAAATATCCCAGGCCATGTCGCCACTGCCCTTAGCTGCTACCATCGAATAAAAATTATTGATGTTTATTCCATCAGCATCTTTATCACCTGTAACTAATACAGCCGCTGCGCCATCGGCAAAAAGCATACTGCTCGTCATGTTCTCCAC